>Ga0209963_1000119_pt1 | contig 316217 bp, 317 predicted proteins | sample ThiBio_1000_biof_2_FD_183957 | JGI IMG/M metagenome (GOLD analysis project Ga0209963, IMG submission 183957) | Wastewater bioreactor microbial communities from Cape Town, South Africa - Thiocy_cont_1000_biof (SPAdes) | ecosystem: Engineered > Bioreactor > Thiocyanate-remediating >...
AGCCCAGACCATTGCCGCAAAGAAGGAGAAAGCACCCACCTTGACCAAAACCTGAAACCCAAACCATACATGAAGGCGGGTCACTTCCCGGCGAAAATCCCGGGTCAGCTCTCACCGGAAATCAACAGACCTACAACAAGAATCTGCCTCTTCCGATCCGATCATTGATGAAGGGCCTGATTAGACAGAACATGATCGCGTGTGGGGAGGCCGACGAACGTGTTTGTCGTCCTCGTCACAGACCCGCGGATGGTATGGTTGCAATCCAGGAAGTTGCAGCCAAGTATGGTGTCGCTCGAAAAAGCCTTTCACGGTTGGCGCGGGATGGAAGTATCGCCTCGCTTTGTATTCCTGCATTGGTGAAATCCCCGATTCTGGTAAACGACGCTGAAGTAGCAGAACTTGTTGCAGAGAAATCCAAGTGCATCAGCGGCACCGAAACTTCTGTGAGATTGGGGATTCCTCGCATCTCTCTCTCGTCGTTAGGTCAGGCCGATCTGCTTCGTCCCACCTCAAAGCCACGTCTTGCCAGCCGCGGGAATATCTATTTCACCCGATCTTCAGTTGAGGAATTGGAACAGCGCTGCCTAGCGGCGGCGCAAGCCGGATCGCCTCCGAAAGGAAGCGTCAGTATTCTCGCAGCTGTGGTCCGTCTCCGAATGGCGTCATCCAATCCGTGGGCAGGGATCATTAGCAAAATATTCGGCGGCCAACTCACCATTTGGAGGGCAAATCATAAGGCACTCATGTATGCTTTGCGACTTGCGAACACTGGCGAATTGGAAGGCGTCTCAGACTGTCAAGATCTTGCCCTTGACGATTCTGGCAGATTGACCGTAGCCGAAGCGGCCGTGTTGTTAGGTACCGATGCGAGCAAAATGGGAGAGTTGATCAAGAGAGGATTTGTTCCCGCGCGGCCGACCGTTGAAGAGTTGCGCCACTTTACGTCGAAGTTTGTCCTTACAGCTGACGTTGCGTTCTTAATCCGTGAGCGTGGACGTCGTTGCAGGTGGCGTGAAATCCCTCCGTTGCTGCGGTCGGCAGGCATCGAGCCTGTCACCACACTAATTTGCAATCGGGGTTTGGTCTGGCCGCGGCTCCCGGTTATGCAGGAAATCGAGAACAGATTTCCTATGTAGCTTTAAGGGCTTCCGTAGATGTTCTGGTACCCCTGGCGAAGAGCGGAGGTTTTAGCCAGCCATCAAATAGATTAACCCGATAGAAAATTTCATCGTGCAGTATGCCGCCTTGATTGGCGGTTTTTTTTATTGCGCGCCCGATGAATCAGGCAGAGTTGCCGATTTTGAATCATGGTCATTTGCGGGCTTCTTGAAAATCAATAGCTTAGGCGAGTCACGCTAGTTTTGGCTGCTCAGCTTTGTGTCGGCACTCAAATTTGATTGTCGCGGGAACTCGTCTGTGAGGCCGGTCAATCCCTCCGCAAGCTTCACGCTCTTGTTGCCGAAAAAATGGTGATGCGGCGCTTCAACCAAGGCTGTTCCTCTGCCCTTGCGTAGATTCGCTCCAGTGTTCCCCATCCATTCAGCAATCGTCCGAAGACCGAAAAGCCTTTGCCGTCCGGATGCCGGGCCCCGCCCTCGTCCAGCTCGGGCTCGTCACGCATCATGAACGAAAAGGACGGGCCGGACTGACCTGCCGCGTGCCGTGCCATCGACAGCGCTCCCCTCTTGTGCCGCAGCCCGGTGGCAGTCGTGGTCTCGAGCGGAATATTCGGGAACGGTTGTCGATCGAATTCGCTTGTCGGCAACCATCCAGCCTGCACGACCGCGATGCGGGGACCTGGTCGTGCCGGTTCATTATGCGGCGTCACGATCCGGAAGATCGATTGATCGTCGAAATACTTTCCCTCGACATAGGCCATGAAATTTGATGCGGTAATCGGTGCCAGTTCGGGAAATACCTCCACGAGCATGTCGCCCTCCGCAGTGGAGATCCCGACCCGTTGAGTGCCCGATATCAGCGGCGCCGCCGCGTGACGCGCTTTTCGCTTGTGGACGGCCAACTGGATCCTGGCCATCTCCGATGGTTCTGCCTGCTCCATAAACTATTCCCGGTGCGAGGTTGATTGGCGGGTTTATGGCTGGGTACGCCGTCAAGGCGCTGCTGCGACAAGGGTCGAACTCTCTATCCGTCAGCCGAGCACGACGGGATCGCGCGGGAAAGAGGTGAGAGATTCCGCGCCCGATTCCGTGACGAGCATGTCGTCCTCGATCCGGATTCCGATGCGGTGGGGCATATACAGGCCCGGCTCGATCGTGAAGACGTTGCCTGCCTGGAGCGCCCGCGCCACGCCACGCTGGATGTAGGGATCCTCGTGGATCTCCAGCCCCAGTCCGTGTCCGGTTCTGTGCCGCACCTGGTCGGCATAGGCGGAGCCCTTCAGGAACCCGGTCACGATCTCGTCAAGCGTGCCGGCGGCCAGACCGGGCCGGGCGCTGCGGCGTCCGAGCTCGTTTGCCTCCTGCACGACGCGATAGAGGTCGAGGTCGGCCGCCGCCGCATCCCCCACGAAGAAGGTGCGGGTGATGTCGGCGCGATATCCTTCCCAGGCCAGTCCGAAATCGAACAGCAACACGTCTCCGCGCTGCAACCTGTAGTCGCCGGCCTTCGCGTGAGACATCGCCGAGTTCGGCCCGCCCGCGACGGTTGGAGGGAATGCCAGGCCTTCGCTTCCGGTCGCCATGGATTCCATCAGCAATCTCGTCTGGATCTCGCGCTCGCTCATGTCGACGCGCACATGACGGATCGTCTCGGCGAGGGCGGCCTCGGTCAGCGCGATCGCGCGGCGCAGCGCCGCGATCTCGTCCGGATCCTTGGCCAGCCGGATCGTAGAGATTTCCTCATGCGCGTCGATGACGGCCGCGCCGGGGACGCAGGCTTCCAGCGCCATGAGTTCGAAGGCGCGCATCAACTGGCCCTCGACGCCGACGCGCCGACCGGACCAGTCGCCGGCGAACATGCGGCGGAATGCGGGTCCATATCCCTCGGCATCCGTCCAGAGCGCGACATCGGCTTCGATCGAGAGCTTTTGCCAACTTGGTTCCTCGAGCCCGGGAACGATGGCGAACGCGTCGCCGTCCGCCGTCACGACGAGCAGCGTCGGCCGTTCCCGGAGCGGAAACACGCCGCCCGTGAGGAAACGAAAATTGGCGCCCGGAACGAGGACGACGGCATCGAGTTCACTTGCCGCCATCGCGGCCAGCAGCTTTTTGCGCCGATCATGTTTCAAGACGCTGGCTCCGGCTGTCTGTGCGGTGTCATCGCGTCCGGCCTCAATTCCGGTTGCCGACATGGTGGACGCTCTCGTCGACGCCGGCGAGAAGCACGCCGTGCTCGGCCCGCCACCATATGCCGACCTCGTCTCCCTCGGCGATGCCTTCGAACGACGCCGCCGTCTGGGCCGCGAGGAATGTCCCGATTTCGGAGCAGGCGACGGTGAGCCGATACGACGAGCCGAGAAAGGTCACGTCGATGACATGCCCGACCAGATGGTTCGCCCCGGGATCGGTATGCTGCTGGCGGGTCCTTGCAAGCTGTACGAACTCGGGGCGTACGAGAAGCGTGGCTGCGGCACCGGCTGCCAGGCCCGGCTGCCCGGCGATCCGGAACGTGCGTGACGACGAGGACAGTCCGCCATCGTCGGCGACGACGCCCCTGATCAGGTTGGAGTCCCCAAGAAAAGCCGCCACGAAAGGCGTCCGAGGCGTGGTCCACAGTTCCTGCGGCGTGCCGATCTGCTCGATGCGCCCGCGGTTGAAGACGGCGACCCGATCCGACAGCGCCAATGCCTCTCCCTGGTCATGCGTGACGAAGATCACCGTCAATCCGAGTTCGCGGTGCAGCCTCTTGATCTCCGATTGCAGCCATTCGCGCAGCTTGCGGTCGAGCGCACCCAGCGGCTCGTCCATCAGCAGTACCCTCGGCTCGAAGACGATTGCCCGGGCGAGCGCGACCCGCTGCTGCTGACCGCCGGAAAGCTGGTCGGGATAGCGTTTTTCGAAGCCGTCCAGCTTCACCAGCTCAAAGGCGCGGCGCACGCTTTCGGCTATGTCGCCGGCGCTGCGTCTGCGCTCGCGCAGCGGGAAGGCGACATTCTCCTCCGCCGTCATGTGCGGGAACAGCGCGTAACTCTGGAACACCATCCCCATGTCGCGCTTGTGGGGCGGAAGCGCCTGGATCGTCCTGCCGTCGACTTCGATGTCTCCGGCCGTCGGCTGGATGAAGCCCGCAACCATGTTAAGCGTCGTGGTCTTGCCACTGCCGCTCGGGCCCAGCAGCGTCACGAACTCCCCGGCTGCGATGTCGAGGTCCACGTCGCGGACCGCGTCGAAATCGCCGAAGCGGCGCGTCACGCCCGCCAGCCGCACGTGCGCGCCGCGTTCAGCCGCGTGCCGCATGTCGGCCACCTGTCGCGAAGAGGGAGACGGTTATCGTGACGGTCGCGACCAGGAAGATCAGCGTCGAGGCGGCCGCGATCGTCGGGTCTATCTGATCCTGGATGCTGGAGAACATTTTCACGGGCAATGTCCGGAGGAAGGGGCTTTGGAGAAACAGCGAGATGATCACTTCGTCGAAAGAGGTCACGAAGGCAAAGACCGCCGCGGTCAGAATGCTGGGCAGCATCAGCGGGGCGGTCACGCCCAGAATCTGGCGGAAGCGGTTCGCTCCGAGACTTGCCGCGGCCAGTTCCAGCCGCTCGTCGAGCATCTGAAGCCCTGCCGTCATCGTGATGACGACGAGGGGAATGGCGAGCGCGGTGTGGGCGATGACGAACCCCGAAACCTTCCCCACCAGGCCGAGCACAAGGAAGAAAGCAAAGACCGCGACGGCCAGGACGACATGAGGAACCACGCGGGGGATCAGCATCACCATCAGCATCGGGGTGGTGAAGCGCGAGCGGGAACGCACGATGCCCAGCGCGGCCAGGCTACCGAGAATCGTCGCGATAATCGCGCTCATGAGGGCAATCTTCAGGGACGCCAGAAGGGAACCGATCCACTCGCCATCGGTGAAGAAGTGCTCGTACCAGCGGACCGACCAGGCCTTCGGCGGGAAGACGAACGACGCCTCCGCGGTGAAGCTGAGCGGAACCAGGATGATCGCCGGAGCGACGAGGATAGCGGCGACGAACAGCGCTATGATCCCGAGGCCCAGGGGTCGCCGGCCCGTAAGCGTCGGATGACCGTTGGAGGACGACAATGAAATCGTTCCGGTGTGGGAGCTTCCGCGCGTCAGCGACGATGTCGCGGCCAGGACGAGGAGGGTGGCCGCCAGGAGGATCACCGCCATCGCGGCCCCGAGCCCGAAGTTGAGCAGGGAGGACACCTGATCGAAGATCAGTTGCGACAGGAGCTGCTGCTGCGGTGAGCCCAGCATCTGCGGAACGAGATAGAAGCCGAGGGACGATACGAAGACGATCACCGATCCGGCCAGGATTCCCGGCCGGGACAGAGGCAGGTAGACCTTGCGAAAAGCGCCGGACGGGGTGGCGCCGAGACTGCATGCCGCCACCATGAGCCGGCGGTCGATCCTGCCCATCGTCGAATAGAGCGGCAGTATCATCAGCGGCAGCATCACCTGGACCATGCCGATAAGCGTGCCGGTAAGGTTGCCGAGTAGTTCGAACGGTCCGAGACCGACAAGCGCCAGGGCGCGATTGATCAGGCCGCTCGGCTGGAGCAGCACCATCCAGCCGAAAATGCGCACGATCGCGCTCGTCCAGAACGGCACCAGCACGGCGACGGTCAGAAGCATCCGCGTGCGCCGTCCGACCAGCGTCATCAGATAGGCATAGGGATAGCCCAGGAGCAGGCAGACAAGCGTGACGAGCGCCGCCGTCCAGATCGTCCGCCAGAGTATCCTCAGATAGGTCGCGCTCGCGAAGAACTCCGCGTAATTGCCGAGCCCTGCCTTGGGCTCGGCAACGCTCGTCCAGAAGGTGAGCAGCAGCGGAATGATCATCGCGCCGGCAAGCAACAATCCGGCCGGCAAGGCGAATAGGAGCCATGCCGGTCGGGAACTGCCCTGCTTGCTGGAGCCGTCAGCCACCCTGTTCCACCTCCGGAAGCGCCGTTGCCTGTCGTCGAGCCGTCTCTGCTAACGGGTCGCCCAGTCGGTCCACTTCTTGGCCATCTCGTCCTGATGTTCCAGGCGCCAGGACGGGTTGATCGTGGCGGCACCGGGAGAGTCCAGCCCCTTGCCGACATAGTTCGCTTCGAGGATCGGGTTGGCGAACTCCTTGGGCTCGACGCCGATCCGGGTCGGGCCTTCAGGATAACTGGACACGAGCCGCGTCTGAGACTCCGCCGACGTGGCGAACTTGATGAACTCGATCGCCTCCGCCTTGTTCGGTGCGCCCTTGGGCACCATGTACTGATTGAAGAGATAGATCGGGCTGCCCGTGAAAGCCTGGTATTCGGCTCCCTTGATGATCGCCTGGGTCGCTGCCGGTCCCCAGCCCGAGACCAGGGGCACCGAACCCTCCTGCATCAGCTGAACGAGCTGTGCCGGGGTCGACCAGAACTGAAGGTCGCCGCGGATCGAACTCCATTTCGCCAGCGCTTTGTCGAAGTCGAGCGGGTAGAGATCCTTCGGCGAGACGCCGTCGGCCAGCAGCGCCTGCTCGTAGTTGGTGCCGAGACCAGAATTCCAGACGGCCCGCTTGCCGGGGAATTTCGTCGTGTCGAAGAAATCGGCCCAGCTCTTCGGCGGATTCTGTGGGAAGGCTGACTTCTTGTAGAAGAAGGTATGGATGAAGGTCGCCGCCGGCACCCCGCACTCGGACACGACATATTGGGGCTGGAAGACGCTGACGTCGATGTCTGCGCGGATGTTCTCAAGCGACTTGCCGCAATTGACGACCACCTGTTCCGGGTTCCATTGGACCACGTCGACATTGGTCTGCCCGACGCGGACCATCGTCTGGATCTTGGCCATGTCCACCGGCGATACGGTCACGACCTTGATGCCGGTGGCTTTCTCGAAGGGCTCGATGAAGGCGGCCCGTTCCGCCTCGAGCAGGACTCCGCCCGAATTCATGTAGACAAGCGTCCGCTGCTGCGCGCTGGCTGCGGTGCCGGCGACCAGCATCGCCAGTCCGGCGACGATACCGGCGGCGTTTGTCGAAAACCACGCGTTTTTCATATCAGTTCTCCAATCCTGACTTTTTGTGTTCCCCATAGCCGTAGTCGCGGGCCGCGCCGTCGAGAGTCACCAGCCCGGCGGCGATATCCTGCTCGATGCGCTTCGGGTCGCGTTCCAGGGGGTTTCCGAAACCTCCGCCGCCCGGTATCGCGACCGTGACGATCTGATCCTTGAGCACCGTCTGGGAGCGGCGCCTGTGCGCCCGCGTGCCGTCGATCCACATTCCGCCGCCGCTGCCGGCCTTGCCGCCGAACAGACCGAACGGAGGATGGTCGACGCGATCGTTCGTGCCGGGCACGAAGTCGATCGGCACATCGCTCAGGATGCGGACCGATATCTCCTGGCCGAGCCCGCCCCGGTAGCGGCCGGCACCGCCCGAATCGGGCAGGATGCGCTTGTGCTCGAACAGAACGGGCGTGCGCGCCTCCATGATCTCGACCGGGATAGACGAGCAGTTGACCGGCATGGACAGCGTCGAGCGGCCGTCCGCGCATCCGAGCGCGCCGGTTCCACCGTTGAAGAAATACGCTTCCGCATACGAGCGGTTCACCTGCGGAGGACCGCCGTTGCGGTAGACCGAAGGCACTTCGTGATAGACACCGCGGAAGCGGATCGCCCAGATGCCGCCGAAATGCGCATGCAGCCGGCCAGACGGCACATAATCCGGCTCGAGACCCGCCAGAGCGGAGAACAGGGCTCCGAAGATGTTCTGCACGACCGTGACGCGGATCATGGTGGCGGCAGGGCGCCGCGGGTTGAGCACGCATCCCTCGGGAGCCGTTACCGAGAACGGTGCGATAGCGCCCTCGACGACCGGCACGTCGGGAGCGAACAGCAGGCGTAGCGCGTACATCGTCTCGGCGCGCGTCAGGTTGAAAGGGGCATTGATGCCCCAGCGCACCTGCGGCGCGGTGCCGGCGTAGTCGACGTCGATCCGGTCGCCCGAAATCGTGACCCGCGCAGCGATCCGCAAGGGCTTGTCGACGCCGTCGGAATACGCTTCCCCCTCATAGACGCCGTCGGGCACCGAGCGGATGCGTTCGCGCACGGCGCGCTCGGCTCTCGTCTGCAGTTCCTCGCTCAGGTCGTCGAGGTCGTCGAGGCCGTATTCGACGAGTATCTCGCCAAGGCGCCGCTCGGTCAGCGCGTTGGCGATGTAGAGCGCCTGGATGTCGCCGGCCACCTGGTCCGGCAGGCGGCTGTTCGACTGGATGAACCTCATCGCCACCCTGTCGGGATTTCCCCCCCTGAAGAGCAGGGTCGGAGGAATGAGCAGGCCCTCCTCGAACATATCCGAGGATTCCGCTGAAACGCGCCCGCCGATGTCTGAGACATGCGCTACGTTGGCCGCGTATCCGACGATCCGATTCCGGAAGAAGATCGGTCGTATGGCGACGATATCGGGCAGGTGGCCCGCCCCGATCCAGGGATCGTTGGTGACGATCGTGTCGCCCGGCATGAGCGTGTCCGCGGGAAAGTGGCCGAGCAGCGTCTTCAGCGCGGTGCCGAGCACGCCGATGAAGGCGCCGAGCGCTCGCGGGGTCTGGGCAAGCAGCCGCCCCTGCGCGTCGAGGATCGCCGCCGAAAAGTCCGACGCCTCGGCGATCGTCGAGGAATAGGCCGTGCGGACGATGACGGCCTCCGCCTCCTGGGCAATGCTGACGAGGCGCTGGCGCACCATCTCCAGCATGATGGGGTCGACGCGGCTCATTGGGCGTTCTCCATCTGCCTTTGCCCCGAGCCGGAGGTGCCTGACGCGGGAGAATCCACGCCTATGGCGATCACCAGATTGCCGGTCGCGTCGATCGAGAACCGGTCCTGCGGCGCGACCAGCACGCTCGATTCCCGCTCCTCTACCACGGCCGGCCCGGCGCCCGAGAAGCCCGCGGCAAGCGCATAGCGGTCATAGACCGTCGCCTCGACGAGGCCGTGGTCACGGAAGCGAACCGCGCGCGTCCCGCGTATGGGATCGCCGCCGGCAACCGATCCCATGCCGAAGGAGATGTCCGGAGCCGGCCCCGACGCGGAGATGCGCCAGATCAACGCCTCCAGCGTGGTGTGCTCGAGCGCGGAACCGTAGATGCGGGCGCATTCGCGGTCGAATGCGGCGATCAACGCGCCCTTCGCATCGGGAAGACGCAGGTCGCCCGGCACCGCGGCCGTAACCGTGTGGGTCTGACCGACCCATCGCATGTCCGCCATGCGGCTGAGCACGATGTCGTCCACCGCCACCCCCGCTTCGACGAGCAGGGAGACCGCCTGCCGCTCCATTTCCGCGACGAGCTCCTCCAGGCGCGTCCAGTTCGCGCCCTCGTCGAGCCGCGCCACTTCCGACCGGACGAGTTCCATTGCGGGCGGCGAGGCGAGCAGGCCTATGGCCGACAACACGCCGGCCCGCGCCGGCACGACGACACGGCGGATGCCGAGCTTGCGCGCGATCAACCCGGCATGCAGCGGCCCGCCGCCGCCGGACGCCACCAGGACGGTGCGCCTCGGATCCTCGCCATGTTCGGCGAGATGCACCCGCGTGGCGTCGGCCATCGTTTCGCCGATCATCTCGTTGACCGCCAGCGCGCAATCCTCGACCGTAATTCCGAGCTTTTTGGCAATCGGGCGAAAGGCCTCACGGGCCCTGCCTACGTCGAGACGCAGGGATCCGCCCGCGAAAGTGTCCGGATCGAGATAGCCGAGAACGACATTTGCGTCGGTGACGGTCGGTTCCGTTCCCCCTTGTCCGTAGCAGGCCGGACCAGGCCGCGATTCGGCGGAGCGGGGCCCGACATGCAGCAGGTCGAGCGCATCGAGATAGGCGATCGAGCCGCCGCCCGCGCCGACTTCGATGAGATCGACGCTGGGCAGGAGGACCGGCAGGCCGCTTCCCTTCGCGAAACGCGCGGTCCGCGCCACTTCCAGATGGGCGGCCCTGCTGGGCAGGCCGGACCGGATGAGACAGGCTTTGGCGGTCGTTCCGCCCACGTCGACCGCGACGACGGACGGCAGGTCGAGAGACCGCGCGATATGCGCCGCGGCGATGACGCCCGCGACGGGGCCCGACTCGACCATCCGGCTCGGGAACCGCGAGGCCACCACGGTCGTCGCGATACCACCGGCGGAGAACATCACGTAGAGCCGTCCGCGATATCCGCGGTCGCGGAAGGCCGTTTCCAGAATGGCGAGATAGCGGCCGATCAGGGGCTGCGTATAGGCGTTGACCAGGGTGGTCGAGGCGCGCTCGTACTCGCGGATTTCGCAGGCCACCTCGCTCGACAGAGAGACCGGAAAATCAGCCCCGAACACCTCGTGGACGATCTCCTCGGCCTGTTTCTCATGCGCGGGATTGCGATAGCTGTGCAGGAAGCATATCGCGAGGGCCTCCAGCCCTTCGTCCTGCCAGCCCCTGAGCAGCGCCCGCAGCCCTTCGGCATCCAGCGGCTTGTATTCCGTCCCGTCGGCGAGCATGCGGCCGTCGACGCCGCCGCATAGCCGGCGCTCGACCAGCGGCGTCACCAACGGCGCGAGATGGTTGAGCGTGTCGTAGCGCACTTCGCGCGCCATCTCCGCCATGTCCTCGAAGCCGGCGTTGGTCAGCAGGCCGATCCGAGCGCCCCGCCGTTGCAGTACGGCATTCGGAACGAGCGTGGTGGCATGGACGATCGTACCGACCTCGGCGAGGCCGACCGAAGCTTCGCCCAGCACCATTTCGGCGGCGCGCAGCGCACCGATCTCCGGATCGTGAGTCGTCAGCGCCTTCGCCGCCCAAATGGCGCCGGTACGGTCGTCGATCAGCGTCGAGTCGGTAAAGGTGCCCCCGATGTCTATGGAAAGGCGGTAGGGCAGAGCGGCAAGCGGCGTTCCCGCCCTTATTGCGTGCTCGGAGCCCTTCGCCTGGGAAGGTCCGCCGGGGACTGCCTGTTTCGTCTGGGCCAACCGAATTTACCCCTTCCAAACGCCGAGTAATAGGATTACAACACCCGAATTGTCGATTGTCAACAACCGACAAAGCACCGAGGGAGCATATTTTGGGAACCCAGGATTTCGTGGCCGACGGGCGCAACGACGGCGTCTTGGTCTATGTCAACGGCGCCCTTGTCCCACGCGCCGAAGCGACTGTCTCCGTCTTCGATGCGGGTTTCGTGCTCGGCGACGGGCTCTGGGAAGGCATCAGGCTGCATCGCGGCAAGCTCGCCTTCCTCGATGCCCATATCGAGCGGCTCTATTCGGGTGCGAAGGCGATCGATCTCGACATCGGCCTGAGCCGTGCCGAGCTGGTCGACGCGGTCTGGGGCGTGCTTCGTGCGAACGGCATGAGCGACGGCGTGCACATACGCCTGATGGTGACGCGCGGGCGCAAGCGGACGCCGAACCAGGACCCACGGCACTGCCTTGGCGCGGCGACGATCGTCATCGTTGCCGAATACAAGGTGCCGCCGCCCTCGCGGGACAAGGGCGCGCGCCTCTTCACGTCGACGATCCGGTCATCCCCTCCCGACATTTTTGACATGCGGCTCAATTCCCACAGCCGGCTCAATTTCATCACCGCGCTGCTGCAGGCGATCAAGGCCGGCGGCGACGAGGCGCTGATGCTCGATCCGAACGGGTTCATAGCGAGCTGCAACTCGACCAACTTCTTCTTCGTGAAGAACGGCGCCGTATTCACGTCGAGCGGCGAATACTGCTTCAACGGCATCACGCGCGGCAACGTCATGGCGCTCTGTCGGGAAAACGGCATCGAACTGGTCGTCGGCAATCACGCACTGGGCCAGGCCTACGCGGCCGACGAGGCCTTCGTCACCGGAACGATGGGGGGAATAGCGCCCGTGTGCAGCATCGACGGCCGGATGCTGGGTCCCGCAGAACTTCCGGGACCCGTTACGATGCGTCTGCGAAAACTCTATCAGGACCTGCTGGATGGCTGCTAAGAACATGCCGGACTTCGGGGGAGCGATGTGAACCGCCAGATCAAGCACCTGCCGCGCAGTACCTTTCGCGACCATATTGCCGAGCAACTCCGCGATCTGATTCTGAACGGCGTCCTGCGCCCTGGAGAGCCGCTTCTAGAGGTACAGCTCGCCGAGCAATTCGGGGTGAGCAGAGGCCCGCTGCGGGAAGCGATGCGCGAGCTCGTCGACGAGGGCCTGCTGGTGGTCCGGCCCTATGCGGGCACGACGGTTATCGAGCTCTCCGCGAAGGACATACGCGAGATCTATTCCATCCGGACCGCTCTGGAGACGCTTGCCTTCGAGCAGGCATGGGACCGCCGCGACGCGGCATTCCATGCCGAGCTCGACCGGCGTCACGCGCAGCTTGTCGCCGCCATCGACGCGGAGGACGAAGTCGGAAGCATCCACGCCGAACTGGACCTCCATTCCCTCGTCTTCGAAACCGCGGACAACAAGCTCTTGTCCAGGATGTGGTCCATCCTTCGAGGCCGGCTGCAGATCTATTGGGTCACGCATCACGAGGCGCACGGACGTCGCGGCCCGTATCGGGACGCGCACCTGGTCTACGTGGAAAGCGCCAAGGGGGACGATATCGGCCGGATGGTCTCGGAACTCAGGCGGCACATGCGGCGTGGCGCCGACCGGACCGCGGAGTTTGTCGGCCAACACGTCCGCCTTCAGGGCTGACGGCCCGGACCGGCCTGGCCGGGAGCGCAGGATTTCCGACGGATGAAGAACACCCCCAGCGTGCAGTCGGATTATGTCCGCTTTCAGGATGCGACCCGGAACTGCATATGACTGAAAGGGGGGCGTATTTCGGACGTTCGCACTTGCGTCGCGATACGTCGGCAAAGGCCAGGGGAATTGCTTCAGGTTAGCGGCGGTATCTAGTGAATGAGGGAGGCGAGATAATCGGTGCCAGCTCATTCCGGGACCAGACGGCTAGATCGGGCGGGCGTTGACATGTGATTTCGCGTTGGCAGCCAGCGTATCTATATGGCTCGGTAGGTGTTTCGGTGAGGCCGGTTTCGGGTCACGCTGAACCATCAATCCCCAACCGCGTGGACCCGTGAGCACTCCTTCGCGGACAACGATGCGTCCGCGAACTATCGTATAGATTGGACGCCCCACGATTGGCCGTCCGTGCCACGGTGTGTATTTGTGGCGCGAATGCAGCTTAGATTGGTCCACTTCCCCTCGATAATTCATATCGACGATCACAATGTCCGCATCCGACCCGACATTCAACGTCCCTTTTCGCGGGTAGAGATCCCATGCCTTGGCGGGATTTTCCGCCGACCAGCGGACGTAGTCGTTGATACTCATCCGACCGCGGTTCACTTCCGTAAGCATCAGTGGCATTTGAGTTTCAACGCCCGGAATACCGCGGGCGCAGTCCCAAATATTGTCATACAGCTTCTCTTGCGGATCGTGCGGCGCGTGGTCCGTCGCGATCATGTCGACTGTCCCGTCGAATAGACCTTGCCAAAGAGCTTCAGCATGACCTGGCTCTCGAATGGGCGGGTTGATACGCAATTGGCCGCCAAGGCGCTCGATGTCGCGCGTATCGAGCAGAAGATAGTGAGGGCACGTCTCGACGGTGACGTTGACGCCGCGCGCTTTCGCATCACGGATCAAGAACAGCCCATCTCTTGAGCTTTTGTGGGCGATCTGAAGCCGCGCGCCAGTCCATTCCGCCAAGAGGATCGCGCGGTTGACCGCCTCGACCGCGCAGATCGCCGGTCGCGAGTCGAGATGTGCCTGCGCGTCGGTACGACCGAGCACCTTGAGCCTGTTTCGCCGGCGCGTAATGATTGCGCCGTTCTCGGCGTGGAAGTTGCAGCGAAGCCCCAGACGGCTCAATTGCTCCAACCCCTCGAGTATTACACCATCATCGGGCGTCGGTAACTCGCCGGTCGATTCGGACATGAAACACTTGAAGCCGACGACACCGTTTTCGACTAACGCTTCGATATGGTCGAGGCTCGTTTCGTCAAGCACGCCGTAGATGCCATAGTCCACGAAGGCGAGCTGCTCGGCGCGCTCTCTCTTCTGACGAAACGCCTCCGGATTCGCGGTCGGAGGATGCGTGTTGGGCATCTCGAATACGGTTGTCACGCCTCCGACCGCCGCCGCGGCTGTCCCGGTGGCCCAATCCTCCTTGTAGGTCATGCCCGGATCACGAAAATGCACATGCACGTCGATCGCGCCGGGCAACACGTACTTGCCTTGCGCGTCGATTGTCTCGCGGGCAGTTGGCAGGCCCTCGAGATTGCCGATTGCGATGATTTTCCCGCCGTCGGATACGAGGTCGGCCTGGACGGTTCCTTCGGAGGAAACGAGGATGCCGTTTCGGATGATCAGATCGACTTTTTTCATGCTGGGGTCATGCTCATGCAGAAGTCAAGAATCCCGGGACCGCAGTGCGCTCTCGTCACGGCTCAATCGAGCGCAGCGCCTTTGCGTTCGGGGATCAGGAAAGCGGTAGCGGCGAGGTCGATCAGATACGCGATCGCCAGGCAGGCGATCGCCACCATGAACGAATATTGCGTGGCCAGGAAGGCGATCACGAGCGGGCCGAAGCCACCGATGAACCTGCCGGCGTTGAACAACACGTTCTGTGCGGTGCTGCGTGCTTCGGTGGGATAGAGTTCCGCCATCAGCGTGCCGTAGCCGCCGATCATGCCGTTAACGAACACGCCGAGCACAACGCCGCCAACCAGCAGCGTGAACTCGGAAGACAATTGCGAATACACGATCGCCATCACGGCTGCGCCGATCTGGTAGATGAAGAACGCAGGACGCCGGCCGATGCGGTCTGCAATTTCGCCGAATAACCAAATTCCGACGATCATGCCGAGCGCCGTCGCAGCGGTCCAGACGGATGATTTCGTCACCGAAAAGCCGAAGCTTGTAGAAAGATATGTCGGCAGCCAGATCATCAGGCCGTAAAAGCCGAAATTCTGAACCGCGCACAGGACGATCATGCCCAGGCTGGCCTTCGTCGAGGGCACGTCCTTGAACAAGGTCCAGATCGGGAGGCCGGAGCGGCGCTTGCCGACGCGCTCCTGGAAGACGTGCGGCTCGGGCAATACGCGACGCATGACGAACGCCGTGATCGCCGGCAGGATACCGACGAGGAACATCCCGCGCCATCCGATCGTGGGGAAGAGCAGCGGCGTCACGAACGCGGTAAGCACGACACCCAATGTGCCGCCGATGCCAACCAGCGAAGCGAAGCGCGCACGCAGGCGAGGCGGGCACACTTCGGTCGCGAGGGCCATGCCTATGCCCCATTCGCCGCCGAGACCGAGCCCGGCCATGAAGCGATAGGCAAGCAGGTCCCAGTAGCCTTGCGCGAAGGCGCATAATCCAGTGAAGGTCGCAAAGATCAATATCGTCCACGTCATGACGCGGACGCGTCCGTAGTAATCTGCAAGGATGCCGAACACGATGCCGCCGAGCACCGCGCCGACCAGCGTCGCGGTCGCGATGAAGCCGGCTTCCGTCTTGAGCAACCCGAACTCGGCCGATACAGCCGCCAGGACGAAGCCGAGAACCAGATTGTCGTAGGTGTCGAGCGCGTAGCCGAGCATCGAGGCGATAACGGACTTTAAGGCGTGGCGGTCCGGCTTGTCGGCCAATGCGGAGTCAATGAGACTGTCCATTAAGCATCCCCCCTGCGTTCATGGGCCATCCCCGGCGAGGGGCGTATGGGAAGCTAAATGCAGAGGGCCGCGGGCAGCTATTTCTATCAGTGCGACTTTTTCTCAATCTGTGAGACACGGTCGCGAATCTATTTTGCGCCGTCAAGTCAGCCGTTTAGACTGGGGTACGGTCGGAGTCTTTCCGAATATTGCGTAAACTGCGAACGGTTGGCGGCAGATACGAACGCATATGGCCTCCGAACTCTCACAGATCGGCGAACGGCTCAGGGCTTATCGTCTCGGTGCCGGGTTGAGCATGGACGACGTGGCCCGCAAGCTCAATCTCTCGCGGGCGACGGCGTATCGGCTGGAGAAGGTCGGCGTGAACAGCATCGACACGTTGGAGCGCGTGGCGCGCCTCCTCGGCGTATCGGTCGCCTCGTTGCTAGGCGTCGACGTCGAATACATCGTCAATGCGATCACATATTTCGAGCGGCTGCGGCAGATCGAGCAGGGTTCCGACTGGATTTTCGTGGCATTCGGTCCGCTGTCCTATCTTCTGACGTCGCCTGCATACGACCGGGCGCTTCGGCAGGCGCTGCTCGACCAGATTCCACCACACGCGCCCGACAGGGCGCAGCGCATCGGGATCACCCGCGACGTGATGGATATACTGAGCAAGCGCAAGTCGGACTATCGGCGCCGGAAACCCGCGATTACGAACCTGCTATCGTCGGCCGACATCGAACGCTTCGCTCAGTACGGGCTCGCCGGCGGCGAGAGGCCGCGGCTGCGCGACGGCGAGCAACGGCAGCAGGCGATCTCGGAGCTGAAGATCATTGCCGATCTTCTCATTCACCCGCCGCTCGGCGTGCAAATTGGCATCCTTTTCGACACGCTCCCGACCACGGGCTTCAATCTGATGCGCCGACAGGAAGGCACGATCGTTTCGGTGAGTCCGTTCCGGCTCGGTCCGCATCTGAACGTGAGGAAAGGGGTCGCGATGATCACAGCCGCGCCACAGGCGGTGAAGCTCTACGGCGAAGTCGCCCGCGACATGTGGGAGCAGGCTGTCACCGGCGAGCGTGCAGCCGCGTTTATCCATACGCAGATCGGGTGCGCGGAACCGTGAGCGAAGGCGCCTCTGAGATTGCCGGCGAGGCCATCGCCCAACTCGCTGAATGGGCAAGCTCCCTTTCGCTCGATGCGATCGCGGATGATGTCAAGCGGAGCGCAGCGCTGGTCATCGCAGACAACCTTGCCTGCGCCGCCCGCTCCCGCAAGGAGCCGGAACTTCGCGCACTCAAGCAGCGGTTGCCGCATGGCGTCGAGGAGGCAACGGTATTTCTCGGCGATGGCGCGAAGACGGACCGGGCCAGCGCCGCGATGATCAACGCGATCGCGTCGAACTGGTGCCAGCTCGATGAAGGCCACCGGCAGGTCATGTGCCATGCCGGACTCTATGTCGTCCCCACCGCGATGGCTGAGGCGGAAGCCGCCGGCCGCACGATGGGGGATGCGTTGCGTGCGACGGTGGCCGGATACGAGGTGGTTTGCCGCTTCGCCAAGGCGTTCGGATTCTCCCGCCCGACCGTGCATCCCCATGCACTCTGGTCGCCGCTAGGCGCGGCCGCGGCGATCGCGGCGCTGCGCGGCTTCGATCCCGGGCGATGGACCGACAGTCTTGCGACCGCTGCAACGATGGCGGGCGGCGGCCCGTTCGGTCATGCGGTGCAAGGCGCGCTCGTGGCGAATGGATGGGCGGGGATCGGTGTGGCGAATGGTTTTCGTGCCGTCGATCTGGCGGAATGCCGAATAACAGGTACTCCAATATCGGCAAGCGAAGTCCTGTGTGGCGTCTTCGGCGCCACCCTCAAATCCGGTCTTCTGGTCGAAGGGCTGGGCGAGGAGTGGGCGTTGCGCGGCAACTACCACAAGATCCATTCGTGCGCGCAGCAATCCCACGCGGCGGTCGAGGCGATGCTTGCCTTGACTAGGCGATGGCCGGTTGGAAAAGGCCCGGCCGATGTTCGGCGCATCGTCGTCGAAGGGCACCCGCTCACCCTGATGATGGACAATCGCAATCCGCCGACGGCGCTCGCCGCCCGATTCTCGATCCCTCATATCGTTGCCGCCGTCGCAACCCTTGGCCGCGCCGATGCGGCGGCGTTTGCAACCGAGACGCTGGCCGACGCCGAGATCGTGAGGCTGCGCCGCGTCGTCGAGCTGAAACTGCTAGAGCCGCCTCTGCCGGCCCCTCATGATCGAGCCGCCCGGATCAGTCTCGTTTTCGATGACGGCGCCACCACAAGCGAGGAATGCCTGAGCGCGGAAGGCGGGCCCGATCGTCCATTTTCTGCATCTAGAATACTGGAAAAATGCACCACTTTGACGGAGGGCGTCTATCCGCATTTTGGCACGCAAGTTTCCCGGCTTCTGGCCTTTGAACGCGACTTATGTTGCGAACCCGTTGCGAAATTCGTCAGATCTCTCATTGAGCCGAGTTGACCGACACGGCTGCAGTACCAGCAGCCGCTTTCACAAGTAGAACGCCTGACATCGAATGAAGCCGGCACCTTGACCGTTCCTGCCGAGCTTCCGAATCTGGAGCTTCAATAACCGGCGAAATTGATTTCCCGCCGCGCGATCTTGCGACGGGGCATTAGGCGAAAAGACGAAGGGCACGAACCAGGCGCTATTGGCGTACGCTACAATTTCCGTTCCGTCTCAAGTCCCGACCAGTGAACAGGCGGCATTCCGGTACATTGCGGCGTCTGCAATCCATCGAAATGGAGAAATTACCGGTTGAGCATCGCCGTCGCGATGATCTCCACGCGATAGCCGTCATCGGCCAGGCGGACCTCGCCGCAGGCACGGGCGGGAGGATTGGACGGGTCTATCCAGTCATCCCACACCGCGTTCATCCCGTCATAGTCATCCATGGTCTTCAGCCATATCGTCGCCGAGACGATACGGGCTCGCGAACTTCCCGCCTCCTTCAGCAACGAGTCGATCTTCGCCAGCGCTTGCTGCGTCTGGATACGGATTCCGGCTTGCTTGTCGTCACCGACTTGACCACCGAGGTAAACCATATCTCCGGCAACCACTGCGCGGCTTCGCCGACTATTAGAATCGATTCTCTTGAGCATCGATGTTCCGTCTATCTTGAAGATGGGTTTGCGCGTTGCGCGAAGGCAGGCGGCGTGAAAGCAGTGATCGGCGGCAGCGGACCATAGAAGCGTTCGACCTCCACTAGACAGGTCTGGGCGCTCGGGCCTTGCGCCAGGCGCGATGTGCCCTTGTCACGCGTCAGCACGTTGGGGTTGCCGTGCTTGTCGAGCGGCTTCTCCAGAGTGGGATCGAGCGGGTCAAGCCAGGCGCCGGTGGAGAGCTGCACCACGCCCGGGCGGAGGGCGTCGGACACGACCACCGCTGCAAGGCAACTGCCGCGGTCGTTGAACACCCGCACAACGTCGCCGGACGATATCCCGCGCTCTTCGGCGTCGGCGGGGTGCATCCGCATCACTTCGCGGCCTTCGATCTTCATCCCGCGCGAATGGCTGCCGGAATCATACTGACTGTGCAGGCGCGACACGGGTTGGTTGGACAGGAGATGCAGCGGAAAACTCCGGGCTTCCTTCGCGCCCAGCCATTCATAAGGCTCGATCCATGCCGGATGACCGGGACAATCCTCGTAGCCGAAGCCGGCGATCGTTTCGGAAAAGATCTCGATCCGCCCCGACGGCGTCTTCAGCGGATTGGCCTCGGGATCGGCGCGGAATTCATCCAGGAGGTCGCCCTCATGTTCCGGCGCGGGCAGTATGCAGAAACCCGCCTTCCAGAAGGTCTCGAAATCCGGGATCGCCTGGCCCGCCTCGGCGGCGCGCTGCCGCGCCAGCGTATAAAGATGTCGCAGCCAGGATTCCTCGTCGCGTCCGTCGGTGAATTCCTCGGCGATGCCCATCCTGCCGGCGATACCGGAAAGCGCGGTGAAATCGTCGCGCGCCTCGCCGGCAGGGTCGGCGACACGGTGCGACGCGGCGATGAAGCGGTCCCGGCTGGAGGCGGCGATGTCGTTGCGTTCGAGGGCCGTCGTCACCGGCAGCACGATATCGGCGTGGCGCGCGAGCGGGTTCCACCAGGATTCGTGGACGATCACGGTCTCGGGCCTCCGCCAGGCCATCCGGAACCTGTTCTGGTCCTGATGATGGTGAAACGGATTGCCGCCGGCCCAATAGACCAGCCGGATGTCGGGATAGATTCGCTTCTGACCGTTGAAATCATAGCTGCCGCCCGGGTCGAGCAGCATATCGGCGATGCGGGCGACCGGAATATATTCCTCGATGGGGTTGATACCCTGGGGGAGGGACGGCCACGTCATTGCAGGCGCGGATTGACCCACGCCGTTGACGGAACCGTAGCCGAAACCGAAGCCACCGCCGCGCAAGCCGATCTGGCCGAGCATGGCGGCAAGCGTAATCGCCATCCAGTAGGGCTGCTCGCCATGATCGGCTCGCTGCAGCGACCAGGACACCATGATGAAGGTGCGTTTCGCGGCCATGGCGCGGGCGAGGCTTCTGATTTCTTCAACGGAGATGTCGGTGATCGCCGCCGCCCATGCGGCATCCTTGGCGACACCATCGTCGCGGCCGAGAAGATAATCTTCAAATCGGCCGTAGCCCGTCGTGTAGCGATCGAGGAACGCCTTGTCGTGCAGGTCTTCCGTGACAAGGCTGTGAGCGAGGCCCAGCATGAGGGCGACGTCCGTATTCGGCCGGACAGGCATCCAGCGAACCTCCGCGTCGGTCACCGTATCGTCACGGATCGGGCTGATCGATACGATCTCGGCGCCGTTGCGACTGGCCTCAGCCAGCGATTCGCGCAGGATATGGCGGGATATGCCGCCGGAGCTCACCTGGGCGTTCTTGTTGGGCGTTCCGCCGAAGAGCACCATCAGTTCGGAGTGCTTCGCCACCACGTTCCAGCTCGTATGGCCGGAGACGAGGCCGCGCTTGTCGCCAATCACATGCGGCACGATCGTGTCGGCGGCGGCAAAGCTGTAGTTCTGGATAGAGCGCGTATAGCCGCCGATGCAATTCAGGAAACGATGCATCTGGCTCTGCGCATGGTGAAAGCGCCCGGCGCTCGCCCAGCCATAGGAGCCGCCGTAGATGGCCTGGTTGCCATAGGATTTCCGGACCCGATCCAGTTCGGACGCGGCGAGCGCGACGGCTTCGTCCCAATCCACTTCGACGAAGGGCTCGACGCCACGGCCATCGCCGCCGGTACGGTATCCCTTCTCGAGAAAGGACTTGCGGACGGCCGGGCGGAGAATGCGGCAGGGATTATCGAGCGCATCGATCATCGAATTGGCGATGGGCGAGGGTTCGGGATCTTCCGCGATCGGCTCGAGTGCCGCGACCCGGCCATCCCGCAACACGGCGTGATAGGTGCCCCAATGGGCGGCTACGGTATGCCGGTCTGGCCTCGGCAGCATGTTCGGAATCCTTCCTGGAATTCGCAAATCGTGGCGTAGCGAACCTAGGGCAGAAGGACAAGTTGCCCGGTCGTTCGCCGGTTTTCCAGCTGCCGATGCGCTTCCGCCGCGTCTGCGAGTGGAAAGGTATCCCGGATTTCAGCCTTTACGATACCCTTGCGGATGGCGGCGAAAAGATTGCCGGCGGTCGCCAACAGATCGGCGCGGTCCGCTATGTAAGGAAAGATCTGGGGCCGGGAAAGCGCGATGCATTTCGGCGAGAGCACGGCAATATTCACCGGCGGGACCGGACCCGACGCGTTGCCGAAGCTGATCAGGTGACCGAATCTGGCGACCGATTGTATCGATGCCTCGAACGTGTCCTTGCCGACCCCATCGTAGACAAGCCGACAGCCCTTTCCACCGGTTATGTCGGCCACCCGTTCGGCGATGTTTTCGCGGGAGCCGACAATGACATGATCGGCCCCGGCGTCGCGTACGATCGAAGCCTTGTCGTCCGAGCCGACGGTACCAATCACCGTGCAGCCGAGCGCCTTCGCCCACCGCGTCATCAGGGAGCCCACGCCGCCGGCGGCGGCGTGGATAAGCACAGTGTCCCCAGCCACGGCCCGATCGGTCCGATGCAGCAGGCGCTCAGCGGTCATCCCCTTCAGCATGAGGGCGGCGGCCGTGCGGTCGTCGATATCGTCGGGGAGGGGCACCATGCGGTCGGCGGGTACATTGCGGCGCTCGCTATAGGCCCCTGGCGCGGTCATCACATAGGCGACGCGCTGGCCCACGACCAGGTCGCGCACGCCCGGACCGACCGCCTCCACAACGCCTGCGGCTTCCATCCCGGGCGTTCCCGGCAGCGTCATCATCGGATAGGCGCCCTTGCGTACATAGACGTCGATGAAGTTGAGGCCGATCGCCGTGTGGCGGAGCGTCACCTCGCCTTCGCCTGGTGCCGCCAGAGGCTGGTCGCGCCACTGCATGACTTCCGGACCACCTTGTTCGTCCTGTACGATCGCCTTCGACATTGTTTCTCCTCGTCGACTAAAGCAGGAAAGGGAACCTCTCAGGGCCGCCGCGGCTGCTGGAAGATGCGTGCTCCGTTAGCCGCGGCAGGCGGCGACCAGGCGCCGATAAGCCGCCAGGCGAAACGCAGATGCTCGCGCTGGAGATAAGTAAGGCGCTCGCCGTCACGTTCCTTCAGGGCCTCCAGGAGATTGCCGTGCTCGCCTGCAGCGGCGGTCCATTCCTGCATCCGCATCACCGCCAGATAGCGGATACGGTAGAGGCGTATGTTGAGATGGCTGTGCATCTCGATCAGCGTGGAGTTGTGGGAGCAGGCGACGATCGACAGATGGAAGCCCTGGTTGGCGGCGAAGTAGGCGGCGCGATCCTCGCTGGCGAAAGCCTCCGCCATTTTCCGGTCGAACTGTTCGACGCGCATGATGTCGGCCTCTGTCGCGACCGCGCAGGCGATCTTTCCACCCAGGGATTCGAGTTCAGTATAGACCGTCAACATCTCCGCAATCTCGTTGTCGCTGGAGTTGACTACGATCGCTCCCCGGTTCGGAATCAGTTCGACCAGGCGCTCCATCGCCAGGATCTTCAGTGCGTCGCGAAGCGGCGTGCGTGAGACATTGAGGGTTTCGGCAATTGTCCGCTCGCGGATGCGCTCGCCGGGTTTCAGGCGATCGTGGATGATGAGGTCGCGGATATAGTTGGCGACATGCTGGGGCAGGGGCTGCCCCCATGCCGGGGCGCCGCCGTTTGACGCAGTTTGCACCTCAACGGTTGCCGCATCGGTGGAAGGTTCATTTTTCGCCAAGCAGCATCTCCATCGCCGATCCGCGCTCATAATTTTGGCATACAATATTGACGAACCGCATGCAATACGACAAAGTTGAGTTCAGATTGGTGGAGGAGTGCCTGAATGAGCACAAGAGGCGAGGCTCGTCTGCAGGTCCGGACGCTGCTGGGGCGGCTCGGGCGGCCGTCCTCGCCGGTCGGGGCCGTGAACATGGCCGTGCATCGTGCCTCCACCATCCTCTTCGACACGATTGACGAACTCGACCGCGCCAAGTCTGAGCGGTTTGAGAAGGGCATTTTGTTTTACGGCCGCTTCGGAACGCCTGACGTCTTCGCTTTCGAGCAGGCGATCTCGGCACTCGAAGGTGGATACGGAACGGTCGCAGTGCCGTCGGGGCTCGCCGCCTGTGTGCTGCCGCTGGTGGCGTTCCTGAAACCCGGCGATCACGTGCTCGTCACCGATTCGGTCTATGAACCGGCGCGCACGAGCCTTTCGCAATTCGTTGCGCGCGGCGGAGTCGAAGTCACCTACTACGATCCGCGCATCGGTGGCGACATTGCCGAGCTGTTCCGCCCGAACACCAGGATGATTTATCTCGAATCGCCGGGTTCCCTGACATTCGAGGTGCAGGATGTGCCGGCCATCGCTGCTGCCGCCAAGGCAAGAGGGATCCTGACTGTCTGCGACAATACATGGGCGACTCCCGTCTTCCACAGGCCGATCGAACTCGGCGTCGACATCGTCGTGGCCGCTGCGACGAAATATGTCGTGGGACATTCGGGTGCCATGCTCGGCACCGTGACTGCGCACGAGGAGCATTACCGCGCGCTGCGCGAGGCGGCCAACTGGCTCGGCTACCGGGTTTCACCGGACGAGATTTTTCTGGCGGCGCGGGGACTGCGCACGTTGGCCGTGCGTCTGCGCCAGCATCACGAGAACGGTCTCGCACTGGCACGCTGGCTCGAAACGCGGCCCGAGATACGACGCGTCATCCATCCGGCTCTTCCCTCGCATCCGGACCATGCAATCTGGAAAAGGGATTTCAGCGGCGCCACCGGACTGTTCGCGATCGTGCTGGACGCCCATTCGAAGAAACAGGCGACCGCATTCGTGGAAAACCTCTCGCTGTTCGGCCTTGGATTCTCTTGGGGCGGGTTTGAGAGCCTTGTTCTGATCGGCGACCCGGCGCACGCGCGGACGGCGACCCGGTGGAAGGAAGGCGGCATTCTGGTACGCATCCATGCCGGCCTGGAGGACGCAGGCGACTTGATTGCCGATCTGGATCATGCGCTCGGTGTGTTTCGCGCCGCGGGGAGGGGAGCGGCGGCATGAGCAGTGCTCGCCGCACCCATCGACAGGCATGCGAGGAACCCGCGTTCCGGTCGGAGCCGGCATGGCCGCGCATCGCGACGGGCAATTTAATTCCGCAGAGGCGTCGGATTCGGGCATTTCCATCGTTGCCAATCGGTACTCGCGATGAAAACTGGGCCGCAATTGGCTGCCGCCGGCATGGCCGCCGCCGGCCGAATGTGAACGTGTTCAAACACAGGCGAACTGGCAGACAATAAACACTCCAGAGAGGTGATGAGATGTCCGATAGCAGAAGCAAGTTCTTTTCATTCGAGCCCAACCGCAGGACCTTTCTCGCAGGAGCGGGGTTGGCGGTGGCGGGCATGGCGATGGGCCCTCGCGACGCGGCCAAGGCGGCCGGGCGTATCACGGTCGCCGATCCCGGCGGGCCCTATTCGATCGGTTTCGGTGAAGCGTTCTACAAGCCCTTTCAGGCCGACACCGGGATCGAGGTAATAGGCGTGGCGCGCCAGGCGGAGCCGACCAGTCAGGTGAAGGCCATGGTCGAAGCGAAATCCTATCTTTGGGACGTTGTCTCGCTCACGCTTTCCTCGCGCAAGCTCCTCTCCGACCAGGGGCTTCTGGAGCCTCTCGACTGGAACAACGCCGACATGAAGGCGCTGATCAAACCGGCGCAGCAACCGGATTGGATGGGGACCAATGTCTATGGCAGCATCCTCGCCTACCGGGCGGACAATATGAAGAACAAGCCGGGGAGTTGGGCGGACTTCTACGATGTGGAGGGCTTCCCAGGACGCCGCGCCTTGCCGAAGAGTCCTATCCACACGCTGGAAGGGGCGCTTCTCGCGGACGGAGTTGCGTTGGACAAGCTCTATCCCCTCGATGTTGACCGTGCCTTCAAGAAGCTCGACCAGATCAAGCCCCATATCAATGTCTGGTGGGCAAGCTTCGGCCAGTCGACGCAATTGCTGCAGAGCGGCGAGGTGGATTTCCTCGCCACCAGCAATGCGCGCGCCCAGGCGGCGATCGACAGCGGCAGCGACGTCAAACTAATCTGGAAGCAGGCACTCTTCGGGCTCGAGGGCTGGGCCATTCCCAAGGGAACGCCGAATGCCGATCTGGCCCGAAAATTCATTGCCTACTGCGCCAACGGCAAGCGACAGGCCGTCTATACCAAGGTGCTTGGCTACGGTCCCACCAATCAATCGGCGTTCGAGTATATTCCTGCGGAACGGGCCGCCCAGCTCCCCTCGGCGCCTGAGAATTTCAAGCAGATGGTGCAGATAAACGACGATTGGTGGGGGGCCAACAAGGATAAGATGTTCGATCGCTTCAACGCGTGGCTGTTGCGCTGACATGTCGATAGGGGAACGCCGATGAACGCTCCCAAGGCCGGCAGGAAACCGTCTTCCGCGAAGCTTCGCCTCGAAGGCATATCAAAGCTCTACGGACCGGTTGCCGCGTTGGAATCCACCGACCTTGAGATGGCGGAAGGCGAATTCCTTACCTTGCTCGGTCCTTCAGGATCGGGCAAGACGACGCTCTTGTCGGTCGTGGCCGGGCTTATAGGTCCGACCACCGGCGACGTCTGGATCGACGGCCGACGGGCTACCGGCCTTCCGCCCTTCAAGCGCGGCATCGGCATGGTCTTCCAGAACTACGCCCTGTTCCCGCATCTCACCATCTTCGAGAACATCGCTTTCCCGTTGCGCATGCGGCGCCTGCCGCGTGAGGAGGTCGACCGCGAGGTCCGAAGGGTGCTTGACATCATCAAGCTTCCACAGGTCGCCGACAGGCTACCGCGAGAGCTTTCCGGCGGCCAACAGCAGCGTATCGCCCTGGCGCGCTGCATCGTTTACAGCCCCTCGATCGTGCTGATGGACGAACCGCTCGGCGCACTCGACAAGAATTTGCGCGACCACATGCAAATGGAGATCAAGCGTCTCCATGCCGAACTCGGCATCACGGTCCTCTACGTCACGCACGATCAGGAGGAAGCGATGGCGATGTCGGACCGCATCTGCCTGATGAACGCGGCGCGGATCGAGCAGGTGGCCAGCCCGCATGACCTCTACTTCAGCCCGGCGAGCGTGTTCGCGGCAAGCTTCCTCGGCGATTCCAACATCCATGGCGGCCGGCTGGCTTCTATGAACGGCAAGGCCGTCATCAAGCTCGGCAATGGAGAGACGCTGACAGCCGCCGTGGACGATCGTTTCGCCGTCGACAAGCCGCTCAACTGGATGGTTCGGCCAGAGAGCCTGCATCTCACGACGCTGGACAGCAACCTTCCCAACAAGCTGCGCGGCACAGTCCAGAAGATCGTTTTCGCAGGCGGCGTCACCAAACTGCACGTCCGGACCGACGATGGCAGCGTTTTTGTCGTCAAGGAACTCACGACACCGGGAGCTCTCTTAGCCGAGGACCGCGAGGTGGTGCTGGGATGGCGTCCGGAGGATACGATCCTGCTTCCGGGAAACGAGATGCAATGACGCAGGCGGATATCGTATTCGCGAGGGGTCCAGCCAGGAAAGGGCGAGCGACCGGCATTTTGGACAGGGGAACCTGGACGACGCTCGGCCTTTTGGCACCGGCTTTCGTGTTCCTCGCCATCTTCTTCATCTATCCGGTCGCCCAGCTTCTCTTCCTGTCAGTCAGGACGCCCGCCGGGGCGTTCACGGGCCAGAACTACGCTCGCATCGCCACCGATCCGGTCTTTCTCGACGTGCTGGCGATTACCTTCAAGATATCGTTGTGGACGACGGTAATTTCGATCGTCGGCGGCTATCCCATCGCCTACCTTTTGGCGAATGCGCCGGAGAAACGGCGCAACCGGCTGATGATCTGGGTGCTTTTGCCGTTCTGGACGAGCTTTCTCGTCCGCACCTTCGCCTGGATGATCCTCCTCGGCAAGAACGGGGCGGTGAACAAGCTCTTGATGGCGGTCGGCCTGACGGACGCCCCCCTGGCGATGATCTACAATCTGATGGGCACATTGATAGGCATGGTGCACGCGATGATGCCGCTTGCGATCATCACCATGCTGCCGGTGATGCAGAAGATAGATCCCAATCTGATGCGTGCCGCGGACACGCTCGGCGCGCGGGGCGGACAGGCTTTCTGGCGGATCTATTTTCCGCAATCCATGCCCGGCGTCAGCGCCGCCGCCATCATGGTCTTCATCTCCTCGCTCGGCTTTTTCATCGTGCCATCCCTGTTGGGTGGCGCCCATGAGACGATGCTGCCGCAGGTGATCATCACGCAATTGCAGGAACTTCTGAACTGGGCGTTCGCCGGCGCGCTTGCCGTGCTTTTGCTTGTCGCGGCGCTGATCGTCTTTGTGCTCTATGACCGTATCGTTGGCATGTCGACGCTCGCAGGCGCGTCCGGCGAAACCAGCAAGAAGAGTGTTTCCGGTCTGGCGATGATCGGCGGCAAGACAGGTGCGTGGATTCTCGGCGGCCTCGGCAATCTGTGCGCATTGAGCTCAAGCTTGTGGGAAACGATCGTTCCGCCGGTTGCGCGCGGGCGTACGACGCAGATCGCCAAATGGACGGCTTTCTGTCTGATTGTCGGGTTTCTTGTGCTGCCGGCCCTGTTTGTGATCCCGGCATCGTTCACGGCCGGCAATACGGTCGATTTCCCGCCTCAGGGTTTTTCGCTCAAATGGTATGAGGCTTATCTCTCGTCGCCCGAATGGATCAGCGCCACCTATAATTCCTTCTTTGTAGCCATCGTTTCCGGATTGATCGCGCTCCTTCTCGGCACGGCGGCCGCCTTCGGCCTGACGCGCCGCCGCATCCCGGCCGCGACGGCGGTGCTCAGCCTCGTCCTGTCGCCACTGATCATCCCGCGTATCGTCATAGCGGTGGCGCTGTTTTATCTCTATTCCCGTATCGGGCTGGTCGGAACGCTTACCGGGCTGGTCATTGGCCACGTGGTGCTGGCGCTGCCCTATGTGGTCATCACGGTCTTCGCCGTGCTCAGCACATACGACAGACGTCTCGATCAAGCAGCCAACACGCTCGGCGCCAATCCATGGCGAACGCTCTGGCACATCACCCTGCCGCAGATCAAAGGCGGCCTGGTGGCGGCGTTCCTGTTTGCCTTCATCACCTCGTTCGACGAACTCACCGTCGCGCTGTTCATCACGGGCGGCGCCATGACCACTCTGCCGCGGCAGATCTGGAGCGACATGCTTTTGCAGATCAATCCGACACTCGCGGCCGTGGCCACGGTGCTTTTGGTGGTCATGACGGCGCTGCTCTTCGCCGGGGAATTCTTCCGCCGCCCGGGGCGAGCCCGATAGGGTCCCGAGAGTAATCGCGAGACACAAAGAGGACTTCCAGTGACTGCAACACGGGCCAAGACTTACTTCGGCGTCACGCTCGGCATCTTGATGGTGAACAGCACCTTTCGTCGCTATCTCGGCGATATCGGCAATGCCGAAACCTGGTCCTTTCCGGTCCAGTACAGGATCGTTGCAGACGCCGTTCCCTCGCGGATGACGGAACTGCACAATTCGAGCCTTCTGGAGCCTTTCAAGCGCGCTGCGGACGAACTCATCGCCGCCGGCGTCGATGGCATCACCACTACATGCGGCTTCCTGTCGATCTACCAGAGGGAACTCGCCGACTATTGCAGCGTGCCGGTGGCCACCAGCAGCCTGCTGCAGGTGCCGATGGTCGAACGCATGCTGCCGACGGGCAGGCGCGTCGGCATCCTTACCTATAATGGCGACGTGCTGAACGGCCCTTATCTCGAAGCTGTGGGCATTGCTCCGGATACGCCGGTAATCGGCGTGCCCCAGGATTCCAATTTTGTCCGCTGGATCAAGGAGGGGGATAATTCGGTCACCTTCGACATGCTGCGCGAGGAAGTGGTCGCAACAGCGGAGACATTGATGCGCCGACACCCCGATATCGGCGCCATCGTCTCGGAATGCACCAACCTGGCGCCCTTTACCTACGATATCGCGGAGCGCGTCGGCGTCCCGGTATTCGACACAGTGACGATGGTGAACCTGTTCCATGCCAGCCTGCGGCCACGCCGCTACGACAATCACTGATCAGGGGCGCTTGTCATGGCAGAGCGCCATCCCACGTCGGATTTCGTCGTGATCGGCGGCGGCATTGTCGGTGCAAGCATAGCCTATGGACTGGCGAAGTCGGGCGAGAAGGTGCTGCTGCTCGACGAAGGGGATGTCGCTTTCCGTGCCGCGCGCGGCAATCTCGGCAATGTTTGGGTACAGGGCAAGGGTGCGACGTCGCATGCCTATGCCGATCTCACCCGCAACGCCGCCAATCGTTGGGGGGGATTCGCCGCCGCCCTCCAGGAAGAGACCGGCATCGATCTCCATTTCCGCCGGCCTGGAGCCTTCTACATCTGCTTCAGCGAGGAGGAGCTCGAACGACGTTCCGGCATGATGGCGTCGATCAATGAACATGCGACCGTCCGCAGCGAATTCGAGACGGTCGGGCCTGAAGAACTGAGGCGTAGGCTGCCCGAAATCGGACCCGAGATCGCCGGCGCTACCTATTGTCCGGATGACGGCACGGCCAATCCGCTTTTCCTTCTGCGCGCGCTGATCAAGGCTGCTGCCGGTTTCGGCGCGACTTATCTGCCCCGAAGGAAGGTGGTCAGCCTGTGCAGAGACGGCGAAGGCATATGCATCGAAACCGAGGCCGGGACATTTCATGCCGGCCGTGTCGTCCTTGCCGCCGGACTTGGCAATGGGAAGCTCGCCCCGCAATTGGGTATGACCGCTCCGGTGAGGCCTGTTCGCGGTCAGATCATGGTGACCGAGAAGGTACGCAAATTCCTTGATTTCGGAACCAATTTCATACGCCAGACAGTGGAAGGAGGCTGCGTGTTCGGCGAATCTTCCGAAGAGGCCGGCTTTGACGAGGGCACCACGCTTTCGGTCCTGCGGGAAACGGCGCGGCGGGCGGTCACCGCCTTTCCGCTGCTACGCGACGCCCGTGTCGTGCGGGCTTGGGGGGCGCTGCGCATCATGACCCCTGACGGCGTGCCGGTCTATCAGCAGGCGCCTGGCGCCGGGAACGTGTTCCTCATCACCGTGCACAGCGGCGTGACCCTGGCACCCTTCCATGCTGGAGAGATGGCCGTGGCGCTACGCCAGAACAGGCTCGACCCGGACAGATACCTTCCTTTCTCCCCGGAGCGCTTCAATGTTCAGGCCGCTTGACGACAAAGGTGGAAAGGCCGTTGCCATCGAGATCGAGGGGCGCAGCCAGATCGTGCCTGCGGCTTCGAACCTTGCCGCGGCTCTCCTGTCGGCCGGGTTCTCGCCATTCCGGACGACACCCGCCGGAGCGGCCCCGCGCCAGCCCTATTGCATGATGGGAGTGTGCTTCGACTGCCTCGTCGAGATCGACGGTCTCCCCAATCGGCAGGCCTGTCTCGAAACCGTGCGCGAGGGCATGCATGTCAGGCGACAACAGGGTGCGGCCGCCATCGGGGAAAAAGGCAAAGCCCGATGAACGAAATGGTCGATCTGGCCATCATCGGCGCGGGGCCGGCCGGGATGTCCGCCGCCTGTGCCGCTCGTGCCTGTCGCCTCTCCGTCGTTCTCCTTGATGAGCAGCCCTCTCCGGGAGGGCAGATCTATCGGGGCATTGCCGAGGCGAGGGACGACCGTCTGGCCGCCATTCTCGGCAAGGACTATGCGGCCGGCGAGGAAATATACCGACGCTTCGTCGCCTGCGGGGCGAACTATCGGCCTGCAACGACCGTGTGGCGCATCGGCCCCGACGGCCTCTCCTGGATTTCGGCGGGACGAAGCGGGGAACTGGCCGCGCGGCGCGTGCTCGTGGCGACGGGCGCGATGGAAAGGCCGTTTCCGAGCAAGGGATGGACACTTCCCGGCGTCATGACGGCCGGCGCCGGGCAGATCCTGCTCAAGGCCTCCCGTCTCGTCGCCGACGGCGCCGTCTTCGTCGGCTGCGGGCCGCTCCTCTACCTTGTCGCCCATCAATATTTGAATGCCGGTGTCACCGTCCGCGCCATCCTCGACACGGCACCGCGCGAAAATCTCCTTCCGGCTTCAGCCCTGCTGCCCGGCGCGCTGCGACAGCCCCACTATATCGTCAAGGGCCTGCGAATGATCGCGGCGCTACGCCGGTCAGGCGTTCGCATGCACCGCAATGTCCGGGCGGTATCGTTTTCCGGCCAGGACAGGCTGGAGGCCGTTCACTGGCGCGACCGGTCGGGCGAATACGCACTCGAATGCGCCGAAGCTTTCGTCCACCAGGGCGTCATTCCCAATCTCAATATGACCATGTCCACGGGGTGCCGGCATGCCTGGGACGAGCAACAGCTTTGCTGGCGACCCGACCTCGACGCGCTCGGCCGCAGCAGCCTCCAATGGTTGCTGGTGGCCGGCGACGGCGGCGGGATAGGCGGAGCCCGGTCGGCGGCGCTGTCGGGCGCCATTTCGGCACTGGCGGCGGCGCATGATCTGGGCCGGCTGGACTTCACGGCGTTCGAACGGGAAAGCGCGCCACTGATCGCGGCACGACGGCGCGACATGGCCGTGCGGCCATTTCTCGATCGGCTCTATCGCCCGGCTCAGGGTTTTCGGATACCCGAGGACGAGGAAACCGTCATCTGCCGCTGTGAGGAAGTGACTTGCGGCGATGTCGCCCGCGCGGTTGGCGAAGGCTGCCCTGGACCCAATCAGCTCAAGAGCTTCACCCGCGCCGGCATGGGTCCCTGCCAGGGAAGACTTTGTGGCCATACGGTCACAGAGACGATGGCCCTGCTTTCCGGCCGTACGCCTCAAGAGGTTGGCTACTATCGAATCCGCACCCCTATCAAACCCGTGACGGTCGGCGACATAGCCGGTCGCATCGAAAACGCCGAGCAAGGAGCACAGCATGAGCAAGCCGCAGCCGATTGAATATGCCGACGCCAGCGCCGAGGTGAAAGCCGTCTATGACGACATCAAAGCCGCCCGCGACCTTCGCGACGTCAACAATTTTTGGAAATATCTCGCCAACGATCCGAAAACGCTGCGCCGCACTTGGGAGAGCGTCAAGGAAGTGATGGCGCCGGGAGCGCTCGACGCAAGGACCAAGGAAATGGTCTACCTCGCCGTCAGCGCCACCAACAATTGCGGCTACTGCATCGCCAGCCATGGCGCAGCCGCGGCGAAGGCCGGCATGACGCCCGAGCAGTTCGGCGAGTTGATGGCCGTCGTCGGCATGGCCAACGAGACCAATCGCCTTGCCAATGGCTATCGCGTGCCAATCGACCCCGCATTCGAGAAATAGCGGCGAAGGATTGGGCGACGAACGCTGCAACCGCAAGGCCACAGGAGAGGACGAGATGATGGATAGCGCGGAAATCCGCCATCTGAAGGCGATCGAAAAGCAGATCCTCTGGCTTTCCTGCTGGATGGTCCATAACGCGAACCATTTGCGCGCGAAAGGCGAGGTGAAGGTCGGCGGGCATCAGGCTTCCTCGGCTTCGATGGTCTCGATCATGACGGCGCTCTATTTCCACGCGTTGCGGCCCGAGGACCGGGTCGCCGTCAAGCCTCATGCGTCGCCCGTGTTCCATGCCATCCAATATCTGATGGGAAACCAGACGCGCGAAAAGCTCGAAAACTTCCGCGGCTACGGCGGCGCGCAATCCTATCCGAGCCGGACCAAGGACATCGACGACGTCGATTTCTCAACGGGTTCGGTGGGCCTGGGCGCGGCCGTTACGGTCTTCGCCTCGCTGGTCCAGGACTATCTGGAAGCCAAGGCCTGGTCGAATGAGCGGCCTCTCGGGCGCATGGTGGCTTTGGTAGGAGACGCGGAACTCGACGAAGGCAACATCTACGAATGCCTGCAGGAGGGCTGGAAACACGATCTGCGCAATACTTGGTGGATCGTGGATTACAATCGCCAAAGCCTCGACGGCGTGGTCAAGGAAGGGTTGTGGCAACGCATCGAGGCGGTCTTCCGCGCCTTCGGGTGGAATGTCGTCATCTTGAAATACGGCGCCTTGCAGGAGGCCGCCTTCCGCGAACAAGGCGGTGCGAGACTGCGCGACTGGATCGACAATTGTCCGAACCAGCTCTATTCGGCGCTCGCTTTCCAGGGCGGTGCCGCCTGGCGCAAGCGTCTGCTCGATGAAATCGGCGACCAGGGCGAGGTCTCGGCGCTGATCGAACGCCGCTCGGATGATGAATTGGCAGCACTGATGAACAATCTCGGCGGACATTGCGTCGAATCGCTTGTTTCCGCCTTTGGGGAGGCCTCGGACGATCGACCGACCGTTTTCCTGGCCTATACGATCAAGGGCTGGGGCACGCCGCTTGCTGGACACAAGGACAACCATGCCGGCCTGATGACGACTCAGCAGATGGTCGAATTCCAGACGGCCATGGGGGTCGAAAAGGGCCATGAGTGGGAGCCCTTTTCCACGGTGCCGGACGCTGCCGGCGATCTTCGCGATTTCCTTTCGGCCGTCCCCTTCTTCCAGAAAGGCATCCGGCGCTACAAGGCCAGGAAAATACATTCCCCGGGATCCGTCGTCCTGGAGGATCGGACAGCGTCGACGCAGCATGGGTTCGGAAAAATCCTAGACGCCATCGCCGCGTCGCGGGCGGATATCGCCGACCGGATCGTGACCACGGCGCCCGACGTCACGGTCTCGACCAATCTCGGACCATGGGTAAACCGGCGCGGCCTCTTCGCCCGCAACGCGCTGGCGGATACCTTCCGCATGGAGCGGGTCCCCTCGGCGCAAAAATGGATGTTCTCCCCGGAGGGCCAGCATCTGGAACTGGGTATCGCCGAGATGAACCTGTTCCTGTTCCTGGCGGCCGCCGGTCTTTCGCATAGCGTTTTCGGTGAACGCATCCTGCCGATCGGCACGGTGTATGACCCGTTTATCGCACGCGGCCTCGATGCTCTCAACTATGCCTGCTATCAGGACGCTCGTTTCATGATCGTCGGAACGCCTTCCGGCGTAACGCTGGCGCCCGAGGGTGGCGCGCATCAGTCTATCGGCACGCCGTTGATCGGCATGAGCCAGGACGGCCTCGCAAGCTTCGAGCCGGCTTTCCTGGACGAGCTTTCCGTAATCATGGACTGGGCTTTCGACTATATGCAGCGCGATGGCGACGGAGACCCCGACGAACGCACGTGGCTGCGGGATGAGACGGGCGGCTCCGTATATCTGAGACTGAGCACGCGGCCGCTCGAACAACCGGCGTGGCGTGACGACGAAAAATTCCGGCAGGGGGTGATCGACGGAGGCTATTGGCTAAGGCGACCCGGTCCCAATGCCGACGTCGTGCTTGCCTATCAGGGCGCGGTGGGATCGGAGGTGGTCGAAGCGGCCGGCAGGCTGGGGGAGGTCCGCCGCGATATCGGCGTTCTAGCCGTGACCTCTGCCGACCGGTTGAACGCGGGCTGGACGGCCGCACAGCGCGCGCGCAAGCGTGGGCGGCAAAATGCCAGGAGCCATATAGAATGCCTGCTCGACGTGCTCCCATCCCATTGCACCCTTATCACGGCGATCGACGGTCATCCGGCAACGCTCGCCTGGATGGGGGCGGTCGCTGGCCACCGCACGATACCGCTCGGTGTGGAGCATTTCGGCCAAACCGGGACGATCGCAGACCTCTATCGCCATTTTGGAATGGACAGAGACAGTATCGTCGAGACCGTTCTATCGCTGACGGATGGAAGACGGCTGCGGGAACTCGTGCCCGGGTAGCTCAACGACCGAGAGACGACAAATTGCTTCGACGAGCTGACAGCACGAAAGCGCAGTCGCAGGCCATGCGCATCGAAATCAAGTACCGAGGCAATCATGCCGGCGGTGATCCGGGCCGGCGCCGGCATTGTCTGAAGGCGGGTCCGGATCCTTTCGGACCCGCTCCTTCATCTCTTTGTGCCCCCATCCGCGAAAAGCATGCGAAAGGCAAAGAGTCCTTTCACGTATTCCCTCCAACGGCCTCCGCCGGGTAGACGCCCTTCAGGACGTCGTCGAAATGGCGGCTGACGCAGTTGTTGCATTCGCAGGCGAGGGCGCGAAGCCCGTCACCGTTCCGGATGCCGATGCGCCCGCGACGCGTCTGGATGACGCCTTGTTGCCGAAGATCGTGGATCACGCGGCTGAGATAGCTGCGGCCGACGCCGAGCATGGCGGCGAGCTGCTCCTGCGTGAGCGCTATGTCGTCCGCGCCGGTGCGCTCGGCGGCCGCCAGCAGCCATTTGGCGGTCCGCTGCTCGATCGAATGCGCCGCGTTGCAGGCGACCGACTGGAAGACCTGCGCCATCAGGCAGTCGGCGTAGCGCGCGAACAGATAGCGCAAGGTGGGCGAGCGCGTCTTCGTATCCTCGAGCTCACGCAGATCGATGCGGAAGAAGGCCCCGCCAAGCTGCACTTCCGCGCGCGTATAGGCCGGGAGATGGCCTTGGCTGACGAAGCCGCCTACGGCGCCTTCGCGGCCGACAAGGGCAGTCTCGATCGCGCGCCCGTCATGGAGGACGACGAGATAGGAGATCAGGCTGCCGCCGCGCGGGAAATAGGCGAAGCGGACCGTATCGCCCGGATCGTGCAGGACGGCTCCCGTCGGGGCCGACCACGCCTCGAGCTTCGGCGCCAGGATGTTCCAGTCAGCCAGCCTCAGCGCCCGAAGCAGGTTGTTCCCGATCGGATCCGTTACCGTGTCCATGGCCAGTCGTCCCTTCCTTGAGAGACAATTTTAACGCCGCAGCCCCGGAAATGTTCACTAGTGCGCAGACGACTCCTCCGGTTCTGTCTACAAGTCAACACAGCGCCTTTGGGCCGTCTCGCCGATCAGGGTCGATGCTCGACCGCTCCCACGAGACGTATGTTCGCACATTGTCGGGAGAAATGAATGGCCGCTGCTCCGTCGGTTCATGACCTGGAATATGCGCGCGCTCCCGCCGGCAAGCACGGCCGGGCATAGACGATGTCGGATCGGCAACCTCTTTCGGGAACCTTGCCGCTGCTGCGGCTTTACATCGCCGGGGATTCGCCGGGCGCGCGGCGGGCGCTCGCCAACAGAAAGCGGCTTATCAGGGCGCTGGACGGCGCGATCAACATCGAGATCATCGACATCCTGTCGACGCCGGAAGCAGCCGAGAAGGCAGGCATCCTCGCGACGCCTACCTTGTCCGACGACGCCACCGATCCGCCGCGCCGCCTGATCGGCGACATCAGCAACATAACCGAGGTTCTCTCCTATTTCGGCTATCGCAGGAAGGATGCCCCATGACCGTCACAGCGGAAGCCCCCGTCGATCCCGTCCTCGAACGCGTGAAGACCGGTGTCGAGGCGTTCGACGATCTCGTCATGGGCGGCCTGCCGCGCGGCCGTACGACGACCGTCAGCGGCACGCCGGGCAGCGGCAAGACGGTGTTCGCCACGCAGTTCCTGGCCCATGGCATCACCGAGCTCGGCGAGCCCGGCGTGTTCGTGACCTTCGAGGAAACGCCTGCCGAGATCGAGGTCAACATGGCGAGCTTCGGCTGGGACATCCGCGGCTGGCGCGAGACCGACAGGCTGGTCTTCGTCGACGCCAGCCCGCGCGACTCCGACCAGGTCGTCGTCGGCGACTTCGACCTCGTCGGCCTGCTTACGCGTATCCTGCATGCCGCCAGAAGCGCGCGGGCCAGGCGCGTCGTGCTCGATTCGGTCACCCAGCTCTTCGACCATTTCATCGCCGACCAGACCCTGGTGCGGCGCGAATTGCTGCGCATCGCGACGGCCCTGAAGAAGGTGGGCCTGACCGTCCTGATGACGGCCGAGCGCGACAGCGAATATGGCGAGATCTCGCGGCATCGGGTCGAGGAGTTCGTCGCGGACAATGTCGTGATCCTGCGAAATGCGCTCGACCGCGAACGCCGCCGGCGCACCATCGAGGTGCTCAAGATGCGCGGCAGCCGGCACGTGGAAGGCGAAGTGCCGTTCACGCTCGTCGGGGACCGGGGGATGGTCGCGGTTCCCTTGTCTTCATTGCGGCTCGAGCAGCAGTCCGGCAGCAGGCGGGTGACGAGCGGCAACGCCGAGCTCGATGCGATGACCAGCGGCGGCTTCTTCCGCGATAGCGTCACCCTCGTCAGCGGCGCGACGGGTACCGGCAAGACCCTGCTCGTCACGCACTTCCTCGCTGGAGGCGTGGCGGCGGGCGAACGCGCGCTGCTGGTCGGCTATGAGGAAAGCCGCGGCCAGCTCTTCCGCAACGCGCGCAGCTGGGGCGTCGATTTCGAGGCGATGGAGGCGGACGGCCGCCTCAAGGTGGTATGCCTCTATCCGGAGGCCCAGAGCCTGCCCGACCATCTCCTGATGATCCGTGAACTGGTCGAGGAGTTCGACCCGCAACGGCTCGCCATCGACAGCCTTTCGGCGCTGGAGCGGATCGCGCCCGAGACCGGATTCCGCGAGTTCCTGATCAGCCTGACCTCCTTCATCAAGAAGCACGAGATCGCGGGGCTGTGCACCGCAACCGACAAGTCGCTCGTGGGCGGCCACAGCGCCAGCGAGCAGCATATTTCCACGCTGACCGATTCCATCATCCTGCTGCGCTATATCCAACAGGCCGAATTCATGCATCGCGGCCTCATGGTGCTGAAGATGCGCGGCAGCGAGCACGACAAGCAGATCAGGCGCTTCACGATCGACACGAGCGGCATGCATCTCGGCCAACCCCTGGATGATGCGCCGATCGTCTTCGGCGACGCCTTGGGCGGCCCTTCAACCTGACGGGGGAAACATGAACAGGAAGCATGGCCTGGCCGAAGTCCTGGAGCCATTCGACGATTCGCGGCTGACCAGCATCAGCCAGCCGAGCTTTCGCCTGCTCATCGAGAATACCGCGGACGGCGTTCTCGTCGTCGACCTTTCCGGCGCCGTGCTCTACGCCAACCCGGCCGCCTGCGGCATACTCGGTCATTCTCGTGACAAGCTTCTCCATGTTCCGCTCGGTCGTCCCATGACCGGGGGCGAAACAGCGGAGATCACGGTCCATCGTCCCGACAGCCGTCCCGCCGAGGTGGAGATGCGGGTGGTCGAGGTGACCTGGGACGGTGAGCCGGCGCTTCTCGCTAGCCTTCGCGACATCTCCGCCCGCCGCGCCCAGGACGAGCGGCAACGCCAGTCGCAGAAGCTCGAAGCGATCGGCCGCCTGACGGCGGGCATCGTTCATGACTTCAACAACCTGGTCGCCGTCTTCGAATCCGGCCTCCGTCTGCTGGAAAGGCAACTGGCCCAGGACCCCGGAGACCCGAAAGTCGGGAAATTCATAGAAGAATTGCTGGAGCGTACGCAGAACGGCAGGGCGCTTACGCAGCGGCTGCTCGCCTTCTCGCGGCGGCAAACGCTCAGCCCCCAGGCCACCGACCTCAACGAACGCATCCGGTCCCTCTCGAGCCTGCTGGAACGGGCGCTCGGCAGCGGCGTGCAGATCCGGCTCGAGCTCCATTCGGATGTCGGGGAGGTCCTTATCGATCCCGACCAGCTCGATACGGCGATCCTCAACCTGGCGGTCAACGCCAGGGATGCGATGGCCGGCAGGGGCGTCCTCACGATCGAAACCCGGCTGGACGCGCTGGGCGATCTGGAGACAGGGGAGGGCCTGAATGAATCATTTGCCCGCGCCACCGTCGCGGACACGGGTTGCGGGATGGGCAAGGAAGTTCTCGCGCAGGTGTTCGAGCCGTTCTTCACCACGAAGGGCGAAGGCGAGGGGACCGGGCTGGGGCTCAGCCAGGTATACGGGTTCGTGACCCAGTCCGGCGGCCAGATCAGGATCGACAGCAATGTCGGCTCGGGAACAGCCGTGCACCTGTACCTGCCGAGGATCCACCCGGACCAGGCAGGGCCGACATGACTGCGGTGCGCTTCATCTGCCGAGAAGCCAGGGCGGTCCGGCCTTTTCCGCGCGGGCGGCTGCCGTTCGCGGGCATGCCGAGCCCCAGGCTCAAAATCGTTATCGATCGTGACAGGAACTCCATGCAAAACAACACGTTGTCTATCTCGAACGTGAAGCTTCGCCGCCAAAGCGGGGACGAGATAGATGAGCTCGGACAAAGGCACTGACAAGCCGCTCAAGGTCCTCGTCGTCGAGGATGAGCCGCTCCTCGCGCTGGATCTCGAGGCGCAGCTGGTGCAGATGGGCCACGTGGTCATCGGCATGGCACCGGACTCCCAGGCCGCCTTCGGCCTGGCCGAGAAGGCGCGTCCCGATCTCGCGCTCGTCGACCTCAATCTGCGCGACGGGCTTACCGGACCGCAGATTGCATCGGAACTGTCGCGCGACGGGGAGGTGATGGTCGCCTTCGTGACGGGGAGCCCCCACCAGATTCCACCGGACTACGCCGGCGCGGCCTGCGCCATCACCAAGCCCTGGTCTCCCAAAGCCCTGGAGCAGGTGATATCTCTCGCCCGCATGCCTCGGCGGGACAGGGCAGGCCTGCCCGCGGCCGACCTGTCCTTGGTGCGCCTGGCGCCCTCTTTCCAGCTCGGCGGGAACCCGCGAGGAAAGGGAAAGTGAGTTCGGCCGAGGGGGCGACGCCGGACATCGTGTCGGCGGAGTACCAGCGTCTCATTGTGCTTGGCCATACGCGGATCGAAGAGCTAAGCTTCACCACCGCGCGGCCCATGGACATTTTGTCCAAACCGGACAGACAGATTGTCCATAGATATCAATATGATGATAGGATACGATAGCTCGGCTGGCCACCTGAAATTCTGCAGAATGCTTGCCTATGGCGGACGATAAACCCCGGTTCAAGCCTTACGACCGCCCCGCCGGCGGATGGGGAGCTGCGGCGGCGACGGCAAAGATATTGCTGGAACAGAGCGTTGTCACAAAGGGATCGCGCGCGCTGTTGTCGATGAACCAGCCCGGCGGCTTCAAATGCCCGAGCTGTGCCTTTCCGGACGCGGAGTGCAAGAAGACGCTCGACTTCTGCGAGAACGGCGCCAAGGCGCTGGCTTTCGAAGCGACGAAGTTTCGGGTCACGCGGGAGTTCTTCGAGCAGCAGACGGTATCCGCCCTGATGGAGCAGTCGGATCATTGGCTCGAGATGCAGGGCCGCCTGACCGAGCCGATGCGCTACGATGCCAAGACCGACAGATATGTCCCTGTCGGCTGGGACGAGGCCTTCGCGCTGATCGGGCGGCATCTGCGGGCGCTCGATAGCCCTGACGAAGCCGAATTCTATACGTCCGGACGCACGCCTAACGAAGCCGCATTCCTCTATTCGATCTTCGTGCGGGAGTTCGGCACCAACAATTTCCCCGACTGCTCGAACATGTGCCACGAGCCGACAAGCCGGGGCCTGCCGCCCGCCATCGGCGTCGGCAAGGGCACGGTCGTCATGGAGGATTTCGACCACGCCGAAGCCATCTTCGTCATCGGACAGAATACCGGCACCAACTCGCCGCGCATGATGACCAACCTGTTCGAGGCGCGGAAGCGGGGGGTTCCCATCGTGGCGGTCAACCCGATGCCGGAACGCGCCTTCATGCGCTTCACCGAGCCGCAGAGCGTTCTGCAGATGGCGAGCTTCGGCTCGACGCAGATCGCCAGCGAATTCGTTCATATCGGCATCGGCGGCGATCTCGCCTTCATGAAGGGGATGATGAAGGTGATGTTCGAACGGGAGGACGGGGGCGAAAAGGTTCTCGACCACGATTTCATCCGCGCCCACACCGTCGGAATAGAATTGCTGCGGGAGGACGTCGGGGCACAGCAATGGCCCGATATCGTCAGGATCTCCGGCGTCGGCGAAGACCAGATCCGCCGATGCGCGGAAATCTACATCCGCTCGAATGCGACGATGATCTGCTACGGCATGGGCCTTACCCAGCACCAGGAAGGATCGCGGCTGCTCCAGCAGGTCGTGAGCCTTCTTCTTCTCAAGGGCAATTTCGGCAAGCCGGGAGCCGGCATAGCGCCGATCCGAGGACATTCGAACGTCCAGGGGGACCGGACGGTCGGCGTCGACGAAAAGCCGTCGCAAGCCTATCTCGATCGCGTCCGGGATGTGTTCGGCTTCGACCCGCCGCGCAGGCACGGCCACCACACGGTCGAATCCGTGGCGGCGATGGAGCGGGGAGAGGCCAAGGTCTTCATCGGGCTGGGCGGCAATTTCGTGCGCGCCGTTCCCGATACGGAGCGATCCTACACGGCGATGCGGAAGCTGGCGCTGACGGTCGCCATCACGACGAAGCTGAACCGGGGCCATCTCGTCCACGGCCGGGAAGCGCTGATGTTGCCCGTGATCTCGCGCTCGGAGAGGATCAGCACGGCGGCGGGCGAACAGTTCCTCACCATCGAGGATTCGTTCTCCAACGTCACGGCTTCGCGCGGCGTGCTGGAACCCGCCGGCCCGCATCTGCTTCCGGAAGTGGAGATCGTCTGCCGGATGGCCCGTGCGACGCTCCCCGACAGCAAGGTGCCGTGGGAAACCTACATGACCGACTACAACGCCATTCGCGACAAGATCGCCGAGGTCTATCCCGATATCTATTCCGGATTCTCGGAAAAGATCAAAAATCCGAGCGGCTTCCACCTCGACGTACCGCCCCGGCGGCGGGTCTGGCCGACTCCCGACGGCAAGGCGAATTTCCTGTCTTTTCCCGGCCTCGAAGCGAACGCCCCGGTAGCCGACCCGGAAATGCTGCGTCTCGCGACCGTGCGCTCGCACGACCAGTTCAATACCACGGTCTACAGCTACAACGACCGCTATCGCGGCGTCTACAACGACCGCATGGTGCTTTTCATGAACGCGGACGACCGCATCGCCAGAGGGCTGAAAGCCGGGTGCAGCGTCGCGCTGGAAACGATCAGCCATGACGGGGTCGCGCGCCGCGTGCATGGATTGACCGTCATCGACTACCCGATGCCGCGCGGTTCCGTTGCCGGATACTATCCTGAACTCAACCCGCTTCTGCCGCTCGACTACCACGACAAGATCAGCGGCACGCCCGCCGCCAAATCGATCCCGGTCCGCGTGATGGCCGCCTCCCGGGACGCCGCGAACGCATAGGAGGATCGCAGATATGGCCGAAACCATTATCCTCGCCTCGGAAAGCCTGTCCGTCGAGACGATGCTGGCAAATGCCGGCGTCGCGGCCGAAGTCGACGCCGCCGATCTCGACGACGCGGCGATGGAGGCCCCGCTGCAGCGAAGCGGCACCTCGCCGGAAGACGTCGCCCTGATCCTGGCCGAGACGAAGGCGGTCGAGGTGAGCGGGCGGCGGCCCGGCGCCCTGGTGCTCGGTTGCGAGCAGACTCTGGCGCTCGGCGACGAGATTCTGCACGCGCCGGCGGACATGGAAGGCGCAAGGCGCCGCCTGCTGCTGCTTTCGGGCAAGGCGCATCAGGTCAACAGCGCCGCCGTGCTTGCCCGTGACGGCGCGATCGTCTGGCATGAAGTCGGCACGGCGAGCATCGTCATGCGCAGGCTCGATCCCCGCTTCATCGGCCGCAATCTCGCGCAGGCCGGCGACGCAGCGCTGCAGAGTGCCGGCGCCTATCGGATCGACGGCCCCGGCATCCAGCTCATCGAGAAGATCGAGGGCGATTGCTTCACCATCCTCGGCCTGCCGCTGCTGGCCCTGCTGGTCGAGCTTCGCCGGCTCGGCGCCATCGACGGCTGAGCCGGAGGAGCGAAGGCCGAAGGGTCCGGATGGAACGAATTTCACGGGAGCGATGAAATGACGCGACGACCCAGGGCCGCAGCCGAAAACGACGATAGCGCGAGGACGGCCATGCCGGAAACCGGCGAGGCCTCGGCGGAAGCCCCGGACGGCGACGCCGTCGCGCGGCTCGAGGCCGAGAATGCCAGCCTGAAGGACCGCCTGCTGCGCGCCCTTGCGGAAGTGGAGAACGTGCGCCGCCGCTCCGAGCGTGACCTCGGCGACATGCGGCAATATGCGGTCGCGAAATTCGCCGGCGACATGTTGAGCGTGGCCGACAATTTGGAGCGTGCCGTCGCCAGCGTTCCCAAGGAGGTGCGCGAGAGCTCCGCAGCGGTCAGGACGATGATCGAAGGCGTCGAACTCACCGGGAAGGAGATGTTGAACGTCCTGGAAAAGCACGGCATCAGGAAGCTCGATCCGGTCGGCGAGCGTTTCGACCCGAACTTCCACGAGGCGCTGTTCGAAGTGCCCGATCCCACCGTGCCGAGCGGCACTGTCAGCCAGGTGGTCGAGCCCGGCTATGCGATAGGAACGCGCCCGCTGCGCCCGGCCAAGGTCGGCATCGCCCGCGGCGGCGGCGGAAGCCGCGCGGAGCCGACGCAGGACGGCCGCAAGCGCTGAATCGGCCTTACGCTACCGCGCGGCCGGTTTCGTCACGGCTTGCGGCGAAGACGGCAGGGCCTCCGCCTGGCCTGAAAGCCGGATCATCGTCTGCTGCGCCATGGTGCCGTTGGCGATGACGATCTGGCGGCCGTCGTCGGTCCTGAGAACCGTGTAGCCGAGGGAGATGTCCTCGACTTCGCCGACCTCGTAATCGTCCGCGGTCGGCGCCGCCACCTGCAGGCGGTCGCCGCGGCGGAAGGGCTTGTAGAGCACGAGGCTTATGCCGGCGACGAGATTGCCGAGCGTGCTCTGCGCGGCAAAACCGACGATGACCGACACCAGGCTGACGCCGGCCAGCAGCGCGGTGCCGAGACGGTTCAGCGCCGGAACGAGATGCGCATAGAGCGTCGCCAGCAGCAGCCAGGTCGCCAGGATCGTCAGGTGGCTGAGGAAGGACAGGGTGATCTGGTCGACCCGCTCGGAATGATCGAAGCGCAGGACTTCGCGAAGAAGCCGGCGGACCAGCCATGACAGAATAAGTCCAACCACGACGAAAAGGCCGCCCAGGAGCAGGGCTCCCACGATCTCGCTTGTATCAAGCATCTTCAGCATGGCCGGATACCTTCAAGGCAACGGACAGATTGTCTGCGCAGGCTCGGACAAATTGTCCAGTATTGCCGGAAAGTCGAATCGTAACACGTTGATATTGCGCTATTTCCGAAGTGGCACAAGTGTTGCTCCGGTCTATCCGGGTCAGGGTTTTGCCGTTGCGGGTCGGAGCAGCAAAACCGAACAGGGAGTGACGCAATGAGCAAAGTCATCGGCATCGATCTCGGAACGACCAATTCCTGTGTCGCCGTCATGGAAGGCAAGAACACGCGCATCATCGAGAATTCGGAAGGCGCGCGCACGACGCCTTCCATCGTGGCCTTTACGGCCGATGGCGAGCGCCTTGTCGGGCAGCCTGCCAGGCGGCAGGCGGTGACGAATCCCACCAATACGATCTTTGCGGTCAAGCGGCTGATCGGCCGCCGCTACGACGATCCGACGGTCGAGAAGGACAAGAAGCTCGTTCCCTACAAGATCGTAAAGGCCGCGAACGGCGACGCTTGGGTCGAGGCCGAAGGCAAGACCTATTCGCCGTCCCAGATATCCGCGTTCATCCTGCAGAAGATGAAGGAGACCGCGGAAAGCAATCTCGGCGAAAAGGTGACCCAGGCGGTCATCACGGTGCCGGCCTATTTCAACGACGCCCAGCGCCAGGCGACGAAGGACGCGGGCAAGATCGCGGGCCTGGAAGTGCTGCGCATCATCAACGAGCCGACCGCGGCGGCGCTCGCCTATGGGCTGGACAAGAAGAAGCAGGCGAAGATCGCCGTCTACGACCTTGGCGGCGGCACGTTCGATATCTCCATTCTCGATATCGGCGACGGGGTCTTCGAGGTGAAGGCCACCAACGGCGACACCTTCCTCGGCGGCGAGGATTTCGACATGCGCCTCGTCGAGTACCTGGCGGCGGAATTCAAGAAGGAACAGGGCATCGATCTGAAGAACGACAAGCTGGCGCTCCAGCGGCTGAAGGAAGCCGCGGAGAAGGCGAAGATCGAACTTTCCACGTCCACGCAGACGGAAATCAACCTGCCGTTCATCACGGCGGACGCCGCCGGGCCGAAACATCTCCTGATCAAGATCACGCGCGCCAAATTCGAGTCTCTGGTGGACGACCTGATCCAGCGCACCATCGAGCCGTGCCTGAGCGCTCTCAAGGATGCGGGGCTGACGGCCAGGGATATCGACGAGGTCGTCCTGGTCGGCGGCCAGACGCGCATGCCGAAGGTCCAGGAGGTGGTACAGAAGATCTTCAGCAAGGAGCCTCACAAGGGTGTCAATCCGGACGAGGTGGTCGCGGTCGGCGCGGCGATCCAGGCCGGCGTGCTTCAGGGCGACGTCAAGGACGTGCTGCTTCTCGACGTGACGCCGCTGTCGCTCGGGCTGGAGACGTTGGGCGGCGTGTTCACCCGCCTGATCGAGCGAAACACCACCGTTCCGGCGAAGAAGAGCCAGACTTTCTCGACGGCGGAGGACAACCAGAACGCCGTCACGATCCGCGTCTTCCAGGGCGAGCGCGAGATGGCCGCCGACAACAAGCTGCTCGGCCAGTTCGACCTGATGGGCATTCCGCCGGCACCGCGCGGCGTGCCGCAGATCGAGGTGACGTTCGACATCGACGCCAATGGCATCGTCAACGTTTCGGCAAAGGACAAGGGAACGGGCAAGGAGCAACGCATCCAGATCCAGGCGTCCGGCGGCCTCACGGAGGCGGATATCGAGAGGATGGTAAAAGACGCCGAAGCGCACGCCGCCGAAGACAAGAAACGCAAGGAAACGGTGGAGGCAAGGAATTCCGCCGAAGCCCTCCTGCACGGGACGGAGAAGGCCGTGGCCGAGCATGGCGGCAAGCTTTCGGAGGCGGATCGCAGCGCGATCGAGAACGCCATGGCCAACCTTCGCGAGGCGGTGAAGAGCGACGACGGGCCCACCATCAGCGCAAAGGCCGGCGTCCTGCAGCAGCATGCGATGAAGCTCGCCGAAGCGGCCCAGTCGGCGGCTTCCCAGGCGTCGCCGGAGGCGGAGGCCGGAACTGGCCGGCGGGGCGACGACAATGTCGTCGACGCCGAATTCACGGAGATCGACGACGACAAGAAGTGATTTGAGCGACATAAAAGGAAGGCGGAGTTGCCGAGTCCGGCTGTGACGACGCCCCCATGGAGCGGTCACGGAGTCGAGAGCTACGGATTTGACGGGAGCGATGTTACCAGGGAGGGAGATCGTCAATGAAACACGACGCCAGAACCATGCGTATTACGGTGACGCGCAACGGCCCGTATTTGGTGACGGGTTCGGTGCCATTGTCCGAACAGACCATCGGCACCGACGCCAAGGGGCAATCGCAAAGCTGGATCGGCAAGGATCTGCCGGCGACCGGCGCCAAGTTCGCGCTCTGCCGTTGCGGCCATTCCGGCCACAAGCCGTTCTGCGACGGCACGCACGCGAAGATCGGCTTCGATGGCACGGAGGTGGCCGCCCGGACGCCTTATCTCGAGCGGGCAAAGGAATATGACGGTCCGGAATTGGCTCTGCTCGATGTCGAAAGCCTGTGTGCCTTTGCGCGGTTCTGCGACCCGAACGGCCAGGTCTGGAATGAGGTCGCCGATACCGCCGATCCGGACGTGCGCCAGACTTTCGTCAACCAGGTCGGCAGGTGCCCTTCGGGGCGGCTGGTGGCATGGAACAGGGAGCGAGGTACCCCGATCGAGCCCGAACTCGAACCCTCGATCGGGCTGATCGAGGATCCGGTTGAGGGGTGTGCCGGTCCGATCTGGGTGCGCGGCGGCATTGCAGTCGTTTCCGCCGACGGCGAACAGTATGAGGTCCGCAATCGCATGACGCTCTGCCGCTGCGGCGCGTCCAGCAACAAACCTTTCTGCGACGGCACGCATGCGTCCATCAAGTTCCAGGCGAAATAAATGCCCTGCCGGATCGCCCAACCGGGTCGTTCAGGAAGGAAATTGCGGCAGTCTTTCGAAGCCTGCGCCCTTCCAGCTTTTGATCGGGGCGCATCCGGCGAAATCCTTTTGCGATCGGAGCGTGGAGAGGTCCGGTTTTGAAAAATCCTTATGAAATCCTGGGTGTATCCACCACGGCCACGGCCGCCGAGATACAGAGCGCTTATCGCAAGCTCGCGAAGAAACTGCATCCGGACCTCAATCCAGGCGACAAGGCGGCCGAGGAAAAATTCAAGGAAGTCGCGGCGGCCTACGACCTGCTCGGCGATGCCGAAAAGCGCAAACGGTTCGACAATGGCGAGATCGACGCCACCGGCGCGGAGCGGCCGCCGCAGCATTTCTATCGCGACTATGCGTCGGCCGATCAGGAACATGCCTATGCGAACGCCTCGGGCTTCGCCGACTTCATGGATACGGACGATGCCTTCGCCGAATTGCTGAGGCGCAGCCAGGAAGCTCGGGCGAACCGGCGCGGACAGGATATGCATTATCGGCTGGCGATCGATTTCGTCGATTCGATCACGGGAGCGACGAAACGGCTGACGCTGCCGGACGGTAGCACGCTCGATGTCAGGATCCCGCCCGGCCTGGTCGACGGCCAGACCATCCGCCTCAAAGGCAAGGGAGCGCCCGGCGCCGGCAAGGGCGGTCCGGGCGACGCGCTGATCGAGGTCGATGTCCTGCCGGACGCGCGTTTCACGCGTGATGGCGACGACATTTCCATGGAACTGCCGATCTCGCTTTCCGAGGCCGTCCTCGGAGGGAAAGTCAGGGTCCCGACGCCCACCGGAGAAGTCACGATGGCGGTGCCGAAGGGATCGAACACGGGGACGACCTTGCGGCTGAAGGGAAAGGGAGCGCCGCGCCGCGGCGGCGGCCATGGCGACGAGTACGTCAAGTTGAAGGTAGTCCTGCCGAAATCGCCCGATCCGGAACTCGAGGCGTTCGTGTCGAACTGGGGCAGGGGCAGGGACTTCAACCCGCGCGAGGGCAGGCCGTCATGAGCATGACCGAGAAGGAGTTCCTGAGCCATTCGGGCATTCAGCGGCGGACGCTCGATTTCTGGCTCGAGCAGGAATGGCTTGTTCCCGAGAGGACGCGATCAGGCCTTCGCTTCACCGACATAGACATTGCGCGGGCCCGTTTCATCCAGGAACTGAAGAGCGACTTCGGCGCCAACGACGAAGGCATCGACGTCATCCTTCATCTCGTGGACCAGTTGCATGGGTTGCGGCGCGTGCTCGAACGATTGCGCATGAACATGCCACGGTCCGACTAATCGGGCCCAAAGCGAGCATGGCAACACAGACAGCGATACGCCGACCGATCGCCGTCGACAGGAGGAGAAAACAGATGGGTCTTTCGTCATTTCTGAAACGGGATCGGACGGTAGCGGGGGCTGGTTTCAGCCGTTGGATGGTTCCGCCTGCGGCGTTGTGTGTACATCTGTGCATCGGGCAGGCCTATGCGTTCAGCGTCTTCAACCTGCCGATGACGAAGCTGATCGGCATCGGCCAGCCGGCGCCGGAGGACTGGAAGCTCACCCAGCTCGGCTGGATCTTCTCGCTGGCGATTTTCTTCCTCGGCGTGTCGTCGGCGGTGTTCGGCCGCTGGGTGGAGGAAGGCGGGCCGCGCAAGGCGATGTTCACGGCCGCCTGCTGCTGGGCCGGCGGCTTCCTCATCTCGGCGCTGGGCGTCTATGTCCACAATCTGTGGATCGTCTATCTCGGCTATGGCGTGATCGGCGGCATCGCCCTCGGCATCGGCTACATCTCGCCGGTCTCGACGCTGATCAAATGGTTCCCCGACCGGCCCGGCATGGCGACCGGCATGGCCATCATGGGCTTCGGCGGCGGCGCCTTCATCGCCGCGCCGCTGTCGGTGTGGCTGATGGGCCAGTTCAGGAGCGCCACCCATGTCGGCGTCGCCGAGACCTTCATCGTGCTCGGCGTCGTCTATTTCGTCTTCATGGTGGTCGGCTCGATCATCGTGCGCGTCCCGCCGGCGGGCTGGGTGCCGGAGGGCTATGTGGCGCCGAGGGAGAACAAGCTGATCAGCAAGAACGACGTCTTCGTCTACGACGCGCTGAAGACGCCGCAGTTCTGGCTGATCTGGTGGGTGCTGTGCCTGAACGTCACCGCCGGCATCGGCGTGCTCGGCCAGGCTTCGGCGATGAGCCAGGAGATGTTCCCCGGGGTCATCACGCCGGTGGCGGCGGCCGGCTTCGTCGGCCTGATGAGCCTGTTCAACATGGGCGGGCGCTTCTGCTGGGCGACGGTGTCGGACTATATCGGGCGCAAGAACACCTATTTCGTGTTCATGGTGCTGGGCTTCGTCCTCTACTGCACCGTGCCGCATGCCGGCGCCATCGGCAGCGTCAGCCTGTTCGTCGTCTGCTTCCTGATCATCATCTCGATGTATGGCGGCGGCTTCTCCACCGTGCCGGCCTATCTGAAGGACATGTTCGGCACGCGCTATGTCGGCGCCATCCACGGCCTGCTTCTGACCGCCTGGTCGGCGGCCGGCATCTTCGGGCCGGTGCTGGTCAACTACATCCGCGCCTACAACGTCAATCACGGCGTGCCGAAGGCGCAGGCCTACAACACCACCATGTACATCATGGCGGGGCTCCTGGTGATCGGCTTCATCTGCAACTTCCTGGTGAAGGCGGTCGACAAGAAGTACCACATGAAGCGGGAAGAAGGCGAAGCCGCGCTCGACGTCGCCGGCGAAGCCGCGGCTCGGGCCTGAGGAGGAGGACATAAAATGAGCAATGGCAGTCGGAACGGAACCACCACCCTTCACCTGGTGCTGGCCTGGGGCTTCGTCGGCATCCCGCTCGTGCTGGGCGTCCTGCAGACCCTCGTCAACGCCATGAAGCTCTTCCAGTAACACAAATGCGGGGGCGAACGCCGGCCGGCTTCGAATGCGGCCGGCCATCCGACGGACAGGAAAAGCCGATCGATGCCGGCGCCACGGCATGGCAGTCGAGCCAGCATCCGGTGAGGTACCTCCAGCCCGCCCAAGGAGAAGTTGTGATGTCGGCGCACCCGGATAGCGAAACGAACGAACGCTCGGCCGATCCGGAATTCGGACCATGGCTGGCGCAGGCGTCGATCCTGGTTGTCGACGACGAGCCGGGCATCCGCAATTTCCTCGTCAAGATCCTCGGGCCGCGCTGCAAGGCGATAGCGGAGGCGGCCGACACGAAAGAGGCCTCCCGGAGACTGGACGCGCAGCATTTCGACGTGGTCGTACTGGACAACGTAATGCCGGAGAAAAACGGCCTCGACTGGCTCGCCGAGCAGCGAGCGATCGGATTCTTCTCCGACGTGATCCTCATGACGGCTTACGCCGACCTGGATACGGCAATCGGGGCGTTGCGGGCAGGCGTCGTCGATTTCGTCATAAAGCCGTTCCGCTCCAACCAGCTTTTGAACGCCGTGGCGCGTTGCCTGGACCGCATCCGCTTGCTGCGCGAAAATCACGTGCTGCGGCATGAGCTGGAATCGTCGTCGCGCCATACATTCCTGCAGAGCAGGCTGATCGGCGCCTCGCCGGCCATGGAGCGCGTGCGGGAGACCATTGCGCGCGTGGCCCCGCTGTCGACGCCGGTTCTCTTGACCGGAGAATCGGGGACGGGCAAGGAGGTGGCGGCGCGTTCGCTGCACTCCCTTTCCGATCGCGCCGACAAGCTCTTCGTGCCCGTCAATTGCGGCGCGATCCCGGCCGACATGATTGAAAGCGAGTTGTTCGGGCATCTGAAGGGCGCGTTCACCGGCGCCGGCCGCGCACGCGAGGGCCTTTTCATGTATGCGGAGAGCGGCACGCTGTTCCTCGACGAGATCGGCGAGCTGCCTTACCCGCTGCAAAGCAAGCTGCTGCGCGTGCTGGAGGATCGCCGGGTCCGTCCGGTCGGTTCGGAGCGCGAGCTTCCGTTCGATGCCCGCTTCATCTTCGCGACGAATGCCGACCTCAAGAGCCGCGTCGAGGCCGGCACGTTCCGCTCCGACCTCTATTTCCGCATCAACGTCATGGAGATCAACCTGCCGCCCTTGCGTGAACGCGACGACGACGTGCAGGAACTCGCCGCGCTTTTCATGGGCGAAATCGCGCAACAGCTCGGATTGCCCGCCGTGCCGATCGACGACCAGGTCCGTGCCTCGCTCGCCCGATACGAGTGGCCGGGGAACGTCCGTGAACTGCGCAACCTTATCGAACGGACGGTGATCCTCGGCGCCTTTCCGGAAAACTTCGACCGTGCCAAGCATGACGGCGACAAGGGAGGGGCGAGCCTTGCCGATGTGGAGCGGCGGCATATCCTTTCCATGCTTCGCGAGACGAATGGCAATCGCGAGGAGGCGGCCCGCCGTCTAGGCATTTCGCGCAAGACGATCGACCGGAAATGCGCAAGCTGGCAGGTATAGGCCCGACGGCCGCCGTCCCCAGGCATTCGGTTCGTTATCGCCTGCTGGCGATCGCGCTCTTGCCGATGCTCGTCATTCTGCCGCTGCTGCTCGGCATCAGTATCTATCGCTGGAACGCGAAATTCGATGCGGCGCTGATCTCCAAGGTCAATGACGACCTGACCATCGCCCACCAGTATCTGGCGCGCATCCTGGAAAACACGCAGGACCAGCTTGTTTCGGTGAAAAATTCGGCACGCTTCCAGGAAGCGCTGCGGCAACAGGACCAAGGGCATCAGGGGCTGGCAAGCCTTCTGCGGGAGACCGCGCAGGCGCATGGATTCGATTTCCTCTATGTCCTCGATGACGAGGGACGCGTCGTCGCAAGCGAATTTCCGCTGGCGTCCGATTCCGTCCGCTGGGACTGGCCGATCATCGGCTCCGCCCTCGAGGGCCGCGCGAAAACGAACATCGACATCTTCGCGCCTGACGAACTTTCCGCGATTTCGCCGGGTCTCGCCCAAAGGGCGCGCATCGAAATCGTCCCGACCGCCGGGAGCGCGCCGACCAGCCGCAAGGAGGAAACGCGCGGCATGGTCCTTCAATCGGCGAGCCCGGTGGTCCTTCCGGACGGGGGGCATGCCGCGCTGGTCGGCGGCATCCTGCTGAACCGGAATCTCGGTTTCGTCGATGCGATCAACGACCTCATCTACCATGGCTCCGGCTTGCCCGAAGGCAGCCGGGGGACGGTCACCCTGTTCCTCGACGATGCCCGCATCAGCACCAATGTGCGCCTGTTCGAAGGCGAACGCGCCATCGGAACGCGAGTCTCCACCGCCGTACGCAACGCGGTGCTGGATGACGGGCGAACCTGGCTCGACAGCGCCTTCGTCGTCAACGACTGGTACGTTTCCGGCTACGAACCGATCGTCGACAGCTACAACCACCGCGTCGGAATGCTCTATGCGGGCTTTCTCCAGAAGCCTTTCACCGAGGCGAAGCGCCAGACGCTGCTGGAGATCGCGCTGGCTTTCCTGGTGGCCGTTGCGGCGACGGTCCCGCTCTTCCTCAGATGGGCCGCCGGTATATTCCGGCCCCTCGAGCGGATGACCGGGACGATCGCCCGGGTCGAGTGCGGCGACCTCGATGCGCGTATCGGCTATGTCGATGCACGGGACGAGATCGGAGCGGTGGCGCTTCACTTCGACCGCCTGCTCGGCCGCCTCCAGGAACGGGACGCGCAATTGCGCGGCTGGAACGATGAGCTCAATCGGCGCGTCGACGAACGGACGAGCGAGCTGCAACTCGCCAATCAGCAGCTCGAGGCGACGACGAGACAGCTTGTCATGTCCGAAAAGCTTGCCGCCATAGGCGAGATCACCGCCGGCGTCGCCCATGAGATCAACAATCCTATCGCCGTCATGCAGGGAAACCTGGAGGTGATCAGGGCCTTAATGGGCAGCGAGGCCGCGGCAGCCGAAACCGAGTTCCGGCTCATAGACGAACAGCTTCGCCGCATCGGCGAGATCGTGACCAGACTGCTTCAATTCGCCAAGCCGCAGGAATATGCCGGCTATTCGGAAGAGTATGACGTTGCCGATGTCATCTCGGACACGTTGCCGCTCGTCGAGCACCTGCTGAACAGGACGACCATTTCAGTGGAGAGGGAATATCATGCGTCCCGGCTGATATCGATGAACAGGACCGAGCTCCAGCAGGTGCTCGTCAACCTGATGGTCAATGCCATTCACGCGATGCCGGACGGCGGGCGGCTGACGTTGCGGACGTTCGACCGTGACGAGAGCAGGCGTCACGGCATCGTCATAGAGGTCGCGGACACGGGCGCCGGCATGGCTCCGGATATCAGGGAAAGGATTTTCGATCCGTTCTTCACGACAAAGCGACGGGAAGGCACGGGGCTTGGCCTGTCGATCAGCCAGATGCTGGTAACCCGGCAGGGTGGCAAGATCACCGTCGAAAGCGAGCATGCGAAAGGGACGACGTTCTCGGTGTGGCTGCCCGAAGCGCATTGAGCCTTAGGCTGTGTGGACAGTTGGAGATTGAAGACCTTCACACACGGCCGTCATTCCGGGGCCGCGCAGCGGAACCCGGAATCCAGAGCAGTAACGTTGCCAATTCAAGTCTGAATGAACAAGGCCGGCGTTCTGGATTCCGGGTTCCGCTGCGCGGCCCCGGAATGACGCGAATGAAGGTAGCCGACCAGCACTCCACATAACCGGGAACCCAACTGTCCACAGAACCTAGAGAAACGTCCGGTTCTCGTCGACCGGGAGGCACTGACATGACCCCGCCACCGTCGCGATCCGCTTCCTTCGGAGAGAACCTATGGAGGACATTTTGTCTGCCTTGAACCCGACAACTTGTCCGCCCTCCGGCATATGCCTCCATCCAAGCCGTTGATTTCGTTGGCTGCCCGGCTTGGCACGCCTGTTGCTCTGCAAATGACAGAAGCGGCGGTTCGCACGACGCAATCGCGAAACGCTCTGGTTTGCCAACGGCGCGGCTTTGGCCGCAATCCAGGGCGAAGATATCGAGCGGCAAGGATGACCTGACGTTCGATGGGAAAAGCCGCCGGCCGTGGACGAAGATGAGCTGGGCCCGTTTTGAACCACCCCGCAAGCATGTCACCAAAGGAGAAACCGGTATGACGGACAAGATCAGGGAAGGCATGGAAGTGATAGGGGCCGACGGCGTGCATGTCGGCACGGTCGATCGTGTCGAGGGCAATCGCATCAAGCTCAAAAAGAGCGACAGCTTCGGACACCATAAAGGCCATCATCACTACATCGAGATGGGCTTCGTCGCCGGGATCGAAGGCAACAAGGTCCGCCTCTCGGCAAATGCGGATATAGCCGTCACCCTCGAGGAAGAAGCGTCGGGCCGACCGGTTCCACTGTGAGCTTCGCGGAGAAGCCGGGATGCACAATGAGGGCCTCCTCATCGCGCGGTTGTTTCTGGGAGTACCCTTTGTCGTGTGGGGAACCTCGAAGCTGCGCGGCGGCGAAGCCAGACTCGTGCCTGGCCTTCGGGCACTGGGGCTTCCCGACGCTGTCTTCTTTGCCTATCTGGTCGGATTGTGCGAGTTGGTCGGCGGACTTGCGGTCGTCCTTGGCTATCCGGTGCGCACCGCAAGCATCTTGCTTGGCCTCTGGTGTCTTGCCACCGGCTATGATGCCCACAAGGGCAACATGACCGAGCTTCTGAAAAACGTGACCATGGCCGGAGGCTTCTTCGCGCTGGCCACCGCTGGTGCGGGCGTGATTTCCCTCTTCGGTGGCGCGCCCTCCGGCTTGTTCGCCTATATGCCTTGAGGGTCGGAGGGTGACACATACCGGGAGATTACAGCAATGGAAGAATACGACCTTTACATCAATGTGAAAAAGCCCGCGATCGGTCTCTATGTGCGCAAGGGGGCCGGTCTGCCCGACCTCGCCGACAAGGCCGACTGGGTCTTCGACGGGACGGCGGCGCAGGATCTGCTGCCTCCGAGCGTCGTTGAAGGCGTCGCAGCCGATGGTCACGCTTTTCGGGACATGGATTAGGGGCAGGGGAGAACGTCGACAATGGAGGGGGAACGGACGTTCTTCTTGGCCTTCGATGGGTATTCCGCGTAGACCGTTCCGGTGCATATGCCCGATCTTCCCCTGACGTGCTTGCGCCGCGGCATCGCAAGGATCGCCGCTTGTCGATCGACAATGGCGCGGTTCAGTCTTGTCGAGGGACTTGATACGATCGACAGTGCTGATTGACGCGAGAGCATCGAACGGATCGAATATGGTTTCAAGCTTACCGCCTCCCGTTTCCCAGTCGGTCGCCAGCAGGCTCACACGGACCGCTATATTCCTGGTCCTGACCATAAAGCCGGGGTCGGGGCCGGAAGAGACAATCCGCGGCGTGTGCGCCGACCTCTCCAGCCTGTTGCGCGGCGTGGGATTCCGTAACCTCAATGGACAATTGTCCTGCGTCATGGGGTTCGGCTCCGATGCCTGGGAGAGGCTGTTCGGGGCGCCGAGGCCGAAGGATCTGCATCCCTTTCGCGAAATCCACGGCGTCCATCATGCCGTTTCGACGCCGGGCGACATCCTGTTCCACATCCGCGCGGCAAGCATGGACCTCTGCTACGAACTGGCGAAACACATCACGGATCGGTTCGGCGAGGCCGTGTCGATAGAAGATGAGGTGCACGGGTTCAAATATTTCGATGACCGCGACCTGATCGGATTCGTTGACGGGACTGAGAACCCGGCAGACCAGGCCGCCCTCGATGCGACCATCATCGGCGAGGAGGACGATGCCTTCGCCGGCGGCAGCTATGTCATCGTCCAGAAATATCTCCATGACCTGAAGGGGTGGGACGCGCTGCCGGTCGAGGAGCAGGAAAACATCATCGGCCGGCACAAGCTCTCCGACATCGAGCAGCTCGATGCGGAAAAGAAGCCCTATGCGCACAATGTGCTGACCTCGATCAACGACGAGGACGGCGAGCAGCTTCAGATCGTGCGCGACAACATGCCGTTCGGCGAGTTCGGCAAGGGCGAGTTCGGCACCTATTTCATCGGCTACGCCCGCTCCCCGCACCGCATCGAAAGGATGCTGGAGAACATGTTCGTCGGCAATCCGCCGGGCACCTACGACCACCTGCTCGATTTCAGCAGGGCGGTGACCGGCTGCCTGTTCTTCATCCCGACGGCGGATTTTCTGGACAATGTCGCCCCCGGGGTCGTCCCCGGGGGCACGCCAGAGGCACCGCAGCCGGCCCCGGCGCCGGGCGATTCCCATCCGACCGACGATAGCCCGCAATCTTCACCCGGTGACGGTTCGCTCGGCATCGGCTCCCTTAAAGAAAGAGGCTGACCATGAATAACCTCCACCGCGAACTCGCTCCCATCTCCGATGCGGCATGGGCCGAAATCGAGGAAGAAGCCAAGCGCACGCTCAAGCGCCATTTGGCGGCGCGCCGCGTCGTCGATGTCGTCGGCCCGAAAGGGCTGGACTTCTCCGCCGTCGGCACCGGCCATGTCCGGCAGGTCGCGGCGCCGGGCGACGGCGTCCAATCGGTGCAGCGCGAGGTCAAGGCGCTGGTCGAACTGCGCGTGCCGTTCCAGCTTTCGCGCCAGCAGATCGACGACGTCGAGCGTGGCGCGGAGGATTCGGACTGGTCGCCGGTGAAGGAGGCGGCGAAGAGGATCGCCTTCGCCGAGGACCGCGCCGTCTTTGACGGCTATGCCGCCGCGAATATCCACGGCATCCGGGAAGGCACCAGCAATCCCGGCGTGGCGCTGCCGTCCAAGGCGGACGATTATCCCGGTGCGGTGGCGCGAGCCGTCAGCCAGTTGCGGCTTGCCGGCTGCAACGGACCCTACGCGTTGGTGCTCGGCGCGGACGCCTACACCGCGGCCAGCGGCGGCAGCGACGACGGCTATCCGATCCTGCATCATATCGAAAGGCTGGTCGACGGCGGCATCGTGTGGGCGCCGGCCATCCAGGGCGCATTCCTGATGACGACCCGCGGCGGCGATTTCGAACTGGATATCGGGCAGGACATCTCGATCGGCTATTCGAGCCATTCGAGCACGGCCGTCGAACTCTATTTCCTTGAAAGCTTCACCTTCCGCCTGCTGACGACCGAAGCGGTCGTCGTGCTCGCGCCGGAGGAAGGAAAGGCGAAGTAGACCCGCCGCGCAAGCAAGGCCGGATGGAAAACAGGGAGGACAGGCAGCACAGTGACAGCATCAACGGTAGCCGGGGAGCTTGTCCTTGCCGTTTCATGCCACATGCCAGAACGGGTTGCGAAGATGGCGCAGATGGCCCCGCCGCTCCGAGCGACAGCGGATGCCAACGTCCGGATCGAAATGAAAGATGAGCGAAATATCAGGACGCTCGACGGCCTTGACCTCGAAGAGCTACGAAAAATCCCGGATATTTCCTATTATTTTCGATATCCGCTGCATCGTCACGATTTTCACGATTTGCGGCTGCACGGAAGCCTTCGCGGCCGTTTTGCAGCAAAGCCGCTATACAGCCGGCTCACCGACAAGGGGAGGGTAGACCGTTCGTCGGGATACAGTGGCGACGTGGCGGCGCTCTTTGTCCCGCTGGGCGCAAAGTCGCCTTCGGACGTGGGTTTGCTCCTGGCGCATATGGCGCCCGAGCGCATTGTGCTACCGACAGGCCGACGCAATTGGCCTGCCATCCTGCAGACCGCAGAACACGGCATCATGGAGATGCTTGAGCGATCTTCACGCTAAGTGTTTCGGTCTATGGGTGCTTGTGCCGACGGCGCTTGCACCTTTTCAAACCTGAAGCGCCACGACACCTCGCCGTCTCCGCACGTAGTCCTGCACATGGCTCTGACATCACGGGAGACACAGCCCTGCGGCGAGCCGAGCATCGTCATTCATCCGATTTCATTCCAATCCGACAGGCCCTCAGCGCCAGCCGAGCGCCGGAGCCACGTGGGTCAGGATGGCGTCGATGACATGGGCGTTGTAGTCGACGCCGAGCTGGTTGGGGACGGTGAGGAGCAGCGTGTCGGCCTCGGCGATCGCCTCGTCGCCCTTTAACTCTTCGACGAGCCGGTCCGGTTCGGCGGCGTAGCTGCGCCCGAAGATCGCGCGGGTGTTCTCGTCGATGAAGCCGATCTGGTCGGCACTTTCGTTGCCGCGCCCGAAATAGGCCCGGTCGCGATCGTCCACCAGGGCGAAGATCGAGCGGCTGACCGAAACGCGCGGCTGGTGTGTATGGCCTGCCGCCTTCCACGCCTCGTGGAAAGCCCGGATCTGGGCGGCCTGCTGGATGTGGAAGGGCTGCCCACCCTCGTCGAACTTCAGCGTCGAGCTCTGCAGGTTCATCCCGAGCTTCGCCGCCCATTCGGCGGTGGCGTTGGTTGCGGCGCCCCACCAGATCCGTTCGCGCAACCCCTCCGAATGCGGCTCGACGCGCAGGCGGCCGGGCGGATTGGGAAACATGGGGCGCGGATTGGGCTCGGCGAAACCCTCGCCGCGCAGCACGTCGAGAAAGACCTCTGCGTGGCGGCGGGCCATGTCGGCGTCGGTTTCGCCGTCGGCCGGCGCGTAGCCGAAATGACGCCAGCCGTCGATCACCTGCTCCGGCGAGCCGCGGCTGATGCCGAGCTGAAGACGGCCGCCGGCGATGAGGTCGGCCGCGCCCGCATCCTCGGCCATGTAGAGCGGGTTCTCGTAGCGCATGTCGATGACGGCCGTGCCGATCTCGATGCGATGTGTCCTGGCCCCGACGGCGGCGAGCAGCGGGAAGGGCGAGCCGAGCTGGCGGGCGAAATGATGGACGCGGAAATAGGCGCCATCCGCGCCCAGTTCCTCGGCCGCCACGGCCAGTTCGATGGATTGCAGCAGCGCGTCGGACGCCGACCGTGTCCCCGACTGCGGCGAAGGCGTCCAATGGCCGAAGGACAGAAACCCGATTTTCTTCATGGAAATCCCATCTTACAAGCTATCTTTCACTGAACTTCCGAGCCAGGCCGCCGGACGGAAGCTTCACCGCCCTGCGTGATGAGGCGCGAACTCCTCTGGTCGCGCGCATGGATCCACAGCCAGCTCAGCGCGACGCTCAGACGATTGCGCACGCCGATCAGGAAATAGATATGGGCAAGGCCCCAGATCCACCATGCGAGCGCGCCGCGCAGCTTGATGCGGCCGAAGTCGATCACGGCGAGCCGCTTGCCGATGGTGGCGAGGCTGCCGGCGTGCTTGTAGACGAAGGGTGGCGGCAAAGGTCCGCCGCGCAACCGCTCCTTGATCGCATCGGCGACGTAACGTCCCTCCTGCTTTGCGGCGGGCGCTATGCCCGGTACCGGTTTGCCGTCCGGACCAGCGACCGTCACCGTGTCGCCGATGGCGAAGATATCCGGATGGCCCGGGACCGTGAGCGTCGGCTCGACAATCAGCCTTCCCGCCCGGTCAGCCGGAGCGGAGAGCCATTCCGCCGCCGGCGAGGCCTGCACGCCGGCCGCCCAGATGACGGTTGCCGCCGCAAGCTGCCTTCCGCCATAGACGACGCCGGCGGCGGTGCATTCCGACACCGGCTGCCCGAGCTCGACCTCGACGCCGAGCGCTTCCAGGGAGCGCTGCGCATAGGCGGAAAGATCCTCCGCGAACCCGGCCAGGACACGGGGACCGGCCTCGATCAGCACGACCCTTGCCTTGCGCGTGTCGACGGCGCGGAAGTCCTGGGGCAGCGTCTTCCGGGCAAGCTCGGCAATCGTGCCGGCGAGTTCCACTCCGGTGGGACCGGCGCCAATGATGACAAAGGTCAGCAATGCGCGTTGCCGTTCCGGATCGTCCTCACGCTCCGCCCTCTCGAATGCCAGCAGGATGCGGCGACGGATCGTGGTGGCATCCTCGAGTATCTTCAGGCCCGGCGCGAAGGGCTCCCAGTCGTCGTGGCCGAAATAGGCGTGACGGGCGCCGGTGGCGAGAACCAGCGTGTCGTAGGAAAGAGAGGAGCCGTCCTCCAGTAGGACACGCCTGGCTGCAGGATCGATGCCAACCACCGTCGCCAGAAGCGTCGTTACCTCCGGGCGCTTGCGCAGCAGGTACCGGATCGGCCATGCGATTTCCGAGGTGGCGAGCGAGGCCGTCGCGACCTGATAGAGCAAGGGCTGGAAAAGGTGATGATTGCGCCGATCGACGATCGTGATCCGCACGGGCGCGCCGGCCAGATCGTGCACCGTTTCCAGCCCGCCGAAGCCGGCGCCCACCACCACGACATGGTGGTCTGCATTTTCGATCCGGGTCGATTGCATCAGGTCCCTCGTCTCGCCAGACCGAAGATAGGACGCTTCGGCCGCCGCAGGTAGGGTCAACCAGGAACGGCATGCAGGGGCCGCTGGCGGACCGTGAAGTCAGGTCATTGCTCCAATCTCCAAACGAGATCAGGGCCTGAGGCGCGCCAAGAAGGCAAGGGCAAAGCGCTCTCCCTTGGTCTCCTTGGCAATATCGTCGACGTCATCGCGGATATTGTGTCGGGCATGATCAGGAGATTCTGCCGCGATACGAAATAAAAGGACGTGGTCAGGCTGGAAGTGTCCCAGGGGACCTGCTTGCCGCTGGTCGCGTTGATCACCTCGTTGCGGATGCGGGTTACGACCTCGCGCACCTCGACATCCGGGGTGAGTGCCTGATCGGCGAACGCTTTGGAGAAGGGGCTGAGCCCGCTGGAACCGTCATAGGCAACTTTGTCCGGAGCGGTCGAATAGACGATGAGGGTTCCCAGTCCCGGCGCCGTAGCTGCCAACCCCTTGTTGCCCTCGACATCCACCTTCTTGTCGCCGACATAGTAGAAACCGCTTTTGAAGGGATTGTCGCGGCAGGCGTCCAGGATGGCGATCTGCAGGTTGGATGACTGGCCCATATATTGAAGCAGATTGCTGAAATTATAAGCCTGGGCTTCCAGATCGTAAGGCGAGGCCAGCGAAGCGTCGACGGGCAATATGTAGTTCTGTCCCGCGACCTGGACGGCGTGGCCGCTGTAATAGAACAGCGCGATGTCCCCGTTGTTCAGGCTGCGCAGGAAATCGCGGACGGTTCGCTCGAGCGCCTTTCCGTCCAGGTCAGTGCCGAGCACAACCTCGAAATTGGCCTGTTGAAGCACGTCGCGGACATGATCGGCGTCGTTGATGGCATTCGGCAGTTGCGGAAAGCTGGTGTAGTGCGAGTTGCCGATGACGAGCGCGGTACGCCTGCCGGAAACCGGTCCGGCCTGCGCGGGAAGGACCGCTGCTGTCGCCACGAGCACGGCGATGCAAAACGCAAGCAAAACCGCCGCAAGGCCTTGCCTGCCTGCCATGCCCGCACTGGTTGGTTCCCATGCCTGCAGCATTAGACGCTTCCCGCGGTTCGCGGTGGGCACAACGTCTATTCTCACGACATGCGAAAATATTCTCCCGCCTGCGTCAATCTGTCAAGGTTGGCGCGGCGCGGCCGGCTTGCTGCTTTGATTTGACTATCTTGCGGCGCCGTCTTACACTTTTTCCACCCGTTCTGTGCACTCGGTTCGTGAGACTGGAGACAGCGGCATGCGGGCGAAGGCTTTGACAATTGCGCTGGCTTTGACGGCCTTTCCAGGCAGCGCCTTTTGCGGTCAGATACAATCCTCCGAGGATATCGTGAAATTCTTTGCGGGCGAGGTCAATCTCGGCGCCTCGCGCGGCATCTGCATCGGCACGGAAGACGAATGCCGCAGCAAAACCCAGGCGGTGCAGCCGAAGGGGCTGGACATGCTGGTCAATTTTGACCTCGATTCCGCCGCGCTGACGCCGGACGCGAGAGCCAAGCTCGATGAATTCGCCAAAGCCCTCAAGGACAACAGGCTCAGCACCCTGCATTTTCGTGTGGAAGGGTACACGGATGCGTCCGGATCCGAGATCTACAATGAGAAGCTGTCGGAAAGGCGTGCGGAATCGGTGACGCAGTTTCTTATCTCGAGCGGCATTGATGCCGCGCGCATAAGCGCGGTTGGGCTCGGCGAAAGTCATCCGCGCACCGCCAACCCCTATGACCCGATAAACCGGCGGGTCGAGATGCGGCTCAACACGACACAGTAACGACCGGGACGGCGCGGCCTGCGCCTCCCGTCGCGGTTGCCGATACCGCGCCTCACTGGACGCTGGATTGCTCGGCGCCCGGCGTCGTGGGTGCAGCCGGCTGGTCGAGCGATGCGACCAGCGCGACGATAGCATTCCTGTAGTCCTCAAAACCCGGCGGCGGCTCCTGGATCGTGGTGACGACGGAAGCTCCCGCCGAGACTGTCTGGGCGCCGCGCGATCCCATCTTCTTTTCCGCCCATGCGATAACGTAGCTGGCATCCTTCCCGGCAAGGAACGGGTTGGCGCGAATGACACCGGGACCCAGAATGCTGACGAGCGAAGAATCGGCCGGCGCGGAGAGAATCTGATGCGCGCCTTCCATGCCGAGGAAATGACACAGGTAAAGCCGGCCGGCGCTGATCGCGTCCCCGCGGGCGCGGAGATAGGCTTCGCCCTCGCGGGCAAGATTGCGCACCATTTCCTTCGATATGGTGGGGTCGTACCGTAGTGCCAGGAGATCGGACGCCGAAAGCGTCCGGGCAAGTTCCGGCCGGTAGGTTCGCATCATCCGCAGCCACGTGCTGTCGATGAACTGGCCAAGACCGGTGGCCGAGGAGAGCGGGTTCCTGGCCTGCGCGCTGCCTCCGCTCTCAACGCGAATGATGCGGTCGGTAAGCGTCGCGACTGCGGCGTCATCCGAGGAATCGTCCTGCGCGGCTGCGTTGCCCAAGGGGTCGATTGCGACGCCGTTCTGGTAGAGCTCGAAATGGAGCGACGGGCCGGTGGTGACGCCGGTCGTTCCCACATAGCCGATGACGTCTCCCGCCTTGACGCTTTTCCCGATGCCGTCGGCCATCGCGAAGCGCTGCAGATGCGCGTAAAGCGTCTGCCGGCCTCCGGAATGGGAGATTCGTATCGTGTTGCCGTAACCGCCGTCCTCCGCCTGGAAGCTGATCTGGCCGTCGAACGCGGCCACCACCGGCGTTCCGAGCGGAGCCACCCAGTCCACTCCCTTGTTCACGCGCACCGTATCGAGGATCGGATGCTTGCTCGGGCCAAAGGTCGAGGTGAGAACGCCGTTGACCGGGGTCACCATCCCATTGGCCGTTGTCATGACCTGGATCCGGCTGTCTTGCGAGACGCAGGCAAAATCGTCCTTGCGATCCTGGTAGACGAAGCACTCCAGATCGGTATCCGTGCCGCGAACGGCGGCATACAGAACACGGCCCGCCGAACCGTCGGTGCCGCGAGCCGTATCGGAATAGATCAAATCCAGCCGCTGCCGCTGGTTGGCGAAGGCATTGAGATCGTGCCCCCGGGAAAGATACATGATCGCCTCGCCGATGACGCCCGACGGAACGTCGTTGCGCACCGCCGTGGAATAGATGGCGTCGAGCAAGCGGTACTGGCGCTGGTGGCCGTCAGCCTCTTCCGGTCCCGAATAGTGAAAGAGATCGTTGCGGACCCAGGGGTCGACGCCCGAGAGAAACGGGCCGGTGTCTTCGCGCGCCAGCGAGCCGACGAATTTGTTGCCGGAATAGATCGAGACCTGGCGCAGCGAAAGCGGACCGCTACGGCTCGATCGAAAGCCGCGCAATGCAACGACATCGCCTTGGATGAGCCCGTCCCGCTTGAACAGGGCTGCCATGGAATCCTGCGCCTGCTTCGCATCGGCGTCTGAAAAATGATTGTCGGAAACGACGCTCGCCAGCGTCCGGTCCGCAAGCACCTTGACGAAGAAGTCTTCGGTCGGTTCGAAACGATCGGCTTCGGGCGTCATCGTCGCGACGGTGGTGTTGTTCTCCACGGAGGTTTTCTTGAACGCAGGCAATGCCTGCTGGCCGGAGTCGATTGTCTGCCCCCAGCCGCCTGTGAGATCCGCTACAGGGGCGCTTTTGTCGGAGAGGACGTCCGATTGCCCTTTGGCGGCCTTTGGCCCGGCAGGGGATTGCGCCGGCGGCTGTTCCATGGACTTGCCGGCCGGCGCGGGAGGCGCATTGCGCTGTGCCTGGAAGAAGGCGAAATCCTCCTGCGTAGAGGGGATGGTGGCCATGAACTGTTCGCTCGAACTCAGCATGGTGTCGGAAAGGACTTCGATCTTCGGGGAGATGGCGGGGTCGGTCAGGCCGGCCGGCTTGGGCACGGTGACTTTCCTGGACTTTTCGGAACTGCCCCGGGCGAGCGTGATCCATATGGGATCGCCCGGCAGATCGACGATGGTCGGGACGTAGACCGAGGCGTCCGCCGGCAGGTCGCCGCCGGTATCGACCGGATTGAGGTTCTCATCAATGTCGCTGCCGCGCCATCGCTCGAAGGCGAGATAGCCGCCACCGGCGATCGCGATCAGCAGGCAACCCGCCAACAAGCCGAAGATGCGTTCGCGCCGCGCGCGCCGGCGGCGATCGACCGCCGCCTGCCTTCTCTTCCGGAAGATCGGGTCGATCGTGTGCATCAGGGACCGCTGCCGGTGAGGAACATGGTCCAGCGCACCTGCTGAAGCGTATCGACCTCCAGGAAGCGCGCCGCGACATGGCCGCGCTGCCAGCAATCGTCGATCCCCCGGATCGTGAAGCGTCGGCGATCGACGCACATTTCCGTCGTGCCTTTCAGCACGGCGTTGCCGAAGACATCGGTGGCGTAGATATAGATATAGCGGTTGCTCAATTCCTCGCGGATGACGTTGACGCAACGGTTTGCGCCGACCGTCCACCAGCCGTCGGTCTGGAACAGGCCGTCGATTTCCTCGCCGAGGGCGACGTTGACGACGTCCAGCGTCTGGTTGCACACCGTAAATTCGGCCTGGGCAGGCGCGATGCCCAGCAGAAGAGCGACAAACAGGACTACCGACGCCGCGGCGACTTTTGTTCGCCCGCGACCGCCGGCAACCAGGCGCGCGGCCGAGGCGAACGTCACCTTGGCGAGGCGCCTGCCGCGGAAACGGCCGACCATTCGATCTGGAGCCTTCCATCTAATCATGAAAGGCACTAGCCACCGAGCTGGAAATACTTCGCGGTCGCGGCGAATGTCCCGCCCGACTCCTGGATCTCGCGGCGGATCCTGGGAAGCACCTGTGAAGCTGGTGCCGACTGCAGCGTGCTGGCCGAACGAAGGTCGACCGAACCGGTGATCGCGAGGACGATTTCCGGCATCGGTTTGCCCTTGGCGCGGGAGCCGGGGTCGAGTTCGATCCTGGCGTTGAACTTCGCCGTGTCGCCTTCGACGATCAGGAGCCGGTCGAGATTGTAGGTCATGCCGTCATGGTCGATCAGCAGAAGGTTGGAGCGCAGGCCGCCCTGCGTTTTCAATACGCCGCTGATGGGCGAGCCGTTGGCCACCGAGGTTCGGTCGAGCGTGAGGCTCTGGATGTCCGCGGTCGGGCTTGCAAGACCCTGCATGAACCGAGTTACCTCACACTGGGCCGGTGAGATCAGCCTTACCTGAATGTCGGGCTCGCGACCGAACTTGCCCTGGAAGGCCTTCATCAGTTTCACGAACGGCTCCGGGGCGGTGCCGAAACCGACAATGCCGATCGGCCCGTCGCTGGCATCGTCCGGCGCGGCGTAGAAACAGTCGCCGCCCGGATATGCTCGCAACCACGAAACGGTCTGCTCGAGCGGATTGGCTGTTGCCGGCGGGGTCGACGGCCGGGGGACATTCATTGCGACCACGTCGCCGCCGCTCTGGCCCGAACCCGGTTGCGCACTCGGCGTCGGTTGCGTCACCGGCGCCGGAGGTCTCCGCGCCGGAGCCTCGCCATCCGCGGTCGAAGGGGCTGGAGCGCTCCTCGGGGCAGCCGACGACTGGGCTTCGGTCCGATCCGGGGCGCGGGCCGCGACCCCGTCGAGCGGCGGCGGTTGCATGGCGGTTTCAGGAGCATTCCCCGCAGCCCGGGGGGCGGGCGCCCGCGTCTCGACCTGAGGCGGGGTGGGCACCGGTTCGGCGGCAGGTGCCGGCGTCGGACTTTGCGACGCGTTCGGGACCGGTTCTCCAGCCTTGCTCGAGGAGGCGATCTCTTCCGACGGCCGGCCGGCATCGGGAACAGGCGACGGAGAGGATTGGAGAGCGCTTTCCGGCATCCGGGGCGACGCCGAATTCGCTTCCTTCGGCTCGCTCGTCGCGGCTTTGGAGGCGTCGTTCGTCACCGTAGACTGTCGCCCGGACAGCGGCGGCAAGCGGGTCCAGCCGGGAAGCTGCTTTTCGACCGCCGATTCCATTTTCGGCGCCGAAGCGTTCGCTTCCTCGCCGGGCGGTGGAGCGCCGGAGTTGGGGCCGGGCGCCGGCTCAGCAGGTTGCCCGGGCCGAGGCGGAGTAGGCGTGGAGGCAGCGGTCGTCTCCGGCGGCTTGGCTGCGGGCGTGGCCACCTCCGGCGCTGGGGCGGGTCGCTCGGTCGGCTTCGTACCTTCCCCCTCGGCCGTCTTTTTCCTCGTCTGCTCGAGGAAGCGCTTGATGATCTCCGACGCCTGAAGCCCGTTTGCGGCTGTGGAGTTTCCGCCGGCGGCGGCATTGGGTGGCGGGCTTGCAGGCGGGTTCGGCTCCGGGGTCGGCTGGACCCGGCTTGCGGAAGTCCCTTCCTCCAGCTTATGCGGCGTCGATGGCTCGACCGGCGGCGGTGCGGGTGCAACCGCGGGCCCCGTGGACGCCACCTCCTTCCGTGCCGGCGAGCGCTCCGGAAGCAGTGTGGTGGTCTTTTCCCCGTCGGAAGGCACCGGCGTCCGGCCGGGCGGCACCAGACCGGCGAAATACATGCCGGCGCCCGCGGCGGCGAGCAGCACGAGGACGACTCCGGCGACCGTGGCGCCACCCATTCCCCGTCGTCGCCCGCGCTCCGCTTTCCGTCCAAGCGGCGCCGGCTTCGGCTTTGGCTTCGATATGTAGGCCGGACGCACATGCTCCACAAAGGGTGCGGGCCGAGCTTCGTCGACCACGCCGTCTTCGCCGTGGCTTTTTCGCCCCAGGCCGGTCCATGGTTTGGCCGCGAGTTCGTCTTCGTCCCATTCTTCCCTGGCGTCCGCTGTCTGGCGACACATGCGGACGATTTCCGCCATGCTTGCCGGGCGGTCGCGCGGATCCGGCTGCAGCATCGCCTGGATGATAGGCCGCATGTCGCCTTCGATACCCGAAAGGTCGGGGACGAGGCGACGTTTCTCGACGACATCGACCTGCGATCCGGTCATATCGAGGGGACGGCCGCGAAGCGCGGCAGCAAGAACCAGCCCAAGACTGTAGATATCGGATTTTTCGCTTACTTCGCCGCCGTAGAGACCGAGTTGCTCGGGCGAGACGTAGTTGTACTTGCCGGCGAACCTGCCGCCGATCAGGGTTTCTCCGCCGACGTTTGCCAGGCGCGCGATGCCGAAATCTATGATCTTGGCGCGTTCGACATGACCTCCCGGCAGGATCACGTTGTCGGGGGAAAGATCGCGATGAATAGCGCCGGCGCGATGCACCGCGCTCAGCCCCGACGCAAGCCGGTGGCAAAGCCTGAGCGCTTCTTCCGGCGCCATCGGTCCGTCACGCAAAACGTCGAACAGCGACTGGCCGTCGACATATTCCATCGCCAGATACGGACGCCCGATCGTCGGATCGACGGTAAAGACATGATATCGAACCACCGCCTCGTGCGACAGATGGTTGAGGATCGAGGCTTCCTTGCGGAACAGCGAAAGGATGGTCTCGTCGCGCGCGAACTCCGGAAGCACGATCTTTATGGCGACAAGGTCGCCGGTCTGGATGTTGTGTCCGCGGTAAACCTCGCCCATGCCGCCGGACGCCAGACGCTGGTCGAGCTCATAGATGCCGCTTAGTTGCGTGCCGACACCTGTCTCCGCCGTCCTCCCTGGCGAGATACGGGTCTTGTCGTCCGCGTTCATTGGCGTTCGCCCCCCAGCGGAACGGCGGTGACCTCGGACAATTCCGGTTTCGCTTCGCCACGCATGCACACGAGAACGATCGTCACATTGTCCGTCCCGCCCCGGCCGAGCACCATTTCGAGCAGTCTCTCGCAAGCGGCCTGCGGCGTGTAGGCGGCAACGGCTTCCCCGATCTCCGCATCCTCCACATGGGCGCTGAGGCCATCGGTGCTGAGCACGAATACGTCGCCCGGCTCAGTCCGGCCCTGATGGAAATCGACGACGATTTCGTCGGTGACGCCGACCGCCCGGGTGATGACGTTGCGGCGCGGCCAGTTTCGCGCATCCGCAGGACTGATCACTCCCTTGTCGAGCAGTTCCTGCACTTCCGTGTGGTCTCGGGAGATCTGCGATATCCTTCCGCCACGCACCAGGTAGACGCGGCTGTCACCCGACCAGAAGCAGGCGAAACTGCCGTTCATCGCCAGCAAGGCGGCAACCGTCGAGCCGATGGTGACGCCGCGCGTTTTCGCCAGTGCGCGGATCTGTTCGTGAGCCCGCTCCAGCCGATCCTTGAAACGGGCGAGCAATTCCGGGGCGGACCTCGCAATTCCGATCGTTGCAAGGTTTTCGACTATCGTCGATGAAGCGACTTCACCAGCCTCGTGGCCGCCCATTCCGTCGGCGACGAGCCAGAGCCCGCTTTCGGGCTCCATGAGAAACCTGTCCTCGTTGAGCTGGCGAACACAGCCGCGATGGCTGACGCCATAACTCTCGAAGGGAACGACCGCATCGTTCACGTTGCCTCCTGGCTCCCTACCGGGCGTCGGCAAATCGCGTTTCAATGGCTCGCGCGTGGCATACTGCCACAACGGCTGTTGATAGGCCATATCCACCGCCGCTCGGCCTTCGGCGGCGGCGGCCGGTATCCGATCAGAAGCCGGCAGGACAGGTGAACTGGGAAAGGGCCGGAAGGAGGAAGGGGTCGGGACCCGGTTCGGCGCGGATCCTGAAGGCCGCGTCGCGGCCGCCGATCACGAAGCGAATATCGATGCCGTCCCCGTTGGGCGTGACGTTGCCGGCCTCCAGCAGACGGCGGATCGCCCAGGCGCCCTGGAATCCAAGGACGGATTGCCTGCCGGGAAGGGCAGGGGTGAAGCTGAGATTGGCGGATCCGGTCGCGCCTCCAGGCCACGTCACCGTGCTTTCCGAGCTGCCGCTCTGATAGCCCTGCACGATCTGTCCGTCGACGCTCAAGAGCGCCATGTCGATATCCGCATTGAGGGATGTCGGCGTGATCGCGACCCTGATTGCCGGCATGGACTCACCCTGCCGGAAGAACGCATCGCGAATGTCCGCCGCCAATTGAAACTGACGGAGGGTGGCCGAGGAAAGGTCGCGGCCCAATAGGGTTTCATGACGCCATTTCCAATCCTTGCCGGAAATATCGATCAAGGGTGCCAGGTTCTGGGCAAAATATCTGTCAATGACGCCGCCGGGCGCGAAGAGCCGCGCGAAATCGGACAGAGGCACCTCGGCTGAGGCACCGGGCGCAAAGGGATAGCGGTTGTCGAGAGCTTGATGGCACGGTGCCGTCACGTTTTGTGCGAGCGTCCTGTTCAGTTGCTCCAGTGACGCTTTTGCGGCGTTGCCTTCAAACTCGTCGGCGGCGGACAGGACCAGGCTGGCGAGAACCTTGGGCAGACGGCTTGCGTTGAGGCGAAGCGATTGCAGCTTCATCGGCAGGTTTGCGTCGCCTCGCGATCCGGCCCCGGAGCTGGCCGCGGCCATCAGCAGGCTTTGATAGATATCGTGAAAATTCTGGACAAGTGCGTCGATCGGCCGTTGTCCCGGGCGCCCTTCGACGAGGATGTGGAAGGGACGAAATTGGGCGTCGATATTGGCGCCGGGCACGACGCCCGCGGCGGTCGCCATTGCCGCGCCCGCGCGGCTTTGCGATTTTCCGGCGCCTGTGTCGATACCTATCCGGGCAAGGCCGCGCTCGACTTCCAGGCTCGACATATCCGGCGCCGCCCCGGCTGCGGCGGCTTCGGAAGAGGCTGCAGCGTCGGACCCAGGCCGAGCCAGCCAAGTTTGGGCGGCCACGGCCTCGAAAAGCTGACGGAGGGGCGAATCCGTAGCCGAGACGGCGGCCAGCGACAGGTATTGCGGCCCGCCGGCGGCAAGTGGCCTGAACCTGAGCGTTCCGAGAGCGGTGTTCCACGCAGCCACGAAGTCCGCCGCATAGCGTTGCAGCAATGCCGGGCCGACCTGCGACAGATCCGCGTCCGGATCCCGCTCGCCGTTTCCGAACACCCATTCGTCGGCGATGATCGATTTCGCCACTGCCGCAAGCTGGGGCAGGTAGGTCCGCTCGAAGCCTTCGCGGGTGTAGAGGCCTGGAACGGAGAGCTGGCTGATTTCGGTGCCATCGGTGGTGTCGAAAACAAGCCTTGCCTCGCGGCCCGCCTGGGCGCCGAGAGGAAATGCGGGGAGCGGATTCCGATTGAGCGACGCCGTCAGGATCGCCTGGGCGCGCTCCACAAAGGACATCCGGTTGATCGAGCGGCGGGCAGCGGCGACCAGCGTATCGTCCAGTTTGTAGGTGGGGTCGTAGGCATCGTCGAGTGCGAGCATCGCGCGCAGGTGCCGTTCGAGCCCCTGTCGGCCGTCGCGATTGCCGGGTCCGGGAAAGCGGTTCTCTTGCCAATCCCGCGTGATCCACGACACCACCAGATTGTCGTCCGTGCCGGGAGCCGCGCCGCCAAGCATCAGATACACTTTCAGGGGCTCGTAGAGGCGCTCCGGATTGCCGAGATTTCTCCGGATAGCGTCTTCGAGTTGAAGCAGCAATCGCGGACGGAGCATGTTTTCCAGTCCCACCCGGTAGGCATTTTCGGAAGCGGAGAGAAGCGCGTCGTGCTGGCTTAGTCCGAATCCTGCCTGCCAAGTCGCCGGCGTCGTTCGGTTGGCATAGCCGACAGGCAGGTCCCGCAGCATTTCCAATGGCTCGGCGACCTGCTCCAGGTCGGGCTCGGTGACCGGCTTGACGAGCACCGGCCGCGCTGCGGCTTCATACCGGCTCATCATTTGCAGGGTCGCGTCGGCCATCGACTTGTTTGCCAGAAAACTCAATCCGATGGCCGCTAGGCCGCCGACCAGAAGCAGACAGGCGGCGGTGTTGAAAGCGAGACGGCCCATTCGGGCCCGCCGCTCGGCCGCCCGATCGTAGGAGACCAGCGGCGCCTCGGAGAAGACCACTCTGGTAAGGAGGTCGTGCAGGAAAAAGCTCTTGCCGGTACCGGACATCTGGGGCGCGCCGACGCTGAAGGTTCGACCCATGCTGCCCAGCAACTGGTCGATCGGCGTTCCTTCCTGCGTTCCGGAGGAAAAATAGAAGCCGCGCAGATTTGGGGGGCGGGACTCGCCCTTGCCGCCGAACACCGCCGACATGAAATCGGCGATGCGCGGCGCAAGAAGCCCCAGTTGCGCCGGGAACGCGAAGATCCTTCCCCGGGCGGCCGGATCGATCTCTTCCTGCATGCGGTCGGCCGCCTCTTGCGACAGCCGCCCGGCCAGTGCCCGGATGCTGCCGACGATGTCATCGTGGAGATCGGGAGCGCCTCCCGCCGCCGAAAAGGTCCTGCCCCAGACACACTTCCGCCGGGCTTCGTCGAAGTGGCCGAAATACTCCCTGAAGCCGATAATCAGATCGGCCTTGGTGAAGAGCACGTAGACCGGACATTCGATATTCAGGGTGTTGCCGATTTCAGCCAGACGGGTCCTTATCGCGGCGACATGCGTCCCCAACTCGCTGCCTTCCAGCGTCATGAGGTCGGAAAGGCTGATGGCGAGGATGACGCCGTTGACGGGCCGCCGCGGACGGTATCGCTTCAGGATCGAGAGGAACGCGAGCCAGCTTTTCCTGTCGGCTTCGAGGTCTGATTCCTGTGTGGTGTAGCGGCCTGCGGTGTCGATCAGGACGGCCTCGTCCGTGAACCACCAGTCGCAGTTGCGGGTTCCGCCTACGCCGCCGACGGCTTGCGCTTCTCCCTCCATCGCCAGCGGGAAGTCCAATCCGGAATTGATCAGCGCGGTCGTCTTGCCGGCGCCCGGCGGGCCTATGACGATGTACCAGGGCAGTTGGTAGAGGAACGTGCGCCGTGAGCCCAGCCGTTTGAGCGTCGAGATCGCGTCCCGCATGCGCGTTTCGAGGATTTCGGCGTCGCTTCCCGCGGCTTCCGACCGGGAAATCGCCTCCTCGATCTTCCGCTCGGAACGTCGCGAACGCCATTGCGCAAGGAAGTATCGGCATCCGACCAGGACAAGGGACGCGGCGATGATTGCCGCCCGCGTCCACTCGGACGCGAGAGGGCGCGAATCGCCGTAGCGGATCATCGGGCCGGCGAACCAGACGGCGAGCGCAAAGCCGACGAGGGCGCAGATGCCGAGAAGGCGCAAAAACCAGTTCAGCGCCGCCTCGGCATAGGTTTCGGCGGCGTTCACGGGGTTTGCTCCCTGCGGATCAGGATATCGATCCGGCGGTTGCGGGCGCGGCCTTCGGCAGTCGTGTTGTCGGCGATCGGATCCTGGTCCCCCTTGCCCTCGATTTGCAGGCGCGACGGGTCCCCAATGGTTCGGATCAGGATGTCCTTGACCGCCTTGGCCCTGGCCAAGGAGAGGTCGAAGTTGGACTTGTAGACGCTTGACGCTCCCGGTCTCTGGCTGTCCGTGTAGCCGACGACCGTCACGTCGCCGCGCTCACCGTCGATCGCGCCGGTCAGATCCCTGGCGAGCATGCCGAAGGTCGGCTTCACCAGCGCCGCGCCGGAATCGAAAAGCACTTCGTTGCCGATCTCGACGACGATGAAATCTCCCCTGGTGGTGACAGTCAGCGTCCCGGCGGCAATTTCGGCTGCCAGCTTCTGGCGGAGACGATCGAGTTGTGCGTCGGGCCTTGGACGAGCCGGCGCCGGCGCCGCTGGCGCCGGTTGGACAGGGGAGACGAACGCCATATGGCGGACGACCACGGCTTTGCGCGGTTCAAGGTTCGCCAATTGCTCCACAACCGCGTCGGCGCGGTACGCGGTGACCGTACGAGCAGCCAGGAATGCAGCCGCGATGATCGCCGGAACCGCCGCCGATATCACCCATAGCGGCATTCGAGGCTTGCGCGCCAGGGTCGTGCCGAGCCCTTCCCATTGCGGCGAGAGTCCCGGCTCGGCGCGCTGCCGGAAGTAGCGCAGCGTTTCGTAGACGTCTCTGCGGACGCGATCCAGCGCCTCCCTGCTGCCGGTCCTTTCGCGGTACTGGCCCTGGAAACCGAGGGACAGGCAGGCATGCATCAGTTCCAGCAGATCGCAATGCGGCTGGGGATCGGCGAGGACGGCATTGAGCGCTTCGTAGAAGCCTGTGCCGGCCGTTTGCACGCGGAAAAAGCGCATCAGCATGCCGTCCTGGAGCCAGGCGCCGCGGTCGACGCCCGGCAAGTGGCCGGCGATATCGTCTACCGTTTCGCAAAGCACGTATCTGGCGATGCGCGAGTCGTCCTCGGCCACGAGGCTGTCCTGCGCTTTCCTCTCGAATCGACGGATGGCGTCCGCGAGATGCCGTCGCAAGGGCTCGACCGCGCGATCCGACGCAAGCATCGGCAAGTCGCCGAGAAGCATCAAAAGGGGTGCTGCGGCGGCGAGCAACGGGTTTGCCGAACTGTACGGAACTTCATCGAACGCTGCCAGCAGGGAACCCTGGCTCGCGGGAAGCGCGGCCCGGATTTCCGCGTTCGGCAAAGCCGGCCTGGAATTCGGTTCGAACACGGTTTCCTGGCCGGCCTCGGGCGGCGCGTAATCGCCGCCGGGATCGAAGACCGTTCCGTCGCTGCCGGTGGATTTGCCGGTAGGGGCCGCCACGCGTTGCGATCCGCGCGGCTCGTCCGGACGTTCGGCCAGCTTTGTCGGCTCGGCATTCTTCGGACCGGCGGAGTTCTTTTCCCCGGTCATCGCCAAGCTTCCGCCGCCGATGCTACGCCGAATCGTGCCATCAACCCCCGCTTCATGCCGTCGCGGCGAAGAACGTCCGGTCGCAGGAATTCAACCCGCGCACTATACCCGCTAAGAGGGGACCCCGCCATAGCGCGGCACGCCCGGGTGCCGTTCAGCGCTCCTTCGAGGCGTCGGCGTATGCTTCGCTGAAATAGGACAGGAAGACATCGAGCATGCCGTTTTCGTGGACCTCTTCGCGCGCGGCCCACGCCGACAGCAGGGCGTCCCATGCACGCGCCTTCTTTGACATGAAGGAAGAGGGTGCCAGTTTCTTCTCGATCGTATGGGGCGAGATGTCCTCCAGCAGCCGCGCCAGTGCGGTCTGCATCGCCGCATATGTCGCGATTTCGTGCGTCTTCAGGTCACGGAAGGCATCCTCGACGCTGCGCGCCGCATCCATGTAGCCCGGTCTGCGACGGCCAAACATTATCTCCAGCACTTCTTCGGTCGACGGCACGAATTTGAGCGGGTTGTTGTCGGCTCCGCCGAGGATCGTCCGATGGGGACTCTTGACCATGCCCTTGGCCGCGGCGCGGGCCTTCAGCAATGTCGCGAGCTGCTCGGCCACCAGGCGCAGGACGATGCCCATTTCGGACGCCACCTCCCGAGGGTCTCGCTGCAGCAGAACGTCCGGCGACATACCCGCCGCCGCAGCGATTTGGCGCAGAAGATCGTTGGATTGCGCGACCCGGGCCGAAGACGCCGGTTGAGGAGCCGAAGCCGCACGAGCGGGGGTGGGCGGCGCCTGCGCGGGGCCTGGGCGAAGTTCTCCGCCCCCGCGGCCGGGACGCGCCAGGAACGGATCGTCATCGAAGGAGAATGAAGACCCGCTTCCGGCGCTGGCATTCGCAACCGCCGGAGACCCGGATGTGTGGCTGCCCCTGTCCGTCATTGGGGAACGCCGGGCATCGGCCTGATCGACCGATGCCGCTTCGTCAAGCGTCACGCGGATGGTGTAACGGCCGATGCGAAGGCGATCGCCGCTCCTCAGCCGGTAAGGCGCTTCGAGGCGCGTCCTTGACCCGTTGACGAAGGTTCCGTTGCGCGACAGGTCATGCAGCCAATAGGCGCCGTCCTGATACTCTATCCGGCAATGCCTGGAGGAAACGATCCTTTCGGGGTCCGGCAGAGTCCAGTCGCTGCCCTGTCTGCCGATCTCGAATGCGCCTTGCGACGCCGCGTAGTCGACGCGGCTGCCTTGCGGCAGGTTTTCGGGGTTCTCGACCTTCAAGCTTATGAACATCCGCCGTTCCGCTTGCCGCCAAAGGCTGGTCACACGACGGACATTCTAGCAGGTTCATGGACTTGCCGCATGATCGTGTTCGGCAAACGGCTTTCGGCTGGTGCCGCCGGAGCGGCATGCCGGTCATGTGGACAGGCCGGGAACATGTGTTAATCTCGCCGCGCGAGGTTCGGCAGCGTTTGCTTGGAGAGGCAAAGCCGACATGTCTAACGATCGTGCCGCCGTCATCGTAACGCCGATCGGGTCGGAGGAGTTGACCTTCGCCCATATGACGGGCCGTGACGAGATCAGCCGCTGCTTCGCCTACACGGTCGGGTTCGTCTCCAGGAATGCCGAGATCGACCCACTCTCGATGCTGGGCGGGCCGGTTTCCATCGAGGGGGAATCCGGCGATCCGAAGCGTTGGTTTTCCGGCATCGTCTCCGAATTTCGGCTGACACGTATCGAAGACCGGATCACCCATTACGAAGCCGTGGTCCGACCCTGGTTGTGGTTGTTGTCGAACACCACGGACTGCCGGATCTTCCAGCAGATGAGCGTCGTCGAGATCGTGGAAAAGGTCTTCTCGAAATACGGCTCGGCGAAGTTCGAGAAGCGACTTCAAGGCTCGTATCCGCCACGCGAATATTGCGTCCAGTACGACGAGACCGATCTCGATTTCGTGCAAAGGCTGCTCGAGCATGAAGGGATCATGTATTTCTTCGAGCACGGCGACGGCGAACATACGCTGGTTCTGGCGGATGCCATGAGCAAGCTGAAACCGGCGCCTGGCTACGAGACGGTCCACTATCATTTCGAGGGTCAGGCGGCGCGTCGCGACACCGAATACATCACCGAATGGATCCCCTCGAGTTCCGTGCGGCCCGGCGCCTACGCGCACACCGATTTCGACTTCAAGAAGCCGGGCGCCGACCTGATGGCGAAGTCGCAGCAGGCATTCGGCCACAAGGAAGCTTCGGGCGAAAACTACCGCCAACCGGGGGCGCACCTCGATGTCGGCCGCGGCGACAAGATTGCCGCGATAAGGAGAGAGGAATTGCAGGCGCCGCACCGGCGGGTCACGGCCGCCGGCACGGTGCGCGGACTGTTCCCCGGCTGTACCTTCAAACTCGAAGGATTTCCGCGCGACGACCAGAACAGGGAATATCTCGTCGTGGGGGCCCAATACGCGCTTTACGATCCGGAATATCGCAGCGGCGCGGAGGCCGAAGAGGAGACTTTTCAGATCGTGCTGGAGCTTGCGCCGACGAACGTCCCGTTCCGCCCGCCGCGCATCACGCCGCGCCCGGTCATGCGCGGACCGCAGACGGCGACGGTGGTCGGACCCTCGGGCGAGGAGATCTTCACAGACGAATATGCGCGCGTGAAGGTGCAGTTCCACTGGGACCGGCTCGGCAAGAAGGACCAGAACAGCTCCTGCTTCGTGCGCGTCTCGCAGACCTGGGCGGGCAGCAGCTGGGGCTTCATCCAGATTCCCCGCATCGGCCAGGAGGTGATTGTAGACTTCGTCGAGGGCGACCCGGACCGGCCGCTCATCACCGGCCGGGTCTATAACGGCGCGCAGATGCCGCCCTACGGGCTGCCGGCGAACGCGACGCAATCGGGCGTGAAGAGCAATTCCTCCAAGGGGGGAGGGGGCTGGAACGAATTCCGCTTCGAGGACAAGGCCGGATCCGAGCAGGTCTATTTCCAGGCCCAGAAGGACCACGACCTGCTGATCAAGCACGACCGCACCAAGCATGTGCAGCATGATCAGTCGGACCGGATCGACCACGACGCCAAGCATTCCGTGGGGCACAATCTCGACGAGGACGTCGGCAACGACAAGACGGTGAAGGTCGGCGTCGACCAGACCACCAATATCGGCTCGAACGATACGGAAACCGTCGGCTCCAACCGTTCGCTTACCGTCGGCTCGAACGAGACGATCGGCATCGGCGCCAATTCGACAGAGACCATCGGCGCCAACCATAGCCAGACGGTGGCGATCGTGCAGACGATCAGCGTCGGCGCCGCCCGCGTCGACACGGTCGGGGCCTCGGAGACGCGCAGCGTCGGCGCCTCGCAAAGCAATACGATCGGAGCGACGCGTTCGGTGACCGTCGGCGCCGACCAGAGCCACGCGATAGGCGCATCGGATTCGTGGACGATCGCGGCCGATCAAGGCGTGGCGATCGGAGGAGGCCAATCGACGGAGATCGGCAAGGGACGCAGCGCCAAGATCGCCGCTGATGACGCGACGGAGGTCGGCGGATCGCGCGGCCTGAAGATCGCCAAGGGAAGCGAAGTCGAGGTCGGCGAAGACGGCCTGATCAAGATCGGAAAGACGCTCGCGATCGAGGCGGGAGACGCGATCACGATCACCTGCGGGTCGGCCGGAATAGCGCTCAAGAAAGACGGGACGATCACGATCTCCGGCAAGGACATCACCATCAACGGCTCGGGCAAGATCAACGTAAAGGCATCCGGCGACATCACGATGAAGGGTTCCGAGATCAAGCAGAACTGAGGTGGGAAATGAAGGCGAACGCAAGGCAGATAAGCGGAGTCGTCATCGGCCAGTTCCTTGGTTTCGGGGAGGACGGGCCGCTGATTGCCCATGGCGGGACACCCGGGGCGGGGGCGGTCACGGCGCGGTCCCTCGCGGATCTCACGCCCGACATGGTCGGCTGCGAGGTCGCTCTGCTGTTCGAGGAAGGCGACCCCGCGCGTCCGCTGATCGTCGGACGGATCGTCGATCCGCGCGGCGAAGTGCAGCGAACCGAAGTGACAAACGACGGGAAGCGGGTCCTCATCACAGGCAAGGAGCGCATCGAGCTTCGCTGCGGCAAGGCTACCATCATCATGGAGAAGGATGGCCACATCACCATCCGCGGCACCTATCTCGTCAGCCACGCAAGCGCGGCGAACCGTATCCGCGGCGGCTCGGTCAATCTGAACTGATGGCCCGCGCGCCGGTCCTGAAGGAGATCGTGCGCCAGCATGCGGAGATGGCCGCCTTCCTGTGGACGGTTTATGACCACAATCTGCTCCATCCCGGAGAGAACCCCGACATGGACGAGGAGCGGATGGCGCGCCTCGTCGAGAGGCTGGAAGCGCATCTCGACGGACTGAGGGAGGCAGGAGAGGAGGGGCGGAAAATCGCCCGGGAGCGTTACGAGGAATTTCCGGAGGCCGGGGAATTGTTTGTGGTCAGGATGCTATCGGCCAAGGACCAGCGGCCAGCCGTCGCTAGTCTCGATGTAGACAAGGTGCGCGCCTATTTGGCGGAAAAACTTCCGCGCAGGTAATCGACATCACTATTCCGGATCATTGGTAGCTACGGCCGTGCCAATTTTCGCCGTTGAAGCGTGCCACGATGTTGTTGCCAGCCGCAGCTAGATATCGACCAGCAGAGTGGATGCGGTACCCGGCAAACGTGCTGCGGACGATGGTAAGCCCCGCCTCTGTCAGCCGGCCGACGCCTGCTGTTCCGGCCGCAACCCAGATATCGGTTGTGTAGGCTGTCAACTTGAACAGATCGCCACCGCCGGTGGATAAATCGGCCCATTCGTCGCCGCTACCGCGAAATAGCGCGCCGCTGCCGCCGCAGATCGTGAAGACGTCGGGCGCCTGCCATAGGATACCGGTGAAGTTCGCATTGGCGGCCAGTTCAACCTGCCGCCAGGCGCTGCCATCGAAGCGCCAGACGAGGCCATTGTTTCCCACCGCCAGCAGATTGGAATGTGTGGGGCCGCCGATTGCGGAAATCCAGTTGTCGAGCGGGGGGCTTATCGCCTCCCATCCGTCCGATTTTCTTTGATAGACGACGCCGAGCGTGCCCGCGGCATAGACCTGACCTTCGGCGGATATCCACAGGCAACGCAAACCACGACCTGGACTGACCGGCTCGATCGTCCAGGCGCCATCAACTTCGGTATGCACGTTGCCGTTGCCGTCGGCCAGAAAGAAATGGCCATCCGGGGTTCGGGTCATGTCCGTCAACCAGAAATTACCCCCGTATTGTTCGCCGATGGGCTCGCCGGCGGCCTGTATGGCGATGTCGTTCAAACGGGTAAGGCGTGAATAGAAATTTTCCCCGTCCGACATCACGACGATGAGATAAATGCGCCCGTCGCCATCGACATGAACCGCGCCTACGCTGGTCGAATATTCTTGTTCATCGTCATCTGCCATTTTCAGCTCCTATACAGAGACCGAGGTGCTGGTCCCACCCGGGGTGAATGGACCACCATGTGGCGTTCGAACCTGCGTGTTTTCCGCTGTCTGCTGGTCCATCATAGGCAGGAAGAAGGCATCACATATCAATCTTAAGCACTTGATTGCCGGATGCTCGCTTTGGCCGGGTGCATTGTCGATTTCGGGCTTGGCTTTCTTCATAGCATTGAGGTTCGCTTCCCTTACTTCAGCGTAGGTAGGATTCGTGCCTCTTGCCTTCTGATCGCTTGTCCAGTCGTTCTGCGCTTGTGTTTTTCGGCCGTGCTCGGTGTTCGGATCCGTTGCATCTTCGAGGCAGACGCAGGGTGCGTCCTTGTAGTAGTAGTCAGGAACGGTGGAAATTCCCGAACTCGCAGTTCTGCTGTTGACGAAGCAGGCATTCTGAATGATGTGGTCCGATTGTTGATATGCGGGGTTGGGAGCGCCGTCCTTGCTTTTGGGTTCACATTCCTTGTCGGCGTGCCTATAGGCGTGCACCTTCATGCCTACGTTGGCGAGGATGGTTGCGCAGTCGATCCCGCCAACATTTATCTGCCCAACCTTCGGCCAGGGCGGCGCGTTTCCCACCGGCGAGGCGTGGTTGTTGGTGGAGATGTCGGTCATGCGACTGACGGGCTCACCGTCGGCCTTGACGTCGCTCGACCAGGCCTCGGCGTATTCCTTGCCGGTGTTGGTCGATGTGACTACGCCCTTCTTGGTGGCGCAGCCGGCCTCGGTGCCGGAGGTCCTGGTATAGTAGGACTTGTTCTTCTGGGTGATCGTCTGGCCGCCGATCTTGACGGTTCCTGTGCCGTTGTCGGTATCGGAATCGATGCCGAAGGAAGGGTAGGGCACCGGCACTCCGGGAGGCGTCGCCGGATTTTCCGGCGGCGTGAAGCAGACATCCGGAAACGCTGCGATGACCTTGTTGCCCTGCGCCTTGCAGGCGACCTCGAGGCCGTTGGCGAACACCGTCATCAGGCAGCCCTCAGCCCCAGCACCGCCGCGCCGCAGGCGCCGGCATCATTGGACGCCTCCACGAGCACGGGATTGCCTGCCGCATACCCCTTGCGCACCGCTGTAAACGCCATGCCCAGCATCAGCGGGACGACAGCGGCGCCGACATTGCCGAGCGATTCTCCCGGCGACCAGATGTCCTGGAACTCATGCCGGCCGCGCAGCAGGCGAAGCGCGGCCAGTGCGCTCTGCTTGAACCAGTATTGCTCGCCGATGAGGTCGGATATCCGATAGCCGAGCCGGTTCATCTCGATGCCGGTTTCCCGGAATGCCATATTGTAGGCCGAGCTCATTCCGTCCCCGCGCAGGGGAAGGTCGTCCGCGTTGTAGATGGAGGCGATCTCACGGGCCAGGCCCAGGCCGTAAAGACCGAAGCCGTTGTCGCGAGAGCGTCCGCAAAGCACGGCTGCCGCGGCTTCTCCTGGAATGAAGCCGTCCGGATTGTCCGGGGCGAGCAGGCGGCCATCGCCTGCATAATGCGCGATTGAAGCTGCAGTCAGGTAGCTGTCGACCCCGGCGATCATCACATAAGGAACCTCGCCGGATGTGATCAGTTGGCGCGCATGCTCGAGCGCGACATGGCCGGAGGGCCGGCCATGAGCCACAATGCGGGATCGCGGATGCGGTTCGACCTCGATGATCTCGGTGACGCGCCGTAGCAATACCGAGGGGTCCCGAACGGGGCGTCCCGGCCGATCTTCTTCGGCGAGGCAAAGGATAAGAGGCGTCTGGCCGCGTGCTTCCGGGACTTTTTCGAAGGCTTCGCCGATTGCGCCGGCGGCCAGATGCACGATGCGCTTTTCTCCGACCCAGTTGCGCGGCAGCGGCACCGGCGCGCCGACGAGCCATTCTCCGCCCGGGCCGATGAAGCGCGTTTCCTGGAAGCCATCCAGCCGCGCGCGCATCGCCGCGCACGACGACGGGGCGTCCAGCCCGACCGCCGTCACCATGCCGACCGAGACGATGTCGAGGCCGGCTTTCATGCGGCCTCCGCTTCGTCATCGAATTTCGCTGGAGCCTCGAAGGCGCGGATATAGCGCTTGCCGGTCGCCCTGGCCCGCAGCATGCCGCGCGTCGGCGAGCCGATCCAGCATTCGCTGTAGTCGAGGATGGTGCGCCGGATGCGCTGCTGTAGCCGCCAGACGAGCGAGAAGCGGCGGTTTTCACAATCGAAGAGCACGGTATCGGGATAGAGATTGCCCTCGAAGGCCTTATCCCGGCCCTTGAACAGGGCGACCGGCAAGGCCGTCTCCGGCAGGCGGAAGATTTCCCGCCCGCGTGCCGTCAGGTTGACGAGTTGCACTTCCTCGCCGCCCCTTGGATGGTCGATCTGCTGGTCGGGCGGAGCCATCTGGAAATAGCGCTCGTCGAAATCCTCCGGCAGGAAGGGGAAGACGTTGTCGATCCAGTTCTGGTCGTAGGTGCCGCCATATTCGATGCGGCCCGGCCAGCCGCGGCCCATCGGGCCGAAGCTCATCGGGCGGTAGTCGCCGAAGGGCGAGCGGATATCCTCGCCGACGGCCTGCGTGTTGGGCAGGCGCAGGCCGGGGATGAAGCGCTGGTTCCTTGTCTGTGCCCAGCCGGCGCCGACCGGATTGTCGCGATAGGTTCCAGGCAGCCTGTCCTCGGGGTTGAGCCGGTCGGTGCCGCCCCAGGCATTGTCGTAGGAGATCGGCATCCTGAGGAAAGGCTGCGGCGGGGTGGCGGCGAAGACGGGACCGACGGCGCGCCACTCACGATGCCCCACGACCTCGAAACGCTTCGACCAATCGCCGAGCTTGATGCCGACCAGCACCCGCTCCACGGGATGCCCGGCCGGCGTATGGGCACAGCCGTTGGCGATCACGTCGCAGCGCGGCTTGCGGAAGGCGAAATCGGTCTCCCACAGTGTCGCCGAATAGCCAGGCTGCCCGGTCTGGGTGTCGGCCATCACCAGCGGGACCTGCTCGGCGGATTTGCGTACCGGCCCGTGGGACGTCTCGGGAAAGTCGAACGTGCCCTTTACGACGACGACGATGTATTCGTGCGCGGCCTTGTCCATCCCCATCGTGAACTCATGCACGAACCCGGTCTGGTTCCAGATCTGCATCAGCCGGCCTCGCTTACCGGGGCAAAAAGCCGATCCAGGGCGCCTTGCGGAGCTTCGGGATCGGCTTCGACCGGTGGTGTATTCCGGGTCCACAGCCACAGCGCTTTTCCGTGCGTGCCGTCGGTCGAGCGCGGCAATCGCGGGAAGGGCAAGCCCGCCAGCGTTTCCGCCAGCCTGTCGGCGTTCCCTCCATCGTCGCGAACCGTGGCAAGCGTCTCCTCGACCTGGCCAAACCATTCGGAGGCGTCGGCGATCGTGTCCGGTCCGGCGCCAGGACACGGTGCCGAGGCGGTCAGCGGGAACCGGCGTCCGACGCGATCCGAGCTGGGCACGGCCACCCCGGCGACAGTCCCGCGGCCCGCGATGTTCAGCAGGAAGCGCAGGCCCCTGTCGGTCGGCCACAATTCGAGTTCGAGCAACCGAACCAGATGTCGTGCCGCCAGCCGGTCCCACATACGCACGAAATCACGAGGGAGACGGCGTGCGACGAAGTCGCCGGTCGCCGGAATCTTGCCGAAGAAGCCGGGCGTCAGATGTTCGGCGGGCATGCGAACCCCTTGAACATTTCCAGCGTGTACGGGTTCTCGACGCTCGCGGCGCGCAGTTCGAAGTCGACGTAATAGTTGTTGGCGCCGAGACGCAGGCTATAGGCATCGGGCAGCGGGGTCTTTGCGAAATGTCCGCCGCGCAGCATCCTCAGCCAAGCCCAGCTTCCGGTCTCGTTCACGACGACTTCCGGCGATCCGTCGATCGGCTGGAAGGAGAGGGAAACAACCCCGGTTCCGTCCTTGCCCGGCCAGGTCATGGGCTGGGGGCGCGTCGCGTTGTTGTAGTAATTCAGGAGTTGCCCGTCGATGTTGAGCGTCGCGCGCGACACGGTCGGGGAGAGATCCTTCGGCTCGAGCGTGAAATTCATGATCGGGCCCTGGCCGCCGGGAAACAGGCCGTCCCGGATGTGCCGCGCTTTCTCGAAGGCGGCAAGCGTCGAGGCGTCGCCGTTGAAATCGGCTCGCCACTTCCACGGCTCGGCCGTCGTGTCGATATAGGGCAGCAGATTGTTGTTGGTGAAGCCGTCGATCAGGCCGCCGGGACCAAAGAGGCGCGTGAAGTCCTGCACGTTGACGTCGATCGTGCTCCCGGGATCGAAAGGATAGCGATTGGTCAGCGCGGCCTGGCAGAATGGCAGCACATCGGACCGCCAGATGGCGTTGAGCTCCGACGTCACGGCTTTTTCGGTGAGCCCGCTTGTGTCGCCGGCGATGCCGGCCATCCAGTCGTCGATCGGATCGGGAAGGATCTGGGCCTGCCGCGCCACCGCGCCGGTGAGTTCGGCGAGGCCACCCTGCTTCTTGATGGCTTCCTGGGGATTGGGGCTGGCATTCACCGTCTCGAGCACGTTCGAAAGCGCGGTGAGCGCAACCACGGCGGCGTCGAGCGCGGGCGGTTGGCCGTCCACCTCGGCGACCGCTCCCTTCAGCGGCTTGAAATGCGCGGCGACGACAGAGCCGGTTTCGTCGATTTCGTCGGCACCGCCGGCGCGCGGCAAAAGCTTTATGCCTGTCTTTGCGATCTTGCCCAGCTTGCCGAGCTTGCTGAAAATGGTCGAGGTCGCCTTGGCCTGGGTCTTGCTGTCCACCGGCGCCTCGTCGGAACGGGTCAATTCCGTTTCCCGGACAACGGCGGTGACCAGCCTCTTGACGGCCGAGTCCGCGCTCGAGAGATCCTTGAGGTTCTGGCTTGCCACCCTGAGGTCCGTCAGTGGCGCAAGCTTCACGTCGTGGAGGAAGCCATCCCACTTGGCGATGTAGTCGTCGTAGTAGAGTTTGAGAATGTCGCGCGAAAGGGCGGCGACCGATGTCTCCGAATTCTCCGAGCAGCCGCCGGCATAGACGGCGCGGTCGAGCGCCGCCTGGGCGGCGACATCCTGCAGGCGATCCAGGATCGGGCCGTGGAAGCCGTCATAGGTGAAGGCTCCGGGGAGGCCGATGCGCAATGTCTTGCCGGATCGTCTCGTCAGCACCTTCGCGCCGTTCGGTCCTGCGAAGTTCGCCGGTATCCACTCCTTGAGCGAAGCGACGGCCGGATCGGCCAGCAGAGCCTTGTAGCCGCGTACCGGCAGGGGCACGGCACAGACGGTCTTGAGGGCTTCCGCGACCAGGTTGGCGTCGGGAGTGACGTATTTGTCGTGCACGACCATGGCCTGGATCGCCGCGGTTTCGTGCCTTTCCGCGTCCGCCGTGGGAAACGGCGGGAAGGGGGCGTAGCCGGGCAGTGCGTTGACCCACCAGGCTTTCGCGAAGTCAGGGTCCATCTGCGACAGGCCGGTCATCATGCGATAGGTCTTGAGTGCGCCGAACATGAATTCGGGGTCGCGTACGTGCCGCCACATCGTCGCTTCGAGCAGGGCGATCATGCGCGGCTCGAGGAGGTTGCGCAGCGTGCGGTCGTAAAGCGCACGCTGCGCCAGCGCGATTTCAGCCGCCGCCGATGGGCCGAGCATATCGCGCACACCGCCAGGCGGCTCGATCCTTGCGCTTTCCACGGCACCGGCAGCGGCCAGCGGAACCTCGATGTCCGGCTGCTTGACCGAGGACGGGCTGGCGGCGATCGCCGCCAATGGAGTCTGCAGGCCCTGGAATTGCTCCGCCTGGGCTGCGATCACCTGGCGATTGTCGAAGTAGGAGAACAGGAACGCCCCGCTGAGCACGATGGCGACAGCGGCGCACAACGCGGCTGCCCCTCGCCATATCCATGCCCGGCGGCGCAGCGCGGCGGGATCGAATGTGCCGAGTCCCGCTTCGCGGAAGATCACCTCGGTAAGAAGGTTGTTGAGGAAGAAGCTGCGGCGTTCGATGCGGGGGCCGGCGGTGGAGCGCTGGGGCGGAATGCCGAAGGAGGACGACAACGCCGCTGTCAGCCTGTCGATGGGCGCGCCTTCCTGTGTGGCTGAAGTAAGATAGACCCCGCGCAGCCAGGGACTGTCCTCGTACCGGCTCTCGCCGAATATCGTATCGATCAACAGCTTGACGGGGCCGGAGAGGGTCTCGAGTTGTGCCGGAAAGCGAAAGATGTCGGCGCGGGCGGGTAGCCGCTCCTCGTCTTCGAGCCGGGGGACCATCCGCTTTTCGAGCTGTGCGGCGAGCGCCGAGATCTCGCGGCCGACCGCCTCCGCGTCGGCGGGCTTGTCGAGAGGAAAGGTCACGCCCCACACCTGCTCGCGCGCCTGCGTGGTCAAATTGGCGAAAAAAGGCTCGAAACCCCTTATCAGGTCGGCCTTGGTCAGCATGAGGTAGACGGGCAGGCGGATCTGAAGCCGTTCGTTCAATTCGGCCAGACGCTTGCGTATCTTCCTTCCGTGGGTGCGGATCGCCTCGTCGCCCTCGGAAAACGCGTCGATGGAGAGCGCGACGATAACACCGTTGAGCGCGCGCCTGCCACGGTGCTTCTTGAGCAGGTCGAGAAAGCCGAGCCATTCGGCGGCATCGGCATCGGGCTGGCTTTCCTGCTGCACGTACCGGCCTGCCGTGTCGATGAGAACGGCGTCTTCGGTAAAGAACCAGTCGCAATTGCGGGTTCCGCCAACCCCATGCAGATCATCGGTAAGGTCGATCGGAAAGTTGAGGCCGGATTGCCGGAGCGCCGTCGTCTTGCCGCTGGCAGGCGGCCCGACGATGACGTACCAGGGCATATCGCGCAGGAATTTGCGCTTGCCGAGCTTGCGCCGCCTCATCTCGGTCATGACCTCGGCGAATTTCTCTCCGACCGCGGCGACAGCTTCCTCGCCGGGGCCGGGCAACGCCTCCTGGGTCGGTTTGGCAACTTCGGCGACGAACATGCGGTTGGCGCGGATCGCTCGCCGCTGCGCCAGGACAAGCCAGATCAACCACAGGATCACGACCGCGGCGATGAGGGCTACCCGAACTGTCTGCGATGCAAAGGGGGCGTAAGGGCCGACGGAGACGATCGGTCCGAATATCCAGATGATCAGCGACAGGAGGACAATCCCGATCAGCGTCCACGACCATCGGGATGTCAGCACCGACCAGAGGAAGCGGAACAGGAACATTCCTAGAGCCTCTTCTCCACGAGCACCTCGACGCGCCGGTTCAGCGCACGTCCGTCGCGGGTGCTGTCGTCCGCGATGGGCTCGGTGGCCGCGCGGCCTTCCGAACGTATCCGTTCGCGCGGCACGCCGTACTGGACGAGCAGGTCCGCGATGGTCTGCGCGCGCGCCTCGGACAGACGCTGATTGTTGGAGAGGGGGTTGCTGCGTTGCAGCGGGATGCCGTCAGTGTGTCCGACTACGGTGATGTTGCCGATGAGATCCTTGTTGTCCGTGATGACCTTGGCGATCGCTGCGATGAGCGGCTGGAAACTGTCCGTCAGCTCCGCTCTCGAAGACTGGAACACTTCCGGGTTGCTCGCCTGAATAAGGAGCGTCGCGAGGGAGACTGTCTCGTGGCCCTTCAGGGCGCCGCGCAATTCGGCGGGCGCCGCGGCCTGGAATTCCGGAAGCAGCCTGAATTCGACCTTGACGGGCGGCGGCGCCGCGGCGGGCCTTTCAGGCGGCGGCCTGAGAACTTCGGACTGCGTCGCCGGCGGCATGCTGCGCACCAGCGCGGAAAGTTCCGTCACGCGGCTGCTGAGGAGTGTGGACAGGGTGACGTATACGATCGTTGTAAGGACAGCGGCGCCGGCCGCCATCACCCAGATCGGTACGGCGAAACGCGACGGTTCGTCGAGCGCTGTCACGCCCTTCCAGTTAGGGGATAGCGGCGCGCCTTCGGCATCGGGATCACGCAGGAAGCGGGCGGCGGCCACACGCACCGCATTGATCGAACGGTCGCCGGCCCGGCCCGGCACGCGGTACTTGCCGCGAAAGCCGAGCGCCATGCAGTAATATTGGAATTCGAGAAGCTCGCGGTCGCGGTTGGGATGGCGTTCCAATTCCTCCAGCCGGGTAAAGAACTGCGCGCCGGCGTCGACATCTCCGTGCAGCATCACCACCAACGGTTGGCGCGGCCAGGCACTGGCTCCGCCCCACGGCGTGTTGAGGGCGAGATCGTCGAGGAGCGCGGCCACCAGCCAGGCCGCCTGATCCGCACGGGTAAGCGGCGATCCGGCGGCGACGGTCGCATCGCGCGACTGGATCAGCTGGTCGAAAAGACGCGCCCTGAGCGCCTCGGGATTGTCGGGCGGCAAGGCACTTTCCAGCTCCGGGGCGAATTCGAGGAGCGGCGCGAAGGCGTTCACGAGTTGGTTCGGATGAGCCCGGGCGCGGCTGATCGGCGATGCCGGCGCGACGGCGGCGCGCTGCGGCTGCATCGGCGAGGCGACCAGGCGAATGCGGGTTCGCTCCCGATCCTCCGACAAGCCGAACGGATCATCCCGGCTCATGGCTTCACCTGTTCACCGAGAAGCAGTCGACCTGCGGCTCGCTGGGCAACACGCCGGAAACGCCGATGATGAATCCCGGGGCGTCGAGCAGCGAGGTCCAATGCTCGCTCTTCTGATCCAGCTCAAGGCACAGACGATCACCATCATAGGGGATCTCCCGTGGCTGAGAATGCAGGGGCTTTAACGGAATGCCGGGGAGGCGGGACTTCCACAGGCCCTCGAATTCATCCGCTGCGCCGACGGTGACCTGGTTGACGAAGATCTTGCGCAGGGCATCCTCGGAAAGGTCCGAGCCTACCCGGACCACGATGCGGCTCTGGACAAGCAGTTTCGGATTGTCGATCCGTACCTTCCATACATTCGTCGAGTGCCGCATGACGGGAAGCGCCCGTGACTTCGGCTCGACATAGCGCAGGCTGAGGATGAGCGAGCGCAATGTGTCGGCCAGGTCGGCAAAGGCGGGTCCGGGCGCCATGTGGTCGTATGCCGGAAGCTCGCGGAGCCGCCGGTTGCTCGATCCGAAGGTCGCCATGGAGCCCGCAAGGCTCGACAGTTCGAAAAACAGATCTGCCGGATGGTAGACTTCCTGGGCCAGCAGGTGCGCCACGCGGGGCCTTGCCTCATTGGCCAGATGCAGTATCAGCAGGTCTTCCACACTGCGCCCCGGCCCGCCGAGGACCATCTTGCCATGGGCATCGGCAATCTGGTCGAGCCCGGTGATGATCTCCTGCATCAACTGCGCGTACCAGGGCACGGCGGCTGTCGCCAAAGCCGGCGGCAGGAACGTTTCCTCCGTAGCCACGCTTCCGTCGGCTCTGAGGCCGTGGACTTCGACGATCGGAAGGGCGGTGTAGCCGCCGACCGATTTGCCCGGCGGCAACAGCAGAGACTGCGGTCGGGCTATCTCGATCTCCTCGGGATCCGCTCCGTTGGCTACCGCGTCGCGAACGGTCACGATGCGCCCGCGATAGCGTGCGCCCGTGGGCTCCGCATGGGCCGGATCGAAGCCGATGCCGCCCTGGGGTTCCAGCGGCAGCGCGATCAGCACCGGTCCTCCGACCGTGTCGGCGGTGACCGCGAGAGGCTGTGGAGCGTCCATGGTTTCGGGGATGGCGAAAGGCGTCCCGTCCGGGAAGATGCCACGCGCCGTCTGTATCGCGACCTGCCCCGCCTCCAGCAGTGCGGGATCGAGTGTCAGGACGCGGAAGCCGAACGTGTGCAGATTGCCCGCCTGCAGCGCGCCCCGGACCGTTGCTTCGAGGAAGCGATCCTGCTGCTGAAAATGCTGGGTCCTCAGAAAGAGGCCTTCGGACCACAGCACCCGGTTGGCATCGCTCATTACCCCAACGTCTCCAAAGGATGCCTCTCTTCGCTAGGCCGATATGCCGCCGGGGCCCAGCTTCACGTTGACCGTTATCTTGGAGCCCGGCGAGACGGACCTGGTCACGCGCCAAGTTCGACCGTTCGGCTGTCGAAGGAGCGCGACCAGCCCGATCGCCGCCGCGTCGGCCTCGACCGTGATCGCCTTCGAGGCCGTCCGGCCCGGGGCAATGGCCACCTGGTCCTGGCCGACGAGATCGGCGCCGAGCGTGCCGGCGGCATTTCCTTCGAGGGCGAAATAGTCGGCCGAGTTGAACTTCCCGGTGGAGCGAAGACGGTAGATCATGACCGTAACGGGTCTGTCGCTGCCGTCGGGCCCGGGGTTCATTCCCTTCACGCCGGCGAAGTTGAGCACCACTGAAGACGGCTTGGGAGGACCGCTCTGGCAGGCGGTCAGTGCCCCGGTAGCACATAGAGCAAGCACAAAGTCGCGACGGTCCAGCATGCACTACTCCTCTTCGTAAGCGTTGCGGAAATCGGCTCCGATCTCGCCGAGAAAGCGCTGTTCGGCGCTGGTGGCGATTTCGCGGTGGCGTTTCTTGTAGAGGTCCCACAGCTTCGCGCCGCGGCCGCCGGCGAGAACCTTGTCGAGGGCCGAGGTCGATTTCAGTTCCTCCTCGAAGGCCACGGGATCGAAGCGATCGATCATGCGCCTCAGGGCGCCCTGGACGCCCCGCCACGCGCGCACATGATGTTCGGCGAGATCGCGCACCGCATCGGCTATGGCCTCGTCTCCCTGCAGAAATCCGGCGCTCCGCCCCGAGGCGACGGTGCTCAGGGCGTCGTCGACCGTCGGCAGAAACTTCAAGGGGTTCACGGCCGAGGCGCCAACCACGGTCTGGGCAACGCGGGCATTGCCCTTCTCCTCCGCGCGCTTGCGCAGCAATTGCATCAGGCCTTCCATCATCATGCGGTACTGGCGCCCGAACCTCTCCATCTCGGCCAGCTGGTCCCGATCCGGGAGGTCGGCCCGATCAAGTCCGAGACCGCGAAGAAACGCATCGCGCAACGCCGCGTCCGAGTAGAGCCCGGCCGCGTGCGGCAGCCTCGCGGAGGAAGGTTGAGGCGAGTCAGGCCGAAGAGGCGTGGGATGCGGGCCGGCGGCCATCTTCCCAAGGTCGGGCAGCCGCTCCCGGTCGCCGGACCCGCGTTGCGCGAGCGGGCTCGACCCGTCATCGAAAGTCCCGTTGCCGGTCCATTCCGTGGTCGTACGCTCCGGCGCCGGCGAGGATCGCGGCTCGTGCGGCTCATCGAATGAGAAAGGATCATCCCTTCTTTGCCGCTCATATGCCTGTGGCGACCGGTTTTCCGCCTGGGGCGTGGAAACCGGGTCTAGGCTGAACGGGTCGTCGAAGGCCGGCGAACGGAGATTTTCCTCGACGTTGCGGAACGCGCCTGGAGCGGGGCGCTCGAACGGATCGGGGAGGTCTGCCGGTCGCGGCCGCGCCGGTTCTTCCTCGGCGCGCACGGAGAAGAAATCGTCACCGTCGAAAGCGGCTCGCGAGGCGGGAACCGGCGACAAGCCTTTCCCGGCGCTCCGCTCGTTTCCCGTCGCCGCATCCTTCAGGTCGACACCGAGGACATATTCGCCGAGGCGCAGCCGCATCCCGTCGCTCAGACGGATGGAGTTTCCGCGTCCCAGCGGACTGCCGGAATCGTTGATGAACACGCCGCTGGTCGATGTGTCGGTGATGACGTAGCCGTCATGCCCGGCGCTGATGCGGCAATGCGTCCTCGACACGTACTGATCCGGATCGTCGATCTGCCAATCGGCTTCGGGACTGCGCCCGATGACCAGTTCGCCCTGGTCGAGGCGCGCCTGGCGCACCGCCTGCGCGTGCGGGCCCTGCTCTATGGTGAGCACCAGGCTCATGCCGCGCCCCTCGGTTGGTCGAGGCGCCAGCCGACGATCGTTCTCAGCCGAAAATCCTCGGCGTCCGCGCCTCGTTTCGTCGGGGCGAGCCAAGCGGTCCGGCCAAGCTGTGCTTTTCCGATGCGGGCCCGCGGGATCTCCGGACGTGCGAGCACCACGCGCAGGTCCACGTCCAGGCCTTCGCCGATCAGATCCCGCACGGCGTGCGTGAAGAGGCGCAGGCGGCGGCTGCCCGGGAGGAAGGTGAGATAGGTCCTGAGATCGAGCGGCCCCACGCGGATCTCGATGCGGCTCTGGCGGCTGAAGGTCCGCGGGCCGATGGAAGCCTCCCGGTGCAACCGCGCATGCGCCATGCACAATCGTGTTTGAAGGGGACGCGGAACACTTATCCAGGCCGCTATGAACTCCTTCAGGCGTACGGGCACGCCGAAGGCTTCGGACAGGAATTGTGTCAGTTTCTCGGGTCCGTCGCGCTGGATGGCGAGCGAAGCGGCCTGGCGCACCTTCACGCGGTCGAGTTCTACGCTTCGGCCGTCGCGGGTGCCGGGCAGGCCGATGCCGGCCATCGATCTCAACATGGCAAGCAGCCGATCGCCCTCGGCCCGCTCGACCTGGACCGCGGGTGTGGCGTCTGCCCAGGCTCGATAAAAAAGGGCGGTCAGCCGATGCTGCAGGACGTTGACGAAATCGACGAAGGTGGTGTCGCTCGTCTCCTTTGCTTCCTGCCCGGCGAACCAGCGCTGCGAAAGCCTGTCCATGACCCATCGCGTCACATGCAGCGGCATCGGACCCTCCGGCCCGAGAAGCCCGAAATTGGCGATCGCCACGCGAGCCGGCTTGCCTGCGGCCTCGGGGGAGAATTGGACGACGTCGCGAGGAGAAAAGCTCATGCGCACGTGCTGATCGAGGCGGGCTGGTTCGCGCGTGGCGCGTCCGGAATGCCCGAAAAGGCGGCCGTCCCGCTCGAGACGCCGCAGCAGTTCGAAGAAATCGAACGCTTCCGAAAGCGTCGTGGCTTCGCTCAGATCAGGTAGCGATTGCCTGGCGTCATCGGCCATGACACATCCTCCTGCTTCTGCACGAGCCGGGTTCGGGTGCGGACGAAACCATTGATGCCGGCGTGGCGCGCGAACAGCCGGGATAAAAGCGCCGAAAGAAGCAGCGTGCTCTGGCCCGCCAGCACGGACTGATCGACATACAAGACGATCTCGATGCCGCGTCCGAAGCACATCGGGCCGGCAATGGGAAGCCGCTCGACGACCGGCCGCGAATCCACGCGCGTGATCGAGCGCACATGGCGCGACAGGCCCGGATCACCACGGTCCGCGTAGAGATCGAGAACGGCATGCAAAGGCTCGGCGCCGCGCCCCTCGGCAGCCAGGCTCATGAAGTTCAGGGAAAGCTGCGACACGAGCCGCCATGCAAGCTCATCCGCCCGGGATTCATTCTCGGCGCCGGCCGGAAGGGCCGCGGCGATCGAAGGACGGGGCGGCCTGAGCGCGCCGAGCAACTTCACGGATTCGACCGGATCGCCGCTCTCAAGCGTAAGAACCGGCGTGTCGTCGAGGATGGGGAGGTCGCGGTTCGTGCACAGCGCGCGGATGTCGAGGCGTTTCAAGAGCCGGTTCGGCGTCGATCCGGCAGGGCTGGAGACCGAAAGGAAGAGGTCGTCGCCGGGATAGGAGGTTCGCATCACACCCTCCCGCCGCTCATCCTCCCCGGCGCGTCTCGGCCGGCGCTCGGTCGCATAGACCCAGCCGCTGCCCCTGTTCTGATCGAGCCCGAAGAGCGCAGGCACTTCGGCATCGGGACCTTCCTGATCGGCATCCTCGACGCGCAGGATCCGGTATATCTCGAAATCCCTCGGGCGGGTGCGATCTGCATGAACGACCTGGCGCGTGCGGCGTCCGTCGAGTTCGATGACATTGCACTCGCGCTCGAACAGATTGATCAGCGGCGTCGCGAAGAGCGCGAAGTCCTCCGCCGTGACATCCGCAAGTTCAGGGACCTGGCGATTGAACAGAAAAACGATATCGATGTCGCTCTCCGAGGCTTTTACCACGGGAGCCAGGCCCTTCACCCTGACGTAGTGGAAGCGCTCGGGCATGACGAAATATTCCCGCAGCAGCCGATAACCCTCGAAAGTCTCGCGCGTGCGGGGGAGTAGCGCCTCGGCGTCGCCTATGCCTACCATTTCCGGCTCGGGCAGAATGGTCAGCCGTTGTGATTTGATCGCAGGACTGGCCGCGGCGACGGCGCACGATCCGAAGATCGCGTCAAACAGCGCCGGCGCCTTCGGCCTGCCGGCAAAATGAAGGTCGAGCCGGTCGAGCGCGAGTTCGGAGAGCAAACCCTTGCCGCTGCGGCGAAGCGTTATGCGAAGCGCCGATTCGATCCGGACTCCCCCCGGCACCACCATGCCGGAAGTCGCGACGGCACTTCGGTCCTGGAAGTAGCCGACACTGGCGATCTCGATCGGCCAAAGGGTCAGATCCTGGACGGTGGTGTAGGTGCAGCGAGTGGAAAGGCCCGGCTGCAGCCCCGACACGAGCTTCGTGCCGCGCGGCACGACATGTCCCTCGATCATGGTCTGCACCTGCTGGCCGGGCTTCAGGATGGCCATGGCGGTCGCAGGCGTCGGGGCGATCAGATCGGGATAGAGAACGTCGACCATGGCGCGCGCAAACCGCGACCGCTCGGCGTCCACCTTCAACCGGGTCCGGGCCGCGAGAAAGGCCACCCCGTCCAGAAGCCGTTCGACATAGGGGTCGGGGCAGGGAACCGTGTCGAGCGACAGATTGCGGGCCACGGCGGGGTGCATGTCGGCGAATTCCGCCGCCAGATCGCGTATATGCGTCAATTCCTCTTCGTAATATTCGAGAAAGACGCGATCCATTTCATCCGTCCGCGATTTCGGTCCGGGCCATGCCGTTGTCCAAATTGACGACCGTCCTGAAGCGCATGCGCTCCGGCGTCGGCGTCATGATCAGGACCGCGTCGATGTCGATCTTCAGGCCGACATTCTTGTCTCCCAGCATCACCGTCACCTTGGTGGCGCCGTCTTTCAGCCGGGGCTCGTAGGTAGCGAGGATGGTCCGGATTTCCTTGGCGAGGGTATCGCGGTCGAAATCGCGGGAGGAGCGGCCGGAAAAGGAAGGGACGCCGTAGTTCACCACGCTGCGACGAACCAGCGGGAAGTCGGCCAGTGCCGGCGGATCGTCCTCGGCCTGTTCGGCCTCCATGTCCGAAAGCAGTGGCCGGGATTCGAAGCGCTCCGTGTTGAAAAGCGCCTCGATGTCGCGCCGTACCGCTTCGCGCAGCACGGACGCGGACACGACGACGCCGCGTCTTTCGAGTTCGCCCCGATTGTCGTGAAGCATAAGCATACGCTGCAGGCGCCTGACGCTCTCGGGCGCCAGGGCCGTGTCCGCGTCGACGGCCCGTTTCCCGCCGGCCAGGAGGGTCTCGAGCTTTTCGGCGCCCAGTTCGTCTTCCAGCGTTCTGCGCAGGACATCGATCTCGGACAGCAGTCCGGGCAGGTCGTTGACGAGGCGATCCCAGAGCGAGGGCTGGAACGCCTCGCGCCTCGCCTTCGGACTTCCTCCGCGCGGCCCGGCGCCGCTGCCCTTGCCGCGCAAGCCTGCGTCACTTGCCGACATGGACATCCATTTCGATCTCGTGCTCGCCGTCATAGTTGAAGTTGATCGTCTTGTAGGCGAAGCTGACCTTGTCCTCGATGAGGTCCGGTTCGGTCCCGCTCGGAGACATCGTGTAGTCCGTGACCGAGGCTTCCTTCAGGGTGATGACGAGGTAGTCCTTCGTCTCCCCCTCGATCGTGCGCCTGGCCGAGAACTTGACCTCGTCCAGGAGCGTGTTCTCGAAAAGCGCCTTCTCCAGGTATGGAGACGACATGTCGTAGTGCTTCGTGAACTCGATCGTCCCGAGCGCGACCCGGCCGCGACGCGACAGCGAATTCGGATCGAAGGGGGCCTTCATCTGGAAATCGACCCCGTAGACCTCGATTTCGTCCTCGTGGCCATCCCGCTTGCTCGGACCCTTGATGTCAGGGACCTTCAGGAAACCATCAATTTTCATCCGTACACCGTTCACTTGGTCAGGCATTGTGGCTCTCCCTCGGAAAAATCAGAGACGTCAGGACTTTACAGATGGCAGTTCGGAGACAAGTCGAAGGGACGCGTTGATGCCCTCCAACTGGTAGTGCGGCCTCAGGTAGAAACGCGCGTTGTAGTAGCCGGGCCGGCCTTCCACGCTGTCGACCTGCACCTCGGCCGCGGCGAGCGGCCGTTTCGCCCGCGCCTTGTCGTCGGCAAAGGCGGGATTGGCGAGGACGTAGCGATTGATCCACTCCGTCAGCCAGATCTGCATGTCGGAGCGTTCCTTGAACGAACCGATCTTGTCGCGCGCGATCGCCTTCAGGTAGTGCGCGAAACGAGAGACGGGGAAGAGGTATGGAAGGTTCGCGCTGAGACGTTCATTCGACTGCGCGTCCGGATCCACGAGGCGTCCGGCACGTGTTTCGTCGTCCTGCAGCGAATGCGCGCCGATGAAGGCCGCCAGATCGGTGTTCTTCCTGTGCAGGATGGGCATGAGGCCGAGCTTGGCGAGTTCCGCTTCGCGCCGGTCGTCGATGGCCACTTCCGTCGGGCATTTCATCGAGATCGAGCCGTCGTCGGTGGGGAAGCTGTGAACCGGCAGGTTGAGCACCGTGCCGCCATTCTCGACGCCCCTGATCTGGGTACCCCAGCCGAACAGCTTGTGGCTGCGGTTGATATTCACCCCCATCGGGAAGGCGGCATTCATCCAGACATATCTGTTGTGGTCCTGCCTGGTCTCCTCCTCGAAGGCGAAACCCTTCACCGGCACGGTGTCGGCGCCGTAGGGGAGGCGGGCCAGGACGCGCGGCATCGTCAGGCCGATATAGCGGGCATCCTCGCTTTCGCGCAGCGATTGCCAGGACGCATAGGCCGGATTGGAGACGATCTGCTGCAGGTCCTGCGGGTTGGGCAGTTCCTGCCAGCTGTCCATCCGGAACAGGCGAGGGGAGGCGGCAGCGATGAACGGCGTATGTGCCGAGGCGCATATGCCCGAGATGTTGCGCAGCAGCCCGACGTCGCGGGGATGGTTGGAGAATTCATAGGCGCCGATGAGGCAGCCGAAAGGTTCGCCGCCGAACATCGAATATTCGTCCGTATAGACCTTTTTGAAGATGGGACTCTGGTCCCACATCTGGCCTTCGTAGTCTTCCAAGGTATCGGCAAGCTGATCCTTGGAGATGTTCATCACCCGGATCTTCAGCTTCTGGTCGGTCTCGGTATTGTTGACGAGGTACCAGAGACCACGCCAGGTGCCTTCCATCTCCCGGATCTCGGGACAATGGAGGATCTCGTTGACCTGTTCGGTCAGCACCTTGTCGATGCCGGAGATCAGCGACTTGATCGACTTGATCGCATTGGAGGAGATGGTGGTCGTCTCCGACCTCGACTGCGCGGCCATGGCCAGATTGCGAACGAGCTGCTGCAGCCTCTCGCTATCGTCCTTCTTGACCTTGAAGTCCTTCTCCAGAAGCTCGCCGAACTCATCGAGGTTGATGGTTTCAGCCTCGGCAGCGACGGCTGCGGATTTCTGTTGCTCTGCCATCGTCTACTCCTCGGTGCTCGAGCCGTCGGCCATCGCCTGGGATGCTATCTTTCCGAGCAACGGCTCGTTGTTCAGCAGTTGCGCGATGCGCTTCTCCGCGTCGACGCGACCGTCCATGAAGCCAAGCAATTCCACCAGTTGGCGGCGCATCTTCAGGATTTCGGCAAGCTGCGGAACCTGTTCCGCGACCCTGTCGGGCGCGAAGTCCCCCATCTTGGTGAAGGTGAGATCGACGGCCAGTTCCTCGTCGCGCTCCTTGCCCTCGGCCTGGGGCAAGGTATTCTTGACGCGAGCCTTCACGCGCGGCGCCAGCGCTTCCATGAATTTCGGAAAGCGATTGGCGTCCGTCTCCACGAACGCCCGGTCCTGAACCGACTTTGTCGCTTCCTTGGTCTCCGACGCGCCCGAAAGATCCGCCATCACACCCATGACGAAAGGAAGTTCGATCGTCGTCGGACTGCCGTAGGTCTCCACGTCATAGGCTATCTGCACGCGCGGGGCGCGATTGCGCTCTATGACCTTTGCTTTGCTTTCTGCGGGCATCTATCGTCACCTCTCGGTTATTGGCTGCTTTTCTTCGGGTCGGTCATGCCGGCGAGCAGTCGGAATTCCTTCAGGCCGGACGGCGCCAGGTCCTCCATCAACTCGACGAAATCCATGTGCACCATTCTGCGGATGCGGCGGGCAAGGTGGGGGATAGGGCTCGACGGTTCGGTTCTGTCGTAGAAAGCGACAACGAGGTCGAGGCACTTCACTACCTCCTCACGCGAGCCGATCCGGTCGGGTAGCATGGTCGCGGGTCCTCCGTTGGCGGACTTCGGAGCCGACGCCGGCAGTTCCGCTGCGGAACTTTCGACGCCGTTATGGGCTTCCTTTGCGGCGCCGTTGGCAGAGGCCGCTTTCGGGCCGGCGCGCTCCACGGTGGCGGCTATCCGCTCAAGGAATTTTTTCAGCTCCGGCAGGGCCGGACCGGATGTTTGCAGCCGCGAATTGACGGCCTTGTCGATCTCCTCGAGCGCGGACAGTGCCGACCTGCCGTCCTTCTTCAACGCGTCCAGTTCACTGGGGGCGTTGTCCGCCAGTGCCGCGCAGGCGCCTCGCACCCGCCCCACGAGCCTGGCATGGGCGGCGGCGAGCTCCGCTTTTTCCGAGGTGTTGAGGCCCGAAGCCGCTTCCTGAAGAACCGTTCGCTCGTCCAGAGCACATTGTTCGATATCGCGGCCGGTGACCGGGCCTATCGCCGGAACCGAAAAGAAGGCCCGGGCCTGCAGGTCGCCGAGCAGCCCTCCGTTCCTGTTTTGCAGGTCACGCAGCGCGTTCATCCTGCGCAGGGCGGCGTCGGCCGGCGATCCGCCCTGCCTCAAGGCCGGATGCATGGTCTCCCAATGCGTCTCCAGGCTCCGGGCGACGAGGGACAGTCCTTCCGCCGCGCCGGCAAGTCCGCTTTCACCTGCCAGCGCTCGCGCGACCGCCGTAAGCAGGCGAAGGTCGCGTCCTTGGGAACGTAATTCCTCGGCAAGTTCGAGTACGGCCGCCCAATCCACCGGGACAGCCGTCTGCGCCGCGGGCTTGTTGCTGTCATCGTAGTCCAGCTTGACCTGTGGCTCGGTCAGCCGTTCCAACTCGAGGAAGCGCGCATTGTTGCGCAAATCCTGTCCCGACGGATTCTCACCGTCCAACGGGTTGAGCCAGAGAGCGATATCAACCACACAACCTCCCGACAGCATCCGCTTGGAGTTCGCGCGACTAAATCCACTGCAGAGATTTTTTTATCACATTTCGGCCGCTACTCAAACAGAAGATAAGAATCTTGTAATCACTATGCTTTTTGGCGGAGTCGACATTAAACTCTGCAAAAAAAGAGAATGGACGAAGCCAAAAATTGAAAACATAAAACTTTACAATATTTACTCAAGCAGAGATAGAAAACATGAAAACGGCAACAATTAGAAATAGGTGATCATGACGAGAAAATTACGTCAATGTTATTGACTTAGGTAGAGGGTAGAGGGTGAAGGATTTTCTCCTCTCTACGTTGAGGAGGCGGCGCGCTTTCCTATCGCTGTTTTATATGTCAATTTGAGAGTGCAGTGGTCGGGCCTCGGGAGCAGGTCTCATGGAGCCGGGCAGCATTCGACAGCGCAGACCGTCGCAGGGCTTCAAGCGCAAGGAGCTGGTTGGCAAGCTCGACACCCTATGCGTGCGCGCCTTCAAGGCTGCCGCCGACGCCGCCAAGCTGAGGGGGAACCCTTATGTCGAGCTGGTTCATTTCATCGAGCAGTTGGTCCTTTCCGAACGCTCCGACATGCAACTCATCCTCGCCGAGGCCGGAGCGGATGCGGGCCGCCTTGCCGCCGATATGTCGCGTGCGATCGATAAGCTGCCCTATGGCGCAACTTCCATCGAGGAATTCTCGGACCATATCTTCCACGCCATCCAGGAAGCCTGGAACCTCGCCGGCCTTGAATTCGGCACCGAGGAAGTACGCAGCGGGCACATAATTCTGGCCTGTCTGAAGACAGCGACCCTCGAAGCCATAGTCTCCAGGATCAGCCCCGAATTCGAGAAGATCGATGCCGACGCAGTGCTCGGCCGCTTCGACGACATCGTCGCAGGTTCGCTCGAAGCCCCGTCCGCCGGCGCCGGCGAGGAAAAAGCCGAGGCGCCGAGGCAGGGCCCGGGCAAGGATTCGGCATTGGCCAAATATGCCACCGACCTCACCCAAAGGGCGCGTGAAGGCAGGATCGATCCGGTCGTGGGGCGCGATCCGGAGATCCGCCAAATCGTCGACATCTTGATGCGCCGCCGTCAGAACAATCCGATCCTCACCGGTGAGGCGGGGGTCGGGAAGACGGCGGTCGTGGAAGGTTTCGCGCTGAGGATCGCCCAAGGTGACGTGCCGCCGCCATTGCAGGGGATCAGCCTTCGCATGCTCGACGTGGGGCTCATGCAGGCCGGGGCCAGCGTCAAGGGGGAATTCGAAAAGCGGCTGAAGACGGTCATCGACGAAGTACAGTCTTCGGAAACGCCGATCATCCTCTTCATCGACGAGGCGCATACGCTCATCGGCGCCGGCGGGGCGGCCGGCACCGGCGACGCGGCCAATCTCCTGAAACCTGCCCTGGCGCGCGGCGAGTTGCGCACGATCGCGGCGACGACATGGGCCGAATACAAGCAGCACATCGAAAAGGATCCGGCGCTGACGCGGCGCTTCCAGGTGGTGCGGGTGGAGGAGCCATCGGAAGCGACGGCGGTCCTGATGCTTCGCGGCGTGGCCGGCATGCTGGAAAAACACCATCAGGTGCAGATACTGGACGAGGCGATAGAGGCGGCAGTCTCTCTTTCACATCGCTACATCCCGGCCCGGCAATTGCCCGACAAGGCGGTCAGTCTGCTCGACACGGCTTGCGCGCGCGTTGCCGTCTCGCAGCACGCGACGCCTGCCGAGGTCGAGGACGTCCTGCGGCGAAAGCAGGCTCTTGAGATCGAGAGCGGCATTATCGGCCGTGAAGCGGCGATCGGCATCGATGTCGCCGAGCGCAGGGAGCGGGTGGAAGCGGGTATCGCGCAAGCCGAAACCGAGCTCGCGGCAGCGGAAGCGCGTTGGAAACGCGAAAAGACGCTAGTGAAGGAAATCCTGGAACTGAGGGTACGGCTTAGAGGCGAGGGGGTGCCGCTCGACTCCGGGCAGAACAGCAACATCGATGCGGGGGCAGCATCGGAAGCGCCGGCCGAGCCGGACGGGGCGGGGGGGCCGACCGCCGGGGCTGCGGAGGCCGCAGGCACCGAAGCGGAGGCGAATGCCGAAGCGTTGGAACCACAGCCCAAGCGCGATACGGAAGCGGATCTCTCCCGGCTCAAGGAACTGATGGCCGAACTCGAGCAAGCCCAGGGCGAGAAGCCCCTGATCCTGCCGTCCGTCGATCGCAACGCCGTTGCGGCCATCGTCCAGGACTGGACCGGCATCCCGACCGGCCGCATGCTTTCCAGCCAGACGGAGAAGGCGTTGCGCCTCGCCGCGACACTCGCCGAGCGGGTCGTCGGCCAGGACCACGCGATGGAGATGATCGCCAGGCGTGTGCAGACAAGCCGCGCCGGGCTGGGCGCGCCGGAAAAGCCGGTCGGCGTGTTCCTGCTCTGCGGTCCCTCGGGCGTAGGCAAGACGGAGACGGCGCTGGCGCTGGCGGAGACGCTCTATGGCGGCGAGCAGAACCTCATCTCGATCAACATGTCCGAGTTCCAGGAGGCGCATACCGTCTCGACACTGAAAGGCGCGCCGCCCGGTTATGTCGGCTACGGCAAGGGCGGCATCCTGACGGAGGCCGTTCGGCGCAAGCCCTATTCGGTCATTCTGCTCGACGAGGTCGAAAAGGCGCATCCCGACGTCCACGAAATCTTCTTCCAGGTATTCGACAAGGGCATGATGGACGACAGCGAGGGCCGGCGGATCGATTTCAAGAACACGCTCATCCTGCTGACCTCGAATGTCGGTTCGGAGGTCATCATGCAGAGAACGGATGGCGGCCGGATCCGCACCGGCATCGAGGATCTCGACGCCGCGCTGCGCGCTCCCTTGCTCAAGGTATTTCCGGCAGCATTCCTCGGGCGGGTCGTGACCATTCCTTATTATCCGCTTTCCGACACCATGATCGAGGCGATCGCTAGTCACCAGTTCGGCAAGATTGCTCGACGGTTGCGCGAGAACAACGATGCCGAACTGGTGATCGGGGAGGGGGTGCTCGACACGATCAAGGCGCGCTGCACGGAAATAGAGTCGGGCGGACGCATGATCGACGCCATCCTGACCAACACCGTGCTTCCGGAACTGAGCCGCAGCGTCCTGAAACGGATGATGGACGGAGAGCCCATCGCCAGGGTGACCGTCAACGCCTCGCCCGAGGGCTTTACCTACGCGGTAGAATAGCAGGGTTCAGAAGGCGATTTTCAAGCCTATCTTCCCACCGATCATGGCGCTGTCGGCGGAAACCTTGCCGCGCACTTCCGCGCTCAATGTCGCGCTTTTGGACATTTTCAGATTGAAGCCGGAAGAAAGCGCGGCGGAAAAATCCGCGTCGTCGAAATCGTATGTGTCGCCATCGAAGGCGATCGTATTCCTGTAGGAGAAGCGCTGTTGGAGTTCCGCCCGCAGATAAGGGCTCATCACCATGCCGTTCGCCAGGACGTAGTCGGCATAGATGCCGGGCTCGAATTTTACGGCTCCGAATGACAGCCGGCTTCTTCCGTAGTCGTTGCCGTCGCTGTCGTCATAGGGATCGCCGTGGAAGGACACGCCGAGAATTCCACCGCGAAGGTCGAATTTGGCATGCTCCGAAAGCTTGAATATATGGCCGATGGAAGCCGTCACTGCGTAGCCCTGGGTATCGTAGCTGCCGGAGGCGTCCAGAATTCCGTTGTAGACATCGGAATTTCCAAGGAAGCCTGAGGCAGCGACGAGAGCGTAGCTGGAGCCGTCGCGGAAAAGGGCGTAACCGCCGAACATGCCGCTTTCGTTGACGCCACGGCCGAGGCCCGTGAGGCCCAGCAGATCGTGCAGGTGGACGTTCGTCGATGCGTAGCCCGCGAACAGGCCGAGGTTCAGGCCATATTGTGAATCGAAGTCGAAGTAGTGGCCTGCGTTGAAATCCAGGCTGATCGCAGCGGAGAAATCGTCGACCCCGAAACTCGGCCCGGGGCCAACCAGGCCGGCGCCGGAGACGGTGTAGCCGTCGTGATGCGTATGCGCGAACTGGCCAGACGCGAAGACGGCGAAATCGGGAGTGAACTGGATGGAGGCCGCAGCAGGCCCCGCCGGCAACGCGGGCGAAAGGCCGAGATCGGCCAGGATCGCGTCGTCGCCGATGCCGTCGATCGTATCGAGAAGGTTGTCGACGATGCCCGGGTTCAACGCGCTGTCGGGTGTCGGGACCGGCACTTCCGCGACAAAACTGTCACCGCAGAAAATACCGATGCCTGGCCCTTCGACGAAGTCGTAACTACAGTCGGCGGCCCGGGCGGGATGAACGTTCGAACCAAGAAAGCAGGCGACCAAAACCGCGCCGCAGGCGGAAAAGAGTCGGTATCTCCAACCCATCGACTATCCCCCGAAAGACTGTCCGCGTGGAATCATTCCAATACGCACGTCTCGGAGGAACCGCCGCCTTCTTCCCGCCCGCCGGCGGCCGCGATCCTCGTACGCAAATCATAACATACCGGCCGGGCCAGCGATACTTTCCGTCGCCCGGCGCCGAAACATGGTTAACCGCGGACGCCGGCGTTGCCGATCTGAAGTCGTTTTGGGAAGATGCCCGGTAATGGCCTTGAATCTCCGGAACATTTCTTCATGTCGACGGCCGATCCGGAAAAACGAGATGACCGGCGGCCACTGCCGCGCCCTGTGACCGAAAGGGCACGCGGCGCCCAAATCGGCATGGAGCGGCACGAGGATGGCGGTTGCCGGCACGGGGGCGTCTCTATCTTTGCCGGACCGGATCGTGTAGGAATTCGAGATATTCGGGAACACGTGGCCGCAGCCATCCGGGCTTGATGCAGGCTACTGTCCGCCGTTGGCATGCTAGCCGAAGGGCGTACCGAAATGTGCCTTCGCGTGCTTCGTCCCTGGCCGGTTCTCGTGGCGTCCATCCTGTTGCTCGCCATCCTGGCGACCAACGCGGCCAGCGCCGCCGTCGATGCTGCGACGGGACCGCAACAAAGGGACCGGCTCGCCATCGTCATCGGCAATTCGGACTATCGGAGCGATCGTCTGAACGATCTTCCGAATGCATCCAATGATGCAACCAAGCTGGCGGACAGCCTACGCAGACTGAATTTCGTCGTCGTCCTGGGCACCAACCTCACCCGGGACGGCTTCGAGCAGACCTTCAAGGAAGCCGACACCAAGCTGTCCAACGTTTCGGCCGTCCTGATCTTTTTCGCCGGCCATGGCATCCAGGTGAACGGACGCAATTATCTTTTGCCGGTCGACACGCCGGACCCGACCAGCCTGGAAGCGATCACGTCCGCCGCCATCAAGCTCGATGACATCATCGCGCGCTACGCCAGCAGGAATCGGCAGACCTTCGTTTTCCTGGATGCATGCCGCAATAATCCGCTGGGGAACGGCGCCGGCGTCAGCAACGGCCTTGCGCAGATCGACGTCGGCGAGAACATGTTCGTCGCCTTCGCGACGCAACCAGGAAACGTCACCGTCGACGGGACGGGGCAGAACAGCCCCTTCACGACCGCGCTGCTGAAGAACCTGGAAATCCCGGGCTTGAGCGTTTCCGACATGATGATACGCGTCCGCAACGAGACGGAGGCGCTGACGGCCGGACGCCAGGTGCCATGGGACCAGTCAAGCCTGCGCGAGCAATTCTATTTCACCGAGCAGCAGGTGCTCGATCCGGCGCAACTCAGTGCCAGCCTGTCCCGCATCCTTTCGGACCCGGTCGCCAAGAAGGAGTTGGAGGTGCAATTGGCTTCGAGCGACCTGCAGACCGCAGTCCTGATCGTCGGGCAGACCCTGCGTTCCGTGAGCATCGAGGGACACTCCGACGCGCCCGCGCCGGCCGGGGGTGTCCAGATGGCCAGCACCTCGGACGCCAGCGCCTTGCAGGAGGCGCACCAGAGCGTCGCCTCCGGCCTGCAAACCCTGATCGTCGGGTCTTCGGGCAGCGAGGAGGACAACAAGAAGACGGATCTGGTGCGGAACGTCCAGACGGAATTGCGTCGCCTTGGTTGTTACAGAATGCAGGTCGATGGCGATTGGGGCAAGGGATCGCTCCACGCGCTGGCGGACTATTACCGAAATACCAGGCAGACCGGAAAACCGGCCGAGCCGAGCGTCGACCTCCTGAGCGATCTGTTCCTGCGTTCGGGGCGGGTCTGCAAGGAGCCGGTGATCGTGAAGCCGAAGCCGACCAGCGTCGCCGCGGATGCCGACGACAAGGCGCCAAGCGCGGGACGCAAGCCGGGTGGACGGCGTTCCGCCGGCGCCGCCCGCCGTCCGGCAGCCGCGCCGCCTCCTGACATCGGCGGCGGGATTGGTATCGGTGGTATCTTCTAGGCCAGTGCCGAATTGACGCTCTGGACTACCCTTTGCTCCCGGGGAACTAGTGAAACTTCGGAACGAAAGCTTTTTACCTTCCGGCCGAGCGAGTCGACCGGGCACGGCTATTATTCACCTCGATCTTCCAGCATCAGCCGGTAGCCGACACCTGTTTCCGTCAAAAGGTGTCGCGGCCGTTCCGGATCGGCCTCGATCTTCTGCCGAAGCTGGCGGACATAGATGCGCAGATATTGCACGTCGGTCTCGCCGCCCCAGACCTCGCTCATCAGCATGCGGTGGGTGAGCACCTTGCCGGCATGGGAAACCAGCATCCGCAATATGTCGTATTCCTTGGGGGTCAGCTTCACCTCTTCGCCGCGCACGCGCACGATGCGGCGCACGAGGTCGACCTCGAGATCGCCGCTGCGGAAAACCGGCTGTTCGCCCTGCTGCTGCAGGCGATGCCTGAGCGCCGCGCGGATGCGGGCGAAAAGCTCCGCCGTGCCGAACGGTTTCGTCACGTAGTCATCGGCGCCGAGGTCGAGCGCTTCGACCTTGCCTTTCTCATCCGCGCGGCTGGACAAGACAAGGATCGGCACGGCATTGCCGCCGTTCCGCAGGGTGCGGATCACCTCCGTCCCGTTCATATCGGGCAGGCCGAGGTCCAGGATGACCAGATCGGGACGGGATCTTTCGATTTCGGCGAGCGCGCCGCGCCCGTCGGCTGCTTCGCCCACCTGGAAGCCCTGCGAGACCAGGCTGGTGCGCAACAGCCGGCGGATCGGCGGCTCGTCGTCGACGACCAGGATCGTGGCGGCATTCGCGTTCACAACACCATCTCCGGTTTGGAGGCATCCTGGACCGGCAGGGTAATCGTAAAGACGGCGCCGCGCCTGTCCACCCTGTTGCCGGCTTCTATCGTCCCGCCCATGGCCTCGACGAAGCCGCGGCAGATGGCAAGGCCAAGACCGGTCCCGGCACGCTGGCTGTCCGATTTGCGCACGCGATAGAACTTGTCGAAGATGCGCTCCAGTTCCGCCTTCGGGATACCCGGGCCTTCGTCCAGCACCCGGAGAGCGACCGAATTGCCCTCGAGCCGGCCCTCGACCCGGATTGCCGTCCCGTCCGGCGCATATTTCGCGGCATTGTCCAGAAGGTTGAACAGGACCTGCTCGAACAGCACCGGATCGATCCTCACCATGGGCAGGTCAGACGCCAGCGCCGTTTCGATACGATGGTCGCCAAGCATTTTTTCTGCCCGGTGCAGCGTGCTGCCGATCACCTCGCCGATATCGACGAAATCCAGATTGGGCGTCAGCGCGCCCGATTCCAGCTTGGTCATGTCGAGCAAATTAGCGATGAAGCGGTTCAGCCGCTCCGCCTCGTCCCGGATGGTGGAAAGAAGCATCTCGCGATCCTCCTTCGTCAGGTCCGGCAGTCCGGCCAGGCCGTCCGCCGCTCCGAGGATGGAGGCAAGCGGCGTCCGGAGGTCGTGCGAGATGGAGGTCAGCAACGCTCCCTGGAGGCGGTCGCGCTCCACAGCGCGCTGCGCCTTGTCGAATTCCTCCGACAGATTGATGCGCTCTATGGCCAGCGCCGCCTGGTCCGAGAGCGCGTCGAGTAGGCGTTGCTCGTCCGGCGTCAGGATAGGGCCCTGCTTGTCGCTGTCGAGGCCGATCACCGCCACCGGGCCGCGTCCTGTCCGCATCGGAACGAACAGGCGCTTCGCTCCAGGCAGCGTATCGGCGCCGCGACCCGCCGGCCTGTTGCTCTCCCAGCACCATTTGGCGGCGGCCAGGTCCGCCTCCTCGGCGACATCCTCCGGCGGCCAGGCGGCCTTCAGCTCCAGCGCCCCGTCGGTGGGCAGGAACAACACCACGCGCAGCTTGAGCATGGCGGCCACCTGCGAGGAGATCACCCACAAAAGGTCGTCCATCGAGGCGAGGCCCGCCAGTTTCCGGCTGAATCCGTAGAGGTCCTCGGTGGTGCGGGCGCGCTTGCGCGCCAGGATGGCTTGCGCGCGCACGCTCGCCGTCAGATTGGAGGCGACCAGCGCCACCACCAGGAAGAAGAACAGCGCCACGACGTTTTCGGGGTCCGAAATGGTGATGCTGAAGTAGGGCGGCAGGAAGAACAGGTTGAAGGCCAGCACGCTCAGCAGGCTCGCGAACAGCGCGGGACCGAGGCCGAAGGCGACCGCGCTGACCAGCACGGCGGTAAGGAAGACGAGCGCGACATTCTGCACGTTGAGGAAGCGGGCAAGCACCTCGCCGCAGGCGAGCGCGATGCCGACCAGAACGGTGCTGGTCAGATAGGGCCGCACGTCGAACGGCGCCGAGGCCGGACGCGTGTCGATGTTTTTTGCCGCCAGGGCACCCCCGTCATCGCCGGTGACGACATGGACGGCCACGTTGCCCGCGCGTTTGACGATCTCGTAGGTGATCGAGCCGAAAAGCAGTTCGTGCAGCCGCGAACGTTCGCTGCGGCCGATGACGATGTGGCTGAAATTGTTCTTCGCCGCATAGTCGAGAATTTCTCCCGCCAGTTCGTGACCGGGCACGGTCACCGCCTCGCCGCCCAGGCGTTCGGCCATGCGGAGCGCTTCGGCGATGCGGTCGCGTGCCCTGTCGCCAAGCCGGAGCGAACGCGGCGTCTCCACATAGAGCGCGGTCCATGGCGCACGCAGCCTTTCCGCCATCCGCCGCCCATAGCGCACCAGCGCCGCCGCCTTGGGATGCTCGTTGACGACGACGAGGATACGGTCGCCGGCCGACCACGGACCGGAGATCGCGTGCGCCTGCATGTGCGTAAGCAATTGCTGGTCGACACGCTGGGCGGTGCGGCGCAGTGCCAGTTCCCGCAATGCCGTGAGATTGCCCGGCGAGAAATAATGGGCCAGCGCACGCTCGGCCGTCCCCGGGAAATAGACCTTGCCCTCCTTCAGCCGCTGGATCAGGTCGGCCGGGGTGAGGTCGATCACCTCGATCTCGTCCGCCCGGTCGAGGAAGGCGTCCGGCACGGTTTCGCGCACGCGGATGCGGGTGATCTGCTGGACGATATCGTTCAGGCTTTCCAAATGCTGGATGTTGACCGCCGTGTAGACGTCGATGCCGGCGGCAAGCAGGTCCTCGACATCCTGATAGCGCTTCGGGTGCCGGCTTCCCGGCGCGTTGGAGTGCGCCAGCTCGTCGACCAGCACCAGCGACGGCTTGCGCGCCAGGATGGCGTCGAGGTCCATCTCCTCCAATTGCCGGCCGTGATGGTCCACGCGTTTGAGCGGTATGATCTCGAAACCCTGGACCAACGCCTCGGTTTCGGCACGCCCATGCGTCTCGACGAGGCCGATGACGACGTCGGTGCCGGCGCGGCGCCGCGCGGCGGCGCTGAGCAGCATCTCGTACGTCTTGCCGACGCCGGGCGCCGCGCCGAGGAATATCTTCAGATGGCCGCGCGTCTCCGTCGACGCTTCGCGAAGAAGGGCCTCGGGATCGGGACGCTTGGGTTCACCGTTCTGGTCCGGCATCGGTCGTGTGCTCAAACCGCCCTTTCAGCCATCCTGACGACGCCGCCGAGCATTGGCGTCGTGCGGCGCTTCCGCAAGCCTGTTCCGCTTCATTGCGCTTTGGCTTCGTCCAACGCCAGATTGAGTTCGAGCACATTGACGGTCGGCTCGCCCAGAAGGCCTCCGGTCCGCTGCTCGATATGGGAAGAAACGAGCGCGCGCACCGCATCCTGCGAAAGCCCGCGCGCCGCGGCAACACGCGGCACCTGGAAGTAGGCCGCCTCCGGCGAAATGTCGGGGTCGAGACCGCTTCCCGAAGTCGTGACGAGGTCGATCGGCACCGGCGTGCCCGGATTCTGCTTTTCCAGTGCCGTCTTCTCCGCCTTCACGCGCGCGATCAGCTTTTTGCTGGTCGGGCCGAGATTGGAACTGCCGGAATTGGAAGCGTCGTAGCCGTCGCCGGCCGCGGACGGGCGCGGATGGAAATAGCGGTCGCTGGCAAAAGCCTGTCCGATCAGCGCCGAGCCGACGATCTTTCCGTCTCGTTCTATCAGGCTGCCGTTCGCCTGCCCGGGAAAGACCGCCTGCGCAATGCCGGTGACGGCCAGCGGATAGGCGAGACCGATGAGCAGGGTGAGGGCCACGGTCATGAAAAGAGCGGGGCGGATATGGGCGTACATGTCGAATATCCCTTTCAGGCGAGGCCGACGGCGGTGATGACGACATCGATCGCCTTGATGCCGAGGAACGGCACGATGACGCCGCCGAGGCCGTAGATCAGGAGATTGCGCCGAAGCAGCGCGGCGGCGCCGATGGCGCGGTATTTCACGCCTTTCAGCGCCAGCGGGATCAGCGCGATGATGACGAGCGCATTGAAGATGATGGCGGACAGGATGGCGCTTTCGGGCGAATGGAGCCGCATGACGTTGAGCGCCTGAAGCTGCGGATAGAAGGCGACGAACATCGCCGGAATGATCGCGAAATATTTCGCCACGTCGTTGGCGATGGAGAAGGTGGTCAGCGAGCCGCGCGTCATCAAGAGCTGCTTGCCGATCTCGACCACCTCGATCAGCTTGGTCGGATCGCTGTCGAGGTCGACCATGTTGCCGGCCTCGCGCGCGGCCATCGTGCCGGTGTTCATGGCGACGCCGACATCGGCCTGGGCGAGCGCCGGCGCGTCGTTGGTGCCGTCGCCGCACATGGCGACAAGCTTGCCCTTGGCCTGCTCGGCGCGGATCAGCTCGAGCTTGTTCTCGGGCGTCGCCTGGGCGAGGAAATCGTCGACGCCGGCCTCCGCCGCGATCGCCGCCGCCGTCATCGGATTGTCGCCGGTGATCATCACCGTGCGGATGCCCATCTGGCGCAGGGCGGCGAAGCGCTCGCGGATGCCGCCCTTGACGATGTCCTTGAGATGCACGACGCCGAGCATCCTGCCGTCGCGCGCCACCGCCAAGGGCGTGCCGCCGGACTTCGCGACCCGCTCCGCGATCTGCCGCAGCTCGCGCGCCGCCGTCGTCGCGTTGGCGGCGCGGCCCCCGGCGGCGCCGGCGTCGGCAAGCATCGCATCGATCGCGCCCTTGCGGATGCTGGTGCCTTCCATATCGACCCCGCTCATGCGTGTCTGCGCGGTGAAGGGGACGAAATGTGCGTGCAATTCGCTCATCGCGCGGCCGCGGATGCCGTATTTCTCCTTGGCGAGCACGACGATGGAACGGCCTTCCGGCGTCTCGTCGGCGAGAGAAGAAAGCTGCGCGGCGTCGGCCAGTTCCCGTTCGCTGACGCCCGGGAGCGGCAGGAACTCGGTGGCTTGCCGGTTGCCGAGCGTGATCGTGCCGGTCTTGTCGAGCAGCAGGGTGTCGACGTCGCCGGCGGCCTCGACGGCACGGCCGGACATGGCAAGCACGTTGAAGCGCACCAGCCGGTCCATGCCGGCGATCCCGATCGCGGAGAGCAGTGCGCCGATGGTGGTCGGGATCAAGGTCACGAACAGCGCCACCAGCGCGACGATCGGGATGGTGCCGCCGGCATAGGCGGCGAAGCTCGGAATGGTGACGACCGCCAGCACGAAGATCAGCGTCATGCCGGCGAGCAGGATGTTGAGGGCGATCTCGTTCGGCGTCTTCTGGCGCTGCGCGCCTTCGACCAGCCCGATCATGCGATCGAGGAAGGTCGAGCCGGCCGCGGCAGTGATCCGCACCTTGATCTGGTCCGACAGCACCTGCGTGCCGCCGGTGACGGCGGAACGGTCGCCTCCGGATTCGCGGATCACCGGTGCGGATTCGCCGGTGATGGCCGCTTCGTTGACAGAGGCGATGCCTTCGATCACCTCGCCGTCGGAGGGGATGATCTCGCCGGTCTCGACCACCACGACATCGCCGACCTTGAGGCTGGTGGCGGGCACGACCTCATAGGTCGAACTGTCGGCCGCGAGCCGCTTGGCGTCGGTCTGCGTGCGGGTCTTGCGCAGGGCGTCGGCCTGCGCCTTGCCGCGCCCTTCGGCCACCGCTTCGGCGAAATTGGCGAAGAGCAGAGTGAACCAGAGCCAGAGGATGACCTGGAAAGAGAAGCCGAGCCGGCCACCGCCGAAGACAAGATCGCGGGCGAAAAGTAAAGTGGTGAGGATCGCGACGATCTCGACCACGAACATCACCGGATTGCGGATCTGCACGCGCGGATCGAGCTTGGCGAAGGACGAACCGATCGCCGGGCCGATGATGGCAGGGTCGAAGACGCTGATTTCCGTGGACTTGGTCATGGTGCTTTCCTCAGAAACTCTGTCCGGCCAGCATGGCGAAATGCTCGACGATCGGGCCGACGGCGAGCGCGGGGAAATAGGTGAGGCCGCCGACGATCAGGATGACTCCGACCAGCAGGCCGACGAACAGGCCGCTATCCGTGGGGAACGTGCCCGCGGAGGCCGGCAGGGTCTTCTTCGCCGCCAGCGAGCCGGCGATGGCCAGCACCGGCACGATGACGAGGAAGCGCCCCATCAGCATGGCGAAGCCGATGGTGAGGTTGTACCAGGGGGTGTTGGCCGACAGCCCGGCAAAGGCGCTGCCGTTGTTGGCCGCACCCGAAGTGTAGGCATAGAGGATCTCGGAATAGCCGTGCGGGCCGGCATTCGCCAGCGAGGCGAGTCCCGCCGGCAGCACGACGGCGATGGCGGTGAAGCCGAGGATGGCGAGCGGCAGCGACAGCACGGCGAGCATCGCCATCTTCACCTCCTTGGCCTCGACCTTCTTGCCGAGATATTCGGGCGTGCGGCCGACCATCAGCCCGGCGATGAAGATCGCCAGAATGACGAAGAGCAGGATGCCGTAGAGGCCGGCTCCGACGCCGCCGATGATGACCTCGCCGAGTTGCATGTTGACGAGCGGGATGAGGCCGCCGAGCGGCGTGAAGCTGTCGAGCATCGCGTTGACGGCGCCGCAGGAGGCGGCGGTGGTTACCACGGCGAACAAGGAGGAGCCGGCGATGCCGAAGCGGACCTCCTTGCCTTCCATGTTGCCGCCGTCGATCCCGAGCGCGGCGAAGGCGGGATTGCCATTGGCTTCCGCCCAGTAGGTCACGGCAACGCCGGCAATGAAGAGGATGCCCATGGCCGCGAAGATCGCCCAGCCCTGGCGCTCGTCGCCGACCATGCGGCCGAAGACGTTGGTGAGCGCCGCCCCGATGGCGAAGATCGACACCATCTGGACCAGGTTGGCGAGCGCGGTCGGATTCTCGAACGGGTGCGCCGAATTGGCGTTGAAGAAGCCGCCGCCGTTGGTGCCCAGCATCTTGATCGCAAGCTGGGAAGCAGTGGGACCGACAGCGATCACCTGCTTCGCGCCTTCCAGCGTCGTGGCGTGGACATAGGAGCCGAGCGTCTGGGTAACACCCTGGCTGACATAGAACAGCGCGCACAGGATCGAGAGCGGCAACAGGACGTAGAGCGTCGAGCGCGTCAGGTCGGCCCAGAAATTGCCGACCGTCTTCGCCGAGGCGCGCGCAAAGCCGCGGATCAGCGCCATGGCGATCGCGATGCCGGTGGCGGCGGAGACGAAGTTCTGCACCGTCAGCCCGGCCATCTGGACGAGGTAGCCCATGGTGCTTTCGCCGCCATAGCCCTGCCAGTTGGTGTTGGTGACGAAGCTGACGGCGGTGTTGAAGGAGGAATCCGGCGAGACCGCGCCCATCCGCATCGGGTTGAGCGGCAGCACGCCCTGCAGGCGCTGCAGGCCGAACAGCAGGACGAAGCCCGCCGCGTTGAAGGCGAGCATCGCCACCGTATAGGTCAGCCAGTGCTGCTCCTGCCGCTCGTCTATGCCGGCGCCCTTGTAGAGCAGGCGTTCGAGGGGGCCGAGGATCGGCGACAGGAAAGTGCGCTCGCCTTCCATGACGCGCGTCATGTACCAGCCGAGCGGCTTCACCAGTGCGATGACGATCGCGCAGAAGAGCGCGATCTGGAGCCAGCCATTGACGGTCATGGTTTGTCTTTCTTTTTTCGCATGTCCTTGCGCCGAAGCCGGCCTCGGCTTTCGGGAGACATGCCTAGAACCTTTCGGGACGCAGGAGCGCGTAGACCAGGTAGACGAGGATGAGCGCGGCCGCGAAGCCGCCCAACGCGTAATCGAGGATCATCGCCGCCTCCTCAGAGCCGTTCCGCGGCGATGCCGTAGAGGATGAGAAGGGCGAAGAAGCCGAGGCCGATCGCCAGCATGAGGATGTCGAGCATTGTGCCGTTCTCCATCGGCCCGCGCCGCGCCCATGGAAGGCGGACAGCGCAAGTCGTGTTCAGGCCCGTGAATTTCGGCCTGCCGGCATATGCTTTCGAGAGCGGTCGTCGCTCCCGATTATAGTTTTCTCATATAGGAGGCGGCGTGGTCGGCGCCCGCGCGGTCAGGGTCCCTTGCGGAACGCCTCGAACACCATCGCGCGCAGCCAGCGGTGGCCGCCATCGGCATCCATCCGCGGGTGCCAGATCTGCGACACGACGATCTCGGGCATCGGAATCGGCAGATCGAAGAGCGCCATCCCGTAGCCGGGCAGCGCCAGGCAGGCCGAGCGCGGGACGAGGCCCAGGAGATCGGAAGCCGATACCACGGCGATGACCGCGGGAAAACCCGGGACGATGACGCTCACCCGGCGCGAAAGGCCGTGCGCGGCCAGCGCCTCGTCCGCCGGGCTGGAATGGTCCCGCCGGCGCGCGAACACCACATGGCCCCAGGCGCAAAGGCGTTCCGGCGTGACCGGCGCATCGAGGAGGGGGTGCCCGGCCCGGGCGATCCCGACATAGGTATCGCGATAGAGGGTCTGGGCGCGAAGCTCGCCGCCATCGCCGGAGATCACCCCGATCTCGAGATCGATCGTGCCATCCCTGAGCGGCCCGATATCCTTGTCGGGCTTCGGCACGAAGCGCAGCCGCACGCCGGGCGCTACGGCTGACACCGCCGCGCTCAGCTTCGCGGCATAGAGCTGCGTGAAGGCCTCGTTGGCGCGGATTGTGAACTCCCGCTCCATGCTGCGGGGATCGACCGGCGATGGCGGCCGCAGCACCGCTTGTGCCCCCGCCGCCAGCGCACGGACCTGCTCCGCGATGGCCTCGGCGTGGGGCGTGAGCACCATCGCGCGGCCGGCCGGCACCAGTACCGGATCGCCGAGCGCCTTCCTGATCCGCGACAGGGTGCGGCTCATCGCGGACGTGCTGAGCCGCAGCCTGTGGGCGGCCCGTGTCACGCTGCGTTCCTGGAGCAGGACATCCAGCGCGGCGAGGAGGTTCAGGTCGATCTCATCCATGGCGTTTCGCGCAAATGTCAGTTGAGTCCGTTGCGTCTGGTGCAATTCGTGGCCGCGGCCATATCAGGACGGCCTCACAAAGGAAAGCTCCCATGTCACAAGCGATTCTCGAACTCCATGCCGACGGCCTGCCGTCACCACGGCGCCACCTCGCCATCGCCGTCCTGCTCCTGACGCTGGTGCTCGTGGTGCTCGACGGCGCTATCGCCAATATCGCGCTGCCTTCCATCGCCGCCTCGCTGCACGCCAGCCCGAGCGATACGGTCTGGGTGGTTTCGAGCTACCAGCTCGCGGTCCTGGTGGCGCTGTTGCCCTGCGGCGTCTTCGGCGAGATGGTCGGGCCCCGGCGGGTTTTCCTCGCGGGCGTCGCGCTCTTCACCCTGGCCTCCGCGGCCTGCGCCTTTTCCGGCTCGCTCTCGATGCTGGTGGCCGCGCGCTTCGTGCAAGGGCTGGGCGGCGGTGCGATCATGGCGCTGGGCATCATGAACTTGCGGTTCTCGGTGCCGCAGCACCTCCTCGGCATGATCATCGGCATCAACGCGATGACCATCGCCGTCGCCTCGGCTGCGGGGCCCGGCATTGCCGGCGCGATCCTCGCGGTGGCGCCCTGGCACTGGCTCTTCGCCGTCAACATCCCGCTCGGCATCGTCGTACTGGCTTCCGGAGCCGCCCTGGCCCGGACGGAGGGCGCGCCGCGCCGGCTCGACGGCAAGGCGGTGGCCGCCAACACCCTCATGTTCGTGCTGTTCTTCCTCGGCGCCGACCGCGTCGCGCAGGACCCCCTTTCGGGCGGCCTTCTGATCGCCGGGTCGGCCGCGTGCCTCATCGGATTGATGCGGATCGAGCGCCGGAGCGCGACGCCCCTCGTGCCGACCGACCTCTTCGCCGATGCGGCGTTCCGGTCCTCCGTCATCGCCTCCGTCTGCTGCTTCACCGGGCAGATGCTGGGCCTGGTCGCCTTGCCCTTCTATCTCCAGCACAAGCTCGGCATGACGGCGACGGAAGCGGGACTCTACATGATGCCGTGGCCGGCGGCGGTGGCGCTGATCGCGCCGATCTCCGGGCGGTTGGCCGATAGGGTGAAGACGGCCTGGCTCTGCGCCGCCGGAGGCGCGTTGCTGGCCATTGGCCTCGCGACCATCGGCCTGCTGCCGGCCGATCCGCGCGGGGTCGCCTTCGTCGTCGGCACGGTGATCGCCGGCCTCGGCTTCGGCCTGTTCCAGACCCCGAACAACCGCATCCTGCTCCTGTCGGCGCCCAAGGCGCGCAGCGGCGCGGCGGGCGCCATGCAGGGCACCGCGCGGCTGACCGGCCAGACGCTGGGCGCCATCGCGATGGCGGTCATCTTCGGGGTCGTCCCGCTCGCCTCGGCGCCGGAGGTGGCGCTGGTGCTTGCCGCCGCCTTCGCCGGCCTCGCCGCCTTCGTCAGCCTCGGCCGCGCCCGTCACGAGGTAGTGGGCTGAAACGGGCGATGGAGAGGGCGCCTCAGCCTTGCTGCGGACGCATGGACGCGAAAAAGGGCCTAGCCGGCCCTGCAGAAGAACGGGCTGGTCCAGGCCCACTGGCCGTTCGACTGCCTGAGGCGCAGATAGAGGCGGTCGCCCGCGACGAGGTCGTTGAGTTCCATGCGCCCGCGCCATTGCCACTGTCCGGGCGCGGGCAGGGGATGGAAGCGATAGGCCGGGCTGTCGATCGGGCCGAGATTGCCCGAAAGCGCGCCTTGCCGCAGGCGCTCCGCCGTGACGGCGATCCGATGGCCGTTGAATTCGGCGTGGAACTCCGCCTCGGGCGACAGCTCGACACGGGCGGCAAAGGCCTGGGTGGCCGGCGTGACGTTGTTGGGATTGGCTTGCGAGCGAAGCCGAAAGCGGATTTTGTCGCCTTCAAGCTCGATCTCTTCTTCCGGCACGGCCTCGTCGGCGCCTTCCAGCGGCGACACGATCTCGGGTCCGCGAAGGCGCGGCTCCAGCGCGAGCATGCGCCCGCCTTTCAATTCGACGGAGCCCTCCCAGTCGAAATGCCGACCACGCGCACCCCATCCCAATTCGAGGACGAGGAGGGTTTCGAGCCGGCCGGGGTTGAGCGCGACCGGGTTCGGCGTCAGTTCCGGCGTTATGCGCGCGACGAGCCGTTCGTTGCGGATGACGTCGATGAAATCGATGAAGCTTCCGCCGATCGCCTCGACTTCGAGGGCAGGGCGCTTCGTCGGAGGGACGATGCTGCCCTGGGGCGCGTCGCCGATCGCGGCGAAGAGATGGATGCCGTCGCCGGTGAGCGCGTTCGTGCGGCGCGCGGAGATCGCATCCCAGAGCCCCGGCGGCGTGTTTTCGTGCGCATAGACCGCGGAACGGCCATGCCCGTAGGAGCCCGGATAGGCGCTGTGGTGGTCCGTATTGCCGAGCAGGCCGAAGACATGGCCGAGGCCAAGCCCGTGGCGCACCGTCGAATTGCCGTCGCTCGGCCCCATGGAATGCAGGAAGGGGCGGTCCCCCATCGAAGCCTCCGAACAGCCATGCATCGAGATCATCTCGAGCACGGGCGAAAGCGCTTCGTCGAAGGAGTCCCAATTGATGCCGCGGGCGCCGCGGCGGTAGCCGATATGGTGCGGGAAGGCCATGGAGCGGCCCGGGTAACGTCCCCGCAACGCTGCGAGCAGCGCGGCGGGGCTGTCCGCCTTGAAAAGCTCGCGCTGGTCGAGATCGCGATAGACGATCGTGTAGTCGCCGTGCTCGAAGGAGTGGATTTCATAGCCGGGGAAGACCGTGAAGCTTCCCGCCGACGCATATCGCGCCAGCACGTCGAAATGGCCCGGCCACAGCCTTTCCAGCCGGGCGAAGCCCTCGACGTGGAAATCGACGATATGCGCGACGCTCGGATCATCCACCGGCATGTCCGGCCAGTAGGCGTGGCCGGTGACCGAGACGAAATCGAGCTGCCGCCGCGCCCTCGCCAGCGCGTCCTCCAGCCGGCCATGGCCATAGGAAAGGCCGCAATGGTTGTGGATGTCGCCGTACCAGGCGCGGTAGCCCAGGCGGGAGGCGAGCGGCGTCAGCCGTTCGGGAAGCGCGGTGGTCGGCATCGGGCCCTCGGATACATACAATACAATTTGTATTTAGATGCAGGCGAGGGGTGCTGGCAACCGGATTCGGTTTCGCACCGACGGAAATGTCAGTGCGGGGCGGCCGTGCTGCCGCGGATCGTTTCGCTGCACGGCAGATAGACGATCTGGGGCGGCGTGGCGGGCGCGGCGAGGCGGTTGCGAATGGTCGACATCAGCTGTTCCGCGGCGTCCCGGTGCGAACTCCCGGCCATCGTGAAGCGATCGAGATGCTCGGCGCCGACGTCGCGATGTCCCAATATGTAGACGCTGAGCGCTTCCGGCACCGGAATGCCAAGTTTGCCGAGCGCCTGCGCGACGCCGAACGTGTCGGATATGCCGACCAGAACGACCGCCGTGAAGGGCAGCATGCCGTCGGACCGCCTAAGCCCCGCCAGCGCTTCCTTCAGCGCGTCGCCGACATTCTGGCTCGGATGCACCACGTTCTTCAGCGGGACCGGGGCGTGAAGTCGAAGATCGCGGCGGTCCCGCGCGGCCCTTTCGAAGGCGCGCCGGACGCTCAGGATCGGCTGCGCCATCGTATCGAGCGAGACCAGCCCGATCTCCCGGTGCCCCAGCCCTTCGAGATGCTTCAGCGCCAGTTGCAGCGCGTCCTCCCAGTCCGTACCGACGCGGTCGATGTCGACCCCGGAGAGGGTATGGCCGTCCACGGTGAGCGCGGTCGCCTTCTCCTGAAGGAGTTGCAGCAGCCGGACCGGGATGTTTTCGTAGTGGGACTGCAGGATCGCGGCGTCGAAGCGCGGCAGCGAGCCGAGGATATCAAGCAGGTGCCCCGTATTGTGGTATGACATCTGCACGACCTTGCTGCCGCCGGCTGCCATCTCCTCGACGATGTGGTTCTGAACGAGCACGCAGCGCTGGTTCATGCTGGCGTTGGAGAGGATGAGCAGGCTGTCGAGGACCTTGCCGGCGCGGGCGAGCGCGCCTTGCGCCATGGCGCCGGAGCGCGTGACGAAGGTGCCGCGCCCGACCTGCGAGGAAACCAGCCCTTCCGCCACAAGGGAGCCGAAGGCGCGCTGCACCGCCGCCTGGCTCACATGGAAGCTGCGCATCAGCTCCCGGACGGTCGGCAGGCGTGCCCCGTCTTCCAGCCCGTCGATGAGATCGTAGAGCGACCTGAGAACCAGGTCGGACGAAGATTTTCTCACTTGCCGGCTTCCCTTTCTGCCGGTCGGTCCCAAAGGACGCGGATACATTGCAAAACGCGATCGTGCAATCGCCGGAAGCAGGCCGATCCACCGGCCCGTTCCGGCTTCAGACCGTCTCATATCACAGTTTTCCACCTCGTGAACGCGGATTGTATCGATTAGGTATAATTTGCATCTTTACAATGTGCCGGATCGAAATAAGATCGCCGGCAACGGGATGAGGATCGAACGAAGTTGGCGCGGATCGAAGGTGGAGCATCGACGATGTCGAGAACCGGCCCGGAGCGGGCTTCGTCCGCCGCCGGCGCGGCGCCGATGATCGATATTCGTCACGTCCGCAAGCAGTTCGACGTCCGCGGCGGCGGAGAGGCCCTGGTGCTGGACGACATCAACCTGTCGATCGCGGCCAACCAGTTCCTGTCCATCGTCGGCCGCAGCGGTTGCGGCAAGACCACCCTCCTCAACATTATCGCGGGACTCGATGCGGCGAGCGGCGGCGAGGTGCTCATTGCCGGCCGGCGTGTCGTCGGGCCGGGGCAGGGGCAGGGCATGGTGTTCCAGCAGCATGCGCTCTTTCCCTGGCTGACCGCGCTGGAGAACGTCGTCTTCGGCGCCCGCAGCCTGCCGCTTGCGAAGGCGGAAAAGATCGACCGGGCACGCGAATTGCTGCAACTCGTCGGTCTGGAGGCGTCGGCCGGGAAATATCCGCGCGAGATGTCCGGCGGCATGCAGCAGCGCATCGCCATCGCACGCGCCCTGGCGCTCGATCCGGACATCCTGCTCATGGACGAGCCGTTCGGGGCGCTCGACGAACTGACGCGCATCGAGATGCAGCAGGAGCTGCTGCGGATTTGGGAGGCGCGCCGCAAGACCGTGGTCTTCATCACGCACTCGATCGGCGAGGCGCTCACCCTCTCCGACCGCGTCATCCTGCTCGCGCCGCATCCGGGCCGGGTCGCGCGCGACATCGCGATCGACCTGCCGAGGCCGCGCTCCCGGACGGACCGGCGCTTCAACGAATTCTACGAGCAGATCTGGAGCGGGCTTTCCTCATGAGGCAGCAGCTCATCCAGGCGCTGGTCGCCCTTCTCCTGATCGCGGCGATCCTGCTCGGCGTCGAGTTCGGCGTGCGAGAGGGGTACCTCAAGGCCTACGAATTTCCGCCGGCAAGCCGGATCGCGCAGGGTTTCGTCGAATTGACGACCGTGGGCTTCCCGACGGGCGTGACCATCTGGACGCATACCTTCGTGACCGTCATGCGCATCCTGAAGGGCTACGTGGCCGCTATCGTCATCGCCGTGCCGCTCGGTCTTCTGATCGGTGCCGTGCCCGTCCTCGACAAGATGACGGCGCCGCTCATCGTCTTCTTCCGCTCTGTCGCCACGCTCAGCCTCCTGCCGCTCGCCATCGTCTGGTTCGGCGCGGGCGAGCTCACCAAGGTGATCCTGATCGGCTATGGCTGCTTCTGGGTGATGCTCTCCAACGTCATCGCCGGCGTCAAATATGTCGACCCGGCGCTCATCCGAGCCGCCCGTTCCTTCAGGGTGAGCGGCTGGACGCTCTATCGCGAGGTGGTGCTCCCGGCGGCGCTGCCGCGCATGTTCGCGGGGGCGCGCGTCGCGCTCGGCGTGGGCTTCATGGTCATCGTCGGGGCGGAGATGATCGGCACCATCCAGGGGTTGGGCGCGCTGATCATGGAGGCGCGCAGCTTCTACCGGAGCGAGATCACCGTCATCGGCATGCTGGTCATCGGCGTCCTCGGCTTCCTGATCTCCAGCGGCCTAGCCGCATTCGAAAGGCTGCTGCTTCCGTGGGGCGGCGGGTCGAGCGAGGCATCGCGATGAGAAGCGGCTCGCGCATGGGCGACGCGATGTGGGGACTGGCGGGAATCCTTATCGTGCTGGCGGCCTGGGAGCTCGCCACGCGTCTCGGCGCCATCGATCCGACCATCTTCCCGGGCCCGATCGCGGCGATCCGTTCGGCCGCGCAACGCCTGCCGGCGAGCGTCTTCCTCGACAACATGGCGTGGAGCCTGTTCCGGGTGGTGGGCGGCTTCATCCTGGGCGCGGTGGCCGGCACGGTGATCGGCTTCGCCGCCGGCTGGTATCGCGGCTTCGGCTATTTCGCCCGTCCCCTGATCGAATTGCTGCGGCCGATCCCGCCGCTCGCCTGGATCCCGCTCGCCATCATCTGGTTCGGACTGGGCGAGCCCTCGAAATTCTTCATCGTCTTCCTCGGCGCCTTCTTTCCCATCGTCACGTCGGCCTATCACGGGATCACCCATGTCGATCCTTCGCTGATCCGGGCCTCGCGCAGCTTCGGCCTGAAGGGCCTCGGCATGCTCTTCCATGTCGGCATCCCCGCCTCCGCGCCCGATCTCGCGACGGGACTGCGCATAGGCTGGGGGCTGAGCTTCGGCGTGCTCGTCGCAGCCGAACTGATCGCAGCCAATCGCGGGCTCGGCTTCATGATCATGAACGAAAGGACCAGCGGCGGCTCGGTCAGCGTGATCATCGTCGGCATCCTGCTCATCGGACTTCTCAACCTCGTAACCGACGCCGCGCTCGCGGCCTTTATCCGGCGATGGATCGGACGCTGGCACGGCGGCTGAGAAGCCGCCGGGGAAATCAGGCAATCGATCAGCGATCACAACAGGGAAAGGAATGGGAGATGATCGGAAATATCATACGCAGGCACTTCATCGGCCTCGCCGCGGGCGCCATGGCGGCGGCGCTGACGGGAACATCGGCCTATGCGGCCGACAAGCCGGAGACGGATTCGCTGTCGATCAGCATCGGGCCGGACCTTCCGTTCCTCGTCCACATCGTGGCCAAGGAAAAGGGCTGGTTCGCGGATGCCGGCTTCAAGAACGTGGAATTCAAGCAGTTCAGTTCGGGCAACCTCGCCGGCGAGGCGCTGCTGGCCGACCAGATCCAGCTCTGGACGCCGGGCAATCTGCCGCCGGTGGCGATGGTGCATAACGGCATTCCGATCGTCATCCTCGGCTCGAACGCCGTCAGCCACGGCCTCGAGAAGCTCGTCGTGCGCAAGGACGCCAAGATCGAGAAGCCGGAGGACCTCTACAAGATCAAGATCGGCCTGCTGGTCAGTTCGACCTCCGGCGCCATGCTCGGCAACCTCGCCAAGAAATACGACCTCGATCCCGCCAAGCTGAAGGCGGTCAACCTGGCGCCGCCGGAGGGCCTTGCCGCGCTCAAGAACAACGAGGTCCAGGGGATCATCTACTGGGAGCCGTTCCCGTATCAAGCGCTGCAGAACCCGGAGATGGAACTGCTGCATACCGGCACCAAGAGCTATTTCCCCCAGAACAAGGGCGAGGACGTGCAGATCTCCAACAATCGCACCGTCTGGGTCGCCTCGCAGGACTGGGTCAGGAAGAATCCGATCGCGACCAAGGCGCTGGTCGGCGTGCTCCTGAAGACGCAGGCCTGGGTGAGCGATCCGGCGCACCAGCAGGAGGCGCTCAAGATATTCTCGGACTACGAGAAGCAGCCCGTCGAGATGAACAAGGCGATCCTCTCGAACTACGCGTTCGACCCGAAATTCGACAAGGCCTATGTCGACGACATGAAGGCGATGGAGGCCTTCCTGAAGAGCACGAACCGCATCCCGAGCGAGGGCGACCCGCTGGACTACAGCTATTCGGGGCCGATGAAGGCGATCGACCCGTCGCTCGTGGAAATCGACGGCAAGTGGAAGCCGTGACAATCCGGGCGCCCGCGCAGGCGGGCGTCCCCGCAGCGGAGTCAGAATGATGGCGGGAAAAGACGCCGCGCCGATTGCCGTGGCGGTGATCGGCAGTGGCTTCATCGCCGATTACCACGTGAACGGCATCCGCGCCGCCGGTGGCGCGGAGGTCGCGGCGCTGGTCTCGCGCAGCGCCGCGAACGCTGCGCGCCGATCGGCGGAACTCGGTGTTCCCCGATGGGAGACGGACTATCGGCGGGTGCTGGCCGACTCCGCCATCCATGCCGTGGTGGTCGCCACGCCCGACGACACCCATGCGGCGGTCGCCATCGACGCGCTCGCGGCGGGAAAGGCGGTGCTCCTGCAGAAGCCGATGGCGCTCGACGCGGCCGAGTGCCGGGCGATCCTCGCCGCCGGGAAGGCGTCGGCCGCTCCGCTTACCGTCAGCTTCATGCATCGCTATTTCCCGGAAGTCGGCTGGCTGAAGCAGGTGCTTGCCGAAGGAAGCCTCGGACCGATCCATATGGTCCGCATGCGCAATGCGACCCCGGGCGCCGACTGGAACGACTGGTTCTACACCGCCGATCATGTTGCCGGCGGTGTCGTCATGCAGCTTGGGGTGCACGGCATCGACCTGATCCGGCATCTCTTCGGGCCGATCTCGGAGGTTTCGGCTTGGATGACGACCGCACGGCCGGAACGACGGCTCAAGGACGGTCGTCTGGTGCGCTCACGGCTGGAGGACAATGTGCTCGCTACCTACCGGCTGCCGGGCGGCGCCATGGCCGCGCATGAAATGAGCTACACCGAAGTGCGGGGCTGCGACCGCTTCCGGCTCGAAGTCTATGGCGAAAAGGGCACGGCGTGGCTGCGGACCGAGCGCGGCGCGGCGGCGCTCTATGCCCCCGCTACGACAGGCCGGGAGGAATGGGTGACGCCGAAGCTTCCCAGTGAACCGTTCGGCGCGGGGCATCACCGCCACTGGCTCTCGATCGTCAGGGGGGAGTCGCCGCGCGACGACACGCCGGAGGCCGGCCTCGCCTCGATCGAGGTGGCGGAAGCCATCTACCGCGCGGCCGGCTCCGGCTGCCGCGAGAATCCGTCAGGCCTGAACGGGGAGGGGCGGCCATGAGCTTGCGCATCGCCGTGCTCGGCGCGGAGCACTACCACGCCAATTTCTGGATCAAGGCCTTTCTGCAGAGCGATGGCGTCGCGGTCGCCGGCGTCTGGGACAAGGACCGCGCGAAAGCCGCCGCGCTCGCCGGACGGCATGGGGTCAGCGTTGCCGACGATCTCGAGACGTTGCTCGACGGCTCGGACGCGGTCGCCATCTGCTCGGCAACGAGCGAGCATGTCGGCTTCGTCCGCGAGGCCGCGCGGCGCGGCCTGCCCATCCTTTGCGAAAAGCCCCTCGGCGCCACCGGCGGCGATTGCCTGGAGATCGCGCGCATCGTCCGGGAGAGCGGCGTTCCCTTCATGCAGAGCTTCCCCAAGCGGTTCGACCCGGTCAATCACGAGATCAAGGCGCTTCTCGCCGATCGGGCGCTCGGAACGGTGACGCTCTGCCGTATCCGGCATGGGCACGGCCACGGCTTCGAGGAGGATTTCCGCAGGAGCTGGTTCGTCGACTCCGCACTTTCCGGCGGCGGCACGCTGCTGGATGAAGGCGTGCACGCTGCGGATTTCCTGCGCTGGATGTTCGGCGAGCCGAAATCGGTGTCGGCGGCGATATCCTCCGCGGCGCTCGGACTTCCCGTCGAGGACACGGCCGCGGCGACGTTCCGTTTCGACAGTGGCATGTTCGCGGAAGTCGCGACGAGCTGGTGCTTCGCCGCGGCCGACGCCTCGATCGAGATCTACGGCACCGAGGGAACGCTTCTGCTGAGCGGCGTCGACCTTGCCTCGCGCGCCGCCCATGAGAGCGGCTTCCTGCGCCTCTATTCGCGCAAGGAAGGGCGCTGGTCCGTGTCGCCGACGATCCCGCATTTCAAGACGGGCGTCTTCCACGAGCATGTCGCCTGGGCCTTCGTCCGCGCACTCAAGGAGGGTGGGCCGATGCCGGTGACGCTGGAGGACGGGATGCGGGCTTTCGCCATGGTGGAAGCCGCCTATCGCTCGGCCGCAAGCGGCCGGCTGGAGGCCATTCGGCCGGACTGCGAACCGGGAGCGGGATCATGAATGCGCTCGTCTGCGACGTCGGCGGCACCAATACGCGGCTCGGCCTCGTCGAGAAAGGCGTTCTGACGAGCGGCAGTCTCGCCAGTTTCCGCAATGCGGAGTTCGCTGATTTCAACAGCCTGCTTTCGGCCTATCTTTGGCAGATCGGACGCGGCCGGGTCGACGCGGCCTCCATCGCGCTTGCCGCGCCCGTCGGCCCCGAAGGGGCGACCCTCACCAACCACGACTGGACGATTTCGCGCGCCGGCGTGGGCTCGGTGACGGGTGCAAGGGCGATCCACTTCCTCAACGATTTCGAGGCGCTCGGCTTCGCGCTCCTCGACGTCGGCCTTCTCGAAACGGTCGTCCTGCGGGACGGGCCGGAGGCCGGGAACAAGCAGGCACGGCGCTTGGTGCTCGGAGCCGGCACCGGCTTCAACGCGGCGGCCCTCATCATCGACCCGGTGACGGGGCATCCCGTCGTCGCGGCGGCCGAATGCGGGCACACGACCTTGCCCGTCCAGGGCGAGGAGGAGCACGACATCCAACGCTTCCTGTCGAAGGGGCGGGGCCGGGCTTCGAACGAACGCGCACTGTCGGGGCGCGGGCTGAGCGAACTCTACGCCTGGTGCTGCGAGAAGGCCGGAACCGATCCCGTCCTACAGGGCAGCGCCGAGATCGCGCGGCGGGCGCTCGACGGTTCGGACGGCCTTGCCCGCGAAGCCGCGCTGCTCTTCGCGCGGTTTCTCGGCCGCGTCGCCGGCGACCTGGCGCTGGCCTTCCTGCCGCTCGGCGGGATCTACCTGACTGGCGGCGTGTCGCGCGCCTTGCTGCCGCTTCTGAAGGACGATCCCGCCTTCATGGCCGCATTCCACGCCAAGGGGCGCATGAGCGGCTTCATGGAGCAGTTCCCGATCGCCATGCTGACCGACGACCGGGTGGCGCTCGCCGGATGCGCGGCGTTCCTTGCCGCGCAACCCGGGAGCCAGAAATCGTAGGGGAGGGGCGGGAGGCGGGCACGCCCCCCACCGTCATCTTCGCCCTGGCCGGAATGGCCTCAATCGCCTTTCTGGAGTTCCAGCAAATCCGTCGCACGAAACCGGTACTGGCGCGAGTAGCGCTCCGGCGCGTCGAGGATTTCCGGCGCATGTCCGTCCTCGACCTCGGCGATCCATTCCAGCAGCCGCTTCTTCAGATCGTCACAGAGGCCGCGGAAGACATCCATCCCGATCAGATTGACCATTTCGTAGGGATCGCTGTCGAGATCGTAGAGATAGCATTCGCGATAGACGTCCGAACGCGGCGCGTCCTCATGGTATTCGGAGGTCACGCCATATTTCCAGCGATGGGTCCGCAGCGCGCGGCCTGTCTCTGTCTCGCTGATCTGGAAGAAGAGGTCCTGCCGCCATGGCGCGCGGGCGTCGCGCACCACGGGCATGATCGACTTGCCGACCATGCTGCCGGGTATTTCGAGGCCGGCCGCGTCGATGAGGGTAGGGGCGATGTCGATCGTGCTGAAAAGCGCCCGGACCTGGCCGCCGGCGTTGAAACCCGGCCCGGTGATCATGGACGGCACCCTGACCGCGCTCTCATGGCAGGAGCGCTTGTACTCATCGTTGCGCGTCTTGAAATGGCAGGCGTGGTCGGAAGTGAACATGACGATCGTGTTGTCGAGCATGCCCAGGCTCTTCAAGGCGTCCATCAGCCGGCCGAATGCCTCGTCCAGCCGCTTGACCATTCCGTAATAGCCGCCGAGATGCCAGGTGCTGGTGCCTTTCAGCGTGGCCAGGTCCGGCGGCGTCCACTGCCTTGCCGTCAGTTCCTCGCGATAGCCGTCCGGCGGCGGGTAATCGTCGACATGGTTCTGATGATGCGGCTCGAGGAAGGAGACGAACAGGAAGAAGGGGTCGTCCTGATGGCCGTCGCAGAAGCGGATCGCCGCGTCGGTCAGCGCGTCGACGCGGTAGCCGGGAAGCTTCTTCCTGTTGTTGTCGTCGTCATAGAGGATCGCGTCATAGGCGTCGGATACGAATTCGAGATGGTTGGCGGCGAGCCAGCTCTGGTAGCCGCCGCGCAGGTGCTTCGGCACCGGGTCCTTCCCGGCCAGATGCCATTTGCCGATATAGGCGGTCGTGTAGCCGTTGCGGGCGAAGACCTTGGCCATCGTCTCCGCATTGTCCGCCAAGGGGATTTCGTTGCGGAAGACGCCGGTCTGCGTGGCGAAGCGGCCCGTCTGCAGCGACGCGCGCGCGGGGCCGCAAAGCGGCTGGCAGGCGAAGGAATGGTAGAGGTGCGTGCCGGCCCGGGCGAGCCGGTCGAAATTGGGGGTCAGGCCCATCGGGTTGCCGTGCGCGCCGGTCGTGTCGTGCCGTTGTTGATCGGTGAAGAAAACAATGACGTTCGGCTTGCTCATGGCGACGAAAAACGGCCTCCGCTGCGCTGGAAGGTGAAACGGCCGCACACTATCCGCCGCTATTCCGCCGCGAAAATGATATTAAATCCCGCTCAATATAACTGCAGGTTATATCCTTGTTGCGCGGCATCCTCCGCCAGGATCGGCAACATCTGGAGCGCGCGGCGCATAATGGGGTATTCGCTCGAGGATTTGCGGAACCAGGCGCCGGAGGCGAATTTCCAGATCGGCCGTTCGAGACGCAGCGGCACCAGCCCGGCGGCGGCGGCCACTCCCTCCAGCGATGTCGGCGCCAGAGTCAGGAACTCCGTTCCGCTGACCATCCTGAAGCTCGCCGCCAGCACGTCGATCTCCATGCGGATGGCCGGCGGCGGCAGCATATGGTCGCTGCAATAGACCCTGAGCCGCTCCGCCAGCAGCCGGTCGCGCTTGTAGATGATCCACCTGCAGTTGGCGAGGTCCGCGGCTTCGATCTCCGGCCGGGCGGCCAGCCTGCTGTGGCGGCAGCAATAGGGGGTGATCGAGACGCCAAGGAATTTCAATCTCGATATGCCTTCCGGCGGCACGCCGTGCAGCGCGCCCAGCATCAGGTCGATCTCGCCGTCGACGAGCTTCGGCAGGGTGAGCCCGGCGACGTCGAAGTCGAGGCTGAAATCGGTTTCGGGAAACTCGGAACTCAAAAGCTTCACCAGATCCGGCGCCATGGTCATGTGATAGACGGCGCCGGCGGCGATATTGAACCGGCGCAGCCGGCCCGAGGTGATGGCGTGCACCTCCTCCTCCGCCTGGCGGTAGTGCATCTCGATCGCCTGCACCCGCATATGCAGCCGATGCCCCGCTTCCGTCAGCACCATCCCGCGCGGGGTGCGCATGAAGAGGCGGGCGCCGAATTCGCGTTCGAGCCGCCGGATGGTCTTGGTGAGCGCCGGCTGGGTGAGGCCGATGCGAGCCGCCGCCGCGGTAAGGTTTCCCGTCGTCACCACGGCGCCGAAGGCGCGCAGATTGCGGTCCATGGCATTCCCTCAAGTTATGCGTTCAAGGAACTAATATCATTTTTCGTAGCGACCGTCAGGCGCTAGCTTGCCGCAAAAATCAAATCGTCCTTCGTTCGGGCATGCGGCGCCCATGCCGCCCGGGACGACGGAAGACGAAGACGGCAGGCGATCCGGAGGCGAAGGAAGGAAATCGATGAAGGGGAGAACCGGAATTCTGCTCGCGGCCTCGATTGCCGCCGGTGCGCAAGGATGTGTTCGAATCCGATCTCAAGGACAAATCGGAATTCCGCCGGATGAAGGCCTGCGGGGATGAAATTCCTTTCGGCAAGCAGGAATTCGGCTACGCTGAAAGGGCGGAGATGACCAACGCGCCCGATCTGAGGCCGAGCCAGGCGCCGTCGGGGAACTGACTTCGACCCGGCATTGAACAAGGCAGCCGATGATTTCGTCGGAATATTCACGAAGGGCGGCCGAAAGGCCGGCAAGCTGGCGCCGCCTGAGGAATGACTGGCGCCGTTTGAGAAACAAGAGAAAGCGCCATCCGGTGCCGAACGGGTTCGCTCCAGCTATTCCTGAGGGTTATCGACTGCGGCCGCTAATATCATTTTTGCCGGGGCCGACCCGAAGCTATCTTTCTTCCGGACGTGCGACGGCGGCGCTTTCGGAAGATCGCTCCGTTGGCGTCGCGTGGTCGGAGGCAGACAATCACCGCGGACGAATCCGCGGATCGGGAGGAACAGATGAAGCGATATGATCTCGTGCCGGGCCTGCTGGGAGCCGCCGCAGGCGCAATTTTCGCCGCGTCGCCGGCCGTCGCCGCCGACAGCTTCATGGATGTCGGCAAGCAGGCGCCGATCACCATCCTCATCAATGCCTCGCCCTGGTATAACGGCTTCGAGAGCGTCGTGAACCTCTACGAGGAGCAGACGGGCAACAAGGTCAATCTCGACGTTACCCCGTTCCCCGGCATGCTGGAGAAGGGGCGGAGCGCGGTGCGGGATCCCAGCAAGAGTCCCTACGACCTCATCAACATCAACAGCACCTGGACGATCGAGTTCTACAAGGGCGGCTTCCTCGACCCCATGCAGGATGTAGATCCCAATTTCCAGGTGCCCAAGGAAGTCCTGACCCTCGGCGACGCCGGCTGCTGGGACGATGCCAAGCAGTTCAGGACCTGCAAGACGGGCAAGCTGATGGGCTATGCGCCGAACGGCAATGTCGAGCTCTTCTACTACCGCAAGGATGTCTTCGACCAGAAGGGCCTGAAGGTGCCGGTCACTTTCGACGACGTGCTGGCCAACTGCAAGGTGCTGCAGGACCCGCCGAAGTCGTATGGATACCTGCAGCGCGGCGAGAAGGGCGATTCGATCTATTACGACTGGATGGCCTACATGCTGTCCTACGGCGCCCAGGACGTGAAGGACGCGGAGAATGGCGACTTCACCGTCACCATCAACAGCCCGCAGGCCAAGGCCGCGCTCGATAAGTATATCGAGATCGGCCACAAATGCGGTCCGGCCAATGCCGGCACGCTCGGCCAGGGCGACCTGATCCAGCTCATCCAGACCGGCAAGGGGATGCAGGCGCAGGGCGTGGTGGCCGCCTTCCCGAATTTCGACAATCCGCAGAAATCCGCGGTCGTCGGCAAGATCTACGCTTCGGTCCTGCCGCGCGCCACGGCGGATGGCCATCCGGGCGCCGCGATCGGAAGCTGGGTGTTCGGCATTCCCAAGAACGCCTCGGCCGAAGGCAAGAAGGGCGCCATCGCCTTCTCCAAATGGTTCCTCACCTACAAGGCGCAATACGCCTATGCGGAAGGCGGCGGCATCCCGGTGCGGGGCGACGTGTTCGATTCCGACCTGAAGAAGCAGGACAAGTTCCGCTGGATGCAGGCCTATGAGGACGAGATCCCGTATGGAAAGCAGGTGTTCGGCTACGCGGAAAGCGCGCAGGTTACCAATGCGCTCGGCCTCAGGCTCAACCAGGCGCTGATCGGCGAACTGACCTCGGCCCAGGCGCTCAACAAGGCGGCGGAGGATTTCTACGAGATCTTCCAGAAGAGCGGCCGCAAGACCGGAAAGATCGCTCCGCTTCCGGAGTGATCTGATATCCGGAAGGCCGCGCGACGCGCGGCCTTCCTCGTTGATTTTCGAATGGTGAACGCCTTCAGGCGCGGAGGACTCCCTGAAAAGCGATGCGGATTTCACGGCCCGGCGCGGCGGCGGCCTGGCCGATTTCCTCGACCGGAATTTCAAATGGATCACGATCGCCCCGGCGGCCGTGCTCCTGATCCTGCTCACCGTCTATCCAATCCTGAACCTTATCGGCATGTCGGTCTCGACCATCGGCTTCCAGGCCGCCAGGGAGGTCTGGAGCTTCACCCCCGCCCGGAATTTCCAGGACCTGATTGATGACGACATCTTCCGGACCGCTCTGTGGAACACGCTGGTCTTCGCCGTCGTCGCGGTTACGATCGAGATTGTCCTCGGCCTGACGCTCGCCATCCTCGTCGCCTCGGTCTCGCGCTTCAAGGGCCTCGTCCGCACAGTCCTCATCGTGCCGATCCTCATGCCGCCGGTGGCGATCGGCTCGATGTGGAAGCTGATGTACAGCCTCGATTTCGGCGTGCTCAACCAGATCGTCACCTCGTTCGGCCTGCAGCCGGTCAACTGGCTGGGCTCGACCTTGCTGGCGCTCTTCTCGATCATCATCGTCGATGTCTGGCACTGGACACCCTTCGTCTTCCTGATCCTGTTCGCCGCGGTCGAAGGTTTGCCGAAGGAGGTCATCGAAGCGGCGCGCATCGACGGCGCGCGCAATCGCGAACTGGTCTTCAAGATCATCATACCCTTGATGAAGCCGGCCCTGGCCGTCGCCGTGCTCTTCCGCATCATCCTCGCCTTCAAGGTCTTCGACGAGGTCTTCCTGCTGACTTCCGGCGGCCCGGGGACATCGACGGAGGTCGTCAGCCTGCATCTCTACAAGGTGTTCTTCGAGCAGAACCAGATGGGCTACGGTGCGCTTCTGTCGCTCGCCATCATTGCCGCGACGATCGCCTTCCTATGGGTGGGCCAGCGCGCCGCGTCGGCCGTGGGGGCACGCTGATGCTTGTCCTCAGAGGTCCGACCCGCTGGCTGGCCTATCTCGTCCTGGCCGTCGGCGTGGTCGTCATCATCGGCCCCTTCCTGTGGGTGGCGCTGCAATCGTTCAAATACGAGATCGCCATCCTGCAGGGATCGTGGATCTTCACGCCGACCTGGTTCAACTATTCCGACGTGCTCTATTCCCACCGTTCCGACTTCCCGACCAATGTCTGGAACAGCGTCGTGGTGTCGAGCCTCTCGACCTTCTTCGTGCTGATCGCGGGCACGCTCGCCGCCTATTCGCTGAGCCGGCTCAAGTGGAACCGCTGGATCGCCAGGACCTTCCTCGGCTGGACCCTGATCTTCAACATGATCCCGCCGCTGACGCTGGTCGGTCCGTGGTACCTGATCTTCCGGGAAGTCGGGCTCTACGAGACGCTGACCGGGCTCATCCTCGCCCACATCACGCTCCATCTGCCGATGACGATCTGGATGATGATGGCCTATTTCAACGAGATCCCGAAGGAGATCGAGGATGCCGCCCGTGTCGACGGCTGCGACAGGCTCGACGTGTTCTGGCGGATATCCCTGCCGCTGGTGACGCCCGGCCTGATCGCGGCCGGCGTACTGGCCTTCGTCTTCTCCTGGAACGAATTCGCCGTCGCGCTCAACCTGACCAGCCGCGCTTCGGCCACGGTTCCGGTGGCCATCGCCCGCTTCGCCCAGCAATACGAGGTCCAGTACGGCCAGATGGCGGCGGCTTCCATCGTTTCGACGATACCGGCGCTCATCCTGATGTTCTTCGGCCAGCGTTTCGTCGTGCAGGGCCTGACGATGGGCGCGGTGAAATGAACGAGGAGCGCCAGCCATGGCTGAAGTGAAGCTGGAAAACATCCACAAGCGCTTCGGCGGCGCCGAGGTCATCCATGGCGTCGACCTCACGATCCGCAATGGCGAGTTCGTCGTGCTGGTCGGTCCGTCAGGCTGCGGCAAGTCCACCCTGCTTCGCATGATCGCCGGGCTGGAGGAGATTTCCGACGGCACCATCTCGATCGGCGGAACGGTGGTCAACGAGCTCGAGCCGCGCGAGCGCGACATTGCGATGGTGTTCCAGAGCTACGCGCTCTACCCGCATATGAACGTCGAGAAGAATATGAGCTTCTCGATGGCACTGCGCAGGGAGCGTCCGGACAGGATCCGGCAGGCCGTCGAAGGCGCTGCGACCTCGCTCGAGCTGAGCCCCTATCTGGACAGGCTGCCGAAGGCGCTTTCCGGCGGCCAGCGCCAGCGCGTGGCTATGGGGCGGGCCATCGTCCGCCGGCCGAAGGTGTTCCTGTTCGACGAGCCCCTTTCCAACCTCGACGCCCAGCTACGCGTGCAGATGCGGACCGAGGTGCGCAAGCTGCATCAGCGGCTCGAGGCGACTTCGGTCTACGTCACGCACGACCAGGTCGAGGCGATGACGATGGCGGACCGCATCGTCGTGCTCGACAAAGGCAGGATCGCCCAGTCGGGCACGCCGCTCGAGCTCTACGACCGGCCGGCCAATCGCTTCGTCGCGGAATTCATCGGCTCGCCGGCGATCAACCTTTTCCCTTGCGACGTGAAGGAGGGAAGGGTGCTTCTCGCCTCCGACGACGGCGCCATCGATATCGGCCCGGCAGCCGCCGTCGAGGACGGTATCGAGCTCGGCGTCCGGCCCGAGCACATGCGCCCGGTGGAAAGCGGGGGCGTTTCCGGGACGGTGCAGGTCATCGAGAATCTCGGCGCGGAAACATATGTCATCCTCAACGCCGCCGGCCGCGACGTCTGCTGGCGGATTGCCGGCCGGCCGCAGGTCGCGGTCGGCGACCGGCTGCGGCTCGGCTTCGACCCCGCCCACATGCACTTCTTCAGCGCCGCATCCGGCGCTCGCCTCTAGGAACATCCGCTCCCAGGAACGAGGATCAGCCCACGTGAAGACCGTTTTCGTCCTCTTCGATTCCCTCAACCGCCACATGCTCGGCTGCTACGGCGGCACGCGCATCCCGACGCCCAATTTCGACCGGCTGGCGGCGCGCACCATGGTGCATGACCGGCACTATGTCGGTTCGCTACCCTGCATGCCCGCGCGCCGCGACCTGCTGACCGGCAGGCTGACTTTCCTGCATCGGAGCTGGGGGCCGCTCGAACCCTTCGACAACGCCTTTCCCGAATTGCTCAAGCAGAAGGGCGTCCATTCGCACCTCGTCACCGACCATTATCACTACTGGGAAGACGGCGGCGCGACCTACCACAACCGCTACTCGACCTTCGACTTCGTGCGCGGCCAGGAAAGCGACCCGTGGAAGGCGATGGTGCAGCCGCCATGGGAAAGGCTGCGCGAGAAATACCACGAGCGCCAGCGGAGCGTGGACGCGATCAGCAAATACACGCCCTACATGATCAACCGCGAATTCATCCGCGAGGAGAAGGATTTCCCTTCCGTCCAGTGTTTCGAGCGCGGCTTCGAGTTCCTCGACATCAACCGCGAGGCGGACAACTGGCTGCTGCAGATCGAGACCTTCGATCCGCACGAGCCGTTTTTCGCGCCGGACCGCTTCAAGGAGCCGTTCAGGACCGGCTGGAACGGACCGATCCGCGACTGGCCGCGCTACGGCCGGGTCGACGAGCTTCCGGAGGAAGCGAACGAACTGCGCGCCAACTACTACGCGGTCGTGGCGCTGTGCGATGCACTGCTCGGCCGGCTTCTCGACTATTTCGACCGCCACGACATGTGGAAGGACACGGCGCTCGTCGTCACCACGGACCACGGCTTCCTGCTCGGCGAGCACGATTTCTGGGCCAAGAACCGGATGAACCTCTATGAGGAGATCGTCCACATTCCGCTCTTCATCCACGATCCGCGCAATCCGCGTGCCGGCCGCACGAAACGGCTGACCCAGTCGATCGACATCGCTCCGACCTTCCTCGACCTTTATGGGATCGAACCGCCGGCGGAGACGGAAGGCCGGTCCCTGCTCGCCGAGGGAAATCGGGAGGCCGTCCTTTTCGGCTATTTCGGCGGCGCCGTGAACGTCACCGACGGGCGCTACACTTATCACCGCTTCCCGGAAGATATCCGCACCCAGGAGGTCTTCCAGTACACGGTGATGCCGGCCCATCTGAAGCAACTTTTCACGCCGGAGGAACTCTCGGGCGCCACGCTCGCCGATCCGTTCGGCTGGACGAAGCGCGTGCCGCTCCTCAAGGTGCCGGTGATCGAGCGCTCGCCCATGTACGATAATTACGGCCCGGGTTCGCTGCTCGAAAGCGACACGCGCCTTTACGACCTGGAGGCCGACCCGGGACAGGAAAGGCCGCTCGACGACCCGGTGGTGGAGGCGCGCATGGTCGAACTCATGCGGGGGCTCATGGCACGGAACGAAGCGCCGGCGGAGGCCTATTCGCGGCTGGCGCTGGAAGGCGTTGGCTGACCAGGAGCCGTGCTGGGTCTCATGAGCGCTCCGCGCCGGCCCTGACGAAATCGATGAAGGCGCGGAGCGGGGCCGGCACGAGGCGCCGGCCGGGATAATAGAGATACGGGCCGTCGAAGTCCTGCCACCAGTCCTTCAGGACCGGTTCCAGCGCGCCGCTTTCGAAATGCGGCGCGAGCCAATCCTCGAAATGGTAGGCGATGCCGCTGCCGGCGATCGCCGCATCGACGGCTAGATCGCTGCCGCCGCCCATGCGCACGACGAGCGGTCCGGCCGGATCGACCGTCACCACCTCGCCGTCACGCTCGAACTCCCAGGGCGGCATGGCGCCGCTCTCGAAACGCCCGCGAAGGCAGGCATGCGCCAGAAGATCGCGCGGATGTGCGGGCCGGCCGCTGCGGTCGAGGTAGGAAGGCGCGGCGGCAGCCGCGAAACGCTGCACGCGCGGGCCGATTGGCACCGCGATCATGTCCTGCTCCAGCCGCTCGCCGTAGCGGATGCCGGCGTCGCAGCCGGAAGCGAGCACGTCGACGAAGCTCTCCTCGGTGATGATTTCGAGCCTTATCTCGGGGTAGGCGGCGAGGAAAGCGGGCACGATACGGGGCAGCACCAGCCGGGAGGCGCTGACCGGCACGTTGAGCTTCAGCGTGCCGGCGGGACGGTCGCGGAAGGTGTTGACCACGTCGAGCGCGGCGTCGATTTCCGAAAGCGCGGGCGCCAGCCGTTCGAGGAGGCGCAGGCCCGCCTCGGTCGGCGCGACGCTGCGGGTGGTGCGGTTCAGGAGCCGCACGCCGAGCCCGGCCTCGAGCCGCCGGATCGCTTCGCTCAAGCCCGAGGCGCTGCGCCCCGAGAGCCGCGCCGCGTCACGAAAGCCTTTCGCCCGCGTCACCGCGACGAACGCATTCAGATCACCAAGGTCGGCCTGCATCGTTCGATTTTCCGTACAACCTGTACGGATTGTAGCGGATTATCGCGTGGCTTGTCAGGCCCTACCTCTGCGTCACCGAACAAGGAGAACGCGAATGACAAATCTCGGCAAATCCGGCACGTACCGTCTCGGCGACCGCACGGTGAAGCGGCTCGGCTACGGCGCGATGCAGCTGGCGGGGAAGGGGGTATTCGGTCCGCCCAGGGACCATGACGCGGCGATCGCCGTGCTGCGCGAGGCGGTGGAATCGGGTGTCGACCATATCGACACCAGCGATTTCTACGGTCCGCACGTCACCAACAGGCTGATCCGCGAGGCCCTGCATCCCTATCCGGACGATCTCGTCATCGTCACCAAGATCGGCGCGCGGCGCGGCCACGACGGCTCGTGGCTGCCGGCATTCTCGCCCGCCGAACTGAAATCCGCCGTCGAAGACAATCTGCGCCATCTCGGCCTCGATGTCATGGAGGTGGTCAATCTCCGCATCATGATCGACACGGATCGGCCTGGCGGCGGTGCGCACGGGCCCGCCGAGGGCTCGATCGAGACGCCGCTTGCGGTGCTGGCCGATCTGCAGCGGCAAGGCCTCGTGCGCCATATCGGGCTTTCCAACGCCACGCCGGCACAGGTTGCCGAGGGCCGCGGGATCGCCGAGATCGTCTGCGTGCAGAACCACTACAACCTGGCGCATCGCGACGACGACGCGCTGATCGACGAGCTTGCCCGAGACGGCATCGCCTATGTGCCCTTCTTCCCGCTCGGCGGCTTCACGCCGCTGCAATCCGGCACGCTGGACGCGGTGGCGAAGAGGCTCGGCTTCACGCCGATGCAGGTGGCGCTCGCCTGGCTGCTCCGGCGCTCGCCGAACATCCTGCTCATCCCCGGCACGTCGTCCGTGGCGCATCTGCGGGAGAATATCGCCGCGGCGGAGATCGAACTGCCGGCGGATGCGATCGAGGAACTGGACGGGATCGGCAAGGCTGCGGCGTAACCGTCCTTGCCTTCAGCTCTCCCCACCACCCTCCAACTCCGCCCCCGGCACGTAGAGCATGATTGGCCGGACCTCATAGACTGCGGTCGGGTTGACCCGGCGGAGCTGCCGCGCCGCCTCGATTGCGCCGTCGATCGAGGGATAATCGACGATATAAAGGCCGAGAAGCTGCTCCTTGGTCTCGGCGAAGGGTCCATCGACGATAATGCTGTCGGCCTTGTCGGTGTTCTTGCCGCGCAGGGTCCTGGCGTCTTTCGTCGGGCCGAGCCGCGCCGCCGGCCCGAGATGCCTCTCGGCCACGAGCCGGTCGTTGATCTCGAGAAGGCCCTTCATCAATGTCGCGTCTTCCTCGGCGGACCAGGTCTCGAAGGCGTCGTCGGCATGGTAGGCGAGGATGGCGTAGCGCATGGGCGGCTCCTTGGTTGGGGAGAGAGATCGGTTTGAGGTTTACCCGCTCTCCGGTTTGCAGTGCAAACCGCCTCTGTCCCTCAAGATGAAGGACCAGGACGCCGCGCACACTATCGGAGGCGGCAGACCTGGATCCATTCCGTAGCATCGATACCGTCCTCTGCCACGCCGTGGGACCTGCGGTCGCCCAACCTCATTCTGAGCCGCCATCGCAGTTCCGCGCCGTTACGGAATGGGTCCCGGTCTTTCTCGCCTCGCTTCGCTCGGTCTCGAAAACCAGGATGACGGAGCCTATCCTCCGATCGCCTTCAGATAGCGTGCCGCCGAGCGTTCCACCGCCGCCTTCCCGCCATGCTCGATCGTCCGCCCCTCGAAGGCGCCGTAGATGGCGTCGAAAGGGAAGGGGCGGACGGCGTCCACGATGCGGCCGATCTCGGCCGCGCCGAGCGGGATGAGGTTCGGATAGGAATACATGAAGGAGACGTGGCGCCGGTCGGGCACGACCTGGATCGTGTCGCCCGAGAAGAGCGCCCCGCGCCCGTCGCCGAGCCATGGGCAGGATAGCACCGAGGCGCCGGCGAAATGGCCGCCGCAGCGGATCATGGTCGCGGCGCCGAGCGGAAGCCGCTCGCCCGACCAGAATTTCACCGCGCCGTCGTCGCGCTGCACCCACTCCGCGTCGTCCTCGTGGATGTGGACCGGCACGCCGCCGAAAGCCGCGCTCCATTCCGCCATGCAGGAATAGTAATGCGGGTGCGAGATGGCGATCGAAGACAGCCCGCCGAGCCCCTCGATCCGCTTCACCGTGGCCTCGTCGATCAGGCTGACGCAGTCCCACAATATGTTGCCGTCCGGATGCAGGATGAGGAAGGCGCGCTGGGCGATGGCGAAAGCCGGCCGTATCTTCAGGCTGAAAAGCCCCTCCGCCTCCTCGTTCCAGCCGATCTCGTGGTCCCGGGCGATTTCCGCCATCTCCGTCCAACGCTGGCCGCCGGCCGGCACATATTGCCGCTTGTCCTCGCAGATCGGACAGGCGAGGGGCGGCTCAACGCTGTCGGGGAATTGCGTCCCGCAGGTGACGCAGATGAAACGGGGCATGACTTAATCCTGATTTGTCCGGGCGAGCACAGAAATGGCTATTTTCTCTTTGCTATCCAGCAGAGCACGACGAAGGCAGTCGCGAGGACCAAGGGAACTGTCCCGGAATTTTTCCCGGTCTTCCCCAATCACTCCGCCCGCAAAATCTTGTCCATCGCCTTTCCGCGCGCCAACTCGTCGATCAACTTGTCCAGGTAGCGGATGTTCCGCATGATTGGATCCTCGATCTCCTCGACGCGGACACCGCAGACCACGCCCTTGATCAGCACGCGTGAAGGATTGAGCCGGGGAGCCTTCGCAAAGAAGGTTTCGAAATCGGTGCCGTTCGACAGGACGATCTGAAGGTCGTCCTCGTCGTAGCCGGTCAGCCAGAAGATGATCTCATCGACCTCTGCCTTGGTGCGCCCCTTCTTCTCCGCTTTCGCCACCAAAAGGGGATAAACCCGCGCAAAACTCATCGTATAGATACGGTGTTTTGCCATGAGCGCTCCCAGGGTCTGTTGCCAGAACAGGTAACGACGACGGCCGTTCCGCCGGCTCCGTGGAAAAGGAGAGGCGGGGCCGGGAGCTTCCGCATCCGCCCCGCGGTGGACCCCTCACATCCTCCACACCCCCACCTTCGTCTCCTCCACCGCCGCGTTCAGCGCCGCTGACAGGCTCAGCGCCAGCACCTCGCGCGTTTTGGCCGGATCGATGATGCCGTCGTCCCACAGGCGGGCAGAGGAATAGAGCGGGTGGCCTTCATGCTCGTATTTCATGAGGATAGGCTTCCTGAATTTCTGCTCCTCCTCGGCGGTCCATGTGCCGCCCTTGCGCTCGATGCCCTCGCGCTTGACCAGCGCCAGCACGGTCGCGGCCTGCTCACCGCCCATGACGGAGATGCGCGCGTTCGGCCACATCCACAGGAAGCGGGGCGAATAGGCGCGGCCGCACATGCCGTAATTGCCGGCGCCGAAGGAGCCGCCGATGATGACGGTCAGCTTCGGCACGCGCGCGGTCGCCACCGCCGTCACCAGCTTGGCGCCGTCCTTGGCGATGCCGCCGGCCTCGTATTTCGCTCCGACCATGAAGCCGGTGATATTCTGCAGGAAGACGAGCGGGATCTTGCGCTGGGTGCACAACTCGATGAAATGCGCGCCCTTCAGCGCGCTTTCGGAGAAGAGCACGCCATTGTTGGCGAGGATGCCGACCGGCATGCCATGCAGATGGGCGAAGCCGGTGACCAGCGTCGTGCCGTAATTCGCCTTGAACTCGTCGAGTTCCGAGCCGTCGACGATGCGCGCGATCACCTCGCGCACGTCATAGGGCTGGCGGATATCGGTCGGGATGACGCCGTAGATGCCGCTTGGGTCGTGAAGGGGCTGAACCGGCTCCTGAAGCGCAAGCTCTATCGTCTTCCTGCGATTGAGGTTTTTGACGATGCGGCGCACGATCGCCAGCGCATGGGCGTCGTCCACCGCGTAATGGTCGGCCACGCCCGACTGGCGCGTATGCAGGTCGGCGCCGCCCAAATCTTCCGCCGAGACCTCCTCGCCGGTCGCCGCCTTCACCAGCGGCGGGCCGCCGAGGAAGATGGTCGCCTGTTTGCGCACCATGATCGCCTCGTCCGACATTGCCGGCACATAGGCGCCGCCCGCCGTGCAAGAGCCCATCACGCAGGCGATCTGCGGGATGCCGGCCGCCGACATATTGGCCTGGTTGTAGAAGATGCGGCCGAAATGCATGGCGTCGGGGAAGACCTCGTCCTGGTTGGGCAGGTTCGCGCCGCCGGAATCGACCAGGTAGACACAGGGGAGGTTGTTCTGCGCCGCGATCTCCTGCGCCCTGAGGTGCTTCTTCACCGTCATCGGATAATAGGTGCCGCCCTTCACCGTCGCGTCGTTGACGACGATCACGCATTCCTGCCCCTCGATACGGCCGATCCCGGCGATCATGCCGGCGGACGGAATGTCCTCGCCATACATGTTCCAGGCGGCGAACTGGCCGATCTCGAGGAAGGGCGAGCCGAAATCCAGAAGCTCGGACAGCCGCTCGCGCGGCAGAAGCTTGCCGCGCGCGACATGACGCTGGCGGGATTCTTCCGGGCCGCCCCGCTCGACGGTCGCCGCCTTGCCGGCGATGTCGGCGACCAGCTCGCGCATCTTCGCGGCGTTCGCCTTGAAGGCGTCGGAGGCGGGGGAGACGGAGGAGGCGAGAGCGGGCATGAAATCTCCAGGGCAATGTAAATGTCAGCGAATGAGCTCAACCCTACAGGGCAGATCGAGTTCGGCCCAGACGCGATCGGCGGTGACGGCGGTCGCGCCAAGCCTCACCGCGGTGGCGATGCAGGCGCGGTCTCCCAAGGAAAGAACGCCCTTCTTGGCCCGTTTGAACAGTTCGCCGGCCAGGAAAGCTTGATCGGCGTCGAAGTCGACGACGACGATGTTGCTTCCGCCGATATATCGTTCCGCGACTTCAGGCGGCACCGCCTTCTCGATGCACTTAGCAATTATCTCGGCCAGATTGACACTGCTGAGCAGAGAGCCGGGGGCAAGGCGCGCGGCATTCTCCTGCCCCTCTTCGCCGAGCACGACCGCCATGATCACGGAGGTGTCAACGATGCGCTGCGTCATTCGAGGGGCGGCAAACCGTGCGCCTTGCGCCACTCGTTCGCCTCCTCCAGTTCGCGCCGCGCTTCCTCGCGACGTTCAGCAATCAATTCGTCCACGACGCTCTCGCCGGGATGCTCGGCCTTCCACTTCCTGGCAAAAGCCTGAACGCGCTTCAGCGCCACTTCCGGCGATACGATGCGGAATTCGCCGTCAGCCACGTCCGCCGTCACGATGTCCCCCGGCTTTACCAGCATTGCTGCCCGCATTTCAGCGGGGATTACCACGCGGCCGGCGCTGTCGATCTTGAGCCGTGTGTACTTGACCGATCGAAGTCCGTTTTCGTCCTGTTCAAAAGGCTGCGACCCTTCGAAAAAGCCTTCGCGATCGGACATGAGAAATGCTCCCGTGGCTGCGCTCCCATGATGGCATTTGTAGTCAAAAGTGGCAATCCTGCAGCGGGTTGCCAGTTTCTTGTTACTCCCCCATCATCTCCCGGCCGATCAGCCAGCGCCTTATCTCGCTCGTGCCGGCGCCGATCTCGTAGAGCTTGGCGTCGCGCAGCAGGCGGCCGGTCGGATAGTCGTTGATGTAGCCGTTGCCGCCGAGCATCTGGATCGCGTCGAGCGCCGTCTGCGTGGCGCGCTCGGCGGCGTAGAGGATGCAGCCGGCCGAATCCTTGCGGGTCGTCTCGCCGCGATCGCACGCGGCGGCGACCGCATAGACATAGGCGCGGCAGGCGTTCAACTGCGTGTACATGTCGGCCATCTTGCCCTGGACGAGCTGGAAATCGCCGATCGCCTGGCCGAACTGGCGGCGCTGCTGCACATAGGGCACGGCGACGTCCAGACAGGCGGCCATGATGCCGAGCGGCCCGCCGGACAGCACCACGCGCTCGTAGTCGAGGCCGGACATCAGCACCTCGACGCCCTTGTTCTCCTCGCCCAGCACGTTCTCGTAAGGCACCTCGACGTCCTCGAAGACGAGTTCGCCGGTGTTGGAGCCGCGCATGCCGAGCTTGTCGAGCTTCTGGGCTACGGAAAAGCCTTTCATCTCGCGCTCGATCAGGAAGGCGGTGATGCCGCGCGAACCCATGGTGGGCCCGGTCTTGGCATAGACCACCAGCGTTGATGCGTCCGGGCCGTTGGTGATCCACATCTTGGTGCCGTTCAGCACGTAGCGGTCGTTCTTCTTGTCGGCGCGGAGCTTCATCGACACCACGTCCGAACCCGAGCCGGGCTCCGACATAGCAAGCGCTCCGACGGCCGTGCCGGCGCAGAGGCCGGGCAGGTATCTTTGCTTCTGCTCCGGCGTCCCCCAGCGGTTGATCTGGTTGACGCAGAGGTTGGAATGGGCGCCGTAGGAAAGGCCGACCGCCGCCGAGCCGCGCGAGATTTCCTCCATCGCGATGACATGCGCGAGATAGGTCATGCCCGAGCCGCCATAATCAGGATGGGCCGTCATGCCGAGCACGCCGATTTCGCCGAGCTTCTGCCAAAGGCCGGCAGGGAAGTCGTTCTCGCGGTCGATCTCCGCCGCCTTGGGCGCGATCTCGTCGCGCGCGAAGCGACGCACGAGCTCACGCAGCGCCTCGATGTCCTCGCCGAGGCCGAAATTCATCGAATGATCATACATCAGCCACCTCCCGCTCCCTTGTCGTCGTCTTCGCGCCGGCCAGGCGCATCGTCATGCCGAGATAGGTCTCGGTGACTTCCTGCACCGAAAGCCGCTCGTCCGGACGGAACCAGACAATGACGCCGGTGATCATCTGGATGATCGCCATCGCCGTCAGCTTCGGGTCCTCCACCAGGAAATCGCCGGCCTCCGCTCCCTCGCGCAGGATCCGGCGGAGTTCCTTTTCGTAGGCCGAACGCATCTTCAGGATCGCGCTCAACCGCTCGCGCGACAAGCTTCTCAATTCCATGTTGGAAACATGCGTCGAATGCCGCCGTGCCACATGGAAGGAAATATGATTGCGCACGAAGGCGGCAAGCCGCGCCGGGGGCTCGGAGGAGGGGGGCCGCGCGGCCTCCCATGCCGCCAGCAGCCCTTCCATATGTTCGCGCATGAGCGTGAAGAGGAGGTCTTCCTTGGTCGGGAAATAGCGGTAGAGCGCGGCGGCCTGCACGCCGATCCCGGCGGCAAGCTGGCGCATCGTCACCGCCTCGTAGCCATGCCGCGCCATCAGCGTCAGCGCGGCTTCGCGCAGCGCCGCCTCCGTCTTTTCTCCGTCGGAACCGGTGGTCCGCGCCATAGCCGGAAATCCTCCCGCGCGAATAATAAAACGAGCGTTCAATTAATTCAAGGCGCCGTCGGGCGCCGGGCTTCTGTCGTGGAGAAGGCCCCTGATCACGGCGATGTCGCCAGGAGGGTTCCCGGTGAGAGGAGAGGCCGGACCGGCGGTCGCGGAGATGACGCGCTACTGCCGCCCGGCAAGATAGGCGGCGGTCCAGAAGCCGCAGCACAGCACGACGGCTCCCACGCCGATCGCCACCAGCACGGCATCGTAGCCGCCGGTCTCAGACCATATCCATGCGGCGGCGAGCGGGGAGACCGCGAGCATGACGTTCATGGGAGCGACCATCGCACCGTTTATCGCCCCATAGGCATCCCTGCTGATCATCTCCGGCACCATCAGTCCCCTGACGATCGTGATCATGCCGTTCGCGACGCCGTAGAAGGCGGCAATCGCGGCAATGACCGCCACGTTGGGCGGCGCCCAGGCGAAGCCCAACACGGCAAGTGGGAAAACGATCACGATCATCGAGCCGACCCGGCGGATCGGAGCATCGGGAGCAAAGAACATGATCAGGGTTCGACCGACTACCTGCGCCGGACCTATCACGGCCAGCACCGCAACGACGCCGGAGGTATCGAGCCCGCGTTCGAGCAGGAGAGGATAGAGGTGGAAGGTGAGCGCGGCGAAGGCCGCCTCATAGCCGACGAGCGCGACCATCAGCGCCCAGAAAACCGGGCGGCGCATCGCCCACGCCACGGCCTTCCGGCCGGCCAGCGGCAGAGCTTCGTGCGGCTGGCGCGAGGGGACTGCATGGTCCTTGGCGGGATCGATGGCGAGGAAATAGAGACCGCCGCAGACGGCGATGTTCGTCGCGCCGAGAACCATGAGCGCATGCCGCCATCCAAACATGTTGATGAGCAGCTGGATGAGCGGAATGAAGACGGTGCTGGCGAACCCGCCCCACAAGGTCAGGGCGGTGATGCCGCGGCGCGCGTTTCCCGAGCCGACCCGGCGCGCGATCACGGCGAAGGCCGGCTCGTAGAAGGTGGCGGCCTGCAAGCACCCGATCGCGGCGAAGATGGCGTAGAAGGCCAAGACATTCGACACCTGTGACCAGGCGAAGAGCATGAGACCGGCCCCCACCGACGCAAGGCTCATGACATAGCGTCCCTGCCCACGGTCGATGGCGGCGCCGACCGGATAGGCGGCTACGCCGGCGAGGGTGAGGCCAAGGGTTGCTGCGCCGTAGATCTCCGTCTTCGGCCAGCCAAGGTCGGTGCGCATCGCCTCGGCCATCAGGGCAAAAGAATAGTAGAGCGTTCCCCAGGAGCATATCTGGGCGATGCCGAGAGCGGTAATCAGCCGGCCGACTCCAGTATCGCGTTTCGACGTCTCGATCGCGTTTCCAGCCACGCGGCACTCCGACAAATTCCGGTCTTGGCGGCCGGGTTCGCGCCGCCCGAAGCCGGCGTTGTAGCGGGCCCTATCTGGCTCCGTCATGAGCCTTTGACATTCGCGCCCTTGGCCCAAGGGGCGTTTCCTTTCCAGATGCGTCGGGCCGCTCGGCCGTCTGCTGAAGCGATGATTTCGATAAAGCCGCTCGCCCCAAGGGGCGCACCCTCGCGGGCTTCTAGAAGCGCCAGCCTCGCGGCGCCGGCGATCGGCGTCGTCGCCTGCGCGGTTCAGCCGATGCCCTCGTGGCGCATCGAGGGACGGTTGAATTCGCGGAGGGAAGTGGCAGATTGACCTCTTTGTGGTGACGCGCCGAAGGAGCCGGATCGACGATGGAGAGAACGGCCGTTTTCGTGAGGATCGAAGGCCGTGTCCAAGGGGTCGGCTTTCGCGCGTGGACCCTTCGCGAAGCCCGGGCGCTCGGGCTTGCCGGTTGGGTGCGCAACGAAGCGGACGGATCGGTGAAGGCGCGGATCGAAGGGCGCCGGGAAAGCGTCGACCGGATGCTGGAGCGGCTCCGGACCGGTCCGCCCCGGCGCGTCGGTCACACGGGTCCTCGACGAGGTCTCGACGCCGGAAGAGGGGGAAGGCGGCTTCCGGATCGCCCGCTGAAAGGCCGCAGTCCGCGTCAGTCGTTCTTGTAGAGCATCCAGCCCTTGCGGAACTCGCCCCTGGTGAGCGAGGAATGCAGCGTCACGCGGTTGCGTCCGCCGACCTTGGAGGCATAGAGCGCCCGGTCCGCCTTGGCGTAGAGATCGTCCGGCGTTTCGGCTTCCGATGCCATGCACACGCCCATCGAGACGGTGATCGAGCCGCATGGTTCGCCCGTCTGCAGGCTGGTATATTCGCCGTGCTCGACGGCCATGCGCACCTGGTCGGCGAGTTCGGCAACCGCCGGCTCGCTGTTGCTCCTGACGATCAGCGCGAATTCCTCGCCGCCCGTCCGCGCTACGAAGACGTCCTGGGGAACGATCGCCTGCAGCATGGCGGCGACGCTCTGGATGATGCGGTCGCCGGTGGGATGGCCATGGCGGTCGTTGATGCGCTTGAAATCGTCGATGTCCGCCACGACCAGGGCGCCGTAAGAGGGCGCGCTGCCGATTTCGTAGACGGCGGCGAGCGCGCTGTCGAAGGCGCGGCGGTTGCGGATCTGGGTGAGCGGATCGGTGTCGGCCAGCCGCTTGTATTCCTCGAGCGTCGATTTGACCTTTTCGAGTTCCGCCGACTTGTCGGCCATCGAGCGCGCGATCTGTCGCCCGTGGTCGATCGTGGTGCCGGTGGCGGTCGCCATCACGCCGACGATCTTCGCCAGGAGTTCCTTGGTCAGCATGGCCCGGTCGCCGATGCCCGAGGACGTCTCGTTTAGGAACTTGCCGTAGTTCTCCAGCGACTTGCGCTCCTTGAGCAGCAGCAGCATGACCTCGTCGATCTTGCCGGCGATCTCGTTGCGGGCGTTCTCCACGACTTCCTCGCCGCGGCCGCGTCCGAGATGCCTCGCGCCGATGATGTCGAGCTTTTCCTGGGTGGCTCGGGTGCCGAGATCGATGATATCGGCGATCAGGGCCTGGTTGGTCCCGGTATAGGCCTCGTAGAACAGTTCGTAGTTCCGCGGCAGGCCGGGAATACCCATCTGGCGCAGCGTCAGCGCGATCTTGCTGGTGATGTCGAGCGGGCGAGCGCCCGGCGCTTCCGACGGCTGCATGCGGTTACCTGCCCCCTCCGGCGCGCGAAGACACCGGTCCCCATTGGCATTCGTCCTGCGCGGCCGCCTTCGAACGCCGAAATGGCATATCCCTGATTTATTTAACTTAATGCGCCCTTACTAACGTTGCGTTAATCACCCGTCGCAACGCAAGGTAGATCGAGTGCAACGCCGGATGGCGAGCGACGGGCCAGCCCCCACCATTATGGACGGAGTCCAGTTAATTTACTGGACTCCGTCCATAAATGGAGTAATTCTGATCCATGCAGCTACGGAGACCGCCATGGATGAGACCCTTGCCGGACAGGTCGCAGAGGTGCGCCGGTTCAACCGATTCTATACGCGTACGGCGGGTTTCCTGAACGAGACACTGACGCAAAGCGCCTTCACGCTCGCCGAGGCGCGCATCCTGTTCGAACTGGCTTATGGACCATCGCCTTTTGCCGTCGATATCGGCCGCGATCTGGGGCTCGATCCAGCCTATCTCGCGCGCATCCTGAAGCGGTTCACAGCGGCCGGACTGGTTGTCGCGGAACCGGACGACGGCGACCGCCGCCGGCGCCGGCTGACCCTGACGGCCAAGGGGAAGGACGTCATGGCGGATCTCTGGGCAAAGGCGGATGTCGATATCGGGCGCATGCTGTCTCCGCTCGGCGAGGGGCAGCGCCATCGGCTTACCGCCGCCATGGCCGATATCGAAAGCGTGCTCGGCCGGGAGGGGCAGGCGAGCCCGGAAGTCGCGATCCGCCCGCACCGCGCGGGCGACATGGGCTGGATCATCCATCGCCAGGCCGTGCTCTATGCCGAGGAATATGGCTGGGACATCGGCTATGAGGGGCTGATCGCCGGCATCTGTTCGGACTTCATCCTGAATTTCAAGCCGGGCAAGGAATTCTGCTGGGTCGCCGAGCGGGGCGGCAGCGTCATCGGGTCGGTCTTCCTCGTACGCAAGGACGACGAGACGGCGAAGCTCAGGCTGCTCTATGTCGAACCCTCGGCGCGGGGGCTGGGCGTCGGCCGGCGGCTGGTGGACGAATGCATCGCCAAGGCTCGGGATTGCGGCTACCGCAAGCTCGTCCTGTGGACCAACGATGTGCTGACCGCGGCCCGCAGGATCTACCAGAAGGCCGGTTTCGTCCTGGTCGAGGAGGAGCGGCACCATTCCTTCGGCAAGGATCTCGTCGGCCAGAACTGGGAACTGGAACTGTGAGGCCGTAGGAGCGGTGCTTCTGGTGGTGCGACCCTGAGCTTGTCGAAGGGGAGCCTCGAAGGATGCACCATCAGCGGGAACTCAGTTCCTCCGCGCATCCGCAAGCGCGCCGGGGAATTCGGCGGCGAAGATGGCGATCTCTTCTTCCGGACCGCAACTGACGCGGATGGCGCGGTCGAGGATCGGCGCCATCGATTTCCGGACGAAGACATCGCGCGCGATCAGCGCGTTCATTACCTTCAGCGCATAGGCGCCGTCGCGGCCGCAGTCGATCGAAACGAAGTTCGTGGCCGAGGGCAGGGCGGTCAGGCCGTTCTCCCGCGCGATACCGGCGATGCGGGCACAGCAGCCCGCGATCTTTTCCAGCGTCGACTTGAGATAGGCCTGGTCCGCGAGCGCCGCCAGACAGGCTTCCTGCGTCATCCGGCTCATGCCGAAATGGTTGCGTACCTTGTCGAAGGCGCGGACCGTCTCGGCCTCGCCGACGGCGTAACCGCAACGCATGCCGGCGAGGCCATATGCCTTGGAGAAGGTGCGCATGCGAAGCACATTCGGCCGGTTCGTGTCGAGCGGGGGCAGGGCGGAGGCCGGGGCCATCTCGCCATAGGCCTCGTCGAGCACCAGCAGCGTGGTCTCGGGCAGCGCCTCGATGAAGCCGACGATCGCGGCGCTGTCCCACCAGCTTCCCATCGGGTTGTCCGGATTGGCGAGATAGACGAGCGGCGCGTCCTCCCGCTTCACCGCGTCGAGCAGCGATTGCAGGTCCTCGCGGTCGGCGACATAGGGCACCGCGACGAGGCGGCCGCCGAAGCCGGCGACATGGTAGTTGAAGGTCGGGTAGGCGCCGAGCGAGGTGACGACCGGCATGCCGGGCTCGATCATCAGCCGTACGACGAGGCCGAGCAGCCCGTCGATGCCTTCCCCCACGACGATATTCTCCGGCCTGACGCCGTGATGGACCGCCAGCGCCGATTTGAGATCGTGGTTCTCGGGATCGCAGTATTTCCACATCTCGCCGGCGACTTCCGCCATGCGCGTCGCGACTTTGGGAGAGGCGCCGAAGCCGTTCTCGTTGGCGCCGATGCGGGCGCGGAAGGGACGGCCGCGCTGCCTTTCCTGCGTCTCCGGTCCGACGAAAGGCACCGTCGCCGGCAGCGACTGGGCGAGCGGGGTGAGGCTCGGGCGTTGGAGCATGATCGGGGTTCCGTTTACGGGCGGCGGATACGTAGCGGGAAAGGCGGAGACCGGCAATCGGGGAAATCGGATATGGAAGTACCCTCCCAAGAGCAGCGACAATCGCATATGGCCGGATTTTCCCCGCTCCGTCCCGCCTCGCGGCCGGAACGCCAAAACGACCTGTCGGCACGCCCGGCACGACGCTAGATTGGCGGCATGAAAGAACGCCACTCAGCCGAACTGCCCGATTGGCCGGCCGGAACGATCTTCACGGTCGGTCATTCGACGCTGCCGCTCGAGAGCTTCATCGATGTCCTGCGGACCTACGATATCGAACGTCTCGCCGACATCCGTTCGATACCGCGCTCGCGCCGCAATCCGCAGTTCAACGCCGATACGCTGCCCGCGGCGCTGGCGAAGGAAGGCGTGGAATATGTCTCGATGCCGGCGCTCGGCGGCCTGCGCCGTCCGCACAAGGGCTCGCCCAATGGAGGCTGGCGCAACGACAGCTTCCGCGGCTATGCCGACTACATGCAGACGCCGGCCTTCGCCGACGCGGTGCAGACGCTGATCGAGGCCGGCGCCGAAAAACGGACGGCGATCATGTGCGCGGAAGCGGTGCCGTGGCGCTGCCATCGGTCGCTCGTCGCCGACGCGCTTCTGGTGCGGGGCATCCAGGTGGTGGAGATCCTGTCGGCGACCAGTTGGCGGCCGCACGAACTGACGGAATTCGCCGCCGTCGACGGGCTCTCCATCACCTATCCGCCGGAACAGCCATCGCTTTTATAGCGCGTGCCGCGCTGCCCGTCGGTTGCAATGGTCGGATATTCCCCTCTGTCCGCATGGCGTTGGAGCGGGAGCGAGCTTCATACGGGCGATGGGGCTATTCCGGGGCGGGTTCCAGCGTGTTGATCATCAGCGCCGAATGGGCATAGGCGCCGCCGGCGCGCATCTCGGCGGCTACCCAGACCGCCTCCATCAGCTCTTGCGGCGTCGCGCCGGCGCGCTTCGCCGCCTTGGTATGCCCGGTGATGCAATAGGGGCATTGCGTCACATGGGCGACGGCCACCGCGATCAGTTGTTTCGTCTTCGCCGACAGCGCGCCCTCGGCGAAAACCGCCTTCGAGAATGCCTGGAATGCGGCTTCGGCCTCCGGAGCAAGCTCGCGGCGCTTCGCCGCGATCTCCCTTGTGGGTTTCGGATAGAGCGTATCGGTCATCGCTGGTTCCTCGGCGCGGTTGCTTTGACCTTTCTGATCTCGGGAAACGCCGGCGACAAGGCGCCTGGATACCGAATCAGGTGAGCCACATGACGAAGACCATGCCGATGATGATGAGCACCAGCCCGCCGATCAGCATGGGAAGGAGCGTGCTGTCCTGATCGACTCCGGACTGGATAATTCGAGTTCCGGCGTCTTTTCCGCCGTGTTCGCCACGCTCTTCCATGTCGTTCTCCGATGCCGCCGGCTGTGGCGCGTCGCGGTCGCCCGAGACGGTTTTTCCGGAAGGAGGGCCGTCGTCACGATGCGTCGTGTCTCTCATGCGCCATAGTCGAGCTTATAACATACATTGTCAATGCATGTTTTAAGGATGCGACAAGCCGCCCCTGGAGACCGACATGGTTGCAAAACATATATCGGCAGGGCATCTTTAGCCGGCGGGTCGCGCTCGGTTCCCGCAGGCGAAGGATTGCGGATGCGACTGACGGATTTCTCGGACTATTCGCTGCGGCTGCTCATGTATGCCGCAGCCAATGAGGAGCGGCTGATCACCATCGAGGAGACCGCCGGGCTCTACGGGATCTCGCGCGCGCACCTGATGAAGGTCGCCAACCAACTGACCCGCGCCGGCTTCCTGGAGGCCGTGCGCGGACGTTCCGGCGGCCTCAGGCTTGCCGCCCGCCCCGAGCGCATACGGCTCGGCGACGTGCTGAGGGTGACGGAGCCGGATTTCGCGCTAGTCGAGTGCTTTCGCGGCAGGAACAGTTGTCGCCTCACGCCGCGTTGCCGGCTGCGTGGGGTCCTGGGAGAGGCACTTGCCGCATTCTCCGACACGCTCGACCGCTACACGCTCGCCGATCTTCTGCTCTCCCCGGAGGATTTCGGCCTGAAGCCGGCGGCATAGATAGAAAGGACGGGTGCCATGAGCATCGGGAACCGCATCGCCGTCGTGTCCGGACCGGACAGCAAGGCCGCGCAGGCCGTGATAGCAGCCTCGGTCGCCGCGTGGCGAGCGCAGGGCGCCAGAGTGGCGGGCGTGCTTGCGGAGGAGCATGACCTGCCCGGCCGTTCCTGCGGCGCTGGCTATCTGCGCGACATCGCAAGCGGCGAGCGCTTTGCCATCTACGGGGATTTGCCAGCCTCCGGGAGCACCTGCCATATCGATGCCGGCGGGGTCCAGGCCGCGTGCAAAGCGCTGCTTGGCCAGATCGCGTCGAGCGACCTGATCGTGCTCAACAAGTTCGGCAAGCTCGAAGCCATGCGCCAGGGGCTGTGGGAGGCCCTGGAAGCGGCCGTCGCCGCCGGAAAGCCATCATTGTTCGCCCTGTCCGAAAAGCATGCGGAAGCCTTTCGGGCCTTCGCTCCCGAGGCGACCTATCTGGCGCCCGACCGGACAGCTCTCGATCGCTGGTGGGACGCGACGCGCGGGAGTTCTGCAAAGTAAGAATGACGGCCTGTGCGTCTCAGCGCGCCGGCGCGTGGCGCAGCACCGTCAGGCTTTCGCTGACCACGTTCCCGTCGGCGTCCACCACCGCCGTCCATGCCCGGTTGCCGCAGCGGACGGTGAGGCGCTGCCGGCCCTCGTCTTCGCCGCGGCCCTGCTCGACCGAACTCCTGACATGGCCGGCCCGCAGGAGGTGGCGGAAGCGCTCGGCGGTCAGCGCAAAGCGCTGCGCCAGAAGCGCGGGATCGAGAAGGAAATCGCCTTCGCCGTCGCGTTCCAGCCTGGGGGATAGGTCGGCTTGTCCTGACATTGGTGCGGCGCCGTCACGCATCTTTCAGCTTAAACATCGATTGACAATATATGTTTTATCCGGGCATTGATGCAAGCGGTAACAGGGCGGGGGAAAAGCCCGAGCCGGCGGCCATCGAGGAAGCCGAACGAGATGGATGAAGAAAATGGACGAAAGCCGCGATCCGGAGCGCGAGTACGAGCCGGGCAGCCGCAAGACGATCCTCATCGACGGCAAGCCCTTGCCGGAGATGCTGGACGAGCGGATGATCCACGACGTCGTGCACGGCTTCTATGACAAGATCCGCGCGGACGACCTGCTCGGCCCGATCTTCAACGGCGTGATCAGGGATGAGGACTGGCCGAAGCATCTCCAGAAGATGTGCGACTTCTGGTCATCCGGCCTGCTGCGCACGGTGCACTACACCGGCAGGCCGCTGCAGCCGCACCTCGTCATCCCGGATCTCGGCGAGGAGCATTTCCGCCGTTGGCTGACATTGTTCCGCGCCACGGTCCATGAGATCTGCCCGCCGCCGGTGGCGAAGCTGTTCATGGACCGCGCCATCCGCATCGCCCATTCCTTCCGGCTGGCGCGTGCCTTCCACCATGGCGAAAGCACGCTTTCCATCCGGCCGATCCTGGAGGGGACGCTGTAGGGCGGCCATGCCGCCCTTCCGCGCGTCTCTACAGCGACCAGTCCTTGATCTCCCAGACCGGCCTGCCCCTGATGTCGCCGGCCGACTTGTCGGTGAAGGCGGATGCCGGCGGCTTCTGCCCGACATGGTCGTAGGCCGCCTTGGCGACATCCGCGCCCAACCCGATGACCTTCCGGGCCTTGTCCGCCGAAAGCTCGTCCTTGAAGATCGCCTTGGTGGTCGAGAGCCCGACGAGGGTCTTCACATCTCCCTCGGTGATCCAGTTCCAGCCGCGCCGTTCCCACAGGACGGTCGGTATCCACTTTTCCTGCGAAGCCTTGTCGCCGGTCCAGTTTTCCCCGCCGATGGCGACGATTTCGGCCGGCTTCATGGCGACGAGGGCTTCGGTCGCGCGTGCGGTCGCCACCAGCAGCGCTGTCACCACCTTGGGGTTCGACTTCAGGAATTCCTGGCGCACCACCCACCAGATACGATGGGGATAATAGGCTTCGGGCGCGAACGGCGTCTTGGAGAAGCTCGCGATGGTGAGTCCCGCGCCCTTGCCTTCGGGACCGTCATAGGCCGGACCCGTCTTGCCGTCGTTGCGCGCAAGCGTGATCAGGTCGCCGGCGGCCTCGGCCGCGCCCGCCATAGGCTCCAGGCTGACCACCGCGTCGATGCCGGCCGGAGCATGGCTGAGTTCGGCGAGCGCGTTGATGTTGCGCACGTTGATGCCGAGCGCCTTGGGATCCGGCGTGCCGAAATGCGCTTCCAGCATACGGACGAGCACGAGGTGCAGGTCCGAACCGAGAATGGTGAGGACCGTCTTGCCCTTGAGGTCGTCGAGGTTCTTGATCGGTGAGCCTTTCGGCACCTGCAGCGGGAAGGTGTTGCCGCCACCGATGATGCCGATCGGCACGGCCGGGTCGCCGCTGGTCAGCGTCCGGATGCATGGAGTGGAGCCCAGATTGCCGAACTGCAGCTGGCCGGCGGCGATGCCCTGCAGCATGCGCAGGAGCACCGGGAAATTGAGATATTCCGCGTCGACCTGCTCGGCGCCCAGCTCTTCGGCCGCCTTTTCAAGGAGCTTCTGGTTCTGCAACTGGCGGATGATCGCGGCCTGTTCATTGGCCAGACCGACACCCATGCTGATCTTGAGCGCTTCCGCGAAAGCCGGGCTGACCCGGCAAAGCGGCAGTGTCGCCAGCGCCGCGCCGGCCGCGAGAAATTGACGTCTGGTGGTTTCCATCTTCTTTCCTCCCTTGCTTCAATTGCCTTCCTCGGCGATGGCCATCGCGGCCTCGTCCCGGATCACGCTCCATAGCTGGTCGACGATCCGCGCTACCTCGGGCACGCTCCTGAGCGGCGCTCTCGGCCGCGGCAGGTCGATGTCGATGACGGCCTTTATCCGGCCCGGCCGGCGCGCCAGCACGACCACCCGGTCGGCCAGCAGCACCGCCTCGTCGATGCCGTGCGTGACGAAGACGACGGTCGGCCGGTCCGCGCTTTCGACGCCGTCGCCCCACAGCCTCAGCAATTCATCCTGCAGGATGATGCGGGTCTGCAGATCGACAGCCGCAAGCGGCTCGTCCATCAGCCAGACCTTGGGCTCGTTGGCGAGCAGGCGGGCCAGGGCGCAACGCTGCCGCATGCCGCCGGAGAGTTCGTGCGGATAACGATCCTCGAAGCCCTTGAGCCCGACCAGCTCCGCCAGTTCGCCGGCCTTGTCGCGACGCGCGCGGCGCCCGACGCCGCGCGCGAACGGACCGAACTCGATGTTGCCGATCACCGTTCGCCATGGAAAGAGCGCATAGTCCTGGAACATCACGCCGCGCTCGGGCGCCGGGCCCGTGATCGGTTTGCCCTCGAATAGGATTTCCCCCGCGCTCGGCGACAGGAACCCGGCGACCAGCGAAAGAAGCGTCGATTTCCCGCAGCCCGACGGGCCGATGATGCTCAAAAACTCGCCCGGCCGCACGTCGAGGCTTATCTCGCGCAGCGCCTCCACCATTCCTCCGCCGCGCGGTGCCTGGAACGTCTTGGATACGGCATCGAGCCGGATGATCGGCTTGCTCATCGCTGCGTCCATGGCATCAACCTCGCCTGTGCGCGGCGCAGACCGCTGTCGATAAGGAAACTCACGATGCCGATGACGATCATGTAGAGGACCAGCGCATCGACATCGCGGCGGACATAGAGCGTATCGACCATCAGCTGCCCAATTCCGGCCACCGCGCGCCTGGCCGTCTGCACCTTGATGCCGATCGCGAGTTCGGCGGCGATGATCGAGCCCCAGGCGAAGGCCATGGCGATGCGCGCGCCGGTGAAGACGAAGGGGAGAGCGCCGGGAAGCACCACCGAGCGGATCAGGAGAAGGCGGCCGGCGCCGAGCGATTCGGCCGCGTGGAAAAGCGAGCGCGGGATGCGCCGCGCCGCCTCGCTGGTGTTGAGGATGAACGGGAACACCGCCGCATAGGCGACGACGAAGAGCGCCGCGTCGCCACGGACGCCGAGCCACAGGATCGCCATCGGAATCCATGCGATCGGCGCGACGCCCCGCAATCCGTCCAGGACGGGGCGCAGCGTGCGGTCGAGAACGGGCACGGTACCGATCGCCAGGCCGATCGGTATGCCGATCGCGGCGGCGATGGCGAAGCCGATGACCACGCGCTCCAGGCTGCTGCCGAGGGCGCTGAACAGCGTGCCGTCCTCTGTCAGCGCAAGGGCCGAGTGCACGACGCCGCTCGGCAGCGGCACGAGTCCCTGCGTGTGGCTCGCGCGCACCGCGATTTCCCAGGCGACGAGGACGATCGCGACCACCGCGAAAGGCAGCCCGATGCGCATGGCGGGGCTCATCGCGATCCTCCATGCGCGGGCGACCAGCGAAGCAGCGACGATTGCAGCAGCCGCAGCAAGGCGTCGAGCAGATAGCCGATGATGCCGATCACGACGATCGTCGCCATCACGCCCTCCATGGAGAAGAACTCCTGGAAATATTCGATGCGGTAGCCGAGGCCGGTATCGGCGCCGACCAGTTCGCCCGCGACCATCGCCACCCAGCCGACGCCCAGCGAAAGCCGCGCGCCGGCAAAGACGGCCGGCAGCGCGGCGGGCAGCACGATATGCGTCACCACCAGCCTGCGCGAGGCGCCGAGCATCTCGGCCGCGCGCACCAGCGTCGGGTCGACGCGGCGGATGCCGTCAAGCGCGTTGACGAAGATCGGGAAGAGCGAGGCATAGAAGATCAGGAACATCGGCACGCCCTGGCCGACGCCGAAGAGAAGGATGGCGATCGGGATCCAGGCGATGGCGCTGATCGGTCGGAGGAATTCGGCGATGGGGTCGATGACGGCGGCGACGAGCTCGAACCGCGCGCAGAGAAGCGCCAGCAGCAGGCCGAGAATGGCGCCCGTGCCGAAGCCCCCCGCGAGATGAAAAAGGCTTGCGACGATGTCGTTGACGAGGTCGCCATGGGCGAGGTCGACGAGCGCACCCCAGATGGTCTGCAAGGGCGGGACGAGGGTGGGATTGGCGGCGACCATGCTGGCGATCTGCCAGCCGACCGCGAGCGCCACCACGCCGGAGAGCGGCTCCAGCCACGACAGCAGGAAATGGCGGAGCCCGGCGGAGCGCCTCATGGGACCGCCCTCGCCAGCGACCAGTCGCCCACCCGGTCGGATACCGAGGCGAGAAGATCGGGGTCGAGCATGATCCCCAGCCCGGGGCCTTCCGGAAGGAGGGAGTGCCCGTCCTCGAAGCGTGGAAGGCTGCCGCCCGTCAGCCGCCAGAATAGATCGCTTTCCTCGAACTGCACTTCCAGCCGGTCGAAATGGCGGACAGCCGCCGAAATATGCAGGCTCGCCGCATGCGCGATCGGCCCGGCCGGATTGTGCGGGGAATAGGCCACGCCCAGCCCCTCGAAAAGCGTCGCGAGCCGCATCATCTCGCTGACACCGCCGGCATATTTCACGTCCGGCATCATGACATCGTACACGCCGGCCTCGGCGAAAGGGCGGTTCTGCTCGACGCCGATCAGTTCCTCGCAACCGGCAAGGCGCATCCCGGCATCGTTGGCGAGCCTGCGCAGCCGGCGGATGGCCGGGATCGCGGCGCCGGTCTCGGCGACAGGGCATTCGAGCCAGCGGACGCCCAGCCGGGCGACCTCTTCTATGAGCGTCGTCGCGGAGGCCTCGTCGAAGCGCCAGTGGCAGTCGACCATGAGTTCGCGCCTGGGGCCGATCGCGCCCGCGACAGCCGCGATGCGGTCCAGGCCCGGGCGCATGGCCTCGATGAACCGGCCCTCGCGCCGCGCCGCGTCGTCCACCTCGTCGAAGGGAGCGAGCTTGAACGCCGTGAAACCGGCATCCAGGGCGAGGCCCGCGCTGGCGGCAAAGCCGGCCGGCGAGCGGTCGACCGTCCGGCGGTTGACATTGGCATAGAGCGGCACGCGCTGGCGCCGCGCGCCGAGATGGTCGGCGAGGCGCTTGCCCTCGCGCCGCGCCGCGATGTCGTGGAGGGCCTGGTCTGCGGCGGAGACGAACGCGGCTTCTGCAAGGGTTCCGCATCGTCCGGTCATGTCGGCCGGCTCGGCGGGCGCTCCCAGCAGCGACGGCGCGAAACGGTCTCCAGCCTGCTTGACCAGGACCTCGCGCCCCTGGAGCGAGGCCTCGCCGAGACCGACCAGTCCCGATTTCGCCTGGAGCGTCAGGAACAGCCACCGCGTCTTTGCCGAGACGCGGACATCATGCATCAGGATGCGATCGATCGTGTCCCTCATCCCGCCGCCATCGCGGCCGCCGGCGCGGCCGTCCCCATGCGTTCGACAAGCTCCTGCCGTGCCTTGAGCACATGCGACCCCATCAGCACGGCCGCGCCTTCGGCGTCGTTGCTGCGAAAGCATTTGATCAAATGGCGGTGATCGCTGGCCACGCCGGCGAAACGCTCCGAGCCATAGCCGTAGCGCTGCCAGAGCGCGGCGATGAGCAGCCAGTGCCGGTCGACGAGGAAGACGGCATCCGGGTTGTCGGCGACGCGATTGACCAGTTGATGGAAGCGCCGGTTGGACGCCAGCACCGCATCCCAGTTCCCGCGCGCGATTTCGCTTTCGAGTTCGTCCTCGATCCGCTCCAGTTCGGCCGCGTCCGCAGCACGGAAACGATCGGCGGCACGCCTGGAAAGCATGATTTCCAAGGCACTCCGGGTCTCGAACAGGTTGGATACGAATTTCCGGTCGACGGGCCGGATGTGCGCCCCGCGGTTCGGCTCGATGACGACGAGGCCTTCGCCGCGCAACTCGCGCAGGGCCTCGCGGACCGGCATGTGGCTGACGCCGTAGCGCGATGCCAGTTCGTCGATCGTCACGCGACCGCCGAACGGCAGTATCCCGGCCACGATTTCATGCCGGATGCGTTCCGGCACATCGAATGCGCGAGGCAAGCCTTCCTCCCAGATTTGATCAAATCTTAGGGACGGGAGGGAATGCCGTCAACCCGTTTATGCGAGGTCACGGTCCTTCAGATGCGTGAGGTCGGATGAGAGGTTTCGGGAACAGCGCAGGCCGGCGACCGGCTTTTCGCGAATCGCGTGAAGCCGGGCCTTACGCCGCCCTGGCTCGCTGGCTTCTCAGATTGTGGATGTGGACATGCTCACCGGCAGCCACCGGGCGGGTCAGCCGGCCGATCGGCGCACCGTATTTCAGGACCTCATCGCCTTCCGACAGGTCCGAAAGCGCGAATTTGTGACCGAGCGGGATCGGCTCCCGCAAGGCGACGGACAGGATTTCGTCGCCACACCGGACGCGCACGGTTCCGGATAGGTCCCGCAGCGCCACTGCCACGTGGTCGCCGGGCGCGATCTGCACGGCGTCCCACCCGGCTTCTTCCTTTCGGCCCGTCACAGGGACGCCCCGATGCGGGTGAAGCATTCCGAACCTTCGCCGACGGCCTCGCCCCAGGTGAGGGTGCCCGAGGCGAAGCCGACCATCCCGGCGAACAGGCGGTCGGCCGCCGCGTCGAGCGTCTCGCGTGCCTGGAAGACGTCGCCGGCATCGAAATCAAGCTGATCCCGGACATGCTCATGGGCCGTGGGATTGGCGCTGATCTTGATCGTCGGCGCGAGCAGGCTGCAATAGCTGTTGCCCGGCCCCGTCGTGAAGAGGATCATCTGCGTGCCGGAAGCGACGAAGCCGGTCATTGATTCCGGCGAGAAGCTCGGGCCGTCCATGAGGTACAGGCCGGCCTTCGCAGGTGGCTCGGCGAAGGGCAGGAGCCCGGCAACGGGCCGCGACCCGGCCTTGGCGACGGCGCCCAGCGATTTCTCCTCGATGGTGGAAAGGCCGCCACGGATGTTCTCCGCGCCCGGATTGTTGCCGAGGAGGTCGACCCCCGCCGCCGTCACCGCCGCCTCGCGCGCCGCGACGGCGCGGACGATCGCCTCGCCGGTTTCCGGAACCGCCCCGCGATGGCGCAAGGCGTGCTCCGCGCCCAGCCATTCGATCGTCTCGCCGATCACGGCCGTTCCGCCGGCATCGACGAGGCGGTCGGCGAGGGCGCCTGCGAGGGGATTGGCGGCAAGGCCCGAACTCGCGTCCGAATGACCGCATTCGAGGCCGATATAGAGATCGGCCATGGAAATCGGCTTCCGGCGGGCCCGCGAGATCTCGCGTGCGAGCCGTGCGCCGAGGCGGATTGCCCGCGCGGTCAGCTCAAGGGCGTCCTCGTGCGTGTCGTCCAGCGTCAGGACCTCGATCAGGGCGGGCGACCGCGCGGCGATTGCGTTCGCCACCTCGTCCGCCGATTTGCGGTCGACGCCGACGATCAGCACCGCACCGATGTTGGGATTGGCGCCGATGCCGACCAGTTGCCGGAAGTGGCAATCCTTGTCCGGCCCGAACTGGCCGCGCCCGTAGGGCGTGGCGACGAGTTTCGAGCCGGGAAGCGCGGCGGCGACACGGCCGGCGGCGGCGCCGATCAGGCCGTTGATGCCGAGGATCAGGAGATGGTTGCGCACGCCTGCGCGGCCCGAACGCCTTGGGAAACCGAGGAATGTCTTTTCGGCCATTCGGGGCTGCTCGTGCTACGCCGCCTTCGCCATCGGCGGGACCGGCGTTTCCTGCCTTAGCAGACACTCCTGCTTGAGTTCCAGCCAGAAATCGTCGGGTATGGCGCGCGCCATATGGCGCAGATTGGTCTCCACCTCCCCTGGCGAAACCATGCCGGTGGCGACGCTCGCCACGACCGGATGCCCGAGTGCGAACTGCAGGGCCGCGGCGGCGAGCGGCACGCCGTGCAGCGCGCAGATGCTCTCGATGCGCCTAGTCCTTTCCAGGATTTCCGGGTCGGCGTCGGCGTAGAAATATTTGGCGCCGGGCTTCGCGCCGGTCGCCAGGATGCCGGAGTTGAAGGGGCCGGCGGCGACGATCGAGATGCCGCGCGCCGCGCAGGCCGGAAACAGCCTGTCGAGCGGCGTCTGTTCCAGAAGCGTGTAGCGGCCGGCCAGCATGAAGCAGTCGAAATCGCCGGCCTCGGCGAAGCGCGCGAGGATGTCCGGATCGTTGACGCCGACGCCGATCGCCTTGACGGCGCCCTGGGCGCGCAGCTTGTCCAGCGCCTTGTAGCCGCCTTCCATCACTTCGCGGAAACGCTCTTCGACCGCGTCGCCGTGCCATTTCCGGTTGACGTCGTGGATGTAGAGGATGTCGGCGCCGGCCATGCCGAGCCGCTGGCAGCTGTCGTCGACGGAACGCATGATGCCGTCATAGCCGTAGTCATAGACGATCTCGAAGGGCAGGGCTTCGCGAAACATCGATTCCGGCGCATGGCCGGAGCGGGCCGGCTTCAGGAGACGGCCGACCTTGGTCGAGAGGACGAAATCCTTCCCCCGACCGCGGAAGGCCTCGCCGAGCCGATGCTCGGCGAGCCCGATCCCGTAGAAGGGCGCGACATCGAAATAGCCGATGCCGCTGTCGCGCGCGGCGCGCACCGCCTGATGCGCCTGCTCGTCGGGCACCTTGTCGAAGAGCCCGCCGATCGGTCCGCAGCCGAAGCCGAGGACCGTCACTTCCAGGCCGGTGCGGCCGATGCGTCTGCGCTCCATCGCTAGCGCGCCATCCGCACTTTCACGCCGGCCTGCTCCTCGCGAAGCCGAAGCACGGCGCTCACATCGAGGCCGGCAAGCCCGTTGCCCGACGCCTGTTTCAGCACGTCGAACGCGGCCGAACCGACCGGCGTCTCGACGCCGAGCGACTTCGCCATCTCGACCGCCAGCCTGTGGTCCTTCTCGGCCAGCCGCACCATGAAGCCGAGCGAGAAATCGTCGGCCAACGCCTTCTTCGGCAGCGAGATGCCGAGCTGGTTGTTCCAGGCCATGGTCGTCTTCATGACCGCCATCATCGTCTCCAGGCTGAGGCCGGCCTTGATGCCCATGACGAGCGCCTCGCTGGTGGCCGAAAGGATGGTGTTGGCGAGGAAGTTGTTGGCGAGCTTCATGGCTTCGCCCATGCCGAGCCCGCCGCAGTAGAAATAGTCCGTGCCCATGCAGTCGAGCACGGGCCGCACCTCGTCCACCGCCTTCGGATCGCCGCCGACGATCAGCGTCAGCGTGCCGGCGATGGCGTGGTCGGCGGTCTTGCCGACGGGGCTGTCCACCATGGCGACGCCGCGTTCGGCGAGCGCCTTGCCGATCTTCCGGGTATAGGCCGGGTCGATGGTGCTCATGTCGATCACCACCGCGCCCGGTTTCAGGCCATGGATGGCGCCGTTCTCTCCGAGGATGGCGCGCTCCACGTCGGGGCCGTCCGGCAGCATGGTGATCAGGACATCGACCCCTTCCGCCGCCTCCCTAGGGGAGCCGGCGGTCGTGCCGCCGGCCTCCCTGTGCTTTTCGAGGGCGGCGGGATTGAGGTCGAACCCCTTCACGGGAAAGCCCTTCCTCAGCACGTTCCGTGCCATCGGGCCGCCCATGGTGCCCAGACCGACAAATCCGATTTTCTTCATGTTCGCCGCCTTTTTCCTTTATCCTAGCGTTAGGTCGCGTTCAGTCTTCCTTCGGCCACTTCGACTGTTCCCAGACGGGCAGGCCGCGCACGTCGGCCACGTCCTTGGCCGTGAAGGCCGCTTCGTCCGGGACCTTGCCCGAAGCCTCGTAGGCCTGCTGCATCAGCGGAGCGCCCTTCGAGATCGCCTTGTCGATCTGGTCCCATGTGGTCGGCTGCGAGATGAGGCCGCCGGCGACCATGAACTTCGACGCGGCGACGACCGCGCTGACGTCGCCCCGCGTCGACCACACCCATTTGCGGGCATAGAGCACGTCGTCCTTCCAGACCTTGGCGCCGAGCTCTGGCGGCAGCTCCCAGTATTTCTTGACGAGCTGCGACACGTCGCCGGGATCCATCTTGACGAGCGCCTCCAGCGCCTCCTGCTGGGCGCTCATGAAGGCGACCGCCAGCTTCGGCGCCTTCTCCAGGAGCTTGTTCTGCGCCATCCACATGGAGCGGTGCAGGTAATAGCCGTCCGGGTAGAAGGGCGATTTCTTGACCGACGGCAGCAGGATGCCGGCGCCTTCGCCCTCGGGGCCCTTGTAGTAATCTTCCGTGTAGCCGTAGGAGTTGACGATGCCGACGGTGCCGACATCCTTCTGCGCCTTCAGGAAGGCGGGGTAGATGACGACGGCGGCGTCGAGGCCGGTCGGCACGGTGGCCGCCTGGGCCTGCGTCGGCGTGTTGACGATCTTGATGCCGTTCGCCTTGGGATCACCGGAGCCGAGCTGGTAGAGCAAGATCTGCGAGAGGGCGTTGTAGGGATCGCCGCCGAGAAGCGCGCCGACGGTCTTGCCCTTCAGGTCCTGGACGTTGCGTATGCCGCTGTCGGGACGGGTCGCCAGCACGAAGCGCAGGTGACCCTCGCCGACGTTGAGGATGCTCCATGGCTGCTTGGCGGCGATGCCGCGGATGATCGGCGTGTTGCCCCACATGCCGAGATCGAGATTGTTGCTGACGAAGGCCTCGACCTGCGGCATCGCCGACGGGTAGTCGCGCCAGTCGACCTTGAGGTTGTAGCCCTGCTTCGCGGCGTGCTTCTCGAAGAGCTTCTGCTGCATCATGTATTCGGTGATCGGCGAATTCGCCGCCGCCCAGGGCTGCCGCCCGACGGAGACGGAAGCCTCTTCCGCCGCGCGCACGACCGAGGGGCGGTAGAGCACGGCCGCTCCGACGCCGGCCGCGCCCGCCACGAGCAGCGTGCGCCGGCTTATGCTGTTGCCTTTTCTGTAGGTCATTTCGTCTCCTCCATGTTTAGGCCCCGTGGGCCTGGCCTTTTGGCCGGTTCATGCCTTGACGGTCGCGGCATAGGCTTCGTCGCGTATGAGCTGCCAGATGTGCTCGACGAGTTCCTGAAAGGCCGCACTTGCCCGCATCTCCGGCTTGCGCGGCCGCGGCAGGTCGACGGTCTTGATTTCCCTTATCCTGCCGGGATGGCTCCCCATCACCACGATCCGGTTGGCGAGGAAAACCGCCTCGTCGATGCCGTGGGTGATGAAGACGACGGTCCGCCGCTCGTCGCGCGCGCCGGTCTCGCCCCAGATGCGCAGCAATTCCTCCTGCAGGATGACACGGGTCTGCGCGTCGAGCGCGGCGAACGGCTCGTCCATAAGGAGCACGTCCGGATCGTTGGCAAGCGCGCGCGCGAAGGCGCAGCGCTGGCGCATGCCGCCGGAAAGCTCGTAGGGATATTTGTTCTCCGCCCCGTTCAATGCCACGAGGTCGATGAAGTGGCGGACGCGCTCGTCGCGCTGGCTCTTGGCCAGCGCCGAACCCTTGCGGTAGCGCGGGCCGAACTCGATGTTTTCCCACACGGTTTTCCAGGGGAACAGCGCGTAGTCCTGGAACACGACGCCGCGCTCCGCGCCGGGTCCGTCGATGGGCTTGCCGTCGATCTCGAGGCTGCCGCCGGTCGGCGCCGTCAGCCCGGCGATCATGTTCAGGATCGTGGTCTTGCCGCAGCCGGATGGCCCGACGATGCAGAGGAATTCGCCCCGCTTCACGTCGAGATCGATCTCCTCCAGCGCCACGGTGCGCTCGCCTGTCCTGGGCAGCACGAATTCCTTGCGCACGCCGCGCAGGCGGAGCTTCGGCGCGGCGTCGTTCAGCGTTTCCATGGCAGCATCCATTGTTCGAGCCGGCGCAGCCCGCGGTCGATCACCAGCGCTACGACGCCGACGGAGATCATGCAGACGATGATGCCGTTCAGATCGACGCTGTAGGCGTAGAAGACGAACATCATCTGGCCGATGCCGCCGGTGCCGCCGCCGCCGGCCTTGGCGCCGACGGCAAGCTCGGCTGCGATGATCGAGGTCCAGGCGACGCCGAGCGCAAGGCGGGCGCCGACGAAGATGTAGGGAAGGGCGCCGGGCAGCACGACGGTGCGCAGGATGGTGAGGCGGTCGACGCCGAGCGTGCGCGCGGCGCGGATGAGTTGCGGGTCGACGCTCTTCACGCCGTGGATGGTGTTGACGATCATCGGGAAGAAGGCGGCGTAGCCGACGATGAAGGCCGCCGCCGGCGTTCCCGTGCCGAACCACAGGATGGCGAGCGGCAGGAGCGCGATGGGCGCGATCGACCGGAAGCTCTCCACCAGCGGGTCGAGCGAGCGATCGACGGCGCGATAGGTTCCCATCAGGGCGCCGAGGACGAGCGCCAAGGCGGCGGCCCAGGCGAAGCCGGCGAGGACGCGGCCGAAACTCTGGATCAGCGCCAGCGGAAGATCGCCGCTGCCGATCAGGGCCCAGGCCGCTTCCACGACATGGGTCGGCATCGGGGCGCGCCGGGACGGCGTGCCGAACATCACGACCAGTTGCCAGAGGACGAGCAGCCCGACCGGGAGGACGGCCGCGCGAAGGAGGGAGGAACTAATCACCCGGGTCATCAGGCGTTCCTCGGCTCGGCCCAGCGGGTCAGGGAACGCTGGACGGCGCGCAGCACGCGGTCGAACAGATAGCCCATCAGGCCGATCAGCACGACGAAGGCGAGCACCTTCGGCGTCATCAGGAGTTCCCGGTACCATTCGACCGCGAAGCCGAGCCCGGAGGGCGCGCCGATCAGCTCGGCCGCGACCATCGACATCCAGCCGGCGCCGGCGGCAAGCCGCGCGCCGACGAGGATGCCGGGCAGCGCGGCGGGGATGATGACCTGCAGGAGCACGGTCGCCCGGCCGACGCCGAGGGTCCGCGCCGCGTTCAGGTAGGAGCGGTCGACGGAGCGCACCGCGGTGATCGTGTTGATGAGCAGCGGAAAGAAGGCGCCGTAGAACATGATCGCGGTCGGCAGCGCGTCGCCGATGCCCAGGATGAAGAGGCCGAGCGGGATCCAGGCGATGCCGGAGATCGGCCGCAAGAGTTCGACGGTCGGGTCGATCATCTCGAAGACCGTGCGGTTCAGGCCCATGGCGAAGCCGAGCGGCACCGCGATCACCGCCGCGAGGAGGAAGCTCGCGACCAGCCGCGTGACGCTGACGACGATGTTGGTGATCATCTCGCCGGTGCCGGCGAGTTCGACGAAGCTCTCCGCGACATCGACGGGGGTGGGCAGGAGGATCGGATTGCCGATCCACAGCGCCGCCGCCTGCCAGACCAGCAGGAAAACGACCATCGTACGCAGATAGACGCCGACGCCCGTGGCTGCGTCCCAGAGCCGCCGGCTGCGGTAGCCGGCCAGGCCGTGCCGCGGTCTCTCCGGCATTCTCCTCCCGTCGAAAGCGTCCGCTTTCACCGACGAAATCCTCCCGACCCCGTCATCGTTGCATTCACGCCATGGATTATGGTACCGGTATCATATTGCCGAGTCAAGGCGATGTGGTAGAACCGAATTCTCAATGTCAGGGGACAGGCGAAACAGCACCCGCCAGACGAAGCGGATTGGAGTTCGGGACGTCGCGCGCCTCGCGGCCGTCGCGCCGATCACGGTCTCGCGCGCCTTGAGCTTTCCCGACAGCGTGGCGCCCGCGACCCGCCAGCGCATCATGGAGGCGGTGTCGTCGCTCGGCTATATCCCGAACCGGGTAGCGGGCAGCCTTTCATCGAACCAGACCCGCCTGATCGGCGCCATCATCCCGACCTTCCAGAGTTCGGTGGCGACCGAATTCACCGGCGGCATGGCGACGGTCCTGAGGAGCAGGGGATACCAGCTGCTCCTCGGCGGCTCCAATTTCTCGGTGGAGGAGGAGGAAAGCCTCATCCTGGAGTTTCTCTCCCGGCGCGCCGACGGCATCTATCTCACCGGCACGACCCATACCGAGCGCGCCAGCCGCATGCTCAGGGAAAGCCGCGTGCCGGTGGTGGAGGTCGCCAGCCTCGACGGCGAGCCGATCGACATGCTCGTCGGCTTCTCGAACGCGGATGCGTCGTTCGCGATGATGCGGCATCTCGCCGGATGCGGATACCGGAAGGTAGCGTTCTTCAGCCTTCCCACGAAGGACAACGAGCGGCAGAGGGGACGCATCGCCGGCTACAGGCGGGGCGTCGAGACGTTCGGTCTCGACCCCGATCCGGCGCTGATGGCGGAGGTCCACATGGATCTTGCCAGCGCCACAAGAAGCCTTGGCGAACTCCTGGAACGCCGGCCCGATGCCGAGGCGCTGTTCTGCGGCGGCGACCTGCTTGCGATCGGGGCGCTTTTCGAGTGCCAGCGGCGCGGCCTGCGCGTGCCGGAGGATTTCGGCGTCGCCGGCTTCGACGACATCGATCTGGCCGGTTTCATGCAGCCGGGGCTGACCACGGTGCACCTGCCGCACCAGATGCTCGGCGCGCGCGCCGCGGAACTTCTGCTCGACCGCCTCGCCGGCAAGCCTGTGGCAGGATCGGTCGTCGACATGGGGTTCGAGATCGTCGTGCGCGGCTCGACGCGCAAGGTACGGTAGGCCGTGTCACACACGGGCCGTCATTCCGCTGCGCGGCCCCGGAATGACGCGAATGAAGGCAGCCGATCAGCGCCTCACATAGCAGGGAACTTAAAACTGTCCACGAAAGTTAGTCTCATGATCAATGAACCGGCCGTTTCCCACCGTGAGGTCCCGGTCCGGGTGGCCGCCGCCTGCGCGAACATGCTCGGCGAATCGCCGGTATGGTCGGTGCGGGAAAAGGCCCTTTACTGGACCGACATCCGTGCGCCGGCGCTTTATCGCCTGTCGGCGGCAGGCAAGATCGACCGGTGGGAGATGCCGGAACTCGCCGGGTCGGTCGTCCTGAACGGGCCGGGAGGCGTGATCGTCGGCCTGCAGTCCGGCCTCGACGCGTTCGATCCCGACACAGATACCTTTCGCCGGCTCCTCGGCTTTGCCGGCGGCCACAGCGACGATCGTACCAACGACGCGCGTTGCGACGCGCAGGGCCGCCTCTGGTTCACGCGCATGCGCGATTTCGGCGGGACGAGCACCGGCGGGCTTTACCGGATGGACCGTGCCGGCGAAGCGGTGCAACTGATCGCCGGCGTGACGATCCCGAACGCGATCTGCTTCTCGCCCGACGGACGGCGGTTCCATTTCGCCGACACGCCGAAGGAAAGCCTCGACGCCTTCGAACTGGCCGAAGACGGCGTTTCGGTGCGCCATGTCGCCACCGTCATCCCGCCTGGCCTGGTGCCGGGGCGGCCGGACGGCGCGACGGTCGATGCCGAGGGCTACGTCTGGAACGCGCGTTTCGGCGGCGGCTGTGTGGTGCGCTCCGCGCCGGACGGCTCCGGCCACGTCATATATCCGCTACCGGTGTCGCGGCCGACCTCGTGCAGCTTTGGCGGGGAGGGGCTCGACCGGCTCTTCGTCACGACGGCACGGCAGGGGCTCGACGAAGCCGGACTGGCCGCCGAACCGCTCGCCGGCTGCCTGCTCGTGATCGAACCCGGCATAAGCGGGCTGGCCGAGCCGGCCTTCGCCGGAGCGGGAACACAGGCATAGCGATCGAGCGCGCCGGAAGTTGCAGGGGGTGGTAGACCTAGGGCGTCGATCGAACAACGATCCGTACTGGGATCCGCTGCGGGCCGCCGTTTAGGTCCTTGGCAGGCTAGCGCCTTTCCAGGACCGGCACGCACATGTCGAGGTCGTGGGTCGCGAGATGCGCATAGCGCATCGTCATCTGCAGCGTCTGGTGCCCCAGCCACATCTGCACGCGCCTTATATCGATGCCGCCGCGAACCAGGCGGGAGGCGCAGGTGTGGCGAAGGCAATGCGGAACGAGTTCCTTGTCCCGGGCCAGCCCGACCTGCGCCTTGGCCTCGTGCCACGCCTGGCGGAACCTGGCCTGGCCGATCCCGGAGAAGGGGCCGCAGGCCGCTCCAGCGGGTCGCGAGACCGCCTCAAGCGCCCGGCTGGTCAGGGGCACGGATCGGCTCCTTCCCGATTTGGTAAGCCAGAAGGTGACCCTGCCGTCATGGATGTCGCCCCATCTGAGGCCGATCGCCTCGCCGAGCCGGGCTCCGGTGTCGACCAGAAAGACGCAGAGCCGATAATATTCTTCGGACTGGGATCGGATGGCGGCGAAAAGGCGGTCTTCCTCGTCGCATTCCAGGAACCTTATCCGCCCCTGGACTTCCTTCTGGCGCTTGAATTCGGGCAGACCGCAAACGTCTCCCATCTTGTAGGCCTTCCGCAGCAATTTGCTCAGCGCGGCCGTCTTCCGGTTGATGGTCGCATTGCTGTTGTGGCGGCGGCGCAATGTTCCAATCAGGCTGTCCAGCATCTGCTGGTCGAAGGCGGTGAATCGCTTTCCTGCGAAAATCTCATCGATCTCACCGAGGAAAGAGCGCACATTGTCGCTGTGCCTGCCCGGTTCCCAGAGGAGATCGGAATAACGGTGCGCGAGTTCCCCGATCGTGAAATCCTCGACGGGCGGAGCCTGATCTTCGCGCGGGGCCAAGGCGAGACTGCGCATGCGCGGGCACCCGGCTAACGCCGAAAACTCCGAAAAGAGGGATGTCTATTCCCTTCGCGCCCGCTACCCGTCATTTCGCCGCCCTTTTCCTCATTTGGAAAAAAGCGGAAAAAACTACCGAATACAACGCCGGCTGGGATGCCGGCTTATCAATTCAACCAAATCTGCCGTCATTTCAAAGGAAAACGGCCGGCAGGAAAATCCCGCCGGCCGCTTGGCTTTCTTAGAAGTAGCGCGTGAAGCGCAGGTAGCCGGACACGGTGCCGTCGAGGTGTTCGGCTTTCGTGTAGACGACTTCCGGACGAACCTCGAAGTTCTTGACCGGGGTCCACACGGCCGAGACTTCCGCCGCCCAGGCCGAAGAGTCAGGTGCCTTGTCGCTGGTTCCAGCATAATATGCGTTACCGAAGTACTGGCCGGACACGATCAAGCCAAGGTTCGGGGTCGCCTGGTAGAGGAGCGAGGCGAGGACCGACCACTCGGGCTGGCCAAGGCCGTAGCCTGCAGACGAACCAGCCAACGGGCTGCCCGGACCGTAGTTGCTGTCGGCGCTGTTGTAGTAGCCGACAATCTTGAAGGCAGAGCCCGGCATGCTCGGAATGTTGAACAGAGCCGAGAGCGATCCAGCGAATGCGCTTCCGTTGGTGCCATAAGGAGCAGCCGGCGTGACCGTTATCGTACCATCAGGATTGAGGACAGCCTTCCCCGGGGTGATCCCGTTGCCGTTGCGATCATGATCGTACGCGGCCGTCAAAGCTACCGCACCCCAAGCGCCGCCATAGCCGATACGGCCGACGACATCCGGCATGTAGCTGTACTCGTCAGCCGGGTCTTCCAGCGAGATCAAGCCATAGAAGCCAGTGCTGCCACCGAACTCATAGCGAATCTGCTGACGCTCCTGATAGCCGTAGTAGAGGCCACCCCAGGAGAAGGAGCCGTAGTTCAGCGTCGAGTTGTTGAACTGGTAGAACCACGCGCTTTCGCCGTAGCCCATGGCCAGCCCGCCGAGCTGCACCCAAGCCTGGTCGATGCCGACCGGGCCGTCGATGGTCGAACCGGTGAGGCCAGCCTTCGCGTTCCAATCGGCCTGCAGGCGGATCCAGCCCGTCAGCGTGCCGAGCTCGGTGTCCGACTTCGCCTTGATGTCGAGACGAACGCGCGTCCCGGTGTTCCAGCCATCGCTTTGGTTGTTGATGCCAAAGGTAGTCGGATTGAAGTAGTAACCCGGCGTCTGATCGGCGCTGTCACGGCTGGTGGCGCCGACCTGGAACCAGACATAGCCGCGGATGGACAGGCAGGTTTCGGTGCCCGGGATGTAGTAGTATCCGGCGCCGTAGGCGTCGCACACCTTCACGTAGTCCACGGGTTCCGGTTCAGGGGCCATCACCGCGTCCGCGGCGCGAGCGCCGGAGACAGCGAGGAGGGCCGCTGCGGAGCCGAGGATAAGGCTCTTGATCTTCATTTCTGACCTCCAGTCAGAATCGCCGATCTTTTCGGTGACTGGAGCCTTGGGCAGGCTGGCGGAGCCGGAGATCGTTGCGGCGTTTTCGGAGGCCGCGGGGCGTTGTTTCGGCAGCGCCGGCGTCCCCGATCGCCGCCGGCCCAAGGCACGCTCGCGAACCAGCCAATGTTGGATAGAACGCTGAAGGAGCTGGAAACCGCTTCCCGTCCGGGCCTCAGGTGGCCTGGCACGCGCAGCCGCAGGCGCAGGATGGCGGAGAGGATGTCCTTTCGATGTTATTCCGCCAAGGTCCAGATGGTTCCGCTGACCGCTGAAAATACCAGATTTCCGCCCCTTTGCGCTCTGGACAATTCCGAAACGTTCCGGCATATTCCAACAATCATTTGTGGGTAGGATTGTCGGCAATGGCTAGAACGATCAATCGCCTGAGCGCCGCCGAGGTGGCGAAGAAGAACAAACCAGGGCGCTACGGCGATGGCGGCGGCCTCTGGCTCCAGGTATCACAATTCGGCACCAAAGCATGGATTTTCCGGTTCATGCTGGATGGCAAGGCCCGGCAGATGGGATTGGGGTCCATTGAGACCTTTTCCCTGAAAGAGGCACGGGAACGGGCCAGGCAGGCCCGCCAGCTTGTCGCCGATGGCATCGATCCCATTGAGGTCCGTCTTGGTCAGAAACAGGCCAGGAGGGCAGAGGACGCCAAGCGCGTGACGTTCTGGCAGGGCGCCGAAAAATACATCGCGGCTCATAGCGCCGGATGGAAGAACGCCAAGCACGCCGATCAATGGCGGAACACGCTCGAAACCTATGCAAAGCCGGTCATAGGAGATCTTGGCGTAGCGACGGTCGAGACCGCCCACATTCTGAAAATCCTGGAGCCGATCTGGTCAGAAAAGACGGAAACGGCGAGCCGCTTGCGTGGGCGCATCGAAAGCGTTCTGGATTGGGCAACGGCGCGCCATTTCCGCAGCGGCGAGAATCCGGCACGGTGGAAAGGCCACCTCGACAAGCTTCTGCCGGCGCGTGGCAAAGTCGCCAAGGTAAAACATCACGCGGCGCTGCCCTATGCCGACCTGCCGGCATTCATGGCGCGCCTTCGCGGGATGGAGAGTCTTTCGGCGAAAGCCTTGGAATTCACGATCCTAACAGTGGCGCGGACTGGCGAAGTCGTGGGTGCGAAATGGCCGGAAATAGACTTCGGCGCGAAGCTGTGGCTCGTGCCAGCGGAGCGGATGAAAGCCGGCAAGGAACACCGGGTTCCATTGTCCGACCGCGCTCTTGCAATTCTTCAGTCTTTGCCGCGCGAAAAAGACAATCCCTTCGTTTTTCCTGGCGCAAGGAAAGGCAAAGGCCTTTCCAACATGGCGATGCTGGAGCTTCTCCGCGGCATCGATGAGACCAAAGGGCTGACCGTCCATGGCTTCCGGAGCACCTTCCGGGATTGGGCGGCCGAGCAAACCGCCTATCCACAGGAGCTTTGTGAAATGGCACTCGCGCACACCGTTTCCGACAAGGTTGAGGCGGCCTATCGCCGGGGCGACATGCTGCAGAAACGCTATAGGCTGATGGCAGCTTGGGCGGGTTATTGTGCCGGGCGACCGGCGAAGAAGGAAAACGTTATCCCCATGCGGGAGACGGCCTGATGCCAAGAAAACGCAAGACGCAGGAGCGGCCTAATTTAGGAAAGGCGCTCGCCGAAGTAGCTGAGCGCGCCCGTCTGTATAGCGAAGCACTTCCGTTCCGGCCTGACACTCCGGAAGAAAGGGCAGTATCGGCCGCGATTGGAGTGATAACAGAATATACAGAATATCTGGCGCGGAAGCATAAGTCGTTGGATGAGCATAAGTCGTTGGATGAGGCTCTTGGCTTGCGTCCGGGACGAGGCGCGCGTCCGAAGCCGGCAAGTCCGTTAGATATAAAGATGGCGAAGGATGTGATTTTCAAGGGACAACGCAGTTGGAAGGATCTCGGTGACGGTTATGTTGATGATCTAGATGGCGGGATCGATCCCAAGGAACTACGAAGGAGAGCAGCTCGCGGGGCTCGAGAAGCCTATGAGGAAATTGCATCCGAAATAGATAACCGGCTTCAAAAGTCCAAATAGACAGGGACGCAATTCGTCATAATTGCACCCTTATTCAAACGCTCGCGCAATCAGCATTCTGTTTCCAGTTGCTTCCGGGATGGTCCCGGAACCGATGGAAGGAAACAGAAAGATGCAACGTTTTCTCCGACTTGAAGATGTCCAGCATTATACCGGGCTCGCGACAAGCACGCTCTATGAGCTGATGGATCGCGGGGACTTTCCCCGGCCTATCCCGATCACGCCGCGCCGCGTGGCATGGCTCGAAAGCGATGTCGCCGACTGGCAGAAATCCAAGATTGCCATAGCAGCCCGCACCGGGGAGCCAGCATGATGCCGGTCTCCTTCACTCCAACGGCGGAGATGATCGACGCGGTAGCGGAGTGGCACCAACGCCAATCCGAGATCCGCATTCATCGGCCGCTTGTTCCGCACCTTCGCGAGCGTTTCGGGCTCGACAACATACAGGCGGTCGCCGTCATCAACGCGGCCAACGGCAAGCGAGGCGCCTATGTGGATGCCTCCTAAAGAAACGACCGCCCTGGCAGGGGCGGCCGTCCAAGCAATCGAAATGCAGGCTGGCATAATCGAAGGGCTGGAAGATACACCGCCCTGCCACACCGTTCAAGCCTTCCAGCTCCGCCAGCGCTACGGTCTGAGCTGGCCCGTTGCCCGCCTCGTTGCCTCTCTTTATTATGGAGGCGCGGAATGAAGAACAGGGCACAGGCCAGGTGGCGGGAGAAGAATCCGCAGGCGGTTTGGGCGCATCGCGCCCTCCGCTCCGCCGTCAAACTCGGTATCGTGAAACAGCAGCCTTGCGAGGTGTGCGGCGATCCCGCCAGCGAGGCGCATCATCCCGACTACGATCGGCCGGCGGCAGTGCGGTGGTTATGCCGCCGCCATCATAAGGCCGCGCACAAGAAGCCGAAGCGGGCTAGATCGACGTGAAAACCGACAAGCCCATCTACGCGCCGATCCCAGCCCGCGCCATCGGCGACGACAAGCTCACTGCCGAAGACTTCCGAGTCCTTGGCGTGATCGCCGCGCATGATCGTCTCGGGGCGAACGGGATCGGCTGCTACGCCTCCGTTTCGCGACTTGCCCAGCTCACCCAAGCGCACGTCAAGAGCGTTTCCCGCACAATCAGCTCACTCGCGCAGCGTGGCTATATCGAGATCAACGCGAACCCGATGGACAAGCGCCGCCATGTCTACAGGGTGCGCTATACCGAGATGGACGCGGCGCTCATGGCTACGGCGAGGAAGGAAATAGGTAACAATCTTGCTACCGAAATGGGCCAGATAGGTAACAATCTTGCGGGATTTCTCGGCAAAATAGGTAACAAGGTTTCAGACAAAAATGAACAATTTCAAGGTGTTGCTAAGTGTAATATATTGAGTGAAACTCTTAATACATCTCGCGAAGCGAAAAATACATTCAGTGAAACTGCGCCGGGAGAAAGAGAGGACAAGAGCGTCGGCGCCATCCTTGCGATGATAGAGCGTTCCATAAAGGCCGGTGTTGATAGGAAAAAGGCCGAAGGGCATTACCGATACCTGGACGACATTGTCGGCTTTAACGGCAGCATCGCCTATGATGATCCGAACTATGGCAGAGCGTTTCGACTGTGGGAAGAGATCGGCTCGCTTCTCGATGTTAACGCGACCTGATCCGGCCGGAGGCTCCCGCCGACGCTCAATCGTTATCGCCGGCTTTTTCTTCGCACTGCCGCTTTTCGAGCATTTCAGATCCGTGGCGGAGCCTATTTCCGCCGAAAGTGGCGGAATTCCATGCTTTTCATGAGGTATGTTGCTTCTACCCACAAATCAGCCTACATTTGTCTGCGAAAAGGAGGCCTTCGCAATGCAGACAGATCAGTCCGCCGTCACCATGCCGCCGCCTACCGCTCGGAGCGCCGTCGCCAACGGTTCGCGGCTGTTTGTTCAAGAACTGGACGGCCGGAGCGCCCTGGCGCGCCGCTACCGTGATCTTGTTGCGGAGTTCACGCGGGATATCGGGGGCGATCCCTCTGAAGCCCAGAAGCAGCTTATCCGGCGCGCGGCATCACTCAGCACGTGGTGCGAGGCCCAGGAAGTCCGTCTGGCGAACGGCGATGACGTGGAGATCGGCCCGCTGACGACCGCCGCCAATAGCCTCCGCCGCATCCTCACCGACATCGGTCTGGAACGGAAGCCCCGCGACATCACGCCGGACTTCGCCTCGTACGTGACAGGCAACGCCGCGTAGCCATCCCGACGCGAAAGGCAGATCAGAATGCCCGACATCGAAGAACCCGAATTGGAAACCAGCTCCGAACCGGAGCGCACCGTCAGGGAATCGCTGGACATCGCCGACAAGGCGACAACAGCCGGGGACAGGGCTCCTCGCCAACTTGGCGACGATATAGCCGACCGCCTCACCGCCGATACTGTATCGAAGGTCCCGGTTGCCGAGCCCGGCGCCCGCGCTCCTGTCAGCTTCAGCAAGCCCGCGATGGCCGCCTTCGACAAACTGAATGCCGGTCAACGGCTGAGCAGGGAGGAAGGTCGGGTGCTGACGGACGCACTCGACAAGCGGGAAAGGGAGATCAACGCCGGCTTCGCCAAACTGGCCGACTACAAGGGCTTGGAACCCATGGTCGAACTAGCTCGCCAGAACCAGACCACCCTCCCTGAGGTCGTCCAGCGGTATCGCGCCGTCGAAGAGTTCCTGGACCGCGACCCGATGGGCGCGATCACATGGTTGGCCAAGAACTACGACGTCGATCTTGCCCAACTTGCACGGTCAGCCGACCCCGTACCGCAGATGCCGCAGCCGAGGCCGGAGGTGATGCAGCCGCAGCCACAGCCGCAACAACCCGCCATGAGCCAGGAGGAGATACAGGCCGTCAGGCAGCTTTATCAGCACACCGTCTCGCTTGAGGCGAGGAACGCAGAGCTGGAAAAGGCCGTGCGAGCCAAGGCAGCGGCGGCGAAAGCAAAAGCAGCCGGGGCCTCGATTTCCGGAGGTCCTTCGGCCACCCCGCGGCACTCCTCTGGAGATGTTGACCTTCGCACCCTCATTGAGCGCAACTTTCACGATTTGGCTGGGAGGATCTGATGCAGATCGAGAAGGAAAATATCCCGCTCGTCATCGCCATCTTGAAGCGGAAATCGGCGGCATTCAAACGCCGCAAGGCGAGGATCGACGAGCTTTTGAAATCGGCCATCAAGGAGGCTGACGATGCCGATCGTGACTGACGAACTCGAACAAGCAAACAAGACGGCCGATGCCGAGCGCGAACGCGAATGGGCCGATGCGACCTATGACCACGAGGCGCTTCGCGCCGATATTGCGAAGAATTTTGACCCGCTGTTCCGCGAGGCCGAGATCAAGCAGGAAATCGAGGAGACCCAGGACCTCCAGAGGCAGATTTCGGATCGCTACGGGGCGCCTGTCGGCGATGTCGTGAAGCATTTCCTGCTCATAGACGGCGAAATGCGCAAAAACCCCTCGCGCGGCATGACGTTGGCGCAGGAAATGTTCCAGCGCAATGCCGGCGATGCCATCATATCCGCAAAAGACTTCGAACCGATCGAAGAGCGGGATATCGACGCCCGCCTTGCGGCCACCGAAAAGGAACAGGATGCCGATCTTCGCGCGGCGCTTGCGAAGAACTTTCGTCTGGCCCGGCAGAACGCGCGTTCGACGGTCAACCTTTATGATGCGGTCGCGGATATGCCCGGGAGTCTCGAAAAGGGGCTGAAACGTATTTTAGCGTTAGGCGATACAGGAGCGAAAAACCCGCAATTGGCGGCCGCGCAATGGGTCTCCACGACGATTCCTGGCGAAACAGAGAAATTCGCTCGGGAGCAGTTCGTCACTCGCCTTCACGGCGATCTCAATCAGGCGCTGGATGACGATTTTAGCGATCTGAACGACCACATCGACGAGATCGCAGAGATGTTCCAGTCGGGCAGGCTCAAGAGCACCGGCGATGTTCGCCATGACCTTGGCGAGGCCAGAAAACTTATCAAGCCGAGGAAACACTAATGGGGTTTGTTCTTCGCCCCGGCGACATCGGCGGCACTCCAGATCCGATCCGGCAGAAGCTCGCCGAGGCGATGCTTGCACAAGGCATCGACACGTCTCCTGTCCAGTCGTGGACGCAGGGCGCCGCACGTCTCGCCAATGCGCTTGTCGGCGGCTTGATGGAACGTCAGCTCCGCGCCGACGAGAAGAACAACGCCAGCACCAATTCGCTGTTGCTCGAAAACATGCTCGGCGGTGCCGGAGCGTTCCCTGCGGCTCCGGGGTCTCCTCAAAATATAGGAGGCCCTTCCCAGTCTCCTGCGACCGATTATCCATCGCAGCGTGTTGCCAGCGCTTTTGCCGCGTCTGGCGGCGATGGAACGATGTCTCCACAGACCTATTTCGGGCCCGACGTAGATATTTCGAAACTCCCCGCTGGCATGCGCAACAACAACCCTGGCAATATCAAGTTCGTCGGCCAGAATGTTCCCGGTATTGTCGGGCCGTCGCAGAACACGGACCAGGGCGACCCGCAAGCGGTGTTCGCCAGCCCGCTCGCCGGAATGCAGGCAGCCGCCTCGCTCGCACGTCGCAAGAACCAGGGCGGCAAACGTACCATCAACGAGCTTATTGCCGGTCCCGGCGGGTGGACGCCAGGAAATACGCAGGCCGCCGCCAACATCGCGACGACAATGGGGATTTCGCCGAATGTCGATATCGACCTCGGCAATCCTGCCATGATGCAGCGATTCCTGCGCGGTCTCGTCACTCAGGAGCACGGCCCCGCGTCCAAGCTCTATTCCGACGATCTCATTGCCAAGGCGGCGAACGGCTCTCCCCCTCCTAACGGCGGCGTCGGCGCTGATCCGAGCATGCTGGCAGTTGCCGGCCCGTCTCCTGCTTTTAATTTTTATCTTACGGCCGGTCAGAAAGCCGCCGTTGGTGGTGGTCAGATGAGCGATGCCGACGCCCTCAAGGCATTCGGCGCTTCCGCCTACGCACCCGGCAGCATGGCTTCCATCGTCGCGGGCCTGTCGAACCCAGCCGCGAGCGCGACGACGCGCCAGGTAGCTTCGACCTTGCTCGGATCGCAGATGAAGGCGAATTCTCCTGAGGCGAAGCTGGATTTGCAACTGAAGCAGGCCCAGTTGAACGCTCTGCAGAACCCCACGAAGGCACCCACGGTCCAGCAATTCTTCGACCCGCAGACCGGACAACCCTATGCGGCGCAATGGAACCCGCAAACCAAGTCGTGGGACAAGGTCGGCGGCAACAAGATCCCTGCGAACGGGCTTACGGTCACTTTGGCTGATGGAACGGTCATCCAGCAGGGCGGCAAGGCCGGCGGCGATCCGCAAGCCAAGCAGACGGCCTCGGATGTCATCACCAACGCCGCCAGCAAGATACGCGACCTGTCGAAATCCTTTGGCTCGACGGGCTTGCTTGGCGCAGCCGAAAGCTACCTTCCGAACACGAACGCGGCGGAAATCTATCGTCAGGTCGGCGTCTTGAAGTCGAACGCCTCCATCGAGGCCCTGAACGCCATGCGGCAGCAGAGCAAGACGGGCGGCGCGTTGGGCTCCGTGACGGAGCGGGAAGAAGCGATGTTGGCTGCGAAGGCCGGCGCGCTCGATCCGAAGTCGCCCTATTTCCAGACGCAGCTTGACGATTACGAGCGAACGCTATTGCGCATCGTCCATGGCAAGGATGCGGGCGATGCGATTTACAATTCCTCGCGCCAGCAGGCCGCAGGACCGACCGACGCGCCGAAGATTCGTCGTTGGAATCCGGCGACAGGGGAACTGGAATAGATGCCGTCGCTCCTCCAGATCGCCAGGACATTGCCGGCCAACAAGGGGAAGGTAGCCGCAACGCAAGCCGCGCTCGCCAAGATATTCGGTCGCGACGAACCTGTCATGCTGGCATTTTCCGGAGGTAAGGATGGGGCGGTCCTTACACGCCTCTGCGAGCCCTATGCCGGCCGGTTCAAGCTGATCTGGACGAATACGGGCCTGAATTTCCCGCACGTCGAAGCCTTCATACGCGAAGCCGGCGCCCGTTATGGCCTGATAGAGCTGAAATCCAACGTCGCAGCCGACTGGCGTGAGAACGGCCTTCCTGCCGAGGCGCTGACGGTGGCGAACGCTCTCGGCGACGGATGCCATACGGAACCGAAATTGCAGGCCTGGGTAGGATGTTGCGCGCGCAATCTCGCCGGGCCGATCCGGGAGTTTCTTTGCCACCATGGCGGCCCGATAACGCTTCTTCACGGCCAGCGGCGGGAGGACAAGGCGCCCGGCCTCGGAATGTCGGCGATGAGCGTCCCCGACCATGTCCATGTCGAAGCTCCGCTCGCGGAATGGACCAATGTCGATATCTTCGATTTCGTCGCGGCGGAGGAGGTTCCGTTACCGGAACACTATGGCGAGGGTGTCATCGATTCTCTCGACTGCCGCGTTTGCCCAGCCCAGCTTTCGCTGCCGCATGCTCCGCGCATGGTCGCCTATATGAAAGACCGCTATCCGGCAGAGTTGCAGATCATGCTCACCGGGGCGCGCCGCGCTCATGCGGCCGTCAATGCGTCCTCCCGGCGACTTGCCGGTGTCATTGCACGCGCCCGGAAGGACGAAAAGCTTTTTGTGGCGCAACGCACTTCCGGTGTGGGTGACTGCATGATTGCAGCGCTGGCCACCGCTGCGGGCATTTCCTACGAGGAATCGGCCGCAGCTCTCGGCTTCCCTTGCGATCCCGAAACGGGCCTTCCTGATCTGCCTCAGGGAAGGGGCGTCAACATCAACGAGGCCACGTTGCCCTTGTTGAAAATGGGGCTGCCGTTCGCCACCACGATGACGAAGGAGAGTGATCCGGAGAGTCCGGCCATGCTTCCGTCATCGGATGAATTGAAGGCGATCCTGCCCGGCCGGAATGCCGTCCTGATCATATTCGAAAACGAGGAGGGGCACGCCCTTGCGTGGAAGGATGGCCGGGTGGTCGATGCCGCTGCCACGGATCCGTTTCACCGCCGTCTGAACGATTTGACCCTGATGGGCGCCATCATCTTTACCGAAGGAGCAGGATAAATGCCCATCAACATTCAAGCGCCTGATGGCTCCATCGCTCAGTTTCCTGACGGGACGACGGATGACGTGATCAAGACCGCCATGGCGAAGGCCTTCCCGGACCCGAGACAGCAGTTCAACGATGCGCCCTGGTACCAGAAAGCCGGGCAGGCCGCCGATGATGTAGTGCGTCTCGTGGCGAATGGAGCGAGCTTCGGCTTCGTGGACAAGCTCGCCGGCATCCTGAACGGCGACGGGACACAGGCGGAACGGCAGGCCAGCGCCAATGCCGCAACCCGAGCTGGCAACGCTGCGCTTCCGGCGGAATTGACCGGGGCCGTCATGACGCCGATCGGCCTTGCGGGTAAGGGCGTCACGCTTGCTGGCCGCTTCGGAACCGATGCCATGACGGGCCTTAAGGGCCTACTGGCACGCTCCGGCCTCATGGCGGCCGAGGGCGCCGGCTACGGCGCGGCCAATGCCGCCGGACATGATCAGGATATCAAAACCGGCGCGCTTACGGGTGCCGCCTTAGGAGCGGCTGGAAACGTCGCGGCAGAGGGCGTGGCGAACGGCATCAACGGCATCACCAATGCGTTCAAGAAGCCGGCCATCCCTAGCCTTGCCGATTTGCAGTCCGCAGGCCGCGCTGCCTACGACGCGGCCGACAATGCCGGGGTCATATTCAGTCCGAACGCTGTTGCCGGACTGAAATCCGCCGTCTCCGGGAAGCTCGCCGATATGGGTTATGACCCGGCACTCCAGCCCGGCGCGGCAGCCGTGGTCAACCGCATCAACGGTCTGGAAGGCCAGAACGTCACGCTTGGCGGTCTCAACACGCTGCGCAAGGTCGCGTCGAACGGCTACATTCCGGGCAATAAGTCGAACAATACCGCTATCAGCAAGATCATCGGTTCCATTGACGATCTGGTCTCCAATCCGGCGGCAGGAGATGTGCTTACAGGAAATTCGCAGGCCGCAGCGGACGCCTTGGCGACCGCTCGCGATATGTGGTCCCGTTCCACCAAAGCCCAGGAGGTAGCGACTGCTGTTCGGCGTGGCGAGCTTCAGGCGGCATCGACCGGCAGTGGAGGCAATGTCGATAATGCGATTCGCCAGAAGCTTCGCAGGATCCTCGAAAACCCACGGGGGTACTCGCCCGATGAACAGGCGGCGCTGGAGACGGCCGTTCGCGGAACGCCCACGCAAAATGTCCTTCGGCAAGTAGGCAAGCTTTCCCCGATGGGCAATGGACTGATGACGGCGCTAGGCGTCGGCGGAGCTATGGTCAACCCGAGCTTCGGGATAGCCTCCCTAACAGGCATGGGCGCCAAGGCCGCCGCCGATGCGATGACGAAAGGCAACGTCTCTGCGCTCGACAGCCTTATTCGCGGCGGCGGAAACGCTGCACCGAGAGTCGGGACAATCACCGCCGCTAAACGCGCCTTGCTCGCTCGTGCTCTGATGGGCGGCCTGATCAATCAGGCGGCGCCGCGTTGATCACCTATAGCCAGGCTTGCCTGGATCCCCATTTCTTCGGCCCCTGGTTCTCCGGCGAATCATGGACCAATTGGCGCGTCATCGACAAGGCGTTGTTCGGCGAACCGCTCGACGCTGATGAGCTTGCTATCTTCCGGGAGCTGACGGGGCGCCAGGAGCCGCCTGACGAGGCCACTGGCGAGGCCTGGTTCATCATCGGACGCCGAGGCGGTAAGGATGTCAAAGCCGCCTCCCTGGCCGCCTATCTGGCCACCGTGGGCGCCGAGGCCTATGGCTGGCGCAAGAAGCTGACGCGCGGCGAACGCGGCGTCGTGCAGCTTCTTGCGGTGGACAAGAGCCAGGCTGGGGTGGCCTTCGCGTACGCTTCCGCCATGTTCGACCAGCCCATGTTGAAGAAGCTTATCAGGAAGGTCACGGCGGACAGCATCGAACTGAAGAACGGGCTTGCCGTCGAGATAACGACCAACGACCAGCGCCGCGTTCGCGGTCGAACCGTCGTTGCGGCGGTTTTTGACGAGGTGGCGCATTGGAGGAATGAGAATACGGTAAATCCCGATGAAGACGTGTTCCAGGCCGTCCGGCCGTCGATGGCGACCATGCCCGGCGCCATGCTGATCGGGATTTCCAGCCCGTATGCACGCAAGGGCCTTCTATGGCGCAAGTACCGGGAGAATTACGGGAAGCCGGGCAAGGTGCTTGTCGTCAAGGCGCCGACATGGCGTATGAACCCGACCGTCCCACGCGACGGCGAGATCATCCGAGAGGCCTACGAATCGGACCCGCAATCCGCCGCTGCGGAATATGGAGCCGAATTCCGGTCGGATATCGAAAGCTTGCTGACGCTGGAGGCCGTGCAGGCCTGTGTCGATATCGGCACCTATGAACGGCCGCCGGTGCAAGGCCAATATGTTGCCTTTGTGGACCCGTCCGGCGGCTCGTCCGATTCGATGACCCTGGCGATCGGCCATAAACAGCCCGGCAAAGGCCAGTTGGCCGTTCTGGACGTTCTCCGCGAAGCGAAGCCGCCTTTTGATCCGGAAGCGGTCGTGGCCGAATTCGCGGGCGTTCTGAAGTCTTACGGTATTCGTTTCGTGTACGGCGACCGCTTCGGCGGCGAGTGGGTCAAGTCGGCATTCCGCAAGGCGGGAATGGGATATCTATCCGACCCGGTCCCGCCGAAATCGCAGCTTTATCTTGACCTCGTGCCGCTGGTGAACGCACGCCAGTGCCTTTTGCTCGACCATAGCCGCCTGGAACGCCAGCTTGTGGACCTCGAGCGCCGCACCGGCAGGGGAACCGGCCGGGATGTCATAGACCATCCCCCGGGCGGCCATGACGACGTTGCCAATGCCGTGGCCGGCGTGTTCGCCGCAATCGGGTTCCATGACCGGGCAACCGTTCAGGAGAGGAAGCGTCCCGAGTGGGAGGAGAAGGGCTACGTGGATATGTCCAAGATCACGTACAGCGATTTTCACGAGATCCTTCGCCGCACCAAGCGCGCCGGGGCCGATCGCATATGATTGTTCGCCTCGCGACCTTTGTCGCCTTCGGCGTCATCATCGCCATGATCATATGGCATTAGCCGCCCCGAGGGGCGTTATTGAACTTTTCAGCAAATCAGGGCATCTTGGTTCGCGGAGCGTAAGAACTCCCGCGAGCGGCCTTGCCGGGCCGTGAGCATCCAGAGCGTTGGCGAGGCGATCCTTGCCGGGATCATTCCTTGTCAACGAAACGAGCGAGCCGACAGCCGTCGGCGCGACCGGCGCACTATGCCGGGAGGGCGGCGGCTATACAAGACCCGAAAGGGGAAGGCCGTCGCGCATGGTCTCTGGCCATGTTCTTACCCTCCCGGCGCCAGTGCTGTTCGCTGGCATCGGCCGTAAGAAGCCATACCAGAGAGACCACCATGACAACCCACGACATACCCATCCATGCCCTGGCGGAAGCCGAAGGCGTGTTCTTCCTGACCCTTGCAAAGGGCGACCGCACATCGATCGCCACAACGGTCGAGCGCCTTATCAACATGCTGGACGCGATGGAGCCCGACCCCGACAACGAGCCGACGCTTGGTTGGTCAACAGTGGGAGAGATGGGGAGCAGGGACGACCTTGAAGAGGAGTGCGAGGACGAGGGCGCCCAGTGCGAGGACGAGGGCGCCCAGTGCGAGGACGAGGGCGCCCAGTGCGAGGACGAGGGCGCCCAGTGCGAGGACGAGGGCGCCGCAACCGGCGACAATGAGCCCAATCTAGGTCGTCTAGAGACGATGCACCAAGGCATCGGGAGCTACGGCGGCTTAAGTGATGATGAAACGGGCCTGTTAGCTGGCAATCTCGATTTCAAAAGCGAAGGCTATTCCATCGGCAACGAGATGCTGCGCGCGATAGGCGCGAACCGTGTGCGCGTATCACCGGGCCTTCCTAGGGGCAAATGGGCTGAGCTTGCGCACAAGCTGCCGGATGGCACGATCATGCGTACTTTCTTAGCCCCCGGCGATTCTCGCTCGCCGGAATTGAGGGCCAGCGACTTCGACAAGCTGCCATTTGCCTGAAGGGTGCAAATTTGCACTCTTTCGCCCGTCCCGGTTCGCCGGGGCGGGTTTTTTGATATGTGGGTAGATTTGATGATTGTGAGTGCTAAATTCCATAAAATCATGTAAAAACAAGACGTTATGGTAGTTTCTGGCGGAGAGGATGGGATTCGAACCCACGAGACCCTTTTGGAGTCTACTCCCTTAGCAGGGGAGCGCCTTCGACCACTCGGCCACCTCTCCGGTAGCGCGCTGGATAAAGAAAAGCGCCGCCACAATCAACAGCGGCTTCGCGCCTCGGCCCGGCACCAGCCTCCCTTATGGTGAGGTGCGAACCCCGCCTGTCTCGCGGCAAGGACCTTCCAGTCGGTATTAACGTATGGAGCCGCGATACTGGCGAGGGCGAGCCTCGAACCACGCACCGAATCGCAAACGACCGCATCACCGCTCCGAATCGGGCATTCCGCGCCGGTTTTCCGCTTTTGCGCGTGTCGGGGCCGCCTTATCCCTTAACGAAACCTTCCAAAGCCCCCTCAAAACGTGTCATTTGTGCAACATGGCTGTGGGATAGCGTGGAGAACGCCGCCGGGGCAGGCGGATCGTTGTTGAACGTCGAACGCGCTTGCGTAATGTCATGTCCGGAGAAGGGGCGCGGAAGCGTGTCTTTTTCGAGATTGGGGATGGGGCAGGGAACGCTGTCCTTCAGCAAAAAGTACCCAGACCCGCTTATTAACTTTTGACTGGAGGTCAGAAATGAAGATCAAGAGCCTTATCCTCGGCTCCGCAGCGGCCCTCCTCGCTGTCTCCGGCGCTCGCGCCGCGGACGCGGTGATGGCCCCTGAACCGGAACCCGTGGACTACGTGAAGGTGTGCGACGCCTACGGCGCCGGATACTACTACATCCCGGGCACCGAAACCTGCCTGTCCATCCGCGGCTATGTCTGGTTCCAGGTCGGCGCCACCAGCCGTGACAGCGCCGATCAGACGCCGGGTTACTACTTCAATCCGACTACCTTTGGCATCAACAACCAAAGCGATGGCTGGAACACCGGGACGCGCGTTCGTCTCGACATCAAGGCGAAGTCGGACACCGAGCTCGGCACGCTGACGGGCTGGATCCGCCTGCAGGCCGATTGGAACGCGAAGGCTGGCCTCACCGGTTCGACCATCGACGGCCCGGTCGGCATCGACCAGGCTTGGGTGCAGCTCGGCGGGCTGGCCATGGGCTACGGCGAAAGCGCGTGGTTCTACCAGTTCAACAACTCGACGCTGAACTACGGCTCCTTCTCCTGGGGTGGCCTCTACTACGGCTATCAGGAGCGTCAGCAGATCCGCTACGAGTTCGGTGGCAGCACCGGCTTCTACGGCTTGATCTCGCTGGAAGACAACGCCAGCGAATATGACTACATGCCTGACATCGTCGGTCGCGTCGGCTACGGGGTTGCTTGGGGTGCAGTGGCTTTGACGGGCGCCTACGATCACCATCGTGATCTCGTGGACCATGACTCGGCGTTCGCGCTGTCGGGTTCGGCTCTGTTCAACCTTCCGAGCATGCCGGGCTCTGCGGTCAAGATCATCGGCTACTACAACAGCGCCGACAGCAACTATGGTCCGGGCTCGCCGGTTAACGGCTACGGTGGTCTCGGCCAGCCGCAGTGGTCGGTCCTCGCCTCGTTCCTCTACCAGGCGAACCCGAACCTCGGCTTCATCGTGTCCGGCCAGTACTTCGGCAAGTCCTACGCTGCAGGCACCAGCGATACCGTCGACAACACGACGGCTTGGGCGGCGGAAGTGTCGGCCGTGTGGACCCCGGTCAAGAACTTCGAGGTTCGTCCGGAAGTCGTCTACACCAAGGCCGAAGGCCTGGACGGCACCGTGTCCGGCTACCTGCGCTTCACGCGTTACTTCTAATCGGATCCAATCCGAATGGACGAAAACCCGGCGGGCAACCGCCGGGTTTTTGCGTTTACGATAGTGCGTGGTTCGAGGCTCGCTTCGCTCGCACCTCACCATGATGGGGATCGGTGCCCGGCTTCCGCAACCTTGAGAAGGTGAAGCGCTCCCACGCCCCTCATGGTGAGGTGCGAGCGAAGCGAGCCTCGAACCACGCACCCAAAGAGCGGCCTCGAACCACGAACCCATGGCCGGACTATGATCCTTCCCTTGCCGCCCCGCGGTGCGGAGACTATGGTGCCGCGTGTTTCAACCGGCTCGCGCTCCAGGAGAATTTTTTCGATGTTCAGAGGTTCCTTAACCGCGCTCGTCACGCCGTTCCGGCCGGACGGGAGCCTCGACGAGAAAGCGTTCGCCGACCTGGTCGAATGGCAGATCGGGGAGGGGACGCAGGGCCTGGTGCCGGTCGGCACGACCGGCGAGTCGCCGACGCTCAGCCATGCCGAGCATCGCCGGGTGGTGGAGATCTGCGTCGACACGGCGAAGGGCAGGGTGCCGGTCATCGCCGGCGCCGGCTCCAACAACACGGCAGAGGCGATCGAACTCGCCCAATATGCCGAGAAGGTCGGCGCCGACGCGGTGCTGGTCGTGACGCCCTATTATAATAAGCCGAACCAGCGCGGGCTTTACGTCCATTTCGCGGCGGTGGCCCAGGCGACGAAGCTGCCGATCTTCATCTACAACATCCCGCCGCGCTCCGTCGTCGACATGACGCCTGAGACGATGGGCAGGCTGGCGCACGACTTCAAGAACATCGTCGGGGTCAAGGACGCCACCGCCAGGGTGGACCGCGTCTCCGACCAGCGCATCACCTGCGGCGCGGACTTCATCCAGCTTTCCGGAGAGGACGCGTCGGCCCTCGGCTTCAATGCGCATGGCGGCAGCGGCGCCATTTCGGTGACCGCCAACGTCGCGCCGCGTCTTTGCGCCGAGTTCCAGGAGGCCTCGCTTGCCGGCGACCGCGACCGCGCCATCGAACTTCAGGATCGGCTCATGCCGCTTCACAAGGCGATCTTTATCGAGCCGGGGCTTTGCGGCGCGAAATATGCGCTCTCCCGCCTTGGCAGGGTGGAGAACACGGTCCGCTCGCCGCTGGTGACCATCGAGGCGGCGACCGCAAGCCACATCGATGCTGCGATGAAGCATGCCGGCTTGATCAACTGACTAGTCGTCCGGTTCCGACATTTGCAACAGCGTTGTGCAGCGCATTTGAGCAAATGTCGGAATCAAAGGACCACTAGCAACTTATAACTCTAGTGGAGCTTTGAATTTGACATTTGAAAAGCGCGTGACCCAGAACCGAAATCAAATGTCAGATTCGCTCCACTAGTCGGTATTACTTCCACTCGCATGGCCAAGGAAAAGAATCCCAACAGCACGACAGTCGCGGAAAACCGCAAGGCGCGCTTCTCCTATGAGGTGCTCGACACCTACGAGGCGGGGCTTGCCTTGACTGGCACAGAGGTGAAATCGCTGCGTGAGGGCAAGGCGAACATCCAGGAATCCTACGCTTCGGTCGAGGGCGGCGAGATCTGGCTGATCAACTCCTACCTGCCGGAATATCTGCAGGGCAACCGCTTCAACCACGAGCCGCGCCGGCGCCGCAAGCTGCTTCTAAAGAAGCGCGAGATGGCGCGGCTGGCGCAGGGAGTGGAGCGCGAAGGCATGACCATGGTGCCGCTCAGGATCTATTTCAACGAGCGTGGCCGCGCCAAACTCCTGCTCGGCCTGGCGCGCGGCAAGAAGCTGCACGACAAGCGCGAGACGGAAAAGGCACGCGACTGGGGTCGCGAGAAGGCGCGGCTGCTCAAGGAGCGGGGGTGAATACGGGCCACGCCGAACGCATCGCGGCAGGCGTCAGCTTCGACTGGCAGGCGCTGCCGCCCCTGCTCGAATCGCTCGAAGGCGTTCCGGCCGGCGTCGAGGCGCTGCATTTCCGTCGCATCAAGCATTCCCATCGCGGGCTTTCGCGGCTCATTTCGCTCAAGACCTTGTGGGCGCGCGGCGTCGACCAGGCCTTCCTCGAAGAGATCTCCTCGCTCGCCCGCCTCGAGACGCTTTATGTCGACGGGCTGACGGCAACCGACCTCACGCCGCTCGCAAACAATGGCGCGCTGCGGCGGCTCATCCTCGTCGGCGGAACGAAGGTGCCCGACCTGGCCTGGGTTCGCGGCTTGCCGGCGGATTTGCGGGTCCTCTTTCTCGAGCGCTTCGGGCACTGCCCGGATCTTTCCCCGCTGACCGCGTTGCGGAAGCTGGAATCGCTGGGCTTCGAGGGCGGCATGGACGGCAAGGTGCGCGTCGAGACCCTGACGCCGCTCGCGCAACTTGGCGGGCTGCGGTTTCTCTTCCTGGCGGGCGCACGGGTGGAGGACCGCAGCCTTGCTCCCCTGGCCGGGCTCGCGCGCCTCGAACGGCTGGAATGCGGCGGCTATTTTCCGGATCGCGAGTTCACGGAACTGCGTCGTGCCTTGCCGCGCCTCGAATGCGACTGGTTCGACGTCATCGAGAAATACGGCAGCGTCCGTGCCGGCATGGATGCCCGGATTCCGCGCCGCAAGAGTTAATCGAGGGGCTGAATCGCTTCCGCTATCGTTTTGAAGACATTGACGAACATCTCTTCCGTCAGCACGCCGGTATTGGTGTTGTAGCGCGAGCAGTGATAGCTCGGGAAAATCGACAAGTTTCCGACCTGATAGCGTTTGCCGTGCTTGAACGGGATCGCCGCGACACGTTCGCCGAGCGCGCGCACCGTCGATTGGTGCGCGATGGCGCCCAGCGTCAGGATCGCCTGAAGGTTTTCGAAGCGATCGATCGTCGCTGCAAGGAATTGCCGGCAGGTGGCGATCTCGGCGCCGACCGGCTTGTTCTGCGGGGGCACGCAGCGCACGGCGTTGGTGATCGCCGAGCCGACGAGCTCGATCCCGTCGTCCGGCCGCGCCGCATAGGTGCCACGCGCGAAACCGTACGCGATCATGGTGCGGTAGAGCAGGTCGCCCGCATAGTCTCCGGTGAAAGGCCGGCCGGTCCGGTTGGCGCCGCGCAGACCGGGGGCCAGCCCGACGATCAGCAGCCGGACCGAGAGGTCGCCCTCCGCCGGCGTGAAGGTGCGAACGGGCGCATTGTACCAGGACGGCTCGCGTCCCCGCCACTCGCCGATGAAGTCATGCAGACGAGGGCAGAGCGGGCAGTCGCGCGACGGCTCGGCGGTCACGGCAGGCGCCGTCAAAAGGAATCGTCCTCCTCGTCGACCGGGTCGGCGCGCCGGGCCGGGCGCTCGGAGGGATCGCGGCCGATCTCCGCCTTCAGCGAGGCGAGGTCGAGGAAATGGTCGGCCTGCCGGCGAAGCTCGTCCGAGATCATCGGCGGCTGCGAGGCCATGGTGGAGACGATGCTGACCTTGCGGCCCTTGCGCTGCAAAGCCTCGACGAGGGTGCGGAAATCGCCGTCGCCGGAGAAGATCACGTAATGGTCGACGACATCGGCCAGTTCGAGCGCGTCGATCGTCAGCTCGATGTCCATGTTGCCCTTGATCTTGCGGCGGCCGGTGGAATCGGTGAATTCCTTCGCCGGCTTGGTCACGACCTTGTAGCCATTGTAGTCGAGCCAGTCGATCAGTGGCCGGATCGAGGAATATTCCTGGTCCTCGACCAGCGCCGTGTAGTAATAGGCGCGCAGCAAATAGCCGCGTTTCTGGAAGCTGGCGAGAAGCTTGCGGTAGTCGATATCGAAGCCAAGCGCCCGCGAGGTGGCGTAAAGGTTGGCTCCGTCGATGAAGAGGGCGATCTTCTCACGCGGGTCGAACATGGCAAATTCCTTTTCGCAATAGCGCATTCAGGCAATAGGGACGCAAAACAGTCCCGCGTCGGGCGCTCGGGACCCATCCATCCGGGGACATAGCGTCGGCGGGGCGGCATTCCAAGTACGGCCCTCCTGCCGCAATGCAAAAAATCGAACGCGCCGCCTGCCGGACCGGTTGCATGAAAATGCAAGATTGCGCCATCGCTGCGGCAAAGGGCTCTTGCTTCTTGTATTTCGCCGTCGATCGGGCTATCTGACCGCCAATTCCCGGAACATCGATTGAACGAAAGGGGCGATGATGGCCCGCGTTACCGTTGAAGACTGCATCGACAAGGTCGACAACCGCTTCGAACTGGTCCTGCTCGCCGGCCATCGCGCCCGGCAGCTTTCGCAGGGTGCGCCGATAACGATCGACCGCGACAACGACAAGAACCCGGTCGTGGCGCTTCGCGAGATCGCCGATGAGACGCTGTCGCCCGGCGACCTCAAGGAAGACCTCATCCATTCGCTGCAGAAGCATGTCGAGATCGACGAGCCGGAGGGCGACACGGCCCCCGAGATCGCCGACCAGACGCAGCCGGCCGCGGCCGATGCCGAAAGCGAGGAAGAGAGCGTCGCCTTCGACCGCATGTCGGAGGAGGATTTGCTGGCCGGCATCGAAGGCCTCGTGCCGCCGGAAAAGAGCGACGATTTCTGATTTGGAATCACGGAAGTCCTGGTAAGGATTTCGTGCTTCACTGTAACATGCGCCGTGTCCCTGATGCGGCGCATGTTTTCGTTTTTGACGGTACGGCCTCCTCGTCGATGCTTGTGCTCTACCTTGCCCCCCTCTGTCCTGCCGGGCATCTCCCCCACAAGGAGGGAGACCGGACGGCCGCATATCATGAGCGGGAGTTCCGACCATGATGCGGCAATATGAGCTCGTGGAACGCGTCCAGCGCTACAAGCCCGACGTCAACGAGGCGTTGCTGAACAAGGCCTATGTCTACGCCATGCAGAAGCACGGCCACCAGAAGCGTGCTTCCGGCGATCCGTATTTCTCGCATCCGCTCGAGGTCGCCGCGATCCTGACCGACATGCATATGGACGAGGCGACGATCGCGGTCGCGCTCCTCCACGACACGATCGAGGACACGACCGCGACCAGGCAGGAGATCGACGAACTCTTCGGTCCGGACATGGGCAGGCTGGTCGAGGGACTGACCAAGCTGAAGAAGCTCGACCTCGTCTCCAAGAAGGCCGAGCAGGCGGAGAATTTGCGCAAGCTGCTGCTGGCCATCGCCGAGGACGTGCGCGTCCTCCTCGTCAAGCTCGCCGACCGGCTCCACAACATGCGCACCCTCGACCACGTGCCGCCTGAGAAGCGGCTGAGGATCGCCGAGGAGACGATGGACATCTATGCGCCGCTCGCCGGCCGCATGGGCATGCAGGGCATGCGAGAGGAGCTGGAGGATCTGGCCTTCCGCCACATCAACCCGGACGCCTATCGCACCGTGACCGAGCGCCTCGCCGAGATTTTCGAGCGCAATCGCACCATCCTGACAGACATCGAGAACGCGCTCTCCGCGCTCTTCGTGAAATACAAGATCAATGCCGTGGTGAAGAACCGGCAGAAGAAGCCGTGGTCCGTGTTTCGCAAGATGGAGACGAAGGCGCTCTCCTTCGAGCAGCTCTCCGACATTTTCGGCTTCCGCGTGATCGTCGACACGGTCGAGGAATGCTATCACGCACTCGGTGCCATCCACACGAGCTGGTCAATGGTTCCGGGGCGCTTCAAGGACTACATCTCTACCCCCAAGCAGAACGACTACCGCTCCATCCATACCACCATCGTCGGGCCGTCGCGCCAGCGCGTGGAACTGCAGATCCGCACCCACGAGATGAACCGCGTCGCAGAATACGGCGTCGCGGCGCACTCGATCTACAAGGACGCGGGAAACGGCGCCAGCGGTCCCGGACCCTCCATCTCCAAGGATACGAATGCCTATGCCTGGCTGCGTCAGACCATCGAGGCACTGTCGGAGGGCGACAATCCGGAGGATTTCCTCGAGAACACGCGGCTGGAGCTCTTCCAGGACCAGGTGTTCTGCTTCACGCCGAAGGGCAGGCTGATCGCGCTGCCGCGCGGCGCCACTCCCATCGATTTCGCCTATGCCGTCCATACCGATGTCGGCGATACCTGCGTCGGCGCCAAGGTCAACGGCCGCATCATGCCGCTGGTCACCGAACTGAAGAACGGCGACGAGGTGGAGATCATCCGCTCCAAGGCGCAGGTGCCGCCGGCCGCATGGGAATCGATGGTCGTCACCGGCAAGGCGCGCTCGGCCATCCGCCGCGCCACGCGATCGGCCATCCGCAAGCAATATTCGGGTCTCGGCGCGCGCATCCTGGAACGTGCGTTCGAACGTGCCGGCAAGCCGTTCTCGAAAGAGGGACTGAAGCCGGTCCTGCATCGCTTGGCGCGCAAGGACGTGGAGGATGTCCTGGCAGCCGTGGGGCGGGGCGAACTTCCCTCGACCGACGTGCTGAGGGCCGTCTTCCCCGACTACAAGGACGAACGCGTCCCGCCGGCCCAGCCGAGCCCGAGGCAGGAAGGCTGGTTCAACCTGCGCAACGCGGCCGGCATGCTGTTCCATATCCCCGGCCGCTCGTCCTCGCGCCGCAAGAAGGGCGGCAAGTCCGGCGGCAAGGCGGAGCAGGGGAACGGTGCCCTTCCGATCCGTGGGGTGCGCGGCGATCTTCCGGTGCGCTTCGCGCCGGAAGGCGCGGTGCCGGGCGACCGCATCGTCGGCATCCTGCAACCCGGTTCCGGCATCACCATCTATCCGATCCAGTCGCCTTCGCTGACCGCGTTCGACGATCAGCCGGAGCGCTGGATCGACGTGCGCTGGGACATCGGCGAGGAGCGGCGGGAGCGGTTCCCGGCGCGCATTTCGGTGACGGCGATCAACGCGCCCGGCTCGCTTGCGGAAATCTCCAAGATCATCGCCGACAACGACGCCAACATCCACACGCTGTCGATGGCGCGCACGGCACCGGATTTCACCGAGATGATCTTCGATCTCGAAGTCTGGGACCTGAAACACCTCAACCGGCTGCTTTCGCAGCTCAAGGAAGACAAGGCCGTCAGCGAGGTCCGCCGGGTGAACGGGTGAGGGCTGCTTTATACGTGGTTCGAGGCTTCGTTCTGCTTCGCCCCTCCCCATGAGGGTGTTGGAGCGCTTCACTTAGTGCGTTACGCGCTTCCACCCTCGATATCCGGGGGGAGCCGGGCGCCGATCTACCTTATTGTAAGGTGCGAGCCCGCACGGCGCGGCCTCGAACCATGCAGGTTCACCCCCGAGCCGCCTCCAGCCCTCGCGAAATGTCCGCCTTAAGGTCCTCGACATCCTCCAGCCCGATCTGCAGGCGGATGAGAGGGCCTTCATATTCCTTCCTCACGGTGCGGTCGCCGAGGAAGACGTTGACGGCCAGGCTTTCGTAGCCGCCCCAGGAATAACCGAGGCCGAATATTTCCAGCGCGTCCAGGAAGGCATGCGCCTCCTTCTCGCCGCCGCCGTCGAGCACGATAGAGAAAATGCCGCTGGCGCCGGTGAAGTCGCGCTTCCACAGCGCATGGCCGGGATGGCTTTCGAGAGCGGGGTGCAGCACACGCGCCACGCCTTGCCGCGTCTCCAGCCAGCGGGCGATCTCGAGCGCACTCTTCTGGTGGTGCGCGAGCCGGACGCCCATGGTGCGCAGGCCTCGCATCACCTGATAGACATCGTTCGGGCCGGCACAGCAGCCGAGCGTGGTGAAGGTCTGGTGCAGCCGCGGCCAGCAGGCCTCGTTGGCCGACACCGTGCCTAACAGCACGTCGGAATGGCCGCCCGGATATTTCGTGGCGGCATGGATCGAGACATCGACGCCATGGTCGAGCGGCCGGAAATAAAGCGGGGTCGCCCAGGTATTGTCCATCATGACGATGGCGCCCGCCGCGTGCGCGGCCTTCGAGATGGCGGGGATATCCTGCATCTCGAACGTGTTCGAGGCCGGCGATTCCGTGAAGACGACTTTCGTGTTCGGTTTCAGCAGCGAGGCGGTCCCCGCGCCGACTTCCGGATCGTAATAATCGACCTCGACGCCGAAGCGCTTCAGCATCGTGTCGGCGAAATTGCGCGTCGGATGATAGACGGAGTCGGTGATCAGCACATGGTCGCCGGCGGCCAGGAAGGCGAGCAGCGGCAGGGTGACCGCGACGAGCCCGGACGGCACCGCGACGGTGCCCGCCGAACCCTCCAGATGGTCGATGGCCGTGCACAGCGCGTCGCTGGTCGGGGTTCCGCGCGTTCCGTAAGTGTATTTCTGGCTGCGCCCCGCCATCGTCGCGGCATCGGGAAAGAGAACGGTCGAGGCGTGCACGACCGGCGGATTGACGAAGCCGTGGAAGTCGCGCGGATCGTTGCCGATATGCGCCAGTTGCGTATTCGTGCCCATCTTCCTGTCGATCCGTCTCGTCATATGCTTCCTGCCCTGCTAGCAAATGCGGAATTGGCATAGTCGCCGGGAGCGGTGGGCGCAACCGGAACGGATAGAGCCAGCAGGGATTCTCCGATGGCGGACAGGGCAGCGCGGGAGGGCCGGCAAAAGCGCCGCGCCGGGCAGGCGGTCCAGGCTTACAGGGCCGCCTGGTTCTCCCTGGCCGGGCCCCATGTGCTCAGCGACCATCGTTCCTGGACGCGCTCGATGACATGGATGGCGCTCGCCGCCGTGCTGGCCGTGCTCGCGACGCATCTTCTGGACGACGACGTCACTCTCTTCGTTCGCGCCAGTTCCTCGCCGCTCATCCGCGCGATGGCGGAGATAACCGACATAGGCCAGTCGCAATGGTATCTCGCGCCGGCGGGGCTGCTGTTCATCGGCGTCGCCCTGCTCGACTGGGAGACGCGAACGCGATCCGGCCGCTCGCGGCTCGCCTTCCTGTTCGGCCAGGCGGGCTATGCCTTCTGCGCCGTGGCCTTTGCGGGGATCATCGGCGACATCTTCAAGTTCCTGATCGGCCGGGCGCGGCCGAAGCTGTTCGACCACGGAGGGTCGCTGCATTTCCAGCCCTTCACCGCCACGCACGATTTCAACAGCTTTCCTTCCGGCCATTCCACTACGATGGGCGCGGTCGCCATGGTGCTGATGCTGTGGTTCCCGAAGGCCCGCGTTCCGGTCTTCCTTCTGTGCGCCTTCCTGGCGGTGACGCGCATTGCCGCCAGGGCGCATTACCCGTCGGACGTCGTCGCGGGCTTCGCGCTGGGCCTGCTCTACGCGCTTTTCCTGGCCCGCTGGCTCGCCTGCCGCCGGGCTGCCTTTCGCTTCAGGAACAACGACTTGCTCCCGGTTGCTCGCTTCCGGCTTCGGGCCCGGTCCCCCGCCCGCGCTCGCTGAAATCCCCCGGGCCTTAAGCGCGATGCAGGCCGCCGTCCTTTCGCTCGCCGCCGCCCTGAAATTGTTTCGCCCACTAGGCCCGGTGGCCCGATTCCGGCATTTGGCGTCCCCATTGTGCGGCGCTGTCGGGCAAATGTTAGAATCAAAAGGCACCAGCAAATCGATGATTCCAGTGGAGCTTTGAATTTGACATTTGAAAAGGTTGCCTGCCGCTAACATGATTCAAATGTCAAATTCGCTCCATCAGGAACGGAAATTACGCGATCTTCCGGTGTCGCGGCAATATAACGCCGATTTAAACCTTGGTGCCGCGCCCCGCCACATCTTTGCCGTCTTTCGTACTTGACCGCCGTCGAATTATCGCCTTCGATGGCACCCGCGAATGGGAGGGCGGCCCCGGTGGAGGGACGGTCGTCATGGCGGCAAGCCATGTTCGATTTGCGCTGCTTTCGCGAGGGAAACACCGGGCTGCGGCACCGGAATAACGAAAAGGGTGAGTCAACATGCGCAAAGCTATTCTTACAGGCGTCCTGAGCGCCGCGGCATTGGCCTACATGGCAGCGTCGGCCAACGCGTCGACATTGGATGAGGTGAAGAAAAAGGGATTCGTGCAGTGCGGCGTCAACACGGGGCTGGCAGGCTTCGCGTCGCCGGACAGCAAGGGCAACTGGGTCGGCTTCGACGTCGATATCTGCCGCGCCGTGGCCGCTGCCATCTTCGGCGACGGCAGCAAGGTGAAGTACACGCCGACCACCGCCAAGGAGCGCTTCACCGCGCTTCAATCGGGCGAAATCGATCTGCTCTCGCGCAATACGACGTGGACGGAAACGCGCGACACCGAACTCGGCTTCAACTTCGCCGGCGTCAACTATTATGACGGCCAGGGCTTCATGATCAACGCCAAGAAGCTCTCCGGCGTCACCTCGGCGCTGCAGCTTTCCGGCGCTTCGGTCTGCGTGCAGACGGGCACGACGACCGAACTCAACCTGGCCGACTATTTCAAGGCCAACCACATGGAATACCATCCGGTGGTCTTCGAAAAGCTGGAAGAGACGCTTGCCGCGTATGATTCCGGCCGCTGCGACGTCTATACGACCGACCAGTCGGGTCTCTATGCCTCCCGCCTGACGTTGAAGAACCCCGACGACCACGTCGTGCTGCCGGAGATCATCTCCAAGGAGCCGCTCGGCCCGGTCGTGCGGCAGGGCGACGATCAATGGTTCGATCTGGTCAAGTGGACCCTCAACGCGATGATCATCGCCGAGGAGGACGGCATCACGCAGGCCAATGTCGAAGAGATGAAGAAATCCGACAAGCCGGAGATCCGGCGCGTTCTCGGCCAGGAGCAGGGCTCCAAGTACGGCGCCGATCTCGGCGTGGGCGAGGATTGGGTCGTCAACATCGTCAAGGCCGTCGGGAACTATGGCGAGTCCTTCGAGCGCAATCTCGGCCAGGGCAGCCCGCTCAAGATCAAGCGCGGCCTGAACCAGCTCTGGAACAAGGGCGGCATTCTCTACGCACCGCCCATCCGCTGACGCATCCGCATCGGTTCCGGGAGGCGGTCCGACCGCCTCCCGCCCTCTTGCTGAGGAGCGACCATGGCGTCACAGGACACATTGCGTGCGGTCGACACCGGCAAGGTGTCACCGCTCTACGATCCCAAGGTACGGGGAATATTCTTCCAGGGTCTGCTTTTCGTCGTCCTTGTCGGCTTCATCTACTGGATCATCGGCAACACGGTCGACAATCTGGAGCGTGCCCATATCGCCTCCGGCTTCGGCTTTCTCAACCGGAGGGCCGGCTTCGACGTCAGCGACGCGCTCATTCCGTTTACGTCGGACTCGACGATCGGCCGCTCGCTCGTCGTAGGCATCCTGAACACGCTGCTCGTTTCGGTGATGGGCATCGTCACGGCGTCGATCCTGGGCTTCCTGGTCGGTATCGGACGGCTCTCCACCAACTGGCTAATCCGCAAGATCTGCATGGTCTATGTGGAGATCTTCCGCAACATCCCGGTGCTCCTCGTCATCTTCTTCTGGTATGTCGGAGTGCTGTCGGTGCTGCCGCAGCCCAGGCAGAGCATCCATTTCCCGCTCGGCATGTTCCTGAACAGCCGCGGCTTCTACTTCCCCAGATTCGTATGGGGCGAGCACGCATGGCTGGTGGGCGTGGCGCTGGTCATCGCCATCGCGCTTGCCGTCTTCGTCAAGGTGAAGGCGACGCAACGGCAGATGGCGACGGGGCAACAGTTCCCGGTGCTGTGGACGTCGGTCGCGCTGATCGTCGGCCTGCCGGCGCTGGCGTTCCTGCTGGCCGGCCTGCCGCTTTCCTTCGAGGTGCCGAAGCTTTCGACCTTCAACCTGAACGGCGGCGTCCAGGTGAAGCCGGAACTCCTCTCGCTCTACCTGTCGCTTTCGTTCTACACCGCGGCCTTCATCGCCGAGATCGTGCGCGCCGGCATCATGGGCGTGCCGCACGGCCAGTCGGAGGCCTCCTACGCGCTCGGCCTTCGCCCGGGCACGACGCTCCGCCTCGTGGTGGTGCCGCAGGCGCTGCGCATCATCATCCCGCCCTTGACCAGCCAGTACCTCAACCTGATGAAGAACTCCTCGCTGGCGGTCGCGATCGGCTACGCCGATCTCGTCGCCATCGGCGGCACGGTCCTGAACCAGACCGGGCAGGCGATCGAGATCGTCGCGATCTGGATGGCGGTCTATCTCGGCCTGAGCCTGCTGGTGTCCATCTTCATGAACTGGTTCAACGCCAAGATGGCGCTGGTGGAGAGATAGGAGGCCGGCCATGCAGGAACACGACCTCTCCTTCGTCCGCACGGAAATGGCCATCGCCGAGGCGCCACCGCGCTCGGCGCAAGGCACCGGGCACTGGCTGCGGACGAACCTCTTTTCATCGGTGACCGATTCCGTCCTCACCATCGTCGGCGTGGTGGTGCTGATCCTCATCATTCCGCCGCTCGTCGACTGGCTGTTCCTGTCGGCGCAGTGGACCGGGACCGACCGCACCTTCTGCGCGACGACCGTGCAGGGCGGCATCCGGCCGGACGGCTGGTCCGGCGCGTGCTGGGCCTTCGTCGGCGACAAGCTCCAGCAGTTCATCTACGGCCGCTACCCGTTCTCGGAGCGCTGGCGCGTCGATCTCGTGGCGGCGCTGTTCGTGGTGCTTCTCGTGCCGCTCCTGATACCGAAGGTGCCGCGCAAGGGGCTGAATGCGCTGCTTCTCTTCATCATATTTCCGATCGTCGCCTTCTTCCTGCTTCTCGGCGGCTGGTTCGGCCTGCCCCATGTCGAGACGCCGCTGTGGGGCGGCATGATGATCACGCTTATCGTCTCGTTCGTCGGAATTTCGGCTTCGCTGCCGTGCGGCATCATCCTGGCCCTCGGCAGGCGCTCGCGGCTTCCCGTCGTCAAGACGGTCTGCGTCGCCTTCATCGAACTGATCCGCGGCGTCCCGCTGATAACGGTGCTGTTCATGGCGAGCGTCATGCTGCCGCTCTTCCTGCCGGCCGGCACCTATTTCGACAAGCTCCTGCGCGCCATCGTCGGCGTGGCCATCTTCGCTTCCGCCTATATGGCGGAAGTCATCCGGGGAGGGCTGCAGGCGATCCCGAAAGGGCAGTTCGAGGGTGCGGATTCGCTTGGCCTGACCTATACGCAGAAGATGCGCCTCGTCATCCTGCCGCAGGCGATCAAGCTCGTCATCCCCGGCATCGTCAGCGAATTCATCGGCCTCTTCAAGGATACGACGCTGGTCTCCATCATCGGCATGTTCGATCTCCTCGGCTCGGTCCAGCAGAACTTCCACGACGCGACCTGGGCCACCGCGCAGACTCCGATGACCGGCCTCGTCTTCGCCGGCTTCATCTATTTCGTGTTCTGCGCCGGCATGTCCCGCTATTCTATGTTCATGGAACGCCGGCTCGACACCGGCCACAAACGATAAGGGGAATTCCATGGCCACCGAGAATGCCGTCAAGGCGGAGGAAATCAGGGTCCACAGGGACCGCATGAAGGTGTCCGACACCGAGGTCGCCATCGAGATCATCGGCATGCACAAATGGTACGGCGAGTTCCACGTACTGAAGGACATCAACCTCAAGGTCATGGGCGGCGAGCGCATCGTGGTGTGCGGCCCCTCCGGCTCGGGCAAGTCGACCATGATCCGCTGCATCAACCGGCTGGAGGAGCACCAGAAGGGCAAGATCATCGTCGACGGCATCGAACTCACCAACGACCTGAAGAAGATCGACGAGGTGCGCCGGGAGGTCGGCATGGTCTTCCAGCACTTCAACCTCTTCCCGCACCTCACCATCCTGCAGAACTGCACGCTGGCGCCGATCTGGGTGCGCAAGGTGCCGAAGAAGCAGGCTGAGGAGACCGCGATGCACTTCCTCAGCCGCGTGAAGATTCCCGAGCAGGCCAATAAATATCCGGGCCAATTGTCCGGCGGGCAGCAGCAGCGCGTGGCGATCGCCCGGTCGCTGTGCATGAATCCGCGCATCATGCTCTTCGACGAGCCGACCTCGGCGCTCGATCCCGAGATGATCAAGGAAGTCCTGGAGACGATGGTCAGCCTAGCGGAGGAGGGCATGACCATGATCTGCGTGACGCACGAGATGGGCTTCGCGCGCCAGGTAGCCAACCGCGTGATCTTCATGGATGCCGGGCAGATCGTCGAGCAGAACACGCCGGCGGAGTTCTTCGACCACCCGCAGCACGAGCGCACGAAGCTGTTCCTGAGCCAGATATTGCACTGAAGGGGCAGTTGTCCCGCCTGGCGTGGTTTCAGTGCGTCCTTCGAGGCTTGCTTCGCTCGCACCTCAGGATGAGGGAGGCTGGTGCTGCCTTTCGGCATTGAGTTCTGAGAAGCCCCAACGGTGTGATAGTTCGTCATGGCCCGTCAAGATTTGGGGCGACGGGCACGGACTCCCTCATCCCGAGGTGTGAGCGAAGCGAGCCTCGAAGGACGCACGGGTTCAGCTCTCCGCCTGCCATCCATACAGCCAGTCGAAATCGGCAGCGAGGCGCTCCGCCGGACGTGCCGCCAGCACCAGATTGCGCGCCAGGGCCACCGGGCCGGAAGCGTGCCAGGTGAAATGATTGAATGCGCCGCGGCGGACGACGCGCCGGATGCGCGGCCGCCGGATCGCCTCGTGGCGCGCCAGCGCGGATCCCGGATCATCCGGCCTTTCCGCCACCAGCATGGCCAGCACGTAGGCATCCTCGATCGCCATCGCCGCGCCCTGCGCCGCAAACGGCGTCATGGCATGCGCGGCATCGCCGATCAGCACGAGGCCGCGTCGATCGGTCCAGGCTCCCTCCGGGTCGACGGCATGGATCGGCCAGACGGTCCATGGCCCGGCAGCATCCGCGAGACCGGAAAGCGGCGCGGCAAAGCCGCTCAAGGCGCGCGCAAGGGGGAGGGGATCAGCCCTGTTCGCCCATGAGCCCGTGCCTGCGTCGCCGGCCGTGAGCGCCACGAGGTTGAGCATCGCGCCGCCGCGAAGCGGATAGACGACGAGATGCAGCGCGGGGTCCAGGAAAGCCGTCACCCGGTCGGCCGGCGCAAACTTCGCCAGCGCCTTTCCGGCCGGGCTCGCCACATCCGCCAGTGAACGCCAGGCCATCCTGCCGGTCGGCCGGCTTTCCCGGCTGCCCTTCACCAAGCGCCTGAGGCTCGACCAGACGCCGTCCGCCGCGACCAACAGCATCCCGGCGGCTTCTTCCGTACGGTCGTTCCGCTTGACGATTGCGGTCACGCCTCCGGGTTCAAAGGCGATATCGCTGACAGCCGCGCCAAGGCTCAGCCGGATGTTGGGTTCCGACGAGATGCAGGCCAGAAGCGCGCGGTGCAGGTCGGCGCGGTGGGCGACGAGATAGGGGGCCTTCCAGCGCGCCTCCGCCGGCTTGCCGAGCGGCACGCGGGCGAGTTCCCCCAGGCTCGCGCCGTCGCGCAGAACGATTGCTTCCGGCGCGACCGCGTCGGCGCCGAGCGCATCGAGCACGCCCAGCCTTCCGAGGATCCGCGTCGCGTTCGGCGAAAGCTGGATGCCCGCGCCGATCTCCTCGAATCTTGCCACCCGCTCGAAGACCTCGACCTGGAACCCGCGCGCCGCGAAGGCAAGCGCTGCGGTCAGCCCGGCAATGCCGGCCCCGGCGACGATGATCGTGCGGGGCAGGCGGTCACTCATCGATGGATTTCGGGCAGGTCAGGCCGCCTTGTCGGTATAGAGGCAGCCCGCCGGCCGGGTTTCGTCGGCCCTCAGCGCGGGATCGTAACGGTAGAGCGTCGAACAGTAGGAGCAGACCTTCTCGTCGTCGTCACCCATGTCGATGAAGATGTGCGGATGATCGAAAGGCGGATTGGCGCCGACGCACATGAACTCCCTGACCCCTATGTCGATGGCGGCATGCCCGGCATTGTTCTGGAAATGAGGGGTCGAATGTCCGGCCATGGTCGTCTCCGCTGGAAATCCTCACGGGCGTGAGGTCCCGCCCGAAGCCAGCGTTTGTAACATATAAACGTCCGATGCAAGATATGTGATACGAGTTTGTCGTAAAAGCGTGAGAGGAGGACGGATCGTAGCACGCGACGATCGAACGGGTCGAAGATGAACGAACTGAAGCCGGTCCAAACCGAATTCAAGAACGAGCCGACGCCGGACGGGAAGGCCATCGCCGACAATCCCGACCGTTTCGTCAATCGCGAGTTCTCGTGGCTGCAGTTCAACCGCCGGGTGCTCGAGGAATCGCAGAACCCGCACCATCCGCTTCTGGAGCGCGTGCGCTTCCTCTCCATTTCCGCGGACAATCTCGATGAGTTCTTCATGGTGCGGGTCGCCGGCCTTGCCGGCCAGGTGCGCCAGTCGATCGTCACCCGCAGCGCCGACGGCCGCACGCCGGAAGAACAACTCGACCGCATCCTGCTCGAGGTGGGCCGGTTGCAGCATGAACAGCAGGCAAGCCTGTCCAGCCTGCGCGCCCTGATGAAGAAGGAGCACATCGAGATCGTCGGCGCCGACGTCCTCAACAGGGACGATCTCGGATGGCTGAAGGAACATTTCCTTGAAGCGATCTTCCCGGTGCTGACGCCGCTCTCGATCGATCCGGCGCATCCCTTCCCGTTCATCCCCAATCTCGGCTTCTCCATTGCGCTGACGCTGCGCCACCGGCGCGACAATGAGGAGATGACGGCGCTCCTGCGCCTGCCGGTGGCGCTGAAGCGCTTCATCCGTCTTCCCGACCGCAAGGGCACGGTGCGCTTCATCACGCTGGAGGAGGTGGTCGCGCTCTTCATCGGCAAGCTCTTCCCCGGCTACGAGGTGAAGGGCTCCGGCACGTTCCGCATCATCCGCGATTCCGACATCGAGGTGGAGGAGGAGGCGGAGGACCTCGTGCGCCTGTTCGAGACGGCGCTGAAGCGCCGCCGCCGCGGTTCGGTGATCCGGATCGAGTTCGACAGCGCGATGCCGGAAGCGCTGCGTGAATTCGTCGCCAGTGAACTCGGCGTCTCGTCAGGCCGCATCAGCGTGTTGCCGGGGCCGCTCGCCGTCAACCAGATTTCGGAGATCGTGGCGCTGCCGCGCGACGACCTGAAATTCCCGCCCTACAATCCGCGCTTCCCGGAGCGCATCCGCGAACATGCCGGAGACTGCTTCGCCGCCATCCGCGAGAAGGACCTGATCGTCCACCATCCATACGAATCCTTCGATGTCGTGGTGCAGTTCCTGCGCCAGGCGGCGCTCGACCCCGATGTGGTGGCGATCAAGCAGACGCTCTACCGCACTTCCAACGACAGTCCGATCGTGCGCGCGCTGATCGACGCGGCGGAAGCCGGAAAGTCGGTCACGGCGCTGGTCGAGCTTAAGGCGCGCTTCGACGAGGAAGCCAATATCCGCTGGGCACGCGATCTGGAACGCGCCGGCGTGCAGGTCGTCTTCGGCTTCATCGAACTGAAGACCCATGCCAAGATGTCGCTGATCGTCCGGCGCGAGGACACGCGGCTGCGCAATTACGTGCATCTCGGCACCGGTAACTACCATCCGATCACGGCGCGCATCTATACCGACCTTTCCTACTTCACCTGCGATCCGCAGATCGCGCATGACGTGGCACAAATCTTCAACTTCATCACCGGCTATGCCGAGCCGGCGAAGAAGATGGCGCTGGCGATCTCGCCCTTCACCTTGAGGAGCCGCATCCTCGGCCATATCGAGGACGAGATGGGCCATGCCAAGGCAGGCCGCCCGGCCCAGATCTGGATGAAGATGAATGCCCTGGTCGATCCGATCGTCATCGACGCGCTTTACGCGGCGAGCGGCGCGGGGGTGGAGATCGACCTCGTCGTGCGTGGCATCTGCTGCCTCAGGCCGCAGGTGAGGGGCCTGTCGGAGAATATCCGGGTGAAGTCGATCGTCGGCCGCTTCCTGGAACATGGCCGCATCTATTGCTTCGGCAACGGCCGGGGCCTGCCGTCGGACGATGCGATCGTTTATATATCCTCGGCCGACATGATGCCCCGCAACCTCGACAGGCGCGTCGAGGCGCTGGTTCCCATCACCAACCCGACGGTGCATGAACAGGTGCTCGGCCAGATCATGCTGGGAAACATCATGGACAACCAGCAGAGTTTCGAAGTAATGGCGGATGGCACCTCGCGCCGCCTGGCTCCCGAAGAAGGGGAGGAACCGTTCAATGCACAGGAATATTTCATGACCAATCCGAGCCTGTCGGGACGGGGCGACGCGCTGAAGATCCATGCGCCGAAACGCATCGCCCGCCACAAGCGGGCCAAGAAGGCCGGGGCAGCCCCCACCGCATGATAGCCGGCTCGCAGGGGCGCCTGCAGGATCGTCGTCCGATCTCCGTCATCGACATCGGGTCGAACTCAATTCGCCTCGTGGTCTATGAGGGGGTGGCGCGGGCGCCGACCGTGCTCTTCAACGAGAAGATGCTCGCCGGCCTCGGCCGGGGGATCGTCTCGACCGGCAGGCTCGACCCGGAAGCGGTCAAGCGCGCGGTCGAGGAATTCCGGCGCTTCCGCGCGCTCTCCGAGCAGGCCGGCGCCGAGACGCTGCACGTGATCGCCACCGCCGCCGCGCGCGAGGCGGAGAACGGCATGGATTTCATCCACCGGGCCGAAGAGATCCTCGGCACCGAGATCCAGGTGCTTTCCGGCCGCGAGGAGGCCCATTACTCGGCGCTCGGCGTCATCTCCGCGTTCCATCCGGCGGACGGGATCGCCGGCGACCTCGGCGGCGGCAGTCTCGAACTGGTCGACGTCAAGGGAGAGGAGATCGGCGACGGCATCACCCTGCCGCTCGGGGGGCTGAGGCTGCAGGACATGGCGAAGAATTCGCCTTCCGCCGCGCAGAAGATCGTGCGCGAGGAGATCGCGCGGGCGACGCTTCTGCCGGAGGGGAAGGGCAGGACGTTCTATTGCGTCGGCGGCACCTGGCGGAACCTCGCCCGGCTGCACATGAACGTGACGAACTATCCGCTCGCCGTGATGCACCATTACGAGATGGCGCCATCGGCGATCGGCGATTTCCTCAAGCAGGTCGCCAGCAACGACATGGGCAGGATGAGGTATATCGAGCGCATTCCCAAGAGCCGGCGCGCGCTGCTCCCCTATGGCGCGATCGTGCTTCAGGAAATCATCCGCGTGATGGAGCCCAAGAACATCGTCGTCTCCGCCCTCGGCGTGCGCGAAGGCTATCTCTACTCGCTCCTGTCGCCGTCCGAACAGCGTCTCGATCCCCTGATATCGGCGTCGGAGGAGATGGCGGTGCTCAGGGCGCGCTCGGTGACGCATGCGCACGAACTCGTCGAATGGACCGGCGAGGCTTTCGCCGTCTTCGGCATCGCGGAGACGGACGACGAGGCGCGCTACCGCCGCGCTGCCTGCCTGCTCGCCGACACGGGCTGGCGGGCGCATCCGGAATATCGCGGCACGCAATCGCTCAACATCATCGCGCACGGTTCGTTCATCGGCGTCGACCATCCCGGCCGCGCCTTCCTGGCGCTGACCAACCTCTATCGCCATGAGGGCATCTACGAGGACGTGGCCGCGCCCGAGATCAAGGCGCTCGCCGGTCCGCATTATCTGGAGCGCGCGCGTCTCCTCGGCGCGCTTCTCAGGGTCGTCTATCTGTTCACGGCGTCGATGCCGGGCGTCATGCCGGGCCTCCGATGGATGAAGCGCGACGACGGCACGCTGGTTCTTCTGGTACCTGCGCGCCATGCCGCGCTCGTCGGCGAGCGGCCCGCCGGCCGGCTGGCGCAATTGGCTAAGCTGCTCGGCCAGCCCATGGAACTGGCGGTCGAGGAATAGGGGCCGCTTCCTCCAGGTCGTTTGGCTGCGCGTCACACGATCGCGCTCATGGCGCGGCGCGCGGAACGGTCGGCTGATCCACAATGCGCCGGATACGCGCCTCCATCCGCGATTCGTCATCGCGCTGGCTGGTCCCGGCAAACGAGGGGAGGGCGGCTGTGCTCACCGGCCGGCTCTGCCGCCACAATCCGGCAAGGCCAAGGGGAAGAATGCCGGCGCCGGCGAGCAGCCAGAAAGAAGATGGTCGCGCTATCGCCAACGAGCAGGCCAGCGCGATGCATGCGGCCGCGATGACAATGAGCAGAACGGCCGCCCAAGTCCCGCGGCGCTGCCACCTTCGCGACGTCACGGGATCCATCGCGAGGCCAAGCGTCGTTCCGCCATTGGCGGCGAGTTCTGGCCCGATCCAGAACGCCGCTATCGCGGCCATGACGAGCAGAACCGGAATTGCGAACGAAAGCCACATCAGCATGGCGGTCGAGCCGGGCGCGTATCCGCGTGCCGCCAGCGGCGGCCAGTCGTAGAGGCCATGAAGCAGGACAGGAATGCCGAGGGCCAACAGCCAGCCGCCGCCACCACCACGCGCCCGGGCAACCAGAGCGCCCATGACAAGGCCGAGGATAACGTGGTCCGGAACCGCGGTCGCCATGCGTATGCCCGCAAGCGCCCACCATGCATGGTGCTGCGAAACATAGAAGAAATTCTCCAGCAAGGCGAAGCCGAGCCCCAGCCAGCCGCCTGATATAATTGCGTCATGATCCGGGTCGACATCTTCGTGCCGAAGGACGATGCCGAGGAACAGGCACAGCTTTATCGACTCCTCGGGCACGGCAGCCAGGACAAAGGCATGGAAGAGGCCGCTCGCCCAGGGCGCCACGATCAGATCGGCCACCGGCTTCAGCAGGAACACGAGAAAAGCGCAGAAGACCGACAACGCTCCGGCGACTAAGGCGATCGAAAAACAGGGCGGACGCCCCCGCCTCGCCGAAATCGCGGCCAGCAGCGTTCCGATCGGCAAAGCCGGCGCAAAGGCGGCCATGACGATGAGAAGGCGTAAGGGAAAGCCGTCCACCGGCAGCTCCCGTCAATGCAGGTGCTTGGCTTGCAGTTCAGCCAGGACGAGGATGGCTATGCAGAGCGCGAGGACGATCGAGCCGATGATGGCGGCGACGCGGGAGACCCCTCCGGCTCTGCGGACGCGCTCCCGAGTCTCGGCGGCGCCGAGCCCAAGTGCGCCAATTTTCGCGATCCTCTGTTCCGCGGCCGTGACGTAGAGGCTGCGGCCCCACATGCCCATCAGAATTGCGATCGTCAGGCCCGACGCCCCACGGCTGCCGATGAGATAGGCGAAGAGCATCGGCAGAACGGTGATTGCCAGCGCCATGCCCCATTGCTTGCGATAGAGCAGCCATATCTGGGGAACCAGGAAAGCCGGCCACGACCAACTCCGGACCATACGGCTTTTGCCGCCGGCGGCATGGATTTTGTCTCGTGTGGCTTCGAATTTTCCGGCGTTGGGTCCGACAAAAAGCGAAAAAAGTTCGCTGTCGTCCAATGCTTGCGCCGGTTGCAACGCCAGCCTGGGGCTGGCCCCGCGCCTGCCGAATGCCGGCGGCGCGGAAAAAGCTGTCCGGTACGCCATTCCATCCCCCATGCCCGGCGCAAAGCTATGCAACCTCTATTACGGCGCGGCAGCGGGCGCCTCAACCGGGAATTGGCGAAATGGTAAACCCGCGATCACCGCCGCCGCGCATCCTGGATCGGCCGCTGCCGACGGAGATCAGGCTTCCCGCGCCAGGGGCCGCAGCGCTCGCCCGAACGGGGCCTGCCAGGCGATGCTCAGATCGCGCGCAGGCGCGAGCCCGACAGTTCCCCGCTTTCCTCAAGCACGGGATAGGCGATCGAGGCGAGCAGCGAGTTGATCTGCTTCAGGTCGCGGATGGTGTCGAGGTGAATGGAACTCGTCTCGACGCTTTTCTCCGTGCCTTCGCGCAGCCGCTCGAAATGACGGCGGCTCGTTTCCTTCTCGACGTCGCGCAGCCGGTCCTTCTCGGCGACGAGCTGGCGCGCCGTCACCGGATCGCGGTTGACGAGGAGGTTGAAGGCGAGCCGCGCGTTGGCGAGAACGGCCGCATGGAAGCCGGACAGTTCGCGCCAGCCTTCCGGCGTGAAGTCGATGCCGCGTTTCAGCTTCTTCTGCGCCTGCGGCAGCATGTTGCGGACGATGATGTCGCCGACCTGCTCGAGCTTGACGCAGGCGCCGAGCAGTTCCTGGCAGCGCGCCGCCTCCCTTTCGGACATCTCGCCGGTCGCGATCCTGGCGAGGTATAGCTTGATGCCGGCGTGCAGCCGATCGACGCGATCGTCGAGGGCGGCGAGTTCGCTCATCTTCTTCGGATCCGGCGCCTCATAGAGCTCGATGATGCGCCTCAGCATGATCTCGATGATCTCGCATACCCTGACGACCTCGCGGGTCGCGTTGGCGAGCGCCTGGCCAGGATGGGCGAGCGCCGCCTTGTTGAGGGCGGAGAGTTCCTCCATCTCGCCGGGCTGCTCGGGCTCCGCCGGCTGGCTCAAGGCGACGACCGCCTCCGTCGCCTTCAGCACCAGGCCGGAAAGCGGGATGCCGGCGATCAGGATGATGACATTGAAGAGGATATGCGCGTTGACGATCTGGCTGACCGCGTCGGCGCCGAGGAAATCCATCCGCGGCCTGAACGTCATGTAGAGCGCCAGCATGACGATGGAGCCGGCGCCCCGCATCAGCAGGTTGCCGAGCGGGACGACGCGCTCGGCGGGCGGAGCGCCGCGGGTCAGGAGCGGCGCGATCACCGAACTGCCGAGATTGACGCCGAGAACCATGACGATGGCGAGCTCGGGATGGATGATGCCCTTTCCGGCCAGCGCCATCAGGAGCAGCACGCCGGCAATCGACGAATGGAACAGCCACGTCATCAGTCCGGCCAAAAGGAAGGCGGTGACCGGATCGCCCGACAGATAGTCGATGATGACGGGCAGCAGGCTCGAATCGCGCAAGGGCTCGGTCGCGGCGTTCATCATCTGGAGCGACAGGATCATCAGCCCGACGCCGAAGACGATGCGGCCGAGCTGCCGCCAGGAACGTTCCTCGGTGGCGCGGAACATCACCGTTCCCGCGATCAGGCAGATGGGGACGAGGAGCGACAGGTCGTAGCTCAGGATCTTGGCGACAAGGGCCGATCCCACCTCCGCGCCGCGCACGGCGAGAATGCCGGAAAGGCCGGTGACGATGCCGGAACCGGCGAAGGAGCCGATCAGCAGCGTGACCGCCGTCGAGCTTTGCAGCGCGATCGCGAGCGCAGCGCCCGTTCCCGCCGAAAGGAAGGGGTTCCGCATCGTCGAGCGCAGCTTCTGGCGCAGCACGTCGCCATAGGCGCGCTCGACGCCGGTGCGGACCATGCGCGTCGCCCACAGGAGCAGCGCCACCGCGCCCGCCAGATGGACGAGGACGATCGAGCCGCTCATGCGGACCGGGCCCGGCGCGTCGGCCGACGGAGGGTCACAATGAAGTTGGCCATGCCAGACAAATAGCGAGTCCCGAACGGTTTTCCAGCGGCCGATTCGATTAGCCGGTTAAGATATCGCGCCTTTTGGGCAGGTGTGCAAGCGAGCAGGAAAATCAGCATCGGCCCGGCGCCTCGGCCTGTCCGATGGCGGTCGGCGGCGTACTGCCCGCGCGGCGCTCGGCGGCGGAAGAGAGGAGGGCGACGCCGGCTCCGACGACCATCGCCGCGACGCCGACGAGCGGCAGGCTGCGATAGCCGTAGCCGGCGTCGAGCAGCATGGCGCCGATCGACGCTGCAAGCGCGATGCCGATGTTGAAGCCCGAGGGGATGAGCGAGGAGGCGAGGTTCGGCGCATCGGCCGTCCAGGCGAGGATGCGCGTCTGCACCGCGGTGCCGATCGAGAAGCTCAGCGCGCCCCAGACGAAGAGCGCCGCCGCCATCTGCAGCGCGTGGGGGCTGGCCAGCCAGACCGTGAGGAGCGAGACGGCCTGGACGAGCAGAAGCACGACCAGCCAACGCATCAGATTGCCGTCGGCGAGCTTGCCGCCGGCGAAGACGCCAAGGGTGGAGCCGAGGCCGATGAGGAGCAGCATCCAGGGAACGGTGTCTTCGCTCAGATGCGTTACCTCGCGGAGCATCGGCGTGATGTAGGTGAATGGCACGAACTGGGCCATCATCAGCATCAGCATGATGATCAGCGAGGTCCATACCTGCTGGCGGGCGAGCACGCGGGTCTCTGTTGCGAGGCCTACCGGTTCGGAGGACGGGACGGCCTTCCGCGGCAGGAGGGTTGCGGCCGCGGCCGCCGCCACGATGCCGAGGGCGAACATCGCCCAGAAGGTCGAGCGCCATCCCCAGAAATTGCCGATCGCCGTGCCGGCCGGCACGCCGACGATGTTGGATATGGTGAGGCCGGCCAGCACGACGGCGACCGCCCGGCCGCGCGCCGCCGGCGGCACGAGGCCGACGGCGACGACCATGGCTACGCCGAAGAAGCAGCCATGGGCGATCGCGGTCGCGAAGCGGAAGGCAAGCATCGAGAGGAAATTCGGGGCGAGCGCACAGGCGGCCTGTCCGACGACGAAGGCGAGGGTGAGCGCGATGATCAGCGTTCGCCGCGGCACCCGCGCCGCCGCGATGGTGAGCAGCGGCCCGCCGATGGCGATGCCGAGCGCGTAGCCCGAGACGAGGTAACCGGCCGTGGGCACGCCGACTTGCAGTCCCTCCGCGACCTCCGGCAACACGCCGGCGATGACGAACTCGGTCGTGCCGAAGGCGAAGGCGGCGATGAAAAGGGCGATGAGGGGAGGGGACATGGTATTTCGCCGGATTTTCGGAAGGCGGCCAGACAGCACGGGCTACCCGGCCATACAAGACAGAAATGCTGATCGAACGATCAGAATCTTTTGCACATGCGAGGCATCGCTTCGAGAATCGCGCTGTGAACAGCGGGCATGGACGCAATTCATCGGTCGCTGTGGCATTCCTCGCTGTCTATATGAGGCCAGCAGGAGTTAAGTTCCACGAATGCGCTTTTCTGATTCCTTCCTCGACGAGATACGCGACCGCGTACCGATTTCGGCCGTGATCGGGCAGCGCGTCGCATGGGAACGGAGGAAGACGAACGCCAGCAGGGGCGACTTCTGGGCCTGCTGCCCCTTCCATGGCGAGAAGACGCCGAGCTTCCACTGCGAGGACAGGAAAGGCCGCTACCATTGCTTCGGTTGCGGCGTGTCCGGCGACCATTTCCGCTTCCTCACCGAACTCGACGGCATGAGTTTCCCGGAGGCGGTCGAGCGCGTCGCCGAGATGGCAGGCGTGCCGATGCCGGCGCGGGATCCGGAAGCGGAGAAACGCGAGAAAGAGCGCGCCAGCCTGCACGACGTGATGGAACTGGCGACGAAGTTCTTCGAGGAGAAGCTGCAGTCGCCCGAAGGCGCCAAGGCGCGGGCCTATCTGCGGGAGCGTGGGCTGACGCCGGCAACGCAGAAGACGTTCCGGCTGGGCTATGCGCCGGAGAGCCGCAATGCGCTTAAGGAATTCCTGGCTGGGAAGGGCGTGGCGAAGGACCAGATCGAGGCCTGCGGTCTCGTCCGCCACGGGCCGGATATCCCCGTCTCCTATGACTGGTTCCGCGATCGGGTGATGTTCCCGATCCCGGATTCGAAAGGGCGGATCATCGCCTTCGGCGGGCGGGCATTGTCGCCGGACCAGCCGGCCAAATACATGAACTCGCCCGACACCGAGCTCTTCCACAAGGGCAACGTGCTCTACAATTTCGCCCGCGCGAGGAAGGAGCAGGGCCGCGACGGCACGGTCATCGCCGTCGAGGGCTATATGGACGTCATCGCGTTGTCGCAGGCCGGCTTCGGCAATGCGGTCGCGCCGCTCGGCACGGCGCTGACCGAGAACCAGATGGAACTGCTCTGGCGCATGGCGGGTGAGCCGGTGCTCTGCTTCGACGGCGACCAGGCGGGACTCAGGGCCGCGTGGCGGGCCGCGGACCTCATCCTGCCGGCCATCCAGCCCGGTCGCACGGCGCGGTTCGCGCTCCTGCCGGAAGGACAGGATCCGGACGATCTGGTGCGCGCCTCGGGGCCGGAAGCCTTCCGCAAGGTGCTGGAGGAGGCGCTGCCGCTCGCCGACCTGTTATGGACTCGCGAGACGCAGGGCGGCGTCTTCGATACGCCGGAGCGGAGGGCGGAACTGGAGAAGCGCCTGCGCGACCTGACCGGCCGCATCCGCGACGAGGCGGTGAGGCGCCACTACAACCAGGCCATGCGCGAGCGGGTCCACGAATTCTTCGCGCCGGCCGACCGGCGCGGCAAGTGGCAGCCCGGAGGCGCGGAGCGCAAGGGCTTCCGCCGCGATCAAGTGCGCGAGACGCCGGGGCTGGCGCGCTGGCGGCAGGCGCATTCGACGGACGCGCCGCTGCGGCGCGAGCGTCTGATCGTGGCGCTCGCCGCCAACCATCCGGACCTGCTCGACGAATTCCACGACGTATTCGAGCGCCTGGCGCTGCAGGGAGCGGAAGAGCAGCGCCTGCGCGCGGCCGTCCTGCATTTCCTGGGCGAGGGTGCGGAGGCGGACAAGATCGGGCTGCGAACGCGCCTGCTGGCCAGCGATATCGGCGATTATTTCGGGCGCATCGAGCGCGAACTGATCGCGCTCGGCGACTGGCAGGTGAGACCCGATGCCGACATGCTCGACGTGCGCGAGGCGTTCCTCAATGTCATCGACCTCTACAACGAGTTCAACCTGCGAAGCGGCAATGTCGAGAATCTGCAGGAGCTGTGGCTGAGGCTGGTGGAGGAGGGCGACGAGGAGACGGCCGAGCGCCTGATGCGCGCCCAGGCAGCGGAAAACGCACAGCGCCGCCCTCCCCAGGCGGCCGACGAGAACACCGGCCGCGCCAGCGGCCGCAAGGCGCGCAACTGATTCCGCTTCACGATCCCCGGCCCATCTTGCATCGGCACGGGATGCGGTCTAACCCCTGACCGCCTGTTCAGGGATCGATCCGACAATGCATGACATCAGGTGGATTCGCGAAAATCCGGAGGAAATGGCAGCCGGCCTCGCCAGGCGCGGCATCGCCGTGTCCGAGGCAAAGGCGACGGTCGACGATCTCATCGCGAGGGACGAGGCGCGCCGCGCCCATGTCGCCTCGCTGCAGGAGATGCAGGAGCGCCGCAACTATCTCTCCAAGGAGATCGGCGCGGCCATGCGCGACAAGGACATGGCGCGCGCGGAGGAGCTGAAGGCCGAGGTCGCCGAGATCAAGGCGGTGATCCAGGGAGGCGAGGGCAGGGAACGCGAACTCGACCAGGCACTCACCGACGCGCTGGCCTGCATCCCCAACCTGCCGCTCGCCGACGTGCCGGTCGGCAGGGACGAGCGCGACAATGTCGAGCTGCGCGTCGTCGGCGAGAAGCCGCGCATGAACTTCCAGCCGAAGGAGCATTACGAACTCGGCGAAGCGCTCGGCATGATGGATTTCGAGACGGCGGCGAGGCTGTCGGGCGCCCGCTTCACGGTGCTGAAAGGCAAGCTCGCCCAGCTCGAACGCGCGCTCGGGCAGTTCATGCTCGACCTGCACACCACCGAGCACGGCTACACGGAAGTGCAGCCGCCGCTTCTGGTGCGGGATGCGGTTCTCTTCGGAACCAACCAGTTGCCGAAGTTCGAGGAGGATTTGTTCTTCACCCCACATGGCGAAGGCAGGCTTGGCCTCATCCCTACGGCGGAAGTTCCCCTCACCAACCTCGTCCGCGAGCAGATCCTCGATCAGGACAAGCTGCCGCTGCGCTTCACGGCGCTGACGCCCTGCTTCCGCTCGGAGGCGGGTTCGGCCGGCAAGGATACGCGCGGCATGCTGCGCCAGCACCAGTTCGATAAGGTCGAGCTGGTCTCCATCACCGACGCGGATTCCTCGCTGCACGAGCATGAGCGCATGACCGAATGCGCCGAGACGGTTCTGAAGCGGCTCGAACTGCCGTTCCGCACCGTGGTGCTGTGCACCGGCGACATGGGTTTCGGGGCGCGCAAGACCTACGACATCGAGGTCTGGCTGCCCGGCCAGAACAATTATCGCGAAATCTCGTCCTGCTCGGTCTGCGGCGATTTCCAGGCGCGGCGCATGGATGCGCGCTACCGCCCTTCGGCGGGCCCCGGGGAAGCTCCGGCAAAAGGCACGCGCTTCGTCCATACGCTGAACGGTTCGGGCGTCGCCGTCGGCCGCGCGCTGATCGCGGTGATGGAAAACTACCAGAACGCCGACGGCAGCGTCACAATTCCGCAAGTTCTCCGCCCCTATATGGGCGGTATGGAAAAAATCGATTAATCTGTTCACACCCTAGAAAGTCCCATGCGCATTCTCCTGACCAATGACGACGGCATCCATGCCGAAGGCCTCGCGGTGCTCGAACGCATCGCCCGCACTCTTTCCGACGACGTTTGGGTGGTGGCGCCCGAAACCGACCAATCCGGCTTCGCGCACTCGCTCTCGCTTTCCGAGCCGCTCAGGATGCGCAAGATCGACGACCGGCACTATGCGCTGCGCGGCACGCCGACCGACTGCGTCATCATGGGCGTGCGGCGGCTGATGCCCGAGCCGCCGGACCTGGTGCTTTCCGGCGTGAATTCCGGCGCCAACACCGCCGACGACGTCACCTATTCCGGCACGGTCGCGGGCGCCATGGAAGGCTGCATGATCGGCCTCCGTGCGATCGCTCTCAGCCAGGCCTACAACGTGCTGGAAGACGGCCGCGTCGTGCCGTGGGAAACCGTGGAGGCGCACGCGCCGGAACTGCTCTCGAAGCTGATCGAGGCGGACCTCGCGCCCGGCACCTTCCTCAACGTCAATTTCCCGCGCTGCCGGCCCGAAGCCGTCGAAGGCGTCACCGTGACCAACCAGGGCAAGCTCGTGCACGGGCTGTGGATCGACGAGCGCCAGGACGGGCGTGGCTTCCCCTATTACTGGCTGCGCTTCGGGCGCGAGCCGGCGGAGATGCGGCCGGGGAGCGACCTTGCGGCGCTGAAGGACAACCGGATCTCGGTCACGCCGCTCAAGCTCGACCTCACCGATCGCGACGCCATGGCCGAACTGGAGCGGCTGATCGCATGAGCGGCCCCCATGACGAGCGCGAGGCCTTCGCCGCCTTCCTCTTGAGGATGCGGCAGCGCGGCATCGGCTCCAAGCAGCTTTTCGCGGCGATCGAGGCGACGCCGCGCGGCAATTTCGTGCCCGCCCAGTGGCACGAGGCCCTGTGGTCCGAAGGAATGCTGCCGATCGAATGCGGCGAGGCGATCGAGGGGATAGACCTGCAGGCGGCGGTGCTGTCGACGCTCGATCTCGCGCCGGGCCAGCGGGTACTCGAGGTCGGCACGGGTTCGGGCTTCACCGGCGCGCTGCTCGGCCGGCTGTCGGGCCGCGTGCTCAGCGTCGAGCGCTACAAGACGCTCGCCGAACTGGCGAGGCAGAGACTGGAGGCGCTCGGCATCGACAATGTGGCGGTGCGCCACGCCGACGGCTCGAAGCCGCTCTCCGGCGAGGGGCCGTTCGACCGCATCGTCATCTGGGCCGCCTTCGACAGCTATCCGCGCAGCTTCGTGGAGATGCTGTCCACCGGCGGCATCATGGTCACGCCGATCGGTCCCGGCGATGGCGAGCAGATGCTGACCAGGCTCGCCAAGGTCGGCAGCCGTTTCGAGCGCGAGGATTTGGGCAAGGTCCGGCTGCAACCGATCATGCAGGCCGTGGCGGCGGCGCTCTGACGCACGTCCATGTCCGATTGCGGCCCATCTCCGGCGGATTTTAGGAGAATTTGCCTCTTTCTTTAACCGTTTAACCGACCGGTAACATTAACGCGCTTTAATTCGGCACAGTTCTCTTGTGTGCGGGTAAAGCGATGCGTCATCGGGTTCTGGGTACGGTCGAGCGTAGGCTGGCGCTGGGCGCCGCCGTTCTCCTCATCGGCGGCTTTGCGTCGGGCTGCAGTTCCGACACCGCCCGTTTCTCCGACTCCCTGTTCACCGGCTCCACCTATCGGGGCGACACCGTGGTGCGGCCGCCGGCCAGCCAGCCGTTTCCCGGCGACAACCTGGCGTCCAACAGGGGCGTCGACCCGGCGCCGACCGGCACCGTCAGCCAGTCGCCGACCGGCCCCGTTTACGGATCGAACATGTCCCCGGTCACCGGGTCGAGCCTGCCGCCGGTCGGTTCTTCCCAGCCGGCGCAGCCGCGCCGCGTCGCCAGCTACGAACCGCCGGCCGCACAGCCCGTTTCGCGCCCGATAGAGGCAGGCCGCCACGACGCCGCGGCGTCGCGTGAGAGCTGGTCGCGGGAAGGGGGCACGCAGATCACCGCCAACGAAGGCGACACGGTCTATAGCCTGTCGCGCCGCTTCAACGTGCCGGTAAAGGAGATCCTGGCGGCAAACGGCATGGCTTCCACTTCGGCCCTGCGGTCCGGGCAGAGGATCATCATCCCGACCCGCCACAGGGAAGACGGCCGCCGCGTCGCCGATGCCCGGCCCGAGCACGACATGCAGAAGGGGCATGAGCCGGAGCGCGTCGCCGCTCTGCAGCCGCCGCCGCGCGCCAAGGAAGAACGTAAGGCGGACGCGCGGGCATCGGCCGAACGGACCGAAGCTTCGGCAGCCCAGTCGGGCAAATACACCGTGCAGTCTGGCGATTCGCTCTATGCCATCGCCAAAAAGACGGGCGCCAGCGTGGCCGAAATCAAGAAGGCCAACGACATGACCGGCGCAAACGTGCGCATCGGCCAGGTCCTGACCATTCCGGGAGCGGGCGGCGCCAAGGTGGCGCGCGCCGAGGAGACGAAGGTCGATCCGGTCAAGACCGGCACCACCGAGCCGGCGCCGAAGGCGAGCGCGGCGGCGGACGAGGGAAAACCGGCCGGCTACACGCCTCCGCACAAGGCGGACAAGCAGATCGCCGCCGTCGAGGACGACGACAAGGCCGCCGCGCCCGACGCGACCGGCATCGGCAAGATGCGCTGGCCGGTGCGCGGCCGGATCATCTCGGCCTTCGGCAGCGGCGGTTCGGACGGCGACGGCATCGACATCTCGGTTCCAGAGGGCACGCCGGTCAAGGCGGCCGAGAACGGCGTGGTGATCTATGCCGGCAACGGCCTCAAGGAATTCGGCAATACGGTGCTGGTGCGCCACGAGGACGGGCTGGTGACGGTCTACGGCCACGCCAAGAGCATCGAGGTGTCGCGCGGCGACAAGGTCAAGCGCGGCCAGGAAATCGCACTGTCGGGCATGAGCGGCAACGCCGATTCCCCGCAGTTGCATTTCGAGGTGCGCAAGAACTCCGCGCCGGTCGATCCGCGCAAATACCTGGAATAGCCGCCTTCACCGCGGCCGTGCGTCCTTCGAGGCTCGCCCTTCGGGCGAGCACCTCGGGATGAGGTAGGACGGTGCCCGCCATCCCAGTACTGAAGCATTTGAAGCCGCTGTTTCCCAGCCTATCGGAACCTGGCGACAGGGAGACAGAACTTGGCTCCCTCATGGTGAGGTGCGAGCGCAGCGAGCCTCGAACCACGCGTCAGTAGCCGTCAGTCCTCCAGCCGCTGCCCCAGCCGGCCTGCCAGATCCTGCACGAATTGCCAGGCGACGCGGCCGGAACGGCTGCCGCGCGTGGTCGCCCATTCGAGCGCCGAGGCGCGCAGTTCCTCCGCGCCGATCGCGAGCTTGTGGTGGTCGACATAGCCCCGGATCATCTCGAGATATTCGTCCTGCGAGCATTTGTGGAAGCCCAGCCACAGGCCGAAACGGTCCGACAGCGAGACCTTCTCCTCGACCGCTTCGGAAGGGTTGATCGCGGTCGACCGCTCGTTGTCGATCATGTCGCGCGGCAGGAGGTGCCGCCGGTTCGACGTGGCGTAGAAGATGACGTTCGCCGGCCTGCCTTCGACGCCGCCCTCGAGCGCCGCCTTCAGCGATTTATACGACGTGTCGTCGTGGTCGAAGGAGAGGTCGTCGCAGAACAGGATGAAGCGGAACGGCGCCTTCTTGAGGATGGTCATCAGCGCTGGCAGGGTGTCGATGTCCTCGCGGTGGATCTCGATCAGCTTGAGCGGCGGCTCGCCCGGCTTTCGTGCGGCGTTGATCGAGGCATGCACCGCCTTGACCAGCGACGACTTGCCCATGCCGCGCGCGCCCCACAGGAGCGCGTTGTTGGCCGGCAGGCCGGCGGTGAAGCGTTCCGTGTTGTCGAGGAGGATGTCGCGGACGTGGTCGACCCCGCGGATGAGGCCGATATCCACCCGGTTCACCTTGCCGACCGGTTCCAGATAGCCGGGATCGGCTTCCCATACGAAACAGTCGGCGGAGGCGAGGTCGGTTCGCGGCACGGACGGCGGCGCCAGCCGCTCGACGGCCTTGATGAGGAGGTCGATCTTTTCGGCAAGCAGGTCGGCGGATATGTCCGGCATTTTCGCATCGCATATTCTGACAGAATGGCGCCGAGCCTGTAACATGCGTCCTTCGCAGGGAAAAGCCGGCGCTGCGGCAAAGGCGCGGTTGCAAACGGCCCCCAATGCTTATATTCGGGCCACTTTCCGGGGCCTTGGCTCCTTTTCGGGAGAGTTGGATGTTCGTAACACCCGCATATGCTCAGACGGCCACGGGCGGCACGCCGGACATGCTGATCAGCATCCTGCCCTTCATCCTGATCTTCGTGATCATGTATTTCCTGATCATCCGGCCGCAGCGCACGCAATTGAAGAAGCGCAACGAGATGCTTGCTGCGCTGAGGCGCGGCGATACGGTGGTGACCGGCGGCGGCCTCGTCGGCAAGGTGACCAAGGTCATCGACGACGGCGAGGTGGAAATCGATCTCGGCGGCGGCACAAAAGTGACGGCCGTGCGTTCGACCATCGCGGAAGTGCGCGTGCGCGGCGAGCCGGTCGCTAACCAGAACGCCAAGAAATAAACATCTTCCGGGCGGTACTGCCCCCGGATTCCTGCACGGATATCGAAACGCAATGCTCTATTTCTCGCGCTGGAAGACGGTTCTGATCTGGTTGTCGGTCCTGGCCGCCGTATTGTTCGCGGCGCCGAACCTCGTCCCCAAGGCGACGCTCGACAAACTGCCCGATTGGCTGCCGAAGAAGCAGATGACGCTCGGTCTCGACCTGCAGGGCGGTTCGCACATCCTGCTCCAGCTCGATCGCAAGAGCCTGGTCGACGAACGCCTGAACGCCACGCGCGACGAGATACGCAGCAAGCTGCGCGATGCCCATATCGGCTATACCGGGCTCGGCTTGTCCGGCAAGACCGTGCAGGTGCGCATTCGCGACCTGTCGCAACTCGACGCCGCCAAGAAGGCGCTGCAGGATCTCACCAGCCCGGTCCAGGGCGGATTGTTCGGTAGCGGCTCGTTGACCGAAACGACGCTCGAGGAGCCGGAGCCGGGCCTGCTGCGCTTCACGCTCACTGACCAGGGCATCGACTATCGCATCTCCGCGGCGCTCACGAAATCGATCGAGGTGGTCAGCCGCCGCGTCAACGAACTCGGCACGACCGAGCCGATCATCCAGCGCCAGGGCTCCGACCGCATCCTGGTGCAGGTGCCAGGTCTCGGCGACCCGCAGCGACTGAAGGATATCCTTGGCAAGACCGCCAAGCTCACCTTCCAGATGGTCGACCAGTCGAATTCGGTCGAGGATGCGATCAAGACCGGGCGCGCGCCGGCCGGCGACACGATCATGTATTCGACCGACACCCCGCCGGTCCCGTACCTCATCGAGAACCGTGTCATCGTCTCCGGCGAGGACCTTGTCGACGCCCAGTCGGGCTTCGACCAGCGGACCGGCGAGCCGATCGTGTCCTTCCGCTTCGACAATAAGGGGGCGACCCGGTTCGGCATCGCCAGCCAGCAGAATGTCGGCCGTCTCTTCGCGATCATCCTGGACAACAAAGTGATCTCCGCGCCGGTGATCCGCGAGCCGATCCTCGGCGGCACCGGCCAGATCTCCGGCCATTTCACGGTGCAGAGCGCCCACGATCTTGCCGTTCTGCTGCGCGCCGGCGCGCTGCCCGCCAATTTGACGATCGTCGAAGAGCGAACGGTCGGGCCCGGCCTCGGCGCGGATTCGATCCATGCGGGCAAGATGTCGGCCGTGTTCGGGTCGGTCCTGGTGGTCGTCTTCATGATTGCCGCGTACGGACTGCTCGGCTGGATCGCCAACCTGGCCCTTCTGGTGAATTTGGCGCTGATCGTGGCGGCGCTGTCGCTGCTGGGCGCGACACTGACGCTTCCTGGTATCGCCGGCATCGTGCTCACCGTTGGCATGGCGGTGGATTCGAACGTGCTGATCTACGAGCGAATGCGCGAGGAGGAGCGAAACGGCCGATCGATGATACAGACGCTCTCGCTCGGGTTCGACCGGGCGCTGGCGACCATTATCGATTCACACCTTACGATGCTTATCGCCGCGGCAGTGCTGTTCTTCCTTGGGTCCGGTCCGGTGCGCGGCTTTGCGGTAACGCTGGCCATCGGCATCATGACGACGCTTTTCACCGCCTTCACCTTCACGCGCTGGGTGGTGGCTGCCTGGTTCCGCCGTTCCCGCCCGAAAGCATTGCCCAAGGGCTATTTCCGGCTGGTGCCGGAAGTAACGCGCATCCCATTCATGAAGGTCCGCCTGCAGGTCTTCGTGCTTTCGCTGTGCCTGTGCGTGGGTTCCCTGGGGATGCTTTTTACCGAGGGGCTGAACTTCGGCATCGACTTTACCGGCGGCACGATCATGGAAGTGCGGGCCAAGACCGGCCAGGCCGATGTCGGCGACATCAGGCATAAGCTGACGGAAGCGGGCATCCAGGAAATCCAGGTCCAAGGGTTCGGTGACGGAACCGACGCGTTGATCCGTATCGGCGCGGCGAAGGATGAAGCCACCGGCAACGTGATCGTCGAGAAGGCGCGCCAGACCCTGTCGTCCAACTACGATATAAGGCGCGTCGAGCTTGTCGGCCCGACCGTTTCCAGCGAGCTGGCGTGGTCGGCAATCCTGGGCGTGCTCGCCGCGATGGCCGGAATCCTGGTCTATGTCTGGGTGCGCTTCGAATGGCAGTTCGCCATCGGCTCCATCATTGCCACGATAAACGACGTCGTGCTGACGCTTGGATTCCTGACCGTCACGCAGATCGAGTTCGACCTGTCGACCGTCGCCGCGCTCCTCACCATCGTCGGCTATTCGCTGAACGACACCGTCGTCATCTATGACCGGGTGCGTGAGAATTTGCGACGCTTCAAGAAGATGCCGCTCGGGCAATTGCTCGATCTCTCCGACAACGAGATGCTGGCGCGCACGACAATGACGGCGGCGACGACCTTCCTCGCCCTGCTCGCGCTTTATCTGTTCGGCGGGGAGGTCATACGCTCCTTCGTCTCGTCCATGCTCTTCGGCGTCTTCATCGGCACGTTCTCCTCGATCTTCATCGCGGCGCCGGTGCTGATCGTGTTCCACCTGCGCCCGACCTGGGCGCCTGTGGCCGACGAAGAGGCGGAACCCGCCCCGAAGGGGGGAGCGCAGCAGCTTCCGTCGAAATGAGCGGCATCGAAATCCGCGAGGCCCATTTTCCCGGCCGCGCACCGATCGACGCCTACGGCAATGGCGGTTTCCGCTTCGCCGACATGTCGCATCGCGGCTCGATCCTCTGCCTGCCTTCCGGCATCTATGGCTGGCAGCCGGCCGATCCCGGAAGGTTCGCGACGGCCGATTTCGATGACGTCCTCGCGGAGGCCGGGGAAATCGAGATCCTGCTTGTCGGGACGGGCACGGACCTCAGGCCGCTTCCGGCGGATATCCGCGCTGCGCTGCGCGGGAGCGGCATTTCCGCCGATCCGATGAGCACGGGCGCGGCGGTGCGCACGTTCAACGTGCTGCTCGCCGAGGATCGCGCCGTCGCCGCCGCCCTTGTCGCGGTGGGCTGATCTCGTCGGCGATGGCCGGGGCGGCTGCAGAGACCGTGCGGGTCGTCCGGGAGGCGGATCGCGACCGCTATCTTTCCGTGCTTTTCGCGCCCGAGGAAAAGCGGGCCGCGCTTTTCGCGCTCTATGCCTTCAATGTCGAGATCGCGCGCGTGCGCGACCTGATCCACGAACCGCTGCCCGGTGAAATCCGCCTGCAATGGTGGCGCGACTCCATCCTCGGCGACAGCCCGGCGGTGGGCAACCCGGTGGCCGAGGCGCTGATCGGGACGATCCGCGCCTACGATCTGCCGGCGACGGCATTCGACAATTTCATCGAGGCCCGGCTCTTCGACCTCTATGACGATCCAATGCCCTCGCGCACCGATCTCGAAGGCTATTGCGGCGAGACTGCCTCGGCACTCATCCAGCTCGCCGCCCTTGTGCTGGACCGCGACGCGGCGCTGGCGACCGCCGAGGTCGCCGGCCATGCCGGCTGCGCTCAGGCAATCGCCGGACTGCTGCGCTCGCTGCCGATCCATCTTTCGCGCGGCCAGTGCTATGTTCCGCGCGATGTCCTCGCGGCGGCCGGCACCTCGCCGGAAGCCTTCGTCGCGGAAAAGGGCGGCGCGGCCGCGGCACGAGTCCTCTCCGCGATGATCGCGCTGGCGCGCGAACATTTCGCCAAATTCGAGGAAAGCGCGCGACGGCTGCCGCCGACGCTGCGGCCGGCCTATCTGCCGGCGGCACTGACCGGCGCCTATCTTTCTGTCCTTTCAGGCGCTTCCGCCGATCCGTTCAAGCGGATTCCCGACCTGTCGCCGCTCAGGCGCTATCTAGTCATGGCGCGGCGTGCCTTCCTCGGATGGCGGTAGCGGTTTTCACGCGCCCGCCGTCAGGGCATAAATGGCCTCGGAGAGCCAGGGTCTTGGGGCTGAACGGGAACCGATGCGAGGATAGCCGCCGATGACCGATCCTTCGTCCGCCGCTCTGGGGGATACCAATCTCGTCGGGTGGCGCGCCGTGGCCGTCGAGATGTTCGAAGGCGCCTGCGACGCGGTGATGCGCTTTCCGGTGACGGCGGCGGCGCTGCTGGCGCTTGCGATCAACGTCAACCTGCTCATCACCGATATCAAGGGCTTCTGGGCGGGTGATGACGATCTCATCCTGCCGCTCTTCGCCGCCGCCTCCGCGTCGCTTGCGGCGAGCATTGTCCTCGAAGCCCGCCATGCGGCGCCGGCGTTCCGGCACGGCGCGGCGCTGATCGCCGCGCTCGCGGCCTTCTGCATCGGCTGGTGGGATCGTTTCTCGGCCGTCGAAACCTGGTCCTACGTGGCGGCGCTTTCCGGCCTGATGCTGGTGGCGCCGGCGCTCGGGAGGCGCAGTCCCGATGCCTTCTGGCTGTTCATGGTGCGCTTCGCCTTCGCGGTGCTGGTTTCTGTCCTGGCGCTGTTCCTGTTCGCCGGCGGCATATCGGCGATCCTTGCCAGCTTGACCTATCTCTTCGGCGTCGAGGTTCCGCACCGCGCCTATGAGCATGTCTGGGCGGCGACCGGCTTGCTGGCCGCGCCGCTGTTCGGTCTCGGCAGGATTCCGAGGAAGCTCGACGACGAGCCGGGCATGGATACGCGGAAATTCATGGCGCTCGGGATGAAGGCGCTCGGCGACTATGTCGCCGCGCCACTGATCCTGGTCTACGCCGTGGTGCTGCATGCCTACGCGCTCAAGATCGTGCTGACCGGCGACGTGCCGCGCGGCCAGATCGGCTGGCTGGTGCTTGCGTTCGGGCTTTCCATCTTCGCGGCGCTCATCATCATCCACCCGTTCCTCCGCGCGGCACGGGCGCCGACGCGCATGTTCCTGAGGCTGTGGCCTTTCGTGCTGCTGGTGCCGCTCGTCCTGCTCGCCTATGCGCTACGGCTGAGGGTAGCGGATTACGGGCTGACGCCGGAACGCTACCTCCTCGGCCTTTTCGGTCTCGTCACGGCGATCGTGCTTCTCCTGCAATTGCCGCAACGAACGCGCGGCGACATCCGCATCCTGGCGGGACTGCCGACTGTCGCGCTCCTTCTTGCGAGCTTCGGGCCGCAAGGATCGGTCGGCGCGTCCGTCCGCAGCCAGGCCGCCCGGTTCGAACGCGCGGTCGGCGCGAAGCCGATCGATCCGGCCCGCAACGGGCAGGCGCTCGCCGCCTTGCGCTTCCTGGAGGGACATGACGCCGTCGGCCGGGTCGCGCCGGCCAGCGTCGCCACGGTGGACGCGAACGGCAGGCCGAAAGGGGCGAGCGCCCTCTACAACGAGGTCGCGGACGCCTACGGTCTCGACCGGAAAGCTCCCTACGGACCGAACAGCCGCTATTTCTCCAAAACCTTCAGCCAGCCGGCGGCGGTCCCGATCGGCGGGTACGACACGATCGTCCCGAACCTGCACATCTTCGGCAAGCCGTCGAAGGAAACGACCCTCACGCTGCCCGGCGGCAAGGCGCTGAGCTTCGCGCTGCAGGGAGGATATGTCGACGTGACCGTCGGCGCCGAGACGACCACGTTCAAATTCGACGAGGCGGCATTCCGGGAACTGGTGGACTCGCAGGACGCGGCGCCCCATCCGCTCGAACTGTCGGACGGCAGGCGCACCATGCTCCTGGTCCCCGAGCAGGCCTATGGCGATTTGAACCCGAAATTCGAGCCGCGCTCGCTGACCGGAACGCTGCTTTTGCGCAAGGCGGAGTGGGAATAGCTACTCCGCCGCCTGTGCGGCAGCGGCCAGTCCGAGCCAGGCTCGGAAGTCGGCAAGCGCGCGCGCCGTCATGGCGCGTTTCTTGGCGGCGGTCTTTTCCTTGCCGCGCAGGCGCTTCCCCTCCACGCGCGGCGCGTCGATGGGTGGGAACAGGCCGAAATTGACGTTCATCGGCTGGAAGGAACGCTTGCCCGGCTCGTCGTCCGAAAGAATGTGGCCGCCGGTGATGTGGTTGAGCAGGGCGCCGAAGGCTGTCGTGAGGGGCGGCGCGGCCATGGGACGGCCGAGCCTTTCGGCGGCGGCGAAGCGGCCCGCCATCAGCCCGACGGCGGCGGATTCGACATAGCCTTCGCAGCCGGTGATCTGGCCGGCGAAGCGCAGGCCCGGCCGCGACTTCAGCCGCAGCGTGCCGTCGAGCAGGGCGGGGGAATTGATATAGGTATTGCGGTGCAGGCCGCCGAGCCGCGCGAATTCGGCGTTCTCCAGCCCGGGAATGGTGCGGAAGACGCGCACCTGATCGCCATGCTTCAGCTTGGTCTGGAAGCCGACAATGTTGTAGAGCGTGCCGAGCGCATTGTCCTGGCGAAGCTGGACGACGGCGTAGGGTTTCACCGCCGGATCGTGCGCATTCGTCAGCCCCATCGGCTTCATCGGGCCGTGGCGAAGCGTTTCCGGCCCGCGCTCGGCCATCACTTCGATCGGCAGGCAGCCATCGAAATAGGGCGTGCCTTCCCACTCCTTGAACTCGGTCTTCTGCCCGTCGAGGAGCGCCGCGACGAAAGCCTCGTACTGCGCGCGATCCATCGGACAGTTGATGTAGTCCTTGCCCGTCCCTCCGGGCCCGACCTTGTCGTAGCGCGACTGGAACCAGCAGATGTCCATGTCGATCGTGTCGAAATGGACGATCGGCGCGATGGCGTCGAAGAAGGCCAGGGCATCCGCGCCGGTCTCGCGCCCGATCGCGTCGGCCAGCGCCGGCGCCGTCAGCGGCCCGGTCGCGATGATCGCCTGGTCCCACTCCGCGGGGGGCAGGCCGACGATTTCCTCGCGCCGGATCTCGACCAGCGGATGGGTTTCGAGCTTTCGGGTGACAAAAGAGGAAAAGCCGTCGCGGTCCACCGCGAGCGCGCTTCCCGCCGGAACCTGGTGTGCGTCACCGCTCGCCATGACGAGCGAGCCGGCGAGCCGCATCTCGGCGTGCAGGAGCCCGACCGCGTTGGTCTCGGCGTCGTCGGAGCGGAAGGAGTTGGAGCAGACCAGTTCGGCAAGCCCGTCGGTCTTGTGCGCGTCGGTGCCGCGCACCGGCCGCATCTCGTGCAGCACGACCGGCACGCCGGCCTCGGCGACCTGCCAGGCAGCCTCGGAGCCGGCCAGACCGCCGCCGATGACGTGAACGGGGTTTGTCATGCGGGGGAGATAGACTTGCCCGGTCGGCTTTGCAATCCGGGAAAGCGGCCGCCGTGACCGTTTGCAAAATGGAAATTGACATTTTACAAGTGGCGATAGATGATTCAGAGCTTTTCGCACAAAGGCCTGAAGCGGCTGTACGAGAGCGGTGACCGCAGCAGGCTGTCGGCCGACATGGCTGATCGCATAGCGCTGCTGCTGGCGGCGCTCGACGAAGCCGATATTGTCGCCGATCTCGATCGCCCAAGTTTCAGGCTGCACCCGCTCAAGGGCGAACTGAAAGGCTTCTGGTCGATCACGGTCCGGGCCAATTGGCGAATTGTCTTCAGGTTTGAAGACGGGGACGCGTTCGAGGTCGATTTAATGGACTATCACTGACAGGAGACGCCGATGCCGATGAAAGCTCCGCCCCATCCCGGCATGGGAATCCGGGATGATATCGATGCACTGGGCCTGACGATCGCGGAGGCTGCGGCCGGCTTGGGGATCACGCGCCAGCAGCTTTACAATCTGGTCAACGGCCGCAGCGGAATCACGCCGGAAATGGCCGTGCGCCTGGAAAAGGCGCTGGGCGGCTCAGCCTCTCATTGGATGCGGCTGCAAAACGCTTATGAGATAGCGCGGATACGCGATCAGGAAGAGATCAATCTGCGGAGGCTGGCGCCGAAGGTAGCCTGAGCGCGTCGCCCAAAAAGACAACACCCGCCGGGGGAGGAGGTCCGGCGGGTGTCGCTTGGTTCGACCGGCAATCGGGAGGAGGAGAATGCCGGCCTTATCCGTCAGAGTCGGGAGGAGGTGACCCTGGCGAAATTCATGCAATCCTTAGAGCGCCTTGCGGGCGACGAAGGGGATGTCGCCACGGGCGATGCCCAGATCGTTGAGTTCACGGTTGGTCAGGCGGCTCAGCTCACTCACGGTCTCGCGGTAGCGGCGCCAGTTGCGGTAGTTGCGGATCAGGTTCATGTTCGTACTCGTTTCTTGCTTTTCGTCTTTTTTCGATTTCTTCGATCTCGATGACGACGCGAAAATAGGCGCGGCCCATCCCGTTTGGAAGCGATGTTGTTGCATAGCAGCAATGCGTTTTGTGCATCGCAACATTAACGAAAGGTGAATCGGCGATATCGGCGGTTTACGGCGATCACGCAGAAGGCTTGGACGAGATCGCCGGCGGCACGGCCGGTGCAGGCGACGTGACGTCGTCTCGCCCCGAAAAAACCCGCTTTTCCGCCAAAATACGTTTGAACCCCATGCCGCGGATGATATAGAAGCTCGCGCTTTCGGGGCCCGCCGGCCCCTTTGGCGGGTGTGGTGGAATTGGTAGACACGCTTGGTTTAGGTCCAAGTGCCAAAAGCTTGGGGGTTCGAGTCCCTCCACCCGCACCATAACCCGCCTTCAAAATTTGATCTAACAATCTGATTTTAAACGATATTGCAAAATAGTTGCCGTCACACTGTTGCCGTTATCCGGCATTCTGTGCCACATACTGTGCCACCTATCGGCTCACATAGCCGATTTTTTGAGGGTGCACGATGGGGCGGAACCTCTCCAAGAAAGACAGCGATCGCTTCCTGACCTGGCGAAGCGGCAAGGCCTACTACAAGCGCCGCGTGCCACTCGCGGTTGAGGCACATGACGAGCGGGCGCCGATCATCCGGATCTCGCTCAAGACCGACGATCTGGCGCTCGCCCGCGCCAAACGCGACCTCCTCGAGGCGGCCGACGATGCGCTGTGGGCCTCCTTCGTCGTTGATGGCCGAACCGATCCGGCGATGGTCCGGTTTCAGGCCGCGATGCGCCGTGTCGAGGCACTCGGATTCAGTTACCGATCATCGGCCTCGCTTGCGGCCGACGCTTCGCTCGGCGACATCGGTGAGCGCTTCTTCGCCATGCTCGACGCGCGCCTCCCCACGACAACGGAAAAGGCGCTGACCGGTATGGTCGACACGCCGCCGACGACGGTGAGCCAGGCGTTCGAGATCTATTGCGACGAGATTGTGCCGGACGAACTGGTGAACAAGAGCGCTGTCCAGAAGGCGCAGTGGAAAAAGGTTAAGCAACGCGCGGTGAACAACTTCATCGCCATGGCCGGCGACAAGGCCATGATAGACATCACACGCGAGGATGCGCAGCGGCTCTATCGGCACTGGGTTGAACGGATCGCGCCGAAGAACGGCAGGCCGACGCATTCCGCTTCTTCCGGCAACCGCGACATCGGCAACATGCGCGTGCTTTATGAGCGCTACTTCACCCATATGGGTGAGGCGGATCGGCCTAATCCGTTCGCGAAGCTCGGCTTCTCGTCGAAGAAGAAGCGCCGGCGCCCGCCTTTCCCGACCGAATGGCTTAAAAACATGCTGATGAAGCCGGAATCGCTGGCGGGGCTGAACGAGGAAGCACGCGGCATCGTGCTGGCGCTGATGGAGACTGGCGCCCGGCCGAGCGAACTTGCCAATCTGCAGCCATCCTCGATTCGTCTGGCGCACAAGGTTCCTCACCTAGCGATCGAACCGCGCGACGATCCGGACGATCCGCGCGAAATAAAGACGGAATCCTCCGAAAGGATGGTGCCGCTCGTCGGCGTGGCGCTGTGTGTATTCGAGCGCCACAAGGCGGGTTTCCCGCGCTATCGGAACCGCGAAAATGAGCTGTCCGCGACGCTCAACAAGTTCTTCAAGGAAAACAAGTTATTCCCGACGCCCAAACACAAAATCTATTCGATCCGACATTCTTTCGAAGATCGTATGAAGGAAAACGGTCTGGACGAAGAATTGCGCAAGATCCTGATGGGGCATACCATCGACCGGCCTCAATACGGGTCCGGCGGCTCGCTGGGATGGCGGCGCGACGAACTCAAGCGGATCGTTCTGCCCTTTGATCCCGCGATCGTGTGACGCGATCTCGGGCAGCGGCGACGATCGCTTCTTCCTCGCGGAGCCGCTCCAGTTCGCGCTCCAGCCGCTTCCATAAGGGCACGCCCAGATGTGCGTCGGCGCCCGCCTTGGACATGATCTCGGCGAGTTTGTCGAGGAACCTCTCGACGTCGGCGGCTGTGATCTTGCGGCGCTTTTTCATTCCGCCTTGACGGGTTTGCCGTCCTGCAGGCGATAGAAGGTTTCCGGGTCGACGCCGTCGCGGCCGGCAATGCCGGCCCAGACATTGATGATCTCGCCATTGCCGGAACGCTCGACCAGGAACAGCGCGCAGCCTTCCTTGCCGCGAACCTTTCCCTGATAGCCCGATGCGGTGGCAGCGCCCTGATCGCCCGATGCGGTGGCAGCGCCTCTGATGCCTGATGCGGTGGCAGCGCCTCTGATGCCTGATGCGGTGGCAGCGCCCCAGTCGCCCGACGCGGTGGCAGCGCCCTGATCGCCCGATGCGGTGGCAGCGCCCTGATAGCCTGATGCGGTGGCAGCGCCCTGATCGCCCGATGCGGTGGCAGCGCCCTGATCGCCCGATGCGGTGGCAGCGCCCTGATCGCCCGATGCGGTGGCAGCGCCCTGATCGCCCGATGCGGTGGCAGCGCCCTGATCGCCCGATGCGGTGGCAGCGCCCTGATCGCCCGATGCGGTGGCAGCGCCCTGATCGCCCGATGCGGTGGCAGCGCCCTGATCGCCCGATGCGGTGGCAGCGCCCTGATCGCCTGATGCGGTGGCAGCGCCTCTGATGCCTGATGCGGTGGCAGCGCCTCTGATGCCTGATGCGGTGGCAGCGCCCCACCGCCCTGATGCGGTGGCAGCGCCTCTGATGCCTGATGCGGTGGCAGCGCCCCACCGCCCTGATGCGGTGGCAGCGCCCCACCGCCCTGATGCGGTGGCAGCGCCTCTGATGCCTGATGCGGTGGCAGCGCCCCAGTCGCCCGACGCGGTGGCAGCGCCCCAGTCGCCCGACGCGGTGGCAGCGCCTCTGATGCCTGATGCGGTGGCAGCGCCCCCTTCCTTCTTCGAGCGAACGCCTTCGCCGTCCTGATCGGTATGATCGCCGTCGACCCACTTGGCACGATCGAAGACGTACTTGATCGCCGCCGCGATCAGCTCGGGAAGTTTGAGTTCGGCGCGGATGGTGATCTCGGCCGTCGCGATCTTTGTGTCGCCGCCGCTCTCGCGATCGGTCTGGCCGCCGAGTTCGACTGCCGCGAAGACACTCGTCGCCGGCGCATAGTAGCTGAAGACGTTGAGCGGGTGCTCGCAGGCGTGGAAGCCGCCGGCACCGCGTCTGAGATCATCTTCCTGCGGGCAGCATTTTACATCGCCTTCGTGGCGATAGGTCTCACCGATGGCATATTGGAAGCCCTGGCAGCTCCAGTCGGCGTTGAAGCCCTTGTAGGCGGAGATCGTCTGCGAATCGGCAGCGGCGGCGGCCTTCTTGGCGCGGGGCATGGTCAGTCCTTTCGGGGTTTGCGGATGGCGTTGCCGCTGGTGATCATCACGTAGCCGTCGGGGAATTCGACGCGGATCGAGTTCCGCTTGCCGCGCGCGGTGACACGGCAGGGCTGGCCTTTGCGGCCTTGACGGTCCCATCGATAGACATAGGGGAAGGTGCTCATGAAAACGGCAGCTCGCGGGCTGGCACGCCGTTATGCTCGACGCCGTCGAGGAGCCGGCCGGCGCGGTGTTTGATGACGGGAACGGCATAAACGACGCGCTCACCATGGAAGCCGTGGCCGCCTGCTAGGTTGAGCCAGCGACCGGCTGGATATCTGCGCCTGATCACAGCGCATTTCCGCCAGTCCGGATCGTCGACATCACGGTCGTAGACGACTTGGTGAGAGCCCCATTGCTTGAAGAAGAACGGCACGACGGCGCGGGCGCATTGATCGCGGATCAGGCGTGCCCAATCCGGATGCATCGGGCGCGCGCCTGTGCCGCTTTCGCCGCCAACGATGATCTGGTCGAGATGTGGACAGGCTTTGCTCGCGCCTACATAGGGCTCGGGCGCGTCGTGGTATCTGAGCCCTTTAAGAGCATCGACGAAATCCCATCCCGTGCAGAGCGTCTCGAAATCGATCGGCCCGAGCAGCGGCTCGGCCGAGACGAAGCGGATGGCGGCCGGCGTGGCGAGGAGATCGGGAATGCGTTCCTCCGCCTCCGCCTGCCGCTCGGCGGAAACGCCAAGCCAGACGTTGGGAAGGGGCCACGGAACCGAGCAGTAGAGGCTATAGATGTTGCCGTGCTCTTTGAGGATATCCATGAGGCCGCCGTCGCCTTCCATATGCCCGGCGGCTTCGAGGTGGATGCGCTCCAGGGGCATTCGCCCGAGGAAGGGAACCTTTGACTGAATGCCATTCATGTATTCCCGCATCCGCGCCGAACGCTTTGTCAGCACCTGGAAGGTGTGTTGCGGGCAGAGCGCCATGATGGCGAAGACGCGGTCGATCCATTCGTCGGGCACGTCCTCGTGGAAGAGGTCGCCCATGGAATTAACGAAGATCGCGCGCGGCTTCTTCCAGCGCAGCGGCTGGGTCAGGATGTGCTCCGGCGCGAGCGCCAGCTTGCCAGTCCAGACCGGGCCGGCCTTCGACGGCTTCGTGGTGCCGGCATAGTGCGGGGCCGTGCCCATCTTCTCGACGCGCGCCGCCATCTTCATGGCGTAGCAGTTGGTGCAGCCGGGCGAGAGGATGGAGCAGCCGACGATCGGGTTCCAACTATCTGTGCACCATTCGATATTTGATGGTCCTGCCATCAGAGCACCTGAAAGTGCGCGAGATGTTCGATGGCTTGCGGCGACAACGAACGGTCAGTGGCGGCCAGCCATTCGTCGAGATCGCGATCTCGTTTGGAGCTATTGCACGCAATGCACGCCGGAAGGATGTTGTCTGGTGCGGTGGCGCCGCCTTTCGTAACAGGAATAACGTGGTCCCATGTGTCTGCCCTGCCATCGCAGTAGGCGCAGCCTCCATCAAAGAGCTCTAGATAGTATTCGCGCGCCATTTCCGGCATCCGATCGACGCCACGCTTCCGTAGGGTTGAGTGCGCCCGACGTCGTTCCCTATGCGCTGAATCAACGGCATAGCGATTTCGATCGGCTTGCCTGCGGTGCTCTCCGCAAAGACCCTGCTTTACGTATTCTGTAGGCTGCCATGATTTGCACGCACGACACCACGCACGCCCTTCTTTTCTGGCGTTGGTGCGCTCAATTCGGTTGGGAACCGCAATATCTGATACTCTCTCACAAGACTTGCAGATGTAGCCGTGCCGATCTGGTCTTGATCGATCGGCTTTGAACTGATCGACTGGCTTGACCAATCGACAGCGCGAGCAACGGCGAGGAAGTGCCCCCCCGAATAGCGTTGCCTCAGTCCACCCGATATTGGAATGGTCAACCACGTGGAAATCCTCCTCCCTGATCGAGGTCGAGGCTCTTCATCAAATTATTGGAATCGGCCCAGCTCGCGTGGCCTGTCCAGGCGGCGAGGAACTTCTCCAGCCGCCGGTAGTCGCCAGCGGCGCGATAGGCGCGGATCTTGCGGCGTGCTCGGCTGACACTATCGCGGCGCAGAAGCTTGTGGGTCGCCCAGATGCGGTAGCCGACAAAGTTCACGCCGCGCGCGGCCGGCTGGATGCTCCATTTCGAGAAACGAAGGCCGAGCCTCTCACGAGATAGGGCTTCGATCGAAGCCTTGACGCCGCGCAGATGTTCGCTCGATCGGCCAAGTACGACGATATCGTCCATGTAGCGGAACCAGTATCTCTCGCCGAGATCCTGCTGAAGGTGTCGGTCCACCACGCCGGCGTACACATTGGCGAATATCTGGCTGACCAAGCTGCCGATCGGCAGCCCGATCCCCTCGCGCGGCAGCATGGCATCGATGAGGCGCAACGTGGCCCGGCAGGAAATCTTCGTCTCGATAAGTTGCCAAAGGACCGGCCGCCCGATCGATGCGAAATAGCGCGAGAAGTCCGTCTTGAGGACACAGACGGGGTCATCCGACAGCCGCCGCAGATCGGCCTGAAGCGTGATCGCCGCGCGATGGGTTCCTTTGCCCGGCCGGCACGCGAAGGTGCGTGGAAGCAGTGTCGCATCGAAGATCGGAGCGATCACCTGGCAGAGCGCATGCTGGGCGATGCGGTCGCGGAACGGAAGCGCTGAGATGGTGCGCAGCTTCGGGTCGAAGATATTGAATTCGTGCGGCGCGCCCTCGACGTAAGCGCCGGTGCGCATCTCCTGCGCCAGTTGTTCCAGATTGAGGATGGAGAATTCCTTGAACTCCAGCCGCGCCGGCGTCAGCCGCTTGCCGCGCGACGTGAGGCGGTATGCCTCGAGCATGGTGGCGTCGGCCGTGATCCGGTCGGTGAGGTTGCGGTATTTCTTCGCCATGGACCGGCCTCCCGCAAATGCCGGTCGCGGGTTTCGACGGACATAGCCCGCTACTCCCCGCTTTACCGGACCTTGCAATGTGTTCGCCGAAGCTGGATGAGAGGGCCGACCACCCTGACGGAGATACCCGTCGAGTGTAGAATGCCGGCGGGGCCGTGACCGTCGCCGAGCAGGGAGAGGGTCGTCGCTGCGGCCCCGAGCCGAGATGTTCTCGTTCGAATTCTCGGCCCAGTTGTCCAAGTTCGCGTAGCGGGAGCCGGCGTTGTCGTCGTTCCACCAGGAGCCGCCGAAGATGGACGGGCGTCGCATCATATCCCGCTCACCCATTGCCCTTGGCCGTCTTGATCCACTGGCCGAGCATCGCCCCCACCTCCGCCAGCAGTCGCAACGCGTGACGATGCTGGCGGGGCGCGAGGATGCGCAGTTTCGGATTGACGGCAAAGCGCAACCAGAAGCGCAGCGTCGCCAGATTGGCGTCCGCCGCATAGAGCCTTGAGGGCTGCCGCGACTTCGCCGCGCTATAGAAGAGGCCGATCTGGTCGAACAGCGCCGCCATCATGGCGTCGCGGACATTGCCGTGGCCGCGCGGGCAGCGTTGCAGGATCGGGTAGAGATAGAGCACGGCTTCCTCGTATTTTTCGATGATCGCCAGCCCTGTCGGGCTGGAATTTGCGTCGCGGATGATCGTCACGGATCGAATCCCTGCAGCCCGCGCTTTCGCGCGGGCGAGTCAGGCCTCAAGATGGTCGCTGCGGCCCCGAGCCGAGATGTTCTCGTTCGAATACCCGGCCCAGAAGTCCAAGGCCGCGCAGCGGGAGCCGGCGTGGCCGACGTTCCACCAGGAGCCGCCGAAGACGGCCGGGCGGGGATCGTCCGGATCGCCGTCGGTACCCCACTGCCACATGGAGCCGGTGGCGTCGAACAGACCCCATTTGCTGGTAAAGCGCGCAGCACCATTCGCTACGTCGCCCGTGAGTTTGGGATCCTTGCCGCGCGCGGCGCGCTCGGTCACGCCGTAGGCTACGGCGAAGAATTCCTCCGCTCCAAGCAGTTGCTTGCCGTGGTGGGCATAGATCGCGCGGGCGGCTGCATAATCGAGCTTGTCGAACCTTCCATCGCCGTCGAGCCTGCTCGGCAGATCACGGCCGTCTGCGATGATGACGTCGAAACGGCTGGTGCCGTTCGCAAGGTGATCCCCCCGGCCGAGCAGGTAGATGTCCGCCCAGAAGCGTTTGCCGCCGCTTATCCCGACAAGGGCCATGCCGCGAATATCGGGGCAGGCCGGCCGGAAGCCGGCATCCCAGCACGAACACGGATTGATCGCGGGCATATCATCGCCGCCGGCGCGCGCGGTCGCATTGCCGCCCGGCGCGTAATGGAAACCGGCGAAGGATACGCCGTCGCTTCCGGCCTCCAGACCGATGTCGACGGCGATGGGCTGGCCGTCCACATCCATCCGCACGGCATAGTCCTGACCCGCTACAAAGTGCGGAACTCCAACCGGCGTTTCCGTATCAAAGGCATGGCGCCTGTCGCCGATGGTGACGATTGTGCCGGCTTTGATACTGATCGTGTCATGGCCGGTGACGGCGAGGATGGGGGAGGAGGGTTCGGCGCGCTCGATCAGTATGGGCGCGGAATTGATTGAAGCTGCGATGTTCATCGGGTCGGGTCCTTTGTTGGAGAGATCGTGGCCTGCGCTTGCGCGCAGGCTATTCAGGCGTCAGGTGGTCGCTGCGGCCCCGAGCCGAGAGGAGCCCGCCCGAATGCCCGGCCCAGTGGACCAAGTACGCGTCGCGGGAGCCGGCGTCGTCGCCGCCCCACCAGGAGCCGCCGAAGATGGACGGGCGTCGATCGTCCGGATCGCCGTCGTGGCCCCAGTCCCAAAGGTTTCCGGTCGCCTGCATGATGCCGCGCTGCGATGTCCTGGCGGCATCGAGGCCGGTAATTTTTGGATCGTTGCCGGCCGCGATTTTCTCGGTTACGCCGAAGGCCGCAGCGCGGAATTCGTCAAAGGAGAGAAGCTGCTTCCCGTGATGGGCGTAGATCTCGACCGCCGTTTTGTAGTCGAGCGCACGATAGCGGCCCTTGCCGCCGATCTTCTGTGGAAGATCGTTGCCATCGGCGATCTTCACACCGAAGCGACTGGTGCCATGTTCGATATGGTCGACGCCGAGCTTGTAGATGTCGACCCAGACGCGCTTGCCATGAGGCAGATCAACGATCGCCATGCCTCGCGGGTCGGGGCAGGCCGGCCGGAAGCCGGCATCCCAGCATGAGAAAGGATTGATCGCCGGTTCTTCGTCGCCGCCGGACCGCCCTACTGCGTTGCCGCCGGGCGCAAAGTGGAAGCCGGCGAAGACCTCGACATCGGGAAGGCCTAGGGCGGCCGTGGCGACAGGGTTATTGTCGGCGCCGAAGGAAACATAGAAATCCGCGCCAGGCGCCAGATCGAGGGGGAGAACGATTGGCGTGTTCGCCGCGAATTGGACGCCATTCACGACGGAACCGGCCCGGATGCCAATCTCGCGTTGACCGCTGACGACGAGGATAGAAGCCGCCGGATCAGAGCGAGCGATTGAAGGTGCTTCTATTGGTGTCGTTTTCAATGCTTGCGTCATGTCAGTCTCCTTCGTGGAAATTGGTGGATGTTCAGAGAAGCCGGGCTTGCCTTCGCCCGGCCCGGGCGCAGGCTTCGCAACTGTGTTGCCATTCGCCGGCGGACTTGGTGATGACGAAACCCTCCGAGCGGGCGTCGGAAACCATCACGTCGAATTCGCCGGCTTCGTAGATGCGGGTCTGGGCAAAGCCGCAGTCGCAGACGATCTGCATCTTTCCGGAGTGGCGTTCGATCATTGGAACGGCACCTCGGACGGAGCATCGACCGCATCTTCGATAAAGAGGACCGGCATCGTCTCCCTTGTCGCACAGTCAGAGCAGATGAGATGACGCGCCGGCGCGAGCCGATGCGCGATCGTATTGGATGGCGAGAAGATGCGGGCAATCGGTACATTTCCGCCCATCATCAATTCGAGGCCATGCATGCGCTGGACGTTCTTTACGTCGATTACGCAGGAGCGCATCGTAAGCTCGTAGAAGACGAGACTGCCTGCGTGCATGACGCCTTTGCCGCATAGACGGCAGGGTTTGAGTTCGGAAATGTCGAGCGGCACGGAGTCGGGATCGTCAGCCACGGCCTTGTGCCTCCGCCATTTCGAGGTCGAGTGCGGCATAGAGTGCGCGTACGGCCTGCGCGCGGTCCTTCTCGGCGCGCAGCTTCTTGTTTTCGTTCGTTGCGGGATCGAATTCGTCGGCGAGTGCACGCAGATATTTCGCGGCGGCGCGGCCGTCGAGTTCGGCGAGCTCGGTCGCCCAGACGCCCATTCCAATGAGGACGAAGGATGCACCCGTAGCGCCGATCGCTCTGGCGCCGACATCGGTCGCCGCCAGCAGATGCTGGTGAACGATGTCACGGATCGACTGCTGATGGCCGACATCGGGGCGAAGGACCGGCTTGCGCGGATCAGACATGGGAGGGCCTCGGCCTGGCGCAATCCGGCCGATGATTTTCGCCCTGGTCCGCAGCGCAGTGGAGGCAGCCGCCATCGGCTCGAACCTCGTTGCGGATGTCCGCCACCTTTGCCGCGGCATCGAGCGCAGCCCTGGCGCGCCGGCGGAATGCATCCTGCAGGCCGCTGCGGCCGTCATCATATTTTGCCCAGGTCTCGCGCTTCCGGCCGATCCGGTCGCCTATCTCGGTCTTGCCCAGGCGGTCCATTTTCGCAATGAACTCATCATTGCGATCTTCGTCATCGTCGAAGAGCGCGATCGCGGCGGCTTCAACCATCTCCTCGGTGATGATCATTCCGCAGCCTCGCTAGCCGCGACCGGCTGTCCTGATGTCTCGCCTTCGGGTGCGGCCGCGACGTGCTTGCGCCTCTCCTCTGCCGCACTCCAGATGTCGAGCGCATCCTCATGCTGCCGGCGAAGGATTTCCCGGCTTGCGATCGCATCGTCGGCGCGCCGCCGTATGGCATCTGTCTCGGTGGCGAGCCGGTTTACCTCGCCACGGTGATATTCCAGCGCCTTCGCTAGGCGAGTGCCGACAAGGCCGAGGATATCTGCGGATTCAGGCTCATCGAGGCCGGATGCCGGATTGAAATGAGGACTGGCAGGATCCTCGGCCGCAATGCGTCCTTCGAGCATGTCGGCGAGCTGGTCGGAGAGCTCGTCGTCGACGGTGGGCGCCGCAGGCTTCCTCCGGTTCAGAATGTCAAGCATGGATGCCTCCGGTGAAGTGAGCCAACGCCCAGACGACCAGGCCGCTGAGCGCGAAGATGGACGCGAGCAGGATGATTTCGACGATGAGGAACATTGGACGCGCCGCGGCTGGCTGTCGGCGCGCACATTCGCCATCGCAGCCGCACTCCGGCCAGTCCGTGCAGCCTTCGTTGTCGAGGAGAACGGCCGTTGCGTATTCGCGGCTCGGGCAGGTAGGAGAATGCGGTCTCATCGGCGTGTGATCCTTTCACCAAAATGCCGGGTCGAAGCGAAAGGACGGGACGCCAGTCTGGCGTTGCCGATCGGCTGCGGCCAAGAGCCGAGGTGCTTGGCGCGCATGCGCTCGGCCTTGTTAATCGCGGGCCGGTCGAACTTGTGCGTCTTGCGGCTGTGGCACTTCTTGTGGGCGGGGCGGAGATTGTCGTCGCTGTCGTCGCGCGTCAGCGCCCATGGGATGCGATGCTCGATTTCCCAGGCCTGATCATCATTGATCCTGCCGCCGCAGATGTGACAGCAGTGATCGTTTGTCTCGAGGATGCGTTCGCGGTCTTTGCGGGAGAAGCGCTTGCGGGAGGCCATCAGACGCTCCCGAACCGTGAAATGCGGGTGCAAGCTCTGTTTTTTCGATCAGGTCGCCCACAATCACACGTAAATTTGCGGTGACGAATCGCGCGGGAACGCGATCCGCCACCTGGCATCCCCTCGTGGAGACGACACAAGGAGACGATCGTGATAAAGTTTGAATTTGAACCGGACGGGAACATCAAAGTGTGTCCTCTGACGGGTTTTGCGACGGCGACCGCGGCCGGCATGGCGTGTCTTCTGCGGATCGAGTATGCGAAGGCGAACCGAGATCTGGACACGAAATGTCCATCCAGCCTGCAGCTGGCACTGACGCCGGCTCAAGCAGTTGAACTTTCGCAGGATCTAATGAGAGCGGGATCGTTGCTAATTCATCAGAGGCAAACTGGCGTTCCACAATAGTCGCGGGGCATCCAGCCAGCGCCGACTTCGCAATGTCCGGCGCGCTGTCGAACATCTCGACAACGACCGGTCCATTCCGCATGTCGCCGGTCATGACGCCGTGAAGCCCGGCGCGGTCTGCCGCGCTCAGGTTGTGCCATTTCTGGATATCGAAGTTTCCCAAGAGGATGCCGCGCGGCTCGCGATGCTGCATGCGACCGACGGAGAATCCACGCTCTTCCAAGAAGGCGACGGCACGCCGCTCGGCGGCGAAATCACCGGCGTCAGAGAAGGTGAGACGGTGCGTTACACCGCTCATCAAAGCGCTCCCAGATAGGCGAGAGCGACGAAGCAAAAGCCCATGACGGCAATCAGTGAGATCAGATCGGTGAGAAAATCGCCGACGGCGCCGGGCTTTTGCATAAATGCTCTCCATCGCGGGAAATTTCGGTCGACAAAATATCCGCAATAGAGGATATGTCAAGTGGTATATCCGCAATAAAGGATGGATTAAAGCGAGCGCTCAGCCGACGGCTTTGAGAACGGAAGGTTAATCATATGGGTGATGCGCGCGGAGCTAGCCTTGCGAATCAGGCTGAACTCTCACACTCTGAACATGGGCTTAGTAACCCGGATCGCGAATAGGCGCATAGCGCGCCGAAATCGTGCGCCCGCTTGGCGGCGGCGTACGCACTTGGCTTCGGCCGGGGGCGGTGCGCCATGTCCAAGCGAAAGCCAAAAGCGGCCGGCTCGTCTTCGCGACGGGTTACTAACCCCCGGCTCCGTGCCAGAGAAGTACGGGTGCCGCTAGAAGCATTGAGATATCACCTCGCGCTGATCTGTGCGCACCTACGAGCTTCTGACGAACAAATAACCAGAACCAGATGCACGCAGGATCCGACTGCAATAAGTTCTTGATCTGTTCTAAAAGATGGCTTTAGAATGCCGCTTTGGGCTTGGGAGGATAGAGTTGAGGGTATCTTCTTTGCTAGTGATATTAAAAAGAATGACCAGGGACGAAAAACGTTCGGCGATTGCGAGGTTTAAGAACCGCTTTTCTCCCGCAGCACAGCCAAGAGACCCTCTCTCGCAGCAGGGGAGGACGCCTGGAGAAGACGTAGAATCTCCTCATTCTCAGCCGTCAAATCATAACCATACAGCACGGCCGAGAGGCTAATCCCCACCTCGTTGCAAACTGCAATAAGGTTATCAATCGTCGGATCTTTACCCTCTGCCAGGATGGAGTGCATGTAGCCGGCGCCCAGCCCTGCGGCTAGTGAGACCGCACGCTTAGACTTCCCGCTTTTCTTCAGTGCTGTCTCGAGCCGCGCTCGCCAGTCGCCGGTTTCCATGGCGGCAATATCCTCAATTTCGGATACAAGCGCACGTCCTTCATAGTGGATACTTGACATATCCGCTTTAGAGGATATTTTGCGCCGCATGAATGGCGACCTCATCTCTGACATTCGCGAATTCCTTTCTGAAACCGGAATGGGACCGTCCTATTTCGGCAAAGCTGCATGCGGGAATTCCGAGGTTGTAGGTCGGCTCGAAAGCGGCAGGACAATCACACTCGAAACGGCCGAGAGAATTCGTGCGTTCATGGCGGAACGTCGCGTTCGCGCCGCACCAGCTGAGGCTGCCGAATGACGGATTCAGCGATAGCCTTCGCCGGGGATATATTTGCGTTCGGTCGTGTGACCGCAGCCATCGCACTTCATCTTGTGACGTTGATGCCCGAAAACAGCAAAGTGTCCGTCGGGAACCTCGTCCGTCACGGTCATTTGCGCTCCACATTTCACGCAGGTCGTTGGACCTGGTCCGAGATGTGCAGCCTTGTTGGTTTCCAGGGCCGACACACGAGCTTCCAATTCGGCAAGCCGTTTCGGCATTCCGACCAAGCTTTTCCAGACCGGTATCTGCTCGAGGATCTTGGCTATGTCTGACGCGGATATCACGAAGCTTCCTCCTCCCAATGAATTTGCTGCCGATGACGGCGGATTGACGCGCTGGCACGCGGCATTTGACGGTATCACCGTCCGACCTGTCTTCAAGGGCGTCTTCATTGAAGCCTTTCGCGGTGACCAAACGGTCGGTTTTTCGCTTACGCAGGAACAGGCTCGTCATCTCGCTAAGCTCCTGGCCGAGGCCGCCAAATGACTGGTCGGCCCCACATAGCTCTCGGCATCTGCCCGAACGATTTGCCAACGCACGCGGTACCGTCCCCCGCCGCAGTGCCAGCCGCCGGCGATGCGCCTCCCGCGCCGGCGGCTCCCCGGCTCTCGGCTCCCTCCCAGGAGAACGCGCCCCCGGCCACGGCAGCAGACAAGGTCTCGCGTCCTGCCGCCGTGGCCCTTTCCGAGAAGGCGCTCTTTCTGCTGACCCTGATTGCCCGGCATGACGGCACCACACCACAGGCGGTGTTGACCAGAATGGTCGCCGAGCGCGCAGAGGCGATCGGTCTCTCGCCGCTGCTCGGGCGACATTTCGACGAACTCACCGACCTGCCGGCTTGCGAGCGGGCAGGGCAAAACCGATACGCGAGCGGCGGACCATGAGCACATTCGAGCCTCCGGGCTGAACGGACAGCCCCTGTTGATCGGGGCACTCAACACTTAACCGACCCTTCCCGCCACGGGAATCGACGCCGGGATTTCCCGGCGCGGGAACGCTTTTGCGCATTCGAGGAGCGCGACGATGATACCCAACAGCAATGCCCGGCATTTCCTTCTCAAGGCCAAGCAGCGCGACCTGATCGCCGCCGCCGGCGGCATCGAGCGCGCGGCCGAAGTCTGCTCCTACGGCAAGTCGACGGTCGGCCGCTGGGCCAATTCCGAAAGCCACGAGCTGATGCCGCTCGACGCCATCTTCGCGCTCGAGGAGGAGACCGGTCGCTTCGACATGTCGGAGGCCATCGCCTCGGCACGGGGACGGGCGCTCACCGAGACGGCCACGGTCGCGGCCAACGGCTCGTTGATGGAAGCGCATGCCGACGCTGCAGTGCGGCTGGGCGAGCTGATGCGGGAAGGGGCGATTGCCTATGCCGACGGTCAATTGACGCCGGCCGAGGCGACGCAGCTCGATCGCGCGCTCTCCAAGGTCGAACAGTCCATGGCCGACTATCGCAAGCTTTTGGCCGGCGCACGCGGGCAGGGCGGGCTGAAGGTGGTCGGATGATGAGCCTGGCGCTTTTCAATCCGGGCAATGATGTCGAGCGGGCGCCTTCCTATTTCCGCTTCACGGTGCGCTGCGACCGCCTGACCAACATGAAGATCGAGAAGGCGGCGAAAAAGGCCGGGCTCTCGCCGAGCGCGTTCGTGCAGGCGCATTTCGACAGGATCCTCGGCGGCGGGGAAGGATTCGACGCCAAAGGCTTCGACTTCATGGCGTTCTCCAAGCGCCACCATGTCGGCATCGGCGCGGCCCGGCTCTATTGCCTGCTGAGGCAGGAGGCGGGGCCGGACGGCGCGGTCAAGCGCACGATCTACCAGATCGCCGACGGGCTTTCCTGCAGCGTCTCGCTCGCCGGCCAGTACCGGCGATCCCTCGTCGATATCGGGCTCCTGAAGAAAGTGCGGCCGGACAATCGCGGGCCCGAGGCCTGGCGCGTGCTGGAGGAGGGACTAGCGGATTTCAACGGAGGCATGGGAAAGTGATGTCTGCAAAGCAGGACAAGCCGGTCGGCCGCAACACCGTGTCGGGACGGCAGCTCCTCGACTTCATCGAGCGCATCGAACGCATTCGCGAACAGAAGAAGCAGCTCGCTGAAGACGAGAAGCTCGTTTTCGCCGAGCTGAAAGCCTCCGGCTTCAACGCGCCGACGACGCGCAACGTGCTCCGGCGCCGTGCCGCCAAGCCGGCGGATGTCGAGGAAGCCGAGCAGATGCTCGACATGTACCTGCACGCGATCGGCATGGCGAACGATGCGCCGCTCTTCCGCGCCGTCGGCATGATGTCGGTCGATCTCTCCGCCCGAGACCAGGTGATCGAGGCGTTCAAGCAGCTGGTGCCGAACGAAGGCGAGATCATCGTCAAAATCGGAAAGCAGCCGGTGCGGCTCTGGCGCGACGAGAACGGCGTCGCACAGGCGGAAGATGTCGTCGAACGGCCGAAGCCGGCATCGCGCAAGCAATCGGCAATGCCGGAGCGGCCGAAGCGCGACGTGCCCGATGTCGACGCTGCCGGCGCGCGCGAACTCGGCGCGAAGGCCTACCGCGAAAACCAGCCGATCACCTCCAATCCGTTCCCTTGGGACGACAAGCGCCGGCAGGAATTCGACGCCGGCTGGCGTGCCGCTTCCGGCACGGACGGCATGGGGCCGGAAGAGGAATAGGATGCCGTCTGTCCTCGAAAGCTACGGCGAAATCCTCATGCCCGAGGAAGCGGCCGAGCCTATCCTGGCAAAGCCCGTGCGCAATGGGCTGCTGGAATGGCTGACCGAGATTTGGGCCAAGGACGAGCTCGCCGAAGTGGGGCTCAAGGCGCGCCGCCGCGCGATCTTCCATGGCGCGCCCGGGACCGGCAAGACGACGCTGGCGCACCATCTCGCCGCGCGCCTCGGCCTGCCCATGCTGGTCGTGCGGCCGGAGCGGCTGAAGTCGAAATGGATCGGCCAGACAGCGATGCAGATCGGCGCTCTTTTCGACGCGCTGAAGGCCGAGCCTGAGCCGTTCTTCCTCTTCTTCGACGAGTTCGATTCGCTCTCCGCGCAGCGCATGGACAGCGGCAACAACGAAGTTGGCGAGCAGGATCACAACCACGGCGTCAACGCGCTTCTGGCGAATTTCGACCGCTATGAGGGCTTCATCGTCGCCGCCACCAACCACGGCCGCCGGGTCGACGAAGCGATCTGGCGTCGGTTCGAGATCCAGATCGAACTGGCGCTCCCCGGCGATCACGAGCGCAAGCGCATATTGGAACGCTATTTCGCGCCCTTCGTATTGCCGGAAGATCGTCTGGCGTCGCTGTCGGAGGCGTTGGAAACGGCGTCGCCGGCGCTCATTCGCTCCTTTGCCGAGAACATCAAGCGGCAGATCGTGGTCGGGCCGAAAGCCGGCTGGACGATGGACCGCGAAGCCGTCGTCGGCCGCGTGATCGAGACGGTGAAACCGCACCCGGATATCGGCCTGCCCAGGCTATGGAGTCTCGGTCTCGAAGACAGGGCGGTGCCGCGCTTTCCCTGGCCGCTGCAGCGCGATTTGTCCGCCTATCCGGCGGAGGCCGCGCCCGAGCCTGTGAGTGGCGGCGAGGTCGTGCGGTTGCGGAGGCCGGCATGAACGCGCTCGTTCCCTTCGATGCGTCCGATCTAGCCGCCACCGTGGAGCGGGCTCGCGGCCTGCTCGACGACGGCGACGTGATCGCAGCTCGCATGCTCGCCGGCGGCGCCTATGACGCGGCCAAGGCAGCTGCGGCGTTCGGCTCGCGTTTCGGCGCGGCCGAGCGGCTCGTCGAGAAGGCGCGGCGGCTGCAGGGCGACGCGCTCCTCATCGAGGCACGCGCCAAGATGCGCTTGGCCGACGATTGGGACGCCGCCCAGGCGGTCGGCGAAGCCTCAACAGGAGGGAGGCCGAAAACCGTTCCGGACGGGAACGGTTTTACCTCGGGAGAAGCCGGGCTTTCGCGAAAGGAAATCCACGAGGCGCGCAAGCTGCGCGATGCCGAACGGGACCGGCCCGGGATCGTCGAGCGCGCCATAGCGGCGCGTCTTCTGGCCGGGCTGGAGCCGAGCCGGGCCAATCTGCGCGCCGCCGTCGGCACCGATTCCGCAACGGCGGCCGAACGCGGGGACAATCTCTACGAGACGCCGTCGGAGGCCATGCGGGCGCTCTTGTCCCTCACCAGCTTCTCGCCGATGGTCTGGGAGCCGGCCTGCGGGCGCGGCGCGATCAGCCACATGCTGGAAGAGGCGGGCTACGAGGTCATCCTTTCCGATCTGCGCGACTACGGCACCGCGAACCGCCATGGCGAATGCCAGACGGTCGGCGATTTCCTCGAAACCGGCCGGCGCGACGGCGAGGCGCCGGGCATCACCGGATCGTGGAAGGGGGCACTCGCCGCGCCCGAGCATGTCGATATCGTCACCAATCCGCCTTATGGAGCCGACCTCAACGCCTTCGTGGCGCACGCGCTGCGCGTGCACCGGCCGCGCCGCATGGCGCTGCTGCTCAATCTAAATTTCCTCTGCGGCTTCGACGATCCGGACCGCTGCTACGCCATGGACGAATGTCCGCCGACGACGGTCTACGTCTTCACGCGCCGGCTGCCGATGATGCACCGCGACGGTTGGACCGGGCCGAAGGCGGAAAGCCGGATGAACACCGCCTGGTTCGTGTGGGATCTCGCCGGAGAGGGCGATGGCGCGACCTATAATCTGCCGAACCGTCCGACCGATCTGGTGCGTGTCGACTGGAAGACCTTCGAGAATTCCAGGCCGTGCGGGCCGCGCAGCGGCGGCGCGGAAATGCTCGATGTGCCCATACCGGGCCTGCCGACGCTGAGATGGGACCAGCCGCACGAGAATGGTCGCATCGTCGCCAAGCTCGGATCGATCGAAGTCGGGGCGATATTTCCTGGCAATGACGATCCGAAAAAGACGACGTGGGCCTTCTGGCTCGGCGTCGACCGCATGTCGCCGAAACAGCAGAAGGCGAAGTCGGTCGATGCTGCCAAAACGGCGCTCGCCAAGCGGTTCAGACGGGCTTCCAGTCCGGAGGCGGCGGAATGAGCCCTATCCGCAAAGAGGTCGTCATAGGCGATTGCCGGCTTCTGCTCGGCGATTGTCTTGAAATCCTACCGATGCTGGGGGGGGGGCATGGCGATCGTCTCTGATCCTCCCTACGGAATCGGCTTTGCTCATGGGGGAAATGACAACAGCGGAATTGGCCGCGGCGCGTACGCCACCAAGTTCGCAAAGATCGAGATCAGGGGCGATGACAGGCCGTTCGATCCGGCTCCACTGCTCACCATCGGCAATCAGCATATTCTTTGGGGAGGCAATCATTTTGCTGATCGACTTCCATCGTCGTCAGCATGGCTGACTTGGGACAAACGCGCAGCCAGCGGACATTCAAACGATTTTGCCGATTGTGAATTGGCGTGGACCGATCTTGGGACCGTAGCGCGCATGTTCCGTCACCATTGGGACGGGATGATGAAAGCATCGGAGCGTGGGCAGCCCCGAGTGCATCCGACACAGAAGCCGATTGCCCTAATGGAATGGTGCATTCGCTTCATTGCCAACGGCACGATCATTCTCGATCCATACATGGGTTCCGGCACGACCGGCGTCGCCTCGGTCAAGCTCGGCCGTCCGTTCATCGGCATCGAGATCGATGAAGGTTATTTCGACATAGCCTGCGCGCGCATCCGCAAGGCCCATGATCAGCCGGATATGTTGATTGAGGCCGCTCGCACGGCGCCTGCTGCGCAGGAGGCGCTTGACCTATGAGACGCGTCATCCTCGAAAGCCCGTATGCCGGCGACATAGCGGCCAATGAGGCCTACGCGCGCCGCGCAATGCGGGACTGTCTGCTCCGCGGCGAAGCTCCGATTGTCTCACACCTGCTCTACACCCAGCCAGGCGTCCTGGACGATCTCGATCCGCGCGAACGGTCGGTCGGGATCGAGGCTGGGCTCATTTGGGGCGAACTCGCGGATGCCACGGTCGTCTATACCGATCGCGGAATATCGAATGGCATGAGGCTCGGCATCGAACGAGCTATGCGAGCGGGCAGGCCGATTGAATATCGCAGCTTTGACGAGGCGGCGGAATGACTGGCCTCCAGCACGATCCCGACGAGATCGGCCGGGCCATGGCGCGGCTCAGGCGCTCGCTGGAAAAGCGCATCGCCGAGGCCGACGCGCCGGCGAGGGGCAGGGCGCGCAATGGTCAAGCGCTTGCCAAATATGACTGGCGCGGTCTTTGGGCGCGGATTGCACCGAAGGTCGAGTGGGACGGACGCGGCTGGCGCGCCGTAGCGGCAGAGATCGGCGTCACCGCGCCGGACCTGTCGCGCATCAAGGCCGGCCAGGCGGTCGCCGCCAACAAGGCTCTGGCGATCTGCGCATGGGCGAACCTCGACCCCTGGCGCTTCTTCAGTCCCGCCGATGGCGCGCCCAAGCGGCCAAAAAGTTTCACGGGAAAATCACTGAAACAGAGGATGCGGCGATGACCGATTCCATGCTGCCGATCATCCGCCAGATGCACAACGCCGCCGACGATCACGTGCGCGCGCTGGTGCTGCTCTCGGTCCCGGACAGCGTCCTCATGAAATATTTGGACGTATTCCAGGCCGTCTGCCGGCGAGCGCATTTCGATCTCGGGCTGCAGTTCATCGACATCCGCCACGCCGAATGGTCGGCGACGCGCGGCCCGGACGGACGGCACAGAAATCCGCTCTTCGACCAGGTGCGAGATGCCTTCGCCGCCTATGCCCGAGCGGGGACGGCATCGTGACAGCGCAGGTCGGAAAGGCTCGGCGCCTCCATGTCGATGTTCCTCGTCTCGACGATGACGACGCCATCGCGCGGCGGCTCTTGCCGGCGCTGCGATCCATGGTGCGCGCCGAGGTCGAGCAGGTGCGGCCGCCCGTGCCGCGCGTCGTCGTCTCGCGGCCGGATGCCGAGATCATGGCGGCCTGCCACAAGGTGGCGCTCGCCGCCGATCGGCTGGCGCAGGCGAAGTTTTCCGGGACCGGCGAGATCGCCGCGCGCCAGGCCCTGATCCGCACCGCGACCACGCTCGGCAATGTCATGAAGCGCCACGGGAGGATGCCGTGAAGCGCAAGATGCTCGTGGCCGACCTTCTCTGCGGCGCCGGCGGTTCGTCGACCGGCTGCGCCCGCGCGCTCGCCGGCCTCGGGCTCGAGATGGAGCTGGTCTGCGTCAACCACTGGCCGACGGCGATCGAGACGCACCGGAAGAACCATCCGGAGGCACGGCACTACGTGCAGGACATCTCGACCGTGCGCCCGCATCTCCTCGTGCCGGAGGGCTATCTCGATCTCCTGATGGCCTCGCCGACCTGCACGCACCATTCGGTGGCGCGCGGTGGCAAGCCGACGTCGGACCAGCAGCGGTCCGACCCCTGGCACATCATCACCTGGCTGACCGAACTGCGCGTCAAGCGCATCATCATCGAGAACGTGTGGGAATTCTGCGGCTGGGGCCCGGTCGATCACCGGACGGGCAAGCCGGTGAAATCGCGCAAGGGCGAATATTTCCTTGCCTGGATCGAGACGCTGAAGCGGCTCGGGTTCGAGCCGGAATGGCGCAAGCTCAACGCGGCGAACTATGGCGGCGCGACGACAAGGCAACGTTTCATCCTCAAGGCGCGGAACGACCGCAGGCTGGTTCGCTGGGCGCCGTTGACGCATGCCAAACATGGTGCGGCCGACCTGTTTGCGGACATGAAGCCCTGGCGGCCGGCGCGGGAAATCATCGATTGGTCCATTCGGGGCAAGTCGATTTTCGCACGGCCGATACCTCTCGCACCGAAGACATTGATGCGTATCCTGGCCGGCGCCATCAAGTTCGACTGGCCGCAGCCGTTCATCGATCCCCTCCATCGCGAGATCGAGCGATCGTTGATCTTCCACCTGCGCCGCGCTTTCGCCAAGCGGCATCTGAAGGGCAAGCTTCGGAAGAAGCGGCGTGCGCTGGTGGCGGACTATTTGGCACGGCTGCGGCATTTCCGGATGTCTCCGCATGAATTCGCTCGCGGTGGCCGCTCGGCGGCGGCGATGCTGGTTACGCTGCGCCGGAACGGAAACGGCCGTTCCATCGGCGATCCCATCCCGGCGCTCGCCGCCAATGGCCAGCATATAGGACTCGCCGAGCCCATCTTGCTTCGGACCGATATCCACCGGGCGAACGGCTCTTGCGTAAGCAGCCCTGACGAGCCCATTCCTACCCTTACCACGAATGGCGGCGTTGGCGTTGCAGAGCCCGTCATCATGAATGGTCGCAAGGGCAACCAGGCAAAGCCGGTGTCGACCGAGCCGGTTCCGACGCTCGACACGAAGGGCGGCGTCTGGCTGGCGCAGCCGATGGTGCTCTCGCAGCACAATAACGGTGCCCCGCGATCGGCCGGCGAGCCCTTGCCGACGATCACGACCGGTGGCGCGGGTGCCGAGAAACATGAGGGCTGCGCTCGGCCGATCCTGGTCGAGCCGTTCGTGGTCTCCGCAGCCCATGGCGTTGATGCTTATGATCACGATCCTCATCGTAGGCGGGTGAAGAGTGTCGATGAGCCGCTGGGTACGATTCATGCCGGCGGCGGCAATTTCGGAATTGCGCAGCCCTTCGTCCTTTCGCAGGCATCCGGCGGCGCGCCGCGGGCCGCATCTGAACCGCTCCCGACCATCGTGACCGGCGGAGAACGCGGCAGCGGCACGGCGCTCATCTCTCCCTATTACGGTTCCGGCTCGGGCGAGACCTGTGTCAGCGCCGAGGAGCCGCTACCGACCGTCACGTCAAAGGGCCGGTTCGGCATAGTCGTGCCGATCACGCATGCCGACGGCAGCAATCGCGCGCGGGACGTGGAATCCGACCCGTTGCCGACATTGACCACGGCGAATCGCGGCGAGCTTGCCTTCATCACGGCCCAGCATGGCGAGCGGCGCGGCCAGGCACCGCGCGTCCACGATATCGGCCGGCCTGCGCCGACCATCGCCGCGAGCGGCCATGTCGACCTCGTCGAGGGAACGGATCATTACGACATCCTCTTCCGCATGCTGGAGCCGCACGAGCTGGCGGCGGCGATGGGCTTCAATACCGAAGACCAGGTCTATGAGTTCGCCGGCACCAAGACCGAGATGGTCAAGCAGATCGGCAACGCGGTTTCCGTCGAGATGATGGAGGCCGAGGTCACGGCGATCATGGCGGACGCGGCGCCGAAGATGCGCGCGCCGGTGCCGGCAGAATTCCGGGAGGCTGCGGAGTGATGTGGCGGGGCGCCTTGGCACGATTCCGATTATGGTTTGTCCTTCAAAAGGAGAGACCATCATGATCGTTACGTTCGGCGAATTCGTTTATCTTGATCGCAATGACGGAATAGCAATCGGAGCACCGGGAACGAAGGGTAACCCGTACTGGCTCTGGCGCGATGCCCTTCTCACTCAGGTTCAAAATCTTTTCGGTGTCGAGGGGTGGCAAACGATCATCGAGATTGTCGCCACGCATTTGGCGACTGATCCCGCGGCGTTAATCGCTCGCGTCGAGGACGCGCGAGCAAATTTTCAGAACGATCTTGTGCGCCAGCTTTGGCATGGCGGGACCGGTGCACTGCTGGAATATGAAGGCGACGAAATCTCGATCGAGCGCGTCCGAGAAATCGAGCGTGATCTCGAGATCATCGCGGCCGGACGAACCGCGAAGAAACTACATACGGCAAAACGGCGACGGCAATATCAAGCGATCCGCTCCGATCTGTTTCTTCGTATGCTTGATGCAGGCATTTCCTACCAATGCGCGCACCCAGGATGCGACGTCACTGTCAATCTGACGATCGACCATAGAGTCGCACTCTCGCGCGGCGGAACCGACGACCTCTCCAATCTTCAATTCATGTGCGGTCCGCACAACAGCAGCAAGCGAGATGGGCCTTGACCGAGGAAGCGACAATTCGTCGTGGCGTTCGGAATGCGCGATATACGACGGTGCCAAATCACGTCTTCGAAGACGTCCGGCTTTCCATGGAAGCACGGTGGCTTCTCGGCTATTTGCTGTCCAAGCCGGACAACTGGACCGTGCGCATGGGCGACATCCGGAAGAAGGGCGGATGCGGCCGCGACAAGGCGCGCACCATGGTCTCCGAGCTTGTTGATGCCGGATATATGGAGCGAGAAGGTGCTCGAAAAGACGGCAAATTTAACGGGTTGATGCTCGTTATTTATGACGAACCTGGCGGGTCGCGGACTGCTGAACAGGAAAGTGTTGCATCTTTGCCGCAGCCTGAAAAACCGGCGCCGGTTGAACCGTCGCCGGTTGAACCGGCGCCGGTAAATCCGCCCCTAGTAAATACTGAAGATATAGTAATACCTGAGAATAGCAGAGAGAGAGAGGGCGCGCGCGCGGACGAAAATTCCGACGATCCGGCAAAGTTCGAGAAGCGGGTGAAGAAGATCGCCGCCGACCATGACTGGCCGGGCTGGGCGAACTCGTCGACGCACTGGACCGTTGCGCAGTTCGCCAAGCTGACGGACGGCGAACGCGCCGAGGCGGAGCGGCTGGCGGGCGCCTATCGCGCCATGACGGGCAGGAAGGCGCTCTCGCTCGGGACGTATTTCGCCGAGCGGAAATGGGCGGACGTGCCGGACCCGGCCGAGGCGCCCCCGGAACCGCTCAACGCGCCGCCCTTCGGGCCGCTTTGGGGCAGCGTTCGGGCGCGCAGACTGCTCTTGCCGGCAGAGCCTTCGCCGGCGCCGACCAGCGCCTTCATCGCCCAGCTGATCGCGCAGGACGACGCGGCGGGCCGCGCCGAGCGGATGCGTCGCCAGGTCCGGTTCGGCTGGCCTGCGGTGAACCGCATGCACGAGGCGGCGGAGCAGCGCCGCGGCGTGACGGTGACGCCGGAGCTGGGATGGCTCGCCGGACTGACGGAGTTCGTTCCAGTCGGCACGGAGGGTTGGGAAGCCTGGCGGCTGGAGCACGAGCTGCGCGGCTGGCCCTGGCTGCCGGATCCAGGCGGAATGGGCGGTGCGTATTTCCCCAAGGGTGGGCCGCGCGGGCTGGCGGAGTTCGAGGCGGCGGTAAAGGCGGAAACCGGTAAAGGCAACGAGGATGATGGCAATCGACGTGAAGCGGCTGAATGAGGCGGATGCGATCAATCTGGACAGGTGCTATGCCGCGTCCGATCGCCAGATAGCCGCGAATCGTCGACAGCAGGCGCTTCTAGCGGCTGCGGGCGAGGACGGCATAGAAAGGCGCTGGGCTATCATCAAAGTGGCACCTCGTCGCGAAAATGATGTGGATAAATCCATGTCGTCGGCTCTGATTGAGCACTGGTTGCCGCTTCGGAGGGCCGACAAGACGATCGGCGGTCGTCGTCGTGCCACAGAGGGGGAGGGCGTTTGGATACTGGCGTGGCCGGGCTACTTGTTCGTGCATGTGGCCGACACGCCGGCGGCATGGGCCGGGATCGCCTCCATCAAGCACGTCGTTTCGGTACTCGGAGTGGAAGGTCGGCCGTTCTTCCTGACAGACAAGATCATGTTAAAAATCAAGGCGGAACTGGCGACACTTAAAGAAGTACCGTGCAACGCTGGGATGATGTTCAGAAAGGGTGAGCATGTTCGCGTCGCCTCCGGGCCCTTTGCCTCGTTTCCCGGTGCGGTGACTGAACTGGGCGCGGGCAGCCATGAAGGTCGGGCCAAGGTTGAGGTCATGATCTTCGGTCGCGTCGTGCCCGTCGAACTCGATCTTGCACAATTGGCGAAACGAGAGTAGCGGACTCACCCCATAGATAGCCGACAGTGCGCACTCCAGGTGAGCAGCGCCATCGGCGGCTGGTAGCGCAAAGGCGATAGCTGACCTGCGTTACCGTGGTGGCGAAGCATGGACATTTCCTTCGAAACGAACATCCGCGAATGGACCGCGTGGATGACGGATCTGGAACGCAACCAGCTTCCGTTTGCCACGGCGCTCGCGTTGACCAACACGGCAAACGGCTTGCGGGAATACCATCGCGATCTGCTGCCGATCATCTTCGACCGGCCGACGCGCTTCACGATGAACAGCCTGCGTGTCACGCCGGCCACGAAGGCCAGCCCGGTCGCGAGCGTCTGGTTCAAGGATAGTGCCCGCGCCCAAAGCCATTACCTTCTGCCGCAGGTCGAAGGCGGCGGCCGTCCTCTCAAGCGGTTCGAGAAGTGGCTGGTGAACCGCGGCTTGATGTCGGCCAGTGAACGGGCAGTGCCGGCGAAAGGGCTGCGGCTCGACGCATACGGCAACATCTCGGCGGGAACGATCACGCAAATCCTGTCCCAATTGGCGGCATCGCCGGATGCGCACCAGTGGGAGACGGCGCGGTCCAGAAAGCGAGCGGGTCCGCAAAGGGCACGCTACTTCGTTCCGAGACAGCCGGGCTTGCCGCGCGGTGTGTGGAGACGACAGGGCAAGAAGCTGGAGCCTGTGCTGATCTTCGTATCGACCGTCAGCTATCAGGCGCGCTACCATTTCTTCGATCTCTCGAACGCCTATGCCAATGCGCATTTCCCTCGGAACTTCGCAGATGCGATGGCGCGCGCGATAGCGACGGCGCGCTGATTGTCGGGCACGGGTCCTTCCGGGGTGGTCAGCTGGGGCGAGTAATTCAAACCCAGACCATTCGCCAGTCTGGCGGTTCTTCAGAAGCCTAAACTCCGCGCCGGCCGGACTAAAGCCAAGCCTAAATTCGGGTCTAAAATGACGGAATGCACGCTCGTGACCAAGAGCGAGTTCGCCGCGCGCGCGAACATCTCGCCTGGGCGCGTCAGCCAGCTCATAGCGGAAGGGAAAATCTTCGGCCCGGCTATCGTCGGCGAAGGTCGTTCCGCCAGGCTCGTCTTCGAGATCGCGCTTGCGCAATATCGCGCAGGCCGCGATCCGGGGCAGGCGCTCGGCAACGGCGCTCATGCGCGGACGCACATAGAGGCCGCGCCCGATCTTATCCCTGCTGTAGACGGAACAAGCGATACGCCGGCTGAACCTGCGTCAACGGCCACTTCTACATTTCGCTCTGATCGCCTGCCGATCATCGACCCCGTTGCCGAGCAGATCCAGCGCGAGCGTCTTGAGCAGGAGAAGATCAAAGCGGCACGTATGCGCCGGGAGGAAGCTGCCTCGGCCGGGCGCTATATGCTCGCTATCGATGCGCGTATCGAAATGGCCAAGATCGCGGCCGACGTTATGCGTGTCATCGAGGGTGGCATGGCCGATCTGGCAACGGCAGTCGCAGCCCGGTTCGCCCTGCCGCATCGCGATGTGTTGCATGAGCTTTCAAAGGCTTTCCGCGACGTACGCGCCCGGGCGAGCAGCGATCATCGGGACGCGGCGGAGGCATCGCCGGCGGCGGTCGACGAGAAGGAAGCTGCCTGATGCCGACGCTGCTCGCTAGCCCGAAGCGGCTACGGCATGAGATACTCGCCGAGGTGGTCGCTCCGCCGCCGCCGGTCAACTATCTCGAATGGGCGAAGACGAACATTGTCTTTTCCGCGCGATTGTCGGAGTTCGCCGGTCCCTACAACGAGGAACTGTTTCCCTTCTTCAGTGAGGTGCTGCGCGCCTTCTCGCCGGACGATCCGTGCCGCATCGTCACCCTGAAGAAATCGGCCCAGGTCGGCGGCACCGTACTCGCCAACATCTTCACGCTCGGGTCGCTTGCCATGGATCCCGGCGATTTTCTCTATGTCCATCCGACGGAGGACAACGCCTCCCGTTGGTCGAAACAGAAGCTCCGGCCGCTTCTCCTCGAGACGGCGTCGCTTGCGCCGCTCTTTCCGGAAAAGAGCCGCGATGGCGGCTCCTCGATCCTCTACAAGGAGCGGGTTGACGGCCGTGGCGCCATCCAGATATCGGGCGCGAACTCGCCGGCGTCGCTATCGATGATCTCGATGAAACGTCAGGTTCAGGACGATCTGGCGAAATGGGAGATCAATCCGGCGGGTGACCCGGAAGGCCAGGCGGACAGCCGTTCCGAAGCTTTCGAGTTCGCCAAGATATTCAAGAATTCGACGCCACTCATCCAGCCCGGCTGTCGCATTACGCGCAATTACCTCGCCGGCACGCAGGAGCGTTATCACGTCCCGTGTCCGCATTGTGCCTACATGCAGCCGCTCGACTGGGAGAACATGCGCGATCGCCTCGACGAGGCGCATCCGGAGCGCGCGTGCTTCTGGTGTGTGAAATGCGGGGCTGCGATCGAACAGCATCATCGCGCGTCCATCGTCCGCCGCGGTGTCTGGATCGCGAAATATCCGGATCGGGCGCGCGAGCACCGCTCCTTCCATATCTGGGCGGCCTACGGGCCGCTGCAGAGCTGGGAACGCATTGCACGTCGCTGGTTCAACCTGCAGCGCGGCCGTCCCGACGGCGCGCACGAGGACACGAAGGAAGCGAAGGCCGCCGAGCAGGTTTTCTTCAACGACACGCTCGGGCTTGCCTATGAGGTCTCCGGGAAGTCCGTTCCATGGGAAGATTTGCGCGACCGCGCCGAAGCGCTCGGCTTCACGCGCGGCATCGTGCCGAAGGCCGCGCTGAAACTGACGCTCGGTATCGATGTCCAGCAGGACCGCGTCGAATGGCTGCTGATCGGCTGGGGTCGCCGCAGGGCGCGCTTCGTCATCGATCGTGGCGTCATCGACGGCCAGAACGCCATGCCCGGTGTTCCTTGCGGTGGGCATATTTCAGAGGATCCGGTGCGCGCCGCGCTGGACAGGCTGGTGGAGAGGACCTGGCCGGATGAGCACGGCAACCGGCGCCCGGTCGACCTGACGGCGATCGACGGCAACGCCTGGACCGACGATGTGCTCGGGTGGGCTTCCCATCATCCCGTTAGCCGCGTCATCGCCGTGCGTGGTGTCGGCCAGGAGACCGCACCGGTCTTCTGGCAGGTGAAGGTCGAGAAGAATCGGCGGGGGCGGCCGCGCAAATTCGGCCTTCGCTTCTTCAACTTCAATGCATCGCTGCTCAAGGCGCGCCTCTACCTCTATCTCGCCAAGGACGATCCGGAACAGACGGGCTATGTCGCCTTCGCGCGCGGCCTCGGGGATGATTTCTTTGAGCAGCTCACGGCGGAAGTGCGTGTCGGCCGCACCGGCAAAAACGGCTTCACCGTCTATTCCTGGGAGAAGGTGAAGCCCGGCGCACGCAACGAGGCGCTCGACATGATGAACCAGGCCGAGACGGCCGCGAACCGTCTCGGCATCCAGTACATGGCCGAAGAGGACTGGGATGCGATCGAGGACGAGCTTTCGAGACCGTCCGCAGATCCTCAGCTCGATCTCGAGAGCGCCCTTCTCGCGCCACAGCCGGCCAAAGCCGGCCCACCGCCGGCTTCATCGAAGCCGCTCGATGTAGTCGAACTCATGAAGCAGTTGAACGGGTAGATCATGCTCTCCGATTCGGATCGCGATCTCTATACGGCGCGTCTCGCCGAGGCGCAGGCGGCGCTGCATGCGCTGATCACCGGACAGCAGACCGTCATTGTCGCCTATAATGGCGAGAGCGTCACCTTCCGCTCTCCCGACGAAGGCAAGCTCCGCCGTTATATCGGCGAGTTGCAGGCCGCGCTCGACGGAAACTGCCGCGGACCCTACCGTAGGGGCGTCATCGCATGAGCGATCTGATCGATATTCACGGTGCGCCGCTGCGCGCTCAGGCATCAGCGCGGATAGAGGATTTCCGCCTTCGCGGCGCTCCCCACGGCCGGACCGCCTGGGAGGCGGCGAGTTACAGTCATCAGGATCTTGCCGGATGGGTGCCGCGCTCCGTCTCCGGCCAGTCGGCCCTGACCCATGAGCGCGACCTCATCGCCGACCGCGTCCAGGATATCGCGCGCAACGATGGCTGGGCGTCCGCCTCGATGTCGCGCTCGCTCGATCTCGTCGTCGGCTCGGGCTGGCGGCTCGCTGTCGACCTGCCGGCGAAGACGCTCGGTCTCTCCGACGACGAGGCGGACGAACTGGCCGACCAGATCGAGGAAGCCTGGGAATCCTATGCCGCCGATCCCGCCTTCTGGTGCGATGCCTACCGCCAGACGCCCATGGCGGGCGTCCTCGGCCGCGCGTGGCGCCATCGGCTGGGTGACGGCGAGGCGCTCGCCGAGATAGGCTGGGACGAGGGGCGTGGCGCTCCCTTCGCCACTTTCGTAAAGATCGTCGATCCCGACCGGCTATCCAATCCGGATGGTTCGCCGGACGCTGTCGACCGCCGCGCCGGCGTTCAGCTCGATCCGCACGGCGCCGCGATCGGCTACTGGATCCGCACGACCCATCCCGACGATGACGCCTTGTGGGGCGCGCGCACGGCGCACTGGGCTTATGTCGATCGCGAGACGGAATGGGGCCGTCCGGTCATGGTCCATGCCTTCGAGGCGGACAGGGCCGGCCAGTTCCGCGGTGTGCCGCCACTCGCGCCGATCCTGCGCAAGCTCAAGCAGATGGTCAAATACGACGAGGCTGAACTGCAGGCTGCGCTCGTCAACGCCGTGCTCGCCGCCTTCATCACCGCGCCGGGCAATCACGACGAACTCGCCGAAGCCATGACGACGAGGCAGATCGGCGAGCTGAATGCCGCCCGCTTGGCGGCTTACAGGGAGGCCCCGCCGCGGCTTCCGGGTGGCACGGCGCATTTCCTTTTCCCCGGCGACGAGGTGACGCTCACGCATCCCGGCCATCCCAACGCCGGCTTCGAGGCCTTCTTCCGCGCCGCGCTGCGCAATGTCGCGTCGACCATCGGCCTCACCTACGAACAGCTCACCATGGACTGGTCGCAGGTCAACTACTCTTCCGCCCGCGCGGCGTTGCTGGAAATCTGGCGCGGGCTGACCGCCCGCAAGGACATGTTCGCGGCGCAGTTCATGAACCAGGTCTATCGCGCCTGGCTGGAGGAGGCTTTCGACCGCAGGATCTTCCGTCTGCCCGGCGCCGCCGTCTCCTTTGAGGCCAATCCGGCCGCATGGGTCCGCTGCGACTGGATCGGCCCGGCGCGCGGCTGGGTCGATCCGCAGAAGGAGGCCGCGGCGGCGGGCATGCGCATGTCTCTCGGCGTCTCCAGCCTGGAGAAGGAATGCGCCGAGCAGGGCCTCGACTGGAAACAGGTGACGCGCAAGCGCGCCCGCGAGCGGCGCTTCCTGGTGGCGAACGGGCTCGATCCGGTTCCAGCCGAGCCGCAGCGCCAGACGGTCACCGAGGATGTCCAGGAAACGCCGGACCAGCGCGACCGTCGCGAACGGCAGGAGGCCGCCTGATGTTCCCGCACCTCGTCGCCAGGCTGTTCGACACGCCGCTCATGATGGAACCGGGCAAGGCCGCCGTCATCGCCGATGCGCTCGGCCCCCGGCTTCTCGGCCATCCGGTCTCCCTCCATGGTGTCGAGATGGGTGTGCTCGGCAACCCGCTCTATCGCGAGGAGGCCGAATATGTGCGTCCTGACATCATCGACGGCGTCGCCATCATCCCGGTCGAGGGATCGCTGGTCGCCAAGGGAAAATGGGTCAATTCCTATTCGGGGGAAACCTCCTATGAAGGCATCCAGGCTCAGATCGCCTCGGTGCGCGCCGATCGCGGCGTCCGCGGCGTGGTGCTCGAGGTAGATTCCTTCGGCGGCGAGGCCGCTGGCGCATTTTCCTGCGCCGAGGCGATTCACGCGCTGGCGGCCGAGAAGCCGACCATCGCCATCCTCACCGAAAACGCCTGTTCCGGCGGCTACCTGCTCGCCGCCGCCACGCGCGCGATTGTCATCCCGGAAACCGGTCATGCCGGTTCGATCGGCGTCGTGACCATGCATGCATCCGTGGCCGGCGCGCTGGAAAAAGCCGGCGTCGATGTCACCATCATCAAATCGGGCGCGCACAAGGCGGATTTCAATCCATACGAAAAGCTCCCCACGTCGGTGGCGCGCCAGGTGCAGGCCGACATGGATTCGATGCGCGATCTCTTCGCTGTCACGGTAGCGCGCTATCGCGGCGGGCGCCTGAGTAGGGATGCGGCGCTGGAGACGGAAGCCGCCGTCTATCGGGGCGCCGCGGCTCTCGCCGCCGGCCTCGTCGACGCCGTCGCCGATCCGATCGAGGCATTCGCGGCTTTCGTCGCGGAAATCGGCCGTTCGGCCACCATCCCTGCCTGACCGGCGGGTTCCAGCAAAGGAGAAATGACGATGTCGCTTGCAGCGATTATTCGGCGTGCCGCGGGCACGTCGACGATTGCCGCCGTGCCTGCGCCAGCGGCCGACGAGGAAGAGAAAAAGGTAGATGCAGCCGCCGCAGCGCCGGCCGCCGCCGGGACGGATAACGACGCGCCCGACGATCCGGATGATGCCGAAGATCCCGACCGGAAATCCGGCGAAACCGATGATCGTGAGATTTCTGCCGAGGTTTCTGCCGAGGATCGCGCGGCGTTCGATCGTGGCTGTGCGGCCGAGCGCGCCCGCATCTCGGCCATCCTCGGATCGGAAGAGGCGGACGGCAACCAAGCGCTTGCGGCGCACCTCGCCTTCGCTACCGACGATGCTCCGGAAAAGGCGCTTGCTGCGTTGAAGGCGGCCGGCCCGGCTGTGTCCACTGGCCTTTCGGCACGCATGAACGGCCGTCCGGCCTCGGCGCTTGGCAGGGGAGGGGAGAAACCCGCTCCCAAGGACGGCGCCGCCGTCTGGACGGGCGCCATCGGCAGGGCCGGCGTCAGGCGCAAGGCGAAATAGCCGGCCCATCCGCACGGCGCAACGCGATCTTCCAGCAAACATCGGAAAGGACACGACATGACTATCTATACGGACGGCCCGCGCACGGCCGGTTTCCTCATCTCCGAGGCGGGCAACCATCGCTCGCGCGACCAGGCTACGGTCGACGCCACCGGCGCGGCTCTCGCTCCCGGAACCATTCTTGGCCGCAAGGCCGTCGGAGCGGCGACCGCCACGGCGAAGGCCGGCAATACCGGAAACGCCACCATCTCCGCCGTCACCACGGGCGCCGGGGCCAAGATCGGTTCCTATTCGGTCGCTTTCACGGCGGCGACGAAGTTCGACGTGACCGATCCCGACGGGTTCAGAATCAGGTCGGGCCAGACGGGCACCGCCTATGCCGACGATATAGGGTTCACGATCACGGCGGGCGGTACAGCCATGGTTGCCGGCGACGGTTTCGATATCGTGGTCGCCGCCGGCAGCGGAAGGTATGTCCGCCACGATCCCGATGCCGGCGACGGCAGTCAGATCGAGGCCGCCATCCTCTTTGAAGGCCTCGCCGAGGATGCCGTGGAGCCCCGCACCGTTGTCGCGCGGGACGCCGAGGTCGCCGGCTCGCGGCTCACCTATTGCGCCGGGGCCGACACTGACCAGAAGGCCGCGTCGAACGTGGCGCTCGCCCGTCTGGGCATCATCGTCCGCTAGGCGCGTCAGCGCCGGCGCCCATGGGGAGAGGCACTCCCCTTCATCGCATCCTCAATCCAGAAAGGGATCACGACCATGCTCTCCATGGACGTCTTCAACGACAATGCCTTCTCGATGGCGAGCCTGACGGCGGCCGTCGACACCATCGACTACGTGCCCGGCCTGCTCGGCTCGCTCGGCATATTCGAGGACAGCCCCGTCTACACCCGCACCGTCGCGGTCGAGAAGCGCGGCACCGAGTTGGTGCTCATCCCGACCTCGCCGCTCGGCTCACCCCCGCGTGAGACCGACCGGTCGCAGCGGACCATCCGCGATTTCCGCACGGTGCGCCTCGCCGACAGTTTCACGCTCTATGCTTATGAGGTTGAAGGCATCCGCGCCTTCGGCGCGGAAAGCGAATTCGAATCGCTTCAGACCGAATATGCGAGCCGCATGGCCAAGGTTCGCGGTAACATGGAACTGACCCATGAATTCCATCGGCTCGGCGCCCTGCAGGGAAAGCTGCTCGATTCCGACGGCACCTCGGTTATCTACAACTATTTCACCGAATTCGGCATCTCCGAGCCGACCGCCGTCGATTTCGCGCTCACTACCGACACCACCAATGTCTGGCAGAAATGCCAGGACGTGAAGCGGCTCGTGCAGCGCGCCGCGAAGGGTCTGTTTACGCCCGCGACCCGCATCGCCGCGCTGGTCGGTGATACCTTCTTCGACAGCCTTGTCATGCATCCGAACGTCGAGAAATTCTATGCCAACTGGCAGGCGGCACAGAGCCTGCGCGAGGTGCAGGCCTTCGAGATGTTCCCGTTCGGCGGGATCAACTTCTACAACTACCGCGGCACGGATGACAATTCGACCGTCGCGATTCCGACCGGCAATGCCATCTTCTTCCCGCTTGGCGCCAACGGCGTCTTCAAGAAGGCGATGGCGCCGGCGGAGTTCGGGCCGTTCGTCAATACGCGCGGCCAGGACACCTATGCGATCAACGTCGTCGACCGCGACCGCCAGGCCTGGACCAAGGGCGAGCTCTATTCCTACCCGCTCTACCTCTGCACCAGGCCGGACGTGCTGCAGAAGGGCGTCGCCTCCTCGTAAATCGGATGAAGAGAGCGGGGAGTGCAACTCCCCGCCTCACACCACGGAAAGGCTATTTCCATGCAAAAGACGATTGCGGTGAGGATCGTGAATTCCGGCGCGAGGGGGCAGGTTTTCCCGACCCCCGGCGGTCTGTTCGAGATCCGCTCCGGCCAGACGGTCGAAAGGGTCGACATCCTTCCGCTGAGCGAGGAAAGAATCGGGCACTATGCCGCGCGCGGCGTGACGATCGAGGAAGCGAAGGGCAGAAAGAAGCCCGCGCGCCAGGCGGATATGTTGGATATCGCCACGCTCGAGGCCGATGTCGCCGCCAGGACCGATACGGTCGCCGCCATGGCGAAGGCCGCCAAGGCCGACGGGTCCGATGCCAACAAGGCGGCGCTAGCGACGGCCGAGGCCGATCTTGCTGTGGCCGAGAAGGCGCTTGCCGCCGCGCAAACGGCGTGACGGCAGCCATGGCCGATCCGTTCGCTGCGCTGCCGGGCGTCTTCGTCCGGATGTTTTCCCGCGGCGCAGTCATTGCCGTCACGCCGGTCGCTGGTTTCCCGCGGCAGGTCACGGGCATCTACCGCGCCGCCGGAATGGTCATCACCGGCCCGGATATCGACGCCATGGGCGATACGCCGCTTCTGCACCTGGCCGAGGCCGATTCCTACGATCTCGATGAGGGCGCTTCGGTCTCGATATTGCCGGCGGGGGCTTGCGAAGAACTTTTTTTCACCATCGCGACGCGCGAGCCGGACGGCCGCGGCATGGTTGTGTTTCGCCTGCAGGAGACGGATTGATGGCCCATGTCCGCGCGCAGATCCGTGCCTGGCTGGCAATGAACCTTACCGGCTCTGCCGAAGCCGGAAAGAACGTCTATGAGCAGCGCACATTGCCGCTGTCGAAACAGGACGTGCCCGCGCTCATCTTCTCGGTGCAGGGAGAGCGCGTGACGACGATCGATCTGTCAAGCCGCCAACAGCGCATCGTGACGGTCAGGGTAACGGCCGTGGTCAAGGGCGACAATGCCACAGGGTCGGACACGCTCGACGCCCTCGGCGCTTTCGTCGAAGAGAAAATTGCCGCCACGCCGAAGCTCGGCGGCTTCGTCAAGTACTACGAATATCTGGGGTCCAACTTCGCCTTCAACAGCGACGGCGAGCGGACGCTTTGCATGCTGAGCATGGATTTCGCGCTGGCCGTCTTCACGCGGCGCGAGGATCCTGAGACCGCCATCTAATCCTCACCGCCCTTTGGCAAGGCATTCCTGAAACCTGAAAGGAGGCCGTCATGGCCGATCTCTACGCCGTTGCTGGCGCGAAAATCTATATTGGCACCGTCGCCATGGCTCGCCCCGATGATGATGTCGACGAAAGCGATTTCTCCGGCGTTACATGGACCGAAATCGCCGATTGGACGCAGTGCGGCGCGTTTGGCGACACCCGATCCGTGATCACGACACAGGTCATCAGCCGCAAGCGCGACGTGAAGCTGGGCGGCACGCTCAACGCCGGCCAGATGCAAAACCAGTTCGCCACCAATACCGGCGATGCCGGACAGGTTGCGCTAATCGCGGCCGCCGCTGGCAATTCGAACTGGCCGTTCAAGATCGAATGGGACGATGCTCCATCCGGTGGCACGCCGACCCTGAATTATTTCATCGGCCTGGTCACGTCGGCGCAGCAGGCCGGCGGTGGCGCCAATACGGTTCGCCAGCTCAACGCCACGATCGAAATCAATTCCAATATCGTCGATGTTCCGGCGGCGGCGTAATAGGAGGGCGACATGACAGACGTTTCCATCACGGCCGCGAACGTCAAAGCCGGCTCGAATGCGATCGTCGATCGCAGCGGCAATGCCGGCGCGACCGTCACGGCCGGAGAGCCCGTCTACAAGGACGCGACCTCGGGCAAATACAAGCTGTCCGACTGCAACGCCACCGGCGCCAAGTCCTGCGACGGCATCGCCCTCAACGGCGCTTCCGACGGCCAGCCGCTCGCTATCCTGAAGGGTGGCGATATCACCATCGGCGGGACGCTCGTGGCCGGCACGGTCTACTGCGTCTCGGCCACGGCCGGCGGCATCGCGCCGCAGGCCGATATCACGACCGGCGATGATGTCATCATCCTCGGCGTGGCGAAGTCGGCATCGGTGCTCAACGTACACATCCAGACGCCGGGGGTGACGCTGTGAGCAAGGCAACTCTCGGTGCCGGCGATGTCCAGATCGTCCTCGATGGCGAGACCGTTACCCTCCGGCCCTCGCTGAAGGCGGCGCTTACCATCTCGCGCGAAGCCGGTGGCATAATGGGGGCTTTTCGGGGCCTCTCCGATCTCAATCTGGACACGGTGACCGGCATCATCGCCGTCGGGCTCGGCAAGAAGCCCGCCGAAATCGAGGAGGCCGTTTGGCGAACCGGCATTGCCTCGCTGGTGCCCGGTTGCACGAAATTCGTTTCGATCATCGCGAACGGTGGCCGCCCGGCGGACGAAGGCGATGGAGGGTCGGAAAAGGGAAACCCTCAGAGCGCATAAGCGCGGCCGAGTTCTATGACGAGCTCTGCCGTGTCGCGTTCGGCTGGTTGCACTGGCCGCCCGATGTCGCCATGGCGGCGGATGTAAACGCGATCATCATGGGCCATGACGGCGAGCTCGATAAATTCGAGGTCATCGGCTGGATCAAGCGGGAGAAGCCGGCCGGCAAAGGAAAGCAGCCGGTCATGACGGCGGCTCTGTTCCGGGCGAAGTTTTCAAAGATATAGGCCTATAGATAGGGCTTCATGTCGAACGCATCGCCGGCATCCAATGTTCCATCGGTCGCGCAGATCTTGATTTTGCTGACCAATGTATCCTTCGGCGGCGCGCCTTTTGGCTGCGGCATGACGGCATAGTCACGCAGCCAATTTGCCGCTTGATGGCAGGCGTTCCGCTTACTTTGAATTTGCGATTGTTTTTCTCGTTCAGCCGCAGCCATGCTGAGCTTTGCATCTGCCTCCAAGCGTTGAAGACGAACGATTTCAGCAAGTGCGTCGCGGGTTTGTATTTCTCGACTGATGGTTGTTTGGCGTTCGAATTCCTGCCATCCCAAATAGACGCCCCACCCGATTATGACGATGCAGGCGGCTGCAATCAGCCCTTTCAACCACGCGTCCATCCCGGCCCTCCCATTGGCCGCACGCTAGTCGCTTCCCGTCATCCTTGCAATGTGAGGTTCCCTTATGGACGGACAGAGCCTGAATTTCAGCATTACGGGCGACGCGCGATCATTCCAGACCGCCGCGAAGACCGCGCGTGATGCAGCCACCGCGCTTCAGGATCGTATCAATCAGGCGACCGGCGTTGCCGCCAAGGGAACGCGCGAGTGGGTCGGCGCGCTCGCGGATCAGGCGAGGCAGATCGATGCCATGCGGGCGAAGTTCAGCCCGCTCTTCGCGGCCCAGCAGACCTATCTTGCCAATCTGAAGGAGATCAAGACTGCCCATGCGCTCGGTGCGTTGACCGCTGGCGAGATGGCGGATGCCATTGCCCGCGAGAAGGTTTCGTTCGCTGCCAATGTCGTGGCGATCAACAGCGGCCGGAAGGCCATCGACGATTCCACCAAAAGCCTGAAGCTGAACCGCGCCGGCATGATGGAGCTGCAGGCGGCAGGCATCAATGCCTTCCAGGCGTGGGCTTCTGGCATATCGCTGGCGCGCGTTGCGGAAATGGAAGGAACGCAGGTTCTTGGCGCTGTTGTTCAGGGGACCGAGGGCGGCCTGAAGGGTCTCGGACAGACCATCGTTGGGATCATTACAAGGTTTCCACTCCTGACGGCGGCCGTCGTTGCGACCGGCGCTGCCTTTACCGCATATGAAATGCTCGGCCGGCGCAACATCGAAAGTCTTGATGACATTCTGAAAGAGCATGAGGCGAATATCCGTCGTCTCGGCGATGCTTACGACGAAGTCAAAAAGCACGAGAAAGCCTATGCGCAGGGCGATAGCGCGATCACAGTCAACTTCCTTAATGCTCAGGAGTTGAAGAAGGCAGAGGATTTAGCTCGCTCGCAATTGCAGGATGCGTTCGACAGGATTTTTCGCAATTTGAAGCTTGGCGGAGGTTTTGACACCGACACGCAGAAGATTTTGGCCGCGAAGTTTCTGCCCTTCAAGGAAGCAATTGCCGGGCTCACCGGTTTGGACGTTACTAACGGTACGACCACTGTCGGCAAGATCGCGGATGCCCTTCAAAAGGTCACCAGCGTCGACATGTCCAAATTCAATTCGGATGTGTCAAAGATCGGAACGCTCAATCCCGATTTGGCGGGCACCGCTTCCGAGCTTCTGAATATCTTCACGGCGCTCACAAAGACGGTCGACGCCTTCCCACAGCTTTCCGGGCAGGTGAGTGACGCCGATGTGAAATTTGCTGAGCTTCAGCAGGCTATATCAAGGATCGATTCCGACAGCGCGCAGAAAGCGCTGCAAGACTTGCTTGACAAGGCCAAGTCCGGAGAATCCGGCGTCGGTGACGTCACCAGTGCGCTCCAGACGCTGGAAAACACGAACCTCACGCTTGCCGGTCCCATCGCGGCCCTTGAAGACCTGTTCAAGAAGGCGGTAGCGGCCAAGAACGCGCTGAACCCGCAATCGCAGTTGCCGACGCTCGGCACGATCCCGCCGATATATAGCGGCGGCGGGAAGTTCATTGACGCAAATCAGGTCCAGACGGATCGGGCGAACGCGACCAAATCGCAGTTTCAACTCGATCAGGAGAAGATTGCCAAGGGCGCCGACCGCGCCGCTGCCGCATATCAGCAGGTTCTAAAATCTGCGCAGAACCGCATCGACCAGATGCAGATCGAACTGCAACTGACGGGTCAGGTCGGCGTCGCGGCCGATACGCTGCGGAACTATCAGCAACTTCTGGCTCGGGCCACGGATCATGGGCGCACGATCGGCGAAGCCCAGCAGAAGGAGCTTCACGCTCGCGCCGAGGAAATGGCGAAGCTGGAGGAGGCCACGCGCGGCGCGAAGCTCGCCCAGGACCTTCTCTTCGAGCGTCAGCAGATGTTCCGCAGTCCGATCGAGCAGGACGTGTATGCCACCCTCCGTTCGGCGAATATCGACATCAATTCGGCGCGGGGAGCTGCGCTGGCTGCGCAGATCCGCGTAAACGATGAGCTGAAGGATGCGCGCCAACTGGCGGGCGACTTCGTCAGTACCTTCGTCGATGGGCTCCGGCAAGGCGAAAGCGCATGGAAGGCCTTCGGCGATGCCGCTATGTCGGTTCTGGAGAAAATCGAGGACAAGCTGCTTGATCAGGCGCTCAACAGCCTCTTTGGCGGCCTATTCGGCGGCGGCGGTCTCTCCTCGATAGCCCTTGCCGCCGTGCGCGGGGGTGCTGGTGGCCTCTATGCCAATGGCGGTGCCTTCGATGGCGGCAGTGTCGTACCTTTTGCGCGCGGAGGCGTAGTTAACCGTCCTACGCCCTTCAGGTTCGCCAATGGGATTGGCCTGATGGGTGAAGCCGGTCCAGAAGGCATCTTGCCTTTGCGCCGAAACGGTCAGGGTCAGCTCGGCGTGATGGCCTCTGTAGCCAACCAGAACCAGCCCAGTACCGTCTACGCTCCCGTCTACCACATTGACGCCCGCGGCGCCGACCAGGCAGCGGTGACAAGGCTAAAGAGCGCCCTTGACGATCACGTCAAGCACCATGCCAAGATCGTCGCGGCTGCGGATCACCGTCAGCAATTCAGGAAGGTCCGTCCCTGATGGCCCGCTTGCTCGACTATCCCGAAGGGCTGGAGTTTACGGATCTCCAGTTCCTGTCCGGGCCGCGCGCGATCAATGCAAGCGCGACAGAAAGTATCGCCGGCTTCATCCAGACTACTGCATCGCCTTTCGGAGCATGGTCGTTTCAGGTCACCTTTCCGCCTCTGCAGGGCGTGATTGCCCGTCGGCACCGCGGCTGGATCGTGGGGTTGCAGGGCGGCGCCAACGCGACCCGCTTTCCGTTCCCTGACGGCGACCGAATGACGCCGGCAGAGGCAGGGATTACCGGTTCAGTCGAGAGCCAGCCGTGGGGCAACGGAGAGAGCTGGTCGAACGGGAAGGGCTGGCGCGCGACGTATCCTCTCGTGGCGCTCGACGCGCCGGCCGCCATGGGAGACAGCGTCATAGCATTGGCGAACACCTTCTGGGGCTGGCAACTCGATGTGGGCTCACAAATCGGCCTTTCTCCCTTTTATTTCGGCATGCACGTCGTCACCGAGGTCATAGGAGATGGCCGCTATCGCGTCTGGCCACCGCTGCGAAAGGCCTTCGACACCGACAGCTACGCGACGCTTGCGCCGACCCTTGCGGTGCGCCTGACCGGTTTGGATGCTGCCAACATCCAGCGCGATGCGCAGGCCGCCCAGAACATGACGGCAACCTTTGTGGAAGTGTTCGATTACGACGTTCGCGACTACTTCACGGAATAGGCGGTTCCTGTCGCCGTGATGATTGCCCAGCAATTCTTCGACACCGGGTTCGGGTCAGTTCCGTATGTGATCCCATAGACGCCCGAAGCGCCCATGTTGGCCGCTTTCTGGCGAAGTTGGATCACCGCCGTCTCTTTCGTCGGGGGTGGATCGAACATGCTGTTCTTGCAGGCGGTACCAGTCACCTTGCCGAGCAAAGTTGCCCCAGTTGGCGCCGCTTCGGTGACCGTGATGCTTTGGTAGGCGGTCGTGGTCTGAACGATTCCAGCTGATGGCAGCGGGCCGATTAGGGCCGTGTCGCTCTTTCCTGGCGTGTCGGCTGCGCATCCGGTCAGTGCGCACAAAAGCATGATTGAAAAGTGTCCAATTCTCATGATGCCCTCCCGCAAGGGCGTTTACTCTACTTCCAATTGCGAAGTGATCAATGCCGCTGTTTTCCACAGATGATATGGAGAAGCTTTCCGGGCCGCATGTGGCACGGTGCTGGTTTGCCGAACTCGATTTGCCGTCCGGCTTCCAGCGGGTCCACAACGGCGTCGGGCGCGTGACGGTAGGCGGTTACGAGTGGCGCGGCGTCTCCGACCCGATCTCCGGCGTGCTGGTCTCGGTAGATGCCGTGGAGGATCCCCGGTTCGGCCAGGCGGCGGCCGTCACCATCGTGCTTTCCGGCGTCAACGTCGCCTTCTGGAAATCGGTCAAGGCCGACGCTCGTGATCTCGAGGGCCGGGACGCCAACCTCTATTGGGGCGCGTTCGATCCCGAGACGGGCGAGAACATCATGTTCAAGAAGCTCCTGCCGGGAAAGATGTCGGCCCCGACGCTGACGCGGCAAGGCATCGGCGTCCGCTACGTCGGGTTGACCATCGAGAGTTTCTGGCAGGCGCAGAACTTTCCCTTCGGCGGCCGCTGGAACGGCGCGGATCAGCGTCGGCGCTATCCGGGCGACAAGGGCCTCGACCTGGTCGGGCAACAGGTGGCGGAGACGTGGCAGTGAGCCGTGCCGGCGCCCTGGCGGCGTTCCTGAAGCCATTCGCCGAAAAGCCGGTCGAATGGGGCATCGACGATTGCACTGCCGTCTGTGCTCGCTGGCTATGGCAGAACGGTCATGCGTTCGAATTGCCGATCTACCGGACACGTCGCGAGGCGCAGGCGATCATCATCCGTCACGGTGGCCTGGTTGCCACATGGGATGCGCTCCTGCCGACTTCCATCGGCGAGCGCATCGGATCGCCGGAGCTTGGCGACATCGGCATCATCGATACGCGGCGCTATGGACCGATCGGCATCATCGTGGCGGAGGGTGGTGTCTGCCTCTGGCGCGAAGAACATGGCGGCTTCCACTGGATCAAGCCGCGCGACTTCCTGAAAGTTTGGGCTCTTCCGGAATGAAGCTTCTGAAACTGGCGTTTGCCGCCAGCGCATCGCTGCTGGCGTTGACGGCCTGCGCTCATGCCGAGCCCGTCTCCATCGGCTTCGCGCTCTGGGCGACGATCGGCGCCGTGCTGCCCAGCGTCTCCTTTGCGACCTTCGTTGCCATCGGGTCGATCCTGCCCGCGGCTCTGGCGATCGGGGCTCAACTTCTTTTCACGCCTCACCCCAAAATCGACCCCGGCAAATACAAGGACACGTTTCAGGAACAGGACAGTTCGGAGATCAACGCCATCGGCCGCGTCGAGCTGGGCGGTCTTCGCGCCTTCGGCAATACCAATGGCGCCAATCGTTACCGTCTGGTCTGCGCCGCCAAGGGGCCGCTCGTCGCGATCGAGGAATACATGCTCGGTGGCCGCGCGGTCATCGTCGACAGCAACGGCAATGTGTCGTCGCCACCCTATTCGAAGAAGGATGGCAGTTCATGGGTCGTCTGGCGCACGAAGGTCGGTGACGGAACGGAGACGGCATGGACCGAACTGCTCTCCGCATTTCCCGCGATCTGGACTGCGGATCATCGGGTTCGCGGAATCGCCCAAAGCCTGATCAAATACGTCTCGCCCGGCTTCACGAATAAGCTGTTCGTCAAGCTCTACCAGCAGGGCGAGCCGGCGGGTTCCATCATCGCGCGTTTCAACACCTGTTACGATCCGCGCGACGAGACGCAGGACAAGGATGACCCGTCCACATGGAAGTGGTCCGACAATGGGATCCTTGGCGCCACCCGCGTGATGCTCACCTATCCGGATCTGACGGTCGACAACTTCGATTGGGACATGATCGCAGCCGAAGCCGATCGCGCGGATGCCGATGTCGCGACCAAGATCGGGACGGAAAAGCGATCGCGCATCTCGGGCGTGTGGGAATCGGAGTCGAAGCGCGGCGACACGATGCAACAGGTGCTCGACAGCATCGGCGGCGAGGTTGTCACGACGGATGAGGGCCTGATCTACATTCGCCTGATCGACGATGCTCCGGAAGCGGAGATCGAGTTCGAAGCGGTGCACCAGACCGAGTTCAACTGGAAGTCCGGCCCCGACGCGATCGAGCGGCCGAACATCTGCACGCTCAAATACTATTCGCCGGAGCTGAACTATACGCTCGGCGAGATCGATCTGACCGGGGTTTCGTGGGCCAGCAACGAGGACGAAATCGCCCGCTACGGCAAGAAGGAAATGGCGATTGAACTGCCGTTCTGCCCGTCCGCGAGCCAGGCGCAGCGCATTGCGCGTCGCCTATTCGCGCTCGCTCGGGCTGACAGCGGCACGATCAAGACGAACATGGTCGGGCTTGCCGCATGGGGTCTGACCTATGCCGATATCGAGGACAGTGACGCCGAAGAGACGATGCTGGCGAAGATGGCGCCGCCGCGGATCGATGATGAGGCGGGCGAGGTGGAAATACCGTTTCAGGTCTGGCCGGACCTGCCGGCGTGGACTCCTGAAACCGACGAGGCCGATGCGCCAGAGCAATTGCCGGACATCCAGTATGAAACCGACATGGCAACGCCGAACGCGCCGACGGGTGCAATCGCGGTGCAATATGCAGGCGGCTCCTATGAGCTTCGCATTCCGGTCACCGGGGCAGGTGACGGCACGGGCATGGAGGCAAATTTCCGCACCTATGTCGGAACGCTGCCGAATGCCTGGCAGGCGATGAACGAGGTCGACCGCACCATGGCGTGGGTCTCTGGCGACTATCGGAGCCAAAAGATCGATGCGCGGGCCAGGGTTTATAATAGCGATGGGGAAACGTCGTACTTTTCCGATGTTGCCTCCGTGGCCTCCGTCGCCGTGGACAATTCCGCGCCGGCTGCGCCCGTCTTTGGAACGGTCGGCGGCGTGCTCGACGGAGCAATGGGAACCCTGATCGGGTATCAGGCGAGCGTGACATGCGACGCCATCACGGCAGTCAAGATCGTGATGACCGCGACCGGGGCATCAGGCAAGACGGTGGATCACCGGCCGGGCCAGACGCAATTCATCACCGGCGGCATTTCCCTGCCGATTACCTTCACCGCGATCGCCTATTCGTCGGACGGCACCGCGAGCTCGACAACGACGAAAGTATTCAACGGCTAGCCCGGAGATCAGCTTAAATGGTTGTTTTGACGAAGTCCGGCGCGGACGTTTTCGCGCCGACCGACGGCAATAGCGTTCCGCGCAAGGTCGGCAACGAAGACGCCCAGACCTGGGCGACCGAGATCGAGCGCGGCATAGCCAATCCGTCTGCCCCCTCTTACACCGTCGCGACCGTGCCGAGCGCGGCGACGAGTGGGGCAGGGTCTATCATTTTCGTTGCCGACGAAGGTGGCGGGGCAGTCCTTGCTTTCTCCGACGGGACCGACTGGCGCCGTATCACCGATCGCGCCGTTATCAGCTGATCTCAGCAATCGATCATTTTTGGAGCATCCCGATGGGGCTTTTCACCAAGCTCGCCAAAGACATATTCGCGGCTTTCGACGCGATGGGAAACCCGCGCAAGGTCAAGAACGAGGAGGCCCTTACTTGGGGAACTGAGGTTGAGGTCATACTCAATGCAGCCGTCGCGAGCGGCGCTCTTGTCTATGCGACCAAGGCGGATATCGATGCTGATCTGGCGCACCCGGCCAATGTGGGCGGATGGGTCGTAGCCGACACGACGACCGCCAACAACGGCATCTATGTGAAATCCGGTGCATCGGGCTCCGGCTCATGGACGCGTAAGGCGAACTTGCCGCAGGGCACGAATGGAGAGGATGGCGCGCCGGGATCATCCGATGTGGTTGGGACGTCCGCTTCCTCGGTCGCGATCGGAACCGGATCGAAAAGCTTCACCGTCGTGGAGGCCGATCGCGGCTGGGGCGTCGGCGCGCGGCTCCGTGCATCCTCGGTCTCAGCTCCCTCGAACTGGATGGAAGGCGTCATCACTGCCTATTCCGGGAATGCACTGACGGTCCTGGTTGATCTGGTCGGCGGAAGCGGAACCAAGAATGACTGGATCTTCAACCTGGCCGGCGTTCAAGGCGCGAAGGGCGACAAAGGGGACCAAGGCGATACCGGCCCGCAGGGGTCGGCGGGAGGCACGGGTGCGGCCGGGTCGGACGGCGCGGCAGCCACGATAGCCATCGGCACGGTGACCACGGTTGCGGCCGGTACGCCGGCATCGGTGACGAATGCCGGAACGTCTGCCGCCGCGGTATTCGACTTCGAGATCCCGAAGGGAGCCGACGGCGACGGTTCGGGCGACATGCTCAAGGCTACCTACGATCCGCAGGGCAAGAATGCGGATGCCTTCGACCGCGCCAACCACACCGGGACGCAATCCGCCGACACGCTTACCGACGGCACCACGAACAAGGCCTACACGGCAACAGAAAAGACCAAGCTGGCCGGCATCGCTTCAGGAGCCGACGTGACCAGCGCCACGAATGTCGCCTCGGCGATCCACGGCGCGACGAGCAAAACGACGCCGGTAGATGCTGATGAGATCGGCCTGATCGACAGCGAGGCCTCCAATGCGCTGAAGAAGCTGACCTGGGCGAACCTGAAAGCAACGCTGAAGAACTATTTCGATACGCTCTATGTCTCGCTGGCCGGCGCGACGATGACCGGCACGCTCAATCTCGCAGATCAGCTTCTCCAGCGACCGACGATCGAGGACTATGCCGAGACCATTAACGCCCTCGGCACGGTCGGAGCGTCGCCAACGATCGATCTCGAATCCGGGAACGTCATCACGGCGACGGTCGCCGGCACCGCGCCGACGTTCGCATTCTCCAATCCATCCGCTTCGGGGAAATGCTGCAGCTTTACCCTGATCCTCACCAATGGCGGGCTGGAGACGATCGTCTGGCCGGCAAGCCTAAAATGGATGGGCGATGCCGCACCGACACTGAACAGTGCGGGCGTGGACGTGTTGACCTTCTTCACCGTCGATGGTGGCACGACCTGGTATGGCGCTTCGGCGGGGACGGCGACCACATGATGGCCAACCGCGCTCTTCTCGCCGCGAGCAATCAGGGCCCGGCACCAGCAACACCGGCGAATGCTGTCTATGCCGGAGCGGCGTCTGCTTCGTTTTCGTCGAGCGTCACGCTCACCAACGTTCCGATCGGAACGGCCGCCGATGACCGTGAGGTCTTCATCTTCGTCGGCATCAAGCCGGGAAGTACTTACCGTTCACTGACCGGCGCGACCATTGGCGGCGTCACGGCCACAATCCATGGGCAGACCGACGACTCCACTTACAAGTACAATATCGCGCTGATCTCGGCGCCGTTGGCGAGCGGGACGGCGGCAACCGTCGTTCTGACCTTCTCGGGCAGCGGCAGCGGCAACGTCTATCTCAACATCTACGCCGCCACCGGGCTGCAATCCACGGCGGCAATCGATGTTCAAGCCAAGAAGTATGCCGCCGCAGACAAGGAGGTCACGCTTCAGACGCTCGTCTCGGCGGTCAAGGACGGGATCGCCCTGGCTGCTGGCTGTTTGCAGGGCAACACCACGTCCTACGATCTTTCGGGAGTTACTGAGGAATTCTCGACGCAGATGGATTACTTCAACCCCCAATACGTGATGATGGTCGTCGGCAGCGCCGAGATCGACGCCGACAATCCAAGCTATCCGGTCAACTTCACATCCTCGGATGGTACGACGGTGCATTTCGACCGGTCGCTGGTCGCATCGTTTCGGTGAGCGGACTTCCGCATAGCCGCATCTCGCCAAATTCCAACTCTTTCGAAGGCCGGAAGGACCTCTAGATGGCTCTTGCCCCTCTCGACAAATGCACGGTCACCGGCCCGGTCCTGAAGCCGGATGGGACTCCGTGTTATCCAGGCTCGGTCGTCTTTGCCCTGTCGAAGCGGGACAGGGATGGCGATATCATCGTTGTGCCGGCACCCATCACGGCTGACGTTGATGCCGACGGCAATATCTCGGTCGATCTTTGGCCTAACTCGGATGGCTATGCCGGAACGGTCTATTCCGCGACCATCATGCTCGGGAAGAAGGGGACGGCGAGAACCCAATATTCTTCCTTTCAGGTCGTCGTTCCCGATGCGGATACCGCCAAGCTGGCGGAGATCATGGAACTCTCTCCGCCAGATTCGGTGGATGACATCGAGGCCGCCATTCGAGAGGCGCAAGGCTATGCGACCAGCACGCATAACGATGCCGTCCAGACCGCTGCAGACAGGGCCGTTGTCGAGCCCATAGCGGAAGATGCCGCTGCCATCGCGCCCCATATCGGTGCTGTTGTAGCCGTCAACGGGATCGCCAGCGAGGTCGAAGCCCTTGCCGCCATTACCGCGAAGATCGTGACGCTGGCCGGGATATCGGACGATGTCTCGGCCGTCGCCCTGATCGCGACGGCGGTGAGCGCGGTCGCGGCGGCCGGTGCCAATATCACCGCGCTCACCGCCGATCTTGCGAATGTCGATTCCGTCGCGGATGCGCTGACAGCCATCAATGCGGTGGCACTGAAGCTCGACGATGTCTCCGCCGTCGCCGCGGTCCATGCGGCGGTGAGCGCCGTTGCCGGTGCACTGGATGCGATCGGGGCGGTCGCGGACAATCTCATCCCGATCGGGAAGACGGCCGACATCCATGACGAGATACAGGCCGTCGCCGCCATCGTCGACAAGATCGTCACGGTCGCCGGCATCCAGGATGATGTGTCCTTGGTAGCAGCGATCTCGGCCAAGGTGACGGCCGTCGCCAACTCGATCGACGACGTGAATGCGCTCGCCGCGGCGCTGGCTGATGTCCATGCTGTCGCCGGCATCGTGGATGAGCTGAACACGGTGGCGAGGATTTCGGCCGATGTGACCACGGTGGCGGATGCCATCAGCTCGGTCCAGGGCGTAGCGGCTCTTTCTGGTGCGGTTACGACCGACACCATAGGCTGGACGGACGTTTCCGCCTCGGGGTCGGTGACGGACGGGGCGCAGATCTTTTACTGGCCCGACACGCTGCGCGAAACGGATGGATTCCTCACCAAGCTCGAAATCGGCGTCAACGCGGGCAAGACGCTGACCGTTTCCGTAGATCGGCTGAACGAGGATGGCACGCTGACGCATGTCGCAGACTATGCGGTCGCCGTGCCGGCCGGCGCGGCCGTCGTCGATGATCTCGACATTCCTGTCCCGGCCGGCTGCGTCGTCGGCGTCGGCGGTGTCGCCGGCATCTATTATGAGACCACGGGAGGAAACCCGGCCTACTGGTTCACGGCTGCGGTTCCCACGGTCGCGACGCCCAAGACGATCTCGATGGGGAACAAGATCCATTCGCGGTTCACGCTCAAGGGCGATGTCCGCAGCAAGGCCGAAATAGCCTACGCATCTTCGCAGGCCGCCGTGGCCACCATCGGCGAGAATGTCGATGCGGGGTGGCTTGATATCGTGTCTACCGGCACCGCCACGCCGGCTCAATTCACCGTCATTCTAAGGGACAGCCCCGCCCCGCAGGACGGCTACATCGCCGATGTCACGATCGGAGCGAGCGTGGCCGGAGCGGTCAAGGTCATGGCTGTCTCCGTCGTGAATGGCGTTGCCGCGGAGATCGGCGCCTCGAAGACCGTTGCCGTTGCAGCAGGAGTGCAGACCCTCGAGGTCGGCATCCAGATTGCGGAGGGCCAGTATGTCGCCTTCACCCCCCAGCAAAACGGCGCTTTCCAGTTTCAGGCGAACTCCAACCCGACCGGCGTCCGCTTCTGGTATAAGACGGGCTCTCCGCTCGCGGAAGGCGATGCGCTCACGGCCACGACATTGCACCGCTTTGAAATCGCGGCCACGATCAAGACAGGCCTCCTCGGTTCTCTCGCGGGCGGGGTGCCAGCGGTTCAGGCATCCGGCAACGGAGATGATGAATCGGCCGCGTTCTCGAAGGCCGCCGCGCCGGCGAATACCGGCTTCGTCCCGGCCGGCCAATATGTCGTCACCGGACTGGCGGCCTCGGGGCATGGTCTATGGGGCCCTGGCAAGCCCTATCTGAACGGCATCCGGTTTCCGCTGCCGCTCAAACCGCAATCATACACGCTTCTGGAACAGGTTCGGGAGAACCTCATCGAGCATGCCGCCGCCGGCGATGTCCTCGCTCTGATCGGCGATTCGATCTCGCATTTTTATGCAGCGTCGATGGGATCGCGACACTGGTTCAACATGTTCACCGCATGGCTGAACTACGGGATCGCGGCCGATGAGCCGATCATGACGGCGCTGCGGCCGTCCAGCACTTATGTCCCGACCTTTTATGGGGTGACGGTCAGCGGCAGCGTCTCCACGGGGACCAAGGGACCGCTTCAGGAGAGCCTTATTCTCGCCGACGGCGCCTCTCTCTCCTTCGCCGGAGCCTATGAGCAGGTGGACGCCTGGTATACGCAGCAAAGCGGCGCTGGCGATCTGATCTTTTCCTTCGGCGGGACGGACTATAAGACCATCTCCTGCGACGGGGCGACCCAGACAGACATGTTCAGCGCGGCGGGCGCCACAGGCCAGTCGGCCAGCGGCACCTATGCAATCCGGGCATCCAGAGGGCCGGTCGAGATCACCGGGCTCCTGCGACTGGCACCATTGTCGGGAAACCGCAAGAGGTTCAGGACCGGTCGCTTCGCCCATGGGTCCTACACCTTCGCGAATTTCGGCTCGGCGGCCGTTGCGTCCATCCTGACGCAGTGCACCTATGCCGGCGGGGTATGCGTTCCCATCCTCGCGCTGGGCATCAACGATTCCTTCGGAACCAACCCGACCTCGATCGTCTCGATCGCGGAGGCGGTGATTGATGGGCTTGTGGCCGGCGGTGTGCCGCGCATCTTTGCGCTGCCGCCCATGCGCCCGAGCTCCGCGTGGAACAGCTCTTACACAGGAGGGCGAACGTTCGATCCGGCGCAGGGAGCACTTCGGCGGCTCTACAGGGAGAAGGGCGTCATCGTCCTGCCCGTTGACGGGATCGACATGACCGGGCTTGGCAATCAGGCTGACGGCCTACATCCGAACGATGCTGGCAACGACGCCATGCTGGTTGCGGTAGTAGAGCGGTTGGCGAGGCTCTGAACGATGATCGTCGACTTCTCATGCCGCCCGGCGTCGGCGTCGGCAGACACGTCGCCTCTCCAATTTCTCAGTTCTATCGCGTTTGCCGCGTCTTGCGATTAGTGTCACGACCCATATCAGAATTGGGGCGACTCCTTCCGGGCGGACGAAGAATGGACAAAGAGCGGTTCGATACATTTCTCGCACTCGCGCAGTACTGGGCAGATCGCAAGGAGGCTAGATCCCAGATAGAATGGAAGGTGACTCTGGGAATATGGGCAATTCTGGTGGGTGCAATAAGTCTATATGTGAATAGACCGTTCCACTGCCCCTATTGGCTCCTAACGATTATACCTGTGGCGCATGCACTATGGCTTCGCGGCATATGGGTAGGCGATTCGCATGACGCGCGGATGCGAAACTATTGGGTGTCGGCGGCTCAGGATCTGGCTGAACATTCATCTATGCAACCTTTGAAGCTGGCCGCCCGACCCACATGGATCAAAGGTCACCGAAAGGCTTTCGGCTTTTTGGCTTCATGGTCACCTGTGCTGCAATTAGCAATTACATTGTTGTTGACGGTATTTCTCGCATTGCTGGCCAATGGCGATGTGCTTCTGCGAGTAGCAAATTGATGCAGGGCGCCGCCGCGTATGTCCGCGCTATATGCGGCGTCGGGCGGCTATTGGTCGGGAAGCTTTAGCGCCCGGTCCGCAGGGGTTGAGGGTACTGCGCGGCCGGGCGCCGTCAGCGCGTGGACAGGCTGACGGGGCAAGCTAAGCACATCCTGACCATGCCGGCTAGCTCAAACAGTCGCAGGAGAGCGGCCTCAACGTTTTAGACGCTCCCTTCGCCGGTTTCGGGCCATCGCAAAGGTCGTCTCGACAAGCAGCCTTGCCCTTTCGGCGACCTCTGCAACCTCCGCCGAGTATTTGTCGGGTGAAGCTTCCAGCTTTGACACGTCGAGCTGCTCGAACGCCAGCGCTCGAAGCCTCTTCAGCCACTTCCCGCCCTCGATGCCCTTCGTCTCGGCAAGGTCGACCAGCAGTGCCGACCACAGGACGAAGTTGGCATTTCGAACGGCGGAATATTCGCAAATGAACCTCTGAAGTTCAGTCATTCGTTTCCCCTCGTGATGACCGGCCTCATCAAAGCATCGAGCCCGGCCGCTGTCGAACACATCCTGAAAGGCAAAACCATGCGTCTCGCCTCCGAATGGAAGCGGGTGCTCCGCCATGCGTGGAGCATCCGTCTCATCGCGCTTGCCGGCGTGCTGTCCGGCATCGAGGCCGCCCTGCCGCTATTCGGCGGGCTGCTGCCGATCCCGCCGGCGGCCTTCGCTTTCGCCACCCTCATCGTCGTCGCCGCGGCCTTCGTCGCCCGGCTTGTCGCCCAGGAGAAGCTTCCCGATGCCGAATAGCCGCATCCGCGCCAGCGGCCGCGCCAAGGGCGCGATCGCCGCCATCATGGCCGTCGCCACGCTCTCCGGCGGCGTCTGGTACGTCGCCCGGCCGGGCGAAGAGCCGGTTCCTGCCGCCGTCGCACTGGCCGAGGAGACGCTTGTCCGGCCATGGGAGGGCGAGAAGCTGCGCGCCTATTATGACCGGATCGCACGGCCGCCGGTCTGGACCATCTGCGACGGCGACACCGAGAACGTGCGTCCCGGCATGGTCGAAACGCCTGCCGGCTGCGACCGCCGGCTGAAGAAGCGGCTGAACCGGGATTTCTATCCGGGGCTGAAAGATTGCGTCGCCGGCTTCGAGAAGAAGCCGGTGGCGTGGCAGGCGATGATGATCTCGCTTTCCTACAATGTGGGCTTAAGCGCCGCCTGCGGCTCCAGCGCCGCCCGCCTCGGCCGGGCCGGACAGTACCGGGAGAGCTGCATCGCCGCCACCGCCTATAACCGCGCCGGCGGCCGCATGGTCATCGGCCTCGCGCACCGCCGCGAGATGGGCGACGCCGCCCGCATCGGCGAGGCCGAGCTCTGCGTCTCGGGGCTGTGAGCATGGACGAAGAGAAGGCTCCTCCCGGCTTCGAAGATGAATGGCGCACGAGCAGCAAGTTCCGGATGATGGTTCGAGAGCAGAGAAAACTTGGCGCTCGGCAGGAAACTACCGATGTTTCGGCACCGACACGCAAGAAGGCATCGTACGTTGGAGTGCCAGCCATCTTCAAGCTGAAGCTGGCCTGCATGCATCTCGAACAGGCCTATGGCGACAGCTTCGGTTGCTACCTGGTCGGGAGTGCGCTGGAGCGGGCTGACTGGCGCGATGTCGACGTCGTGATGATCCTCGACGATGAGCGTTTCCAGCGCGAGTTTCCAGATGCGGAGATTCGCGGTGGCGCTTTCGAGTGCGATCCGAAATGGCTGATTCATACTGTCGCGATCTCCGAATGGCTGAGGGCACAGTCCGGACTCCCGATCGACTTCAAGTTCCAGCCACAGACATGGGCGAATGAACGCCACCTCGGTCGCCGGGATGCGATCGGCATGCGGGTTGTGAGGTGCAAGGACAAATGTTGACGCAGATCCGCCTCTACCTCCTCGGTGGCGCGCTGCTGGCCTTCCTGGCGCTCGGGGGCGTCGCGCTCTGGTATCGCGGCGAGGCGATCTCTGCCGCCGCTGCCCGCGACAAGGCGCAGGCGGCACTTGCCACGGCCGTGGAGGCCAACAGGCAGGCGGCCGCCACCATCGACGCCATGACCGAACAGTCGCGCCTCGACGGGCGCCTGGCCGCCGATCTGGCGGCAAAGAACCGGCAGCTCGCCGACGATCTCTCCGACAAGGATGCGCAGCTCGATGAAATGGAAAAGCAGAATGCGGACCTTCGCAAGTTTCTCGGCCAGCCTGTGCCTCCTGAGCTTGGCCGCCTGTACGCACATTGAAACCGTCATGGTGCCGAAGCCGGTGAAGCTCACCGTGCCGCCGGCTCTGGTCGAGCCATGTCCAAAGCCGGATCGCCGCAAATGGTCGACGGTGCAGGACATCGTTGCAACGGCGAACACCAACGAAGCGCGCCTGAAAGCGTGCGCCGCCCAGGTCGACGGCGTCAGGGCGTGGGACGAGGGGCCGAAGCCATGAACCACCTTCGCCGCATGTGGCGCGAAGCCATGCCGGAAGATCGGTTCATCATCCTGTTCGGTCTGGCGCAGATCTTCCTTGGCGTCTTCACCGCGTGGCTTCTTTGGCCCGCTTAATCGCAGTGCATGAACCAGGGCGGACGGGCGGAAATGGCGGGTCGCAACATGAGCACGGACGCGATGATCGGTGAGATCGGCGGCAAACTGGAGATGCTGATTGCCAGTAATAAGGACGCTAGCGAAAGCCGCCGGCGGACGCATGAGAAGATCGACGCACTGGGCCAGGAAGTCCATGAGCTGCGCGCCGGTCTAAAGGATCTGTCCGATCGGGTGACCGAGATCGAGCCGACCTGGAAAGACTATCTGCGCAAGCAGGACCAGGTGCGCGGGGCGGGGACGCTAGGGAGGGCGATCTGGAAGGCGGGGGGCTGGATACTTGCCGCAGCCGTCGCGCTTGTCGGCTTCTATGCCTGGGTGACGAGCCATATTACGTTTCGACCGTGATCGGCGCTGGTGCACCGATCCGGAGACGGCAGTAATCGCGGCCGACGGTAGATCAGTAGTTCGCGCGAAGTCTAAGAGAAATTGAATACCACGCCGGACAAATCCAGCTTTCTCTCGTGCTGATCGTCCGATTTCTGTTCGAACGCCGGCCGTTCGGTTTCATCCGCACGCTGAAACTCATATTCTGGCATCGGTGCGGCAACGAGCGGCTGGCTGAGACGCTTTGCTTCCACAGTTCGATTGTCAGCAGACATGAGATGGCTCCACGTTCAATGAAGATGGATAGTAGTGCTTACGCTTTATCCAGCGGAAACCCTCAAACTTCGTTACAGTCGCGACGTCAAGGTCTCCGCCGACGGTGTTGGCGCCTGGCATGAAACGCACGAATGACACAGTAGTTTCCGCCAAAAACTTCGCCAGATCGATCGCATCCTGTACAGGCATCGAGGGCTCCAGAATCTGCGCCTGAGACGCACTGGCTAGTCTTTGTGTCAAAACGCGGGCATCTTGCTCCGAAATTCCCGACGCAACAAGTACGCCCATCGTTGCTGGCGATATGCCTAATACCAGACGGGAGCATGCGTCAGGCTGACCATCCCATTCGATCGTGCAATTTTCCTCGCCAGCAAGAAGTTGTGGATCAGTTTTTCCCGCCGGGCTGAACTGGAATTTCCATAGCTCGCTCCCTGAACCGGCCGTCGAATATCCTCCGACGAAGAAGCTGAACGAAGAGGATTTGTGGACTGGCTCGGGCAGAGCGTCAAAGAGGTCGGAAAAGCGCCCTCGGCAATATTTTGCCACCTCCTCGATTGTGAAGCTGTTGACGTCTATGCCCGCCGAGCCGGTCATGATTTCCTTGCGAATCTCCTTGGCAATGCGCGAAACGGACATCCGGCCGAAATTGCCGAGGCCGCATGTCATGGCGCTGATTGGCTTATTGCGGATGAGATTGAAGACCTTGTGGCCATAGTTATAGACGCGCATCACGGCTTGGTGACCGTTGCCGTCGGACGTAACCATGGAAGATGCGCTGTCGGCGGCAAAAACGAGGCAGTCATGCACTTTGACTGCGATGCAGATGGTCAATTTCTTCCCCCCAGAAGCCGCCCGCATAAAAGCGATTCTAGCAGGGATTGTAAAGACGGCCTGAATTAGACTTTTCGCGAACTTGCCCCGCTGGCTTCGGCCGGCGGGCTTTTCGCGTTTCGGGCCGCGTTCATTGATGCGCTACCCGAAATGCCGCCCCTCGCGGACGAAGATGTCCGCCTCTCTGGCCGCGCCTATGAACGCTTTGCGCACGGCGCCGGCGTCCTTCTTCCCCCTCAGATGATCCACGCAGGCCTTTACCGCCTTGCGGTAGAGCGCGCCTTTGTGGGCCGCCGGCCATTTCTCGGTGAGCCGCTCCGCCGCCTGGCGCGTATTGGTGATGTTGGCGAGCCGGCCGGGCTGGTCCGTCTCGATCGTCACTACCTCGAAATGATCTTCGGCCATACGCTTACTCCACGCTGGCCGATTCAATGCGAATGCTGGCGGTAGGTTCCGACCAGCGCTATTTCTGTCGGATGAGCGAGACCATCCAGCACTTTTTATCGAGCGGCGACACCTACGAGATTTGCTGCCACGCCTGCCATCATCATGCGAAGCTGGACATGGTGAAGCTCCGGGATCGGCTAGGACCGGATCATGGCTGTCTGCATGACGACATCATCCACCTGTTTCGCTGTTCCAAATGCGGAGAAAAGCGACAGCTCGGGCTGCTCCGGACGCCGCGCGGAAATGACAAACGGGGGCAGGGCAGGGCGCATAGCGGGTCGAACCTTTACGCCAAGGCGAAGGGCGGGTGAGCCATCGTAAAGCCGGAATTTGGTCGGCAGCTAACGCAAGGGAACGCTTGACCGGACAGGCCTGTTACCCCTAATGCGTGCGCTGGACAAAAGCCGGTGAAAGGAACCGCCTCGGACTGAGCCTCTTATTGAGCCACATAATGTGCCACATGCGCCGCATTGAACGGTAAAAAGCACAATGGTTTCAATGAAGGGAACATGGTGCGGTTGCTCTCCACCCGCACCAAGGCCAGGGGCCACTCCCGGCAGGATTTTTTCGGCAGGCTGGGCGGCAGGTCGCCGCAAGCCGGCAATGTGAACAGAAGGTCGAATGATGCAGGTAACCGAAACACTCAACACCGGTCTCAAGCGCGAGATCAAGGTGGTCGTGCCGGCCGGCGATATGGAAGGCAAGCTGATGACGCGGCTCGCCGACGCCAAGGACAAGGTGCGGCTGAACGGCTTTCGCCCCGGCAAGGTCCCTGTCCAGCACCTGCGCAAGATGTATGGCAAGTCGTTCATGGCCGAAGTGGTCAACGAGGTGCTGAACGATTCCACCCGATCGATCCTGGCGGAGCGCGGCGAAAGGGCGGCCATGCAGCCCGAGATCACCATGACCGAGGACGAGAAGGAGGCCGAAAAGGTTCTCGCCGGCAATGCCGACTTCGAGTTTTCGCTGGCGTATGAGGTGATCCCCGCGATCGAGATCAAGGATTACGCGGGCATCAAGGTGACGCGGCAGGTCTACGACGTGCCGGAATCCGAGATCGAGGAGCAGATGAAGCGGGTCGCCGAGTCCGCCCGCACCTACGAGGCGAAGACCGGCAAGGCCGAGAACGGCGACCGCGTCACCATAGACTTCACCGGCACCATCGACGGCGAGGCTTTCGAAGGCGGTTCGGCGGAAGACCAGCCGCTCGTGCTCGGCTCCAACCAGTTCATCCCCGGCTTCGAGGACCAGCTCGTCGGGGTCAAGGCGGGCGACGAGAAGACCGTCAAGGTGACGTTCCCGGCGGACTACGGCGCCGCCCACCTTGCCGGCAAGAATGCCGAATTCGCGGTCAAGGTGAAGGAGGTCGCCAAGCCGAACGAACTGGAGCTCAACGACGAACTCGCCAAGAATCTCGGGCTGGAATCGCTCGAGCGCCTGCACGAGATCGTCAAGAGCCAGATCGAGAGCCAGTTCGGCGCGCTGACCCGCCAGAAGGTGAAGCGGGAACTGCTCGACCGCCTCGACGAGGCCTACAAGTTCGAGGCGCCATCGAAGCTCGTCGATGCCGAGTTCGAGAACATCTGGCGGCAGGTGACCAACGAACTCGAACAGACCGGCAAAACCTTTGCCGACGAGGATACGACCGAGGAAGAGGCGCGCGAGGAGTATCGCCGGCTCGCCGAGCGCCGCGTGCGGCTCGGCCTCGTTCTCGCCGAGATCGGCGAAAAGGCCCAGGTCCAGGTGACGGATGACGAGATGCAGCGCGCGCTCATCGAATATGTGCGCGGCGTGCCGGCGGACCAGCAGCGCCAGGTCTTCGAGTTCTACCGCGACAACCCGAATGCGCTCGCCAATTTGAGGGCGCCGCTCTTCGAGGAGAAGGTCGTCGATCACATGCTGACGCAGATCGACGTCACCGACAAGCAGGTGACCAAGGAAGAGCTTCTCGCCGAAGACGAGGACGAAGCTGCGGCGAAACCCGCCAAGAAGACGGCCTCCAAGAAGAAGGAAGCCAAGGCCGAAGCCGCCGACGAGGCGGGCGAGGCCAAAAAGAAGGCCGCGCCGAAGAAGAAGCCCGCCGCCAAGAAGGCCGAGGAATAGCAGCGGCTGCGCCGTTCGCCATCCTTGGCCCGACCCGAGCGAAGCGAAGGGCGCGAGCCGAGGATTCGTGCCTGGGCGTTTCGGGCTTCCGGCCTCCCGGAAGCAACGCCTGTTCGGCACTTCACCGCGTTGCCGCACTTTTTCGGCATGGATCCTCGGATCTCCGCAGTTCGCTTCGCTCCTGCTCTGTCCGTTGATGACGAAAAGGAGAGGGCCGGCGCGTCACCATATGGCGCGACCACATCGCAGCATGTCACGTGAAAAAGGATTCACGCGACATTCTGTAGGTATTTGATTTTCAAGCATGTCCTTGTCCCGAAACCGCTGCACGCTTTCGGGAGACATGCTTTAGTCGCCGTCCTCAGATCAGCTTCAGCCCCTTCAGGCTGGCGTGGCCGCTCTTGCCGATGATGATGTGATCGTGGACGGCGATGCCGAGCGGCTTGGCCGTGTCGATCACCGTCCGCGTCATGTCGATATCGGCGCGCGACGGCGTCGGGTCGCCGGAAGGGTGATTGTGGATCATCCGTTTCGCGACGCTATCAGATTGATATTGCATAGTAAATTGTGAAATTCAAGTTTAGTGGGGGCGAGTTCTGGGTGCGCCTACGAACTCTATTCGAGGGAGTTCACGCTTGCTCATGCTCCTTCCCGATGAGTCGATTTGTCGCACGGCACCTAACGGTGTTCTGATTTGCCCATTCGTTGAGTTCGGCGACCGGATAGACGACGGACTTCCCAATCTTCACGAAAGCTGGTCCAATGCGCATTGCTCGCCAGTTTGCCAATGTCCCGGTTGAGATTGCGCCGCGGAATCGCTCGGTCACTTCTTCCGGGGTCAGATACAGTAGTTCCGCCATCTTTTACCTCAAACCACGTCTCGGTCGCGATGATCGGGTCCGCCAGTAATGGAGACGGAGAAGACCTCCCGCGCCTGCGTCTCGGTAAGGCGATCTTCATTGAGAACGTCTGTCGATACCGGCGCGTCACGCACCTTTATCGGGACTGCACCTCAAAACTGAATCGGGTTCTGACCACCGTAGGACCGCCTCGGGCTGCCGGCTAGAAAAAGGCCGAAGGGAAGGCGCCGCGTGAGTCTGGTGGCAATCGGGCAGGGGATGCAACTAGAGAGCGCGCCACTGGACAAAACTCAGACCGATAAAGTGATTGTCCGGTTCAGAGCCGATCGGGATGAGGAATATCGGGAGTTGCTTGATCGCTGCCGAGACTTTGAGGCAGAGATCGCTCGCGAGCGGGCGGCCAACCACTTCACCTACGCAGAACTTGAGGAGAACGACATCGACCTCAAGAAGCTGAAGAGCTGGTTCGAGAAGATCCGCAAGCTCGATTTCTACGGCGCGACCTTGGCAGAGGAAGCGGCCACGCGGCTCGCCGGATGCGAGGCGCTTCTAGAAACCTATGCTCAAGATGTCTTCGCTGCGCAGGACGAGAACCGCTCAAGTTGATCCGGTAGTGACCGGCCCTGCCAACCCGGTTCTGACTCGCGAGGCGCGTCTGGGTTAGCCGGGGTAGGTCGAAAGAGCTGTGTGAGAAGCGACAGTGCGAGCCGGGCAGACGGCGGATGAAGGTCTGGAGATGACGTTGGGATCCATTGAGAATGAGACACTGCTGCGCAGAGCCAAGCGTTGGGCGAGAAGCATCAAGCGGGACGTCGTCGCGCTCTGGATCGCAGCACGCGACCCTCGTGTCCCCTGGTATGCCAAGGCGATCTGTGCAGCCGTCGCCGCCTACGCGCTATCGCCGATCGACCTCATCCCCGACTTTATTCCAGTTATCGGCTATCTGGACGATCTGATCCTAGTGCCGCTCGGCATCCTTCTTGCCGTCCGCCTCGTTCCCGCCGATCTCATGGCCGAGTTTCGAGCGGAGGCGGATGCTCGCGCCGAGCGTCCCGTCAGCCGCATGGCGGCCAGCGTCATCGTCGCGCTTTGGATCGGGTGCGCCGCTTTGGCACTTTGGGCGTCGTGGCCGAGAGCATTGGTTGGCTGAGTCGGAGAGTTTTGGCACAGCCTGCCCCGCAACGCCCCAGAGAGTCAGAGTGCGAGGGGATTTCCATGACGGGTTGAGTGTCGAGAGAGAGGCTGTCGGCGCCCGTCATGGAGTTGGTCCCATGAAAATGCAGGTTCTCGACGCCCGGCGCGGCATGAGCGGCGGCTACAAGGTGGATGTCAGTCGCGGCGAGCGGATCGGCCGTGTTTCCTCGGAATGGTTCTCGCGTCCCGATGACGAGCGCTACCTCTCGCTGTCAGAGCTGGCGGATTCCGTGCGCAGTCGGTCGGAGCGCAGCCAGACGCGCGTCGTGGAAACCGCGCTCATCCATGTCGAGGCGAGCCGGTCTGATCCAGAGCGATTGTCCCTCATCCTGCCGGGCTCGGACACGCCCGTCGCGCCAACGCACTGGAGCTTCGGCCAACTCGCGAGCCAGGTCGGCGCCCCCGCCGCCTATCTGCGCCATCTCCCGGCCGCGCTCGCCGGCATCAATCTGCAATACGGCCTGACCTCGCATCGGGCCGAGCAGATCAAGACGCTCGAAACCGACAACGACCGCATCGAGCTGCGCGCCGTCACCGGTCCCGACTATGGCCGAATCTACGACCACGAACTGGTCGAGGCGGTACAGCGGATCGCCGGCAATGGCACGGGCGATACGAGATGGAAGGTGCCCGGCGTGCTCGATTGGTCGACGGGCGTCTACAATCCCCGCGTCGACATCACGAAGAACACGACGACGCTCTATGCCTCCGATCGCGATGTGTTCCTCTTTCTCGTCGACGATCTCAATCCGATTGAGGCCGGTCGGCTTCCCGACGGCTCGCCCGACCTCTATTTCCGCGGCTTCTACTGCTGGAATTCCGAGGTCGGCGCGAAGACGCTCGGCATGGCGAGCTTCTATCTCCGCGCGGTCTGCCAGAATCGCAATTTGTGGGGCGTGGAAGATTTCGAGGAAATCACCATCCGTCATAGCAAGTACGCGGCGTCCCGCTTCGCCCACGAGGCTGCGCCGGCGCTCCTGAACTTCGCTAACTCTTCGCCCATGCCCTTCATCAACGGCATCAAGGCTGCGCGCGAGCGGATCGTCGCGAAATCTGACGAAGACCGCACCGAATTCCTCCGCAAGCGCGGGTTCTCGAAGACCGAGACCGGCAAGATCATCGAAACTGTCCTGGCGGAGGAGGGTCGCCCGCCCGAGTCCATCTTCGATTTCGTGGCGGGTATCACTGCGGTTGCCCGCGAGAAGACCAATCAGGATGCGCGGCTCGAACTGGAGGGCAAGGCCAAGAAGCTGCTCGACCGCGCTGCCTGACTTCCGTGAAGCCGGAAGCACGGTTTTCCGTGTTTCCGGCTTTGCGCCTTCGTGCCCTTCCGTTTCCCGCATCCGTGGCGCTGCCCTCCAAGAGTGAGAGGGCTGCGCTTCGCTTCGTGACGAGTTCGGGTTCGAGAGAGAGGCTCTCGGCGCTCGTCGCGGAGTAAGGAACATGGCAACTGCCGTTCAGAAGATCACCCTGTCGTCCTCGCGCGACATTCCCTTCAACAAGCTGGTGCTCAGCCAAGCGAACGTCCGCCGCGTGAAGGCCGGCGTCCCGATCGAGGAGCTGGCCGAGTCGATCGCCCGTCGCGGCCTGATCCAGAGCCTCCACGTCCGCCCTGTCGTCGATGCCGAGGGCCAGGAGACCGGCATGTTCGAGGTGCCCGCCGGTGGCCGTCGCTACCGCGCGCTGGAAATGCTCGCCAAGCAGAAGCGTCTCAACAAGACCACGCTGGTCCCGTGCGTCGTGTCGGCCGCCAACGCCGCCATCCTGATCGACGAAGTTTCGCTGGCGGAAAACATCGAGCGCGCTCCGCTCCATCCGCTCGACCAGTACCGCGCGTTCCAGGCGATGCGCGACAAGGGGATGACCGAGGAGGACATCGCCGCAGCGTTCTTCGTCGACATCAATGTCGTCAAGCAGCGGCTGCGCTTGGCATCGGTCTCGCCCGCGCTGCTCGAAATCTATGCCGAAGACGGCATGGAGCTGAAGCAGCTCATGGCCTTCACGGTTTCACACGACCACGCCCGGCAGGAGCAGGTCTGGGAAGCGATCCGCAATAGCTGGCAGAAGGAGCCATACCACATCCGCCGCATGCTGACCGAGACGACGGTGCGCGCCTCGGACAAGCGCGCCGTCTTCGTCGGCGTTGACACCTATCAGGCCGCCGGCGGCGTCGTCATGCGCGACCTCTTCGAATCCGACGACGGGGGCTGGATTCAGGACGTCGGACTTCTCGACCGGCTCGTGTCCGAAAAGCTTACCACGATCGCCGACGAGATTGCGACCCACGGCTGGAAATGGGTCGAGGCCGCCGTCAGCATTCCCTACGGCGTCACCCGTGGCTTGCGCGACATCAAGGGCGTTCCGCTCTCCATCACCGCGGAGCAACAGGCGACCAGCGACGCGCTGAAGGAGGAACTCGACCGCCTGACCGCCGAATACGAGGACGCGGATGAGCTGCCGGACGAGATCGACCAGCGCCTGAGCGAGATCGAGGCCGCCCTTGACGCCCTCGACGAACGTCCTGTCCGCTATGACCCGGATGAGATCGCAATCGCCGGCGTGTTCGTCAGCATCGACGCCGACGGCTCGCTGTCCATGGATCGCGGTTACGTCCGGCCTGAAGACGAAAGGCCGGTTGAAGTTGCCGATGAAACGGCATCCGAGGACGACGTCGATCCTGAAACCGGCGAAATCCGCACGCCCGCCGTCCAACGCGTGGTGATCACCATCGGCGGCCAGCCTGTGCAAACCGAGGAGGAGGGCGACGACAACGGCATCAAGCCGCTCCCGGAGCGTCTCGTGATCGAGCTGACGGCCCATCGGACGCTGGCACTGCGCAATGCGCTGGCGAAAAATCCGCACGTCGCCATGACAATGTTGCTGCACAAGCTCCTCAGCGACACGTTCATCCACACCAACCCGACCGGCTGCCTCGAGGCGAATGTTCGCCACATCTTCTTCTCGGCCCAGTCCGAGGAATTGAAGGACAGTCCTTCCGCCCAGGCGGTGAACGATCGCCACGAACGCTGGGGGGATCACGTTCCCGCCGACGATCAGGCCCTCTGGTACTGGCTGACCAATCTCGATGACGGCACGCGCATGGAGCTGCTGGCCCTTTGCGTCAGCTACGGCGTCAATGCGCTGTTCGAACGTCCGAACCCATATTCCGGCTCGGGCGTCAGTCAGCACGGTCTCGACGTGCGCATGGCACAGGCCGATCGTCTCGCGCGCGCGACCGGGATGAACATGGTGGCTGCGGGCTGGAAGCCCACGGTCGGCAACTATCTCGGCCGCGTGACCAAGCCTCGGATTCTGGAGGCTGTCCGTGAGGGCGCCGGCGAACGGGCCGCCCAGCTCATCGACCATATGAAGAAGGGCGACATGGCCAAGGAGGCCGAACGCCTGCTGACCGACACCGGCTGGCTGCCCGAGCCGCTGCGTATGTCGGATGACACCGCTCCCGCCGACGCGCAGCTCGCCGTACCGGAGAGTGGCGACGAGGAGCTGCCGGCATTCCTCGCCGATGATGGCGAGGACGATGACCTGGCCGAGGCCGAAGACGACGAACCGGCGGCCATGATCGCAGCCGAATAGCACCTTGGCGCGGGGCGGTTCGTCCGCCCCGCGCACTCCTTCAGTCTTCTCTCAGCCCGGCCTCGCGCCGGGTTTCTCGTTTCAGGAGCCTGTCATGGCCGAATATTTCACCCGTTTCTCGTGCGTGCTCGATGTCGGCACGCCCGGAAACGCCGCCCGTGCGCTAGACCTCTACAACACGCTTTCCGCAGAAGACGCATCCGAGGAGCCTCCTTCGGAGGGCTTCCTGCTCTCGATCGAGCCCAAGCACGGCGGCACCAAGCTCTGGATGCGCGATGATTGCACCGGCGATCCCGAACGGCTGATCCAGTTCGTGAAACGCTCCGCCGTGGAATTCAGACTCACCGGCCGTTGGGGCTTCCAATACGCCAACACCTACTCGCTGCCCCGGCTCGACGGCTTTGGCGGCGGCACGCACGTCCTCGATCTCGCCACGGGCGAGACGGTGGCCTGGACCCACACCGATGGCTGGCTCGCCGAGACGCGATCTGACGATGGAGAGCGGACATGAGCATCCCCGATCACGCTCGTAGCAATTTCCAGACGCTGCTGCGGGCGGCAGCGGACGGAAATCTCGCGCTCATGGAATGCCTCGATGCCGAGACCGGCGCTCAGCGCTATGTCATCTGCGCCGTAGGGCGCGATGGCGCAGACTATGTCTTCACACCCTTCGGCCATCTCGCCGAAGGCAATCCGTATGACGCCTATCTGCCGCCACATCCTGACGATCCGGGCGGCTTCGTGCATTCCGAGACACCTTCATAGTTGAGGGAGCCTGCGCCTTCCGCTCCATCTTCAAAGCGCCCCGCCTAGCGGCCGGGCGCTTTTTTCATGCCAGCCTTCAAGAGTGAGAGGTCCGCCGGGACGGGATGAGTCCGGGCGGTTCGAGAGAGAGCGCCAGCCGGGCTCGTTTGTTCCCGCTCTCCCGAGGATCTCCCGATGACCATCCTGTTGCCCGTGGCCGCCCCGGTCACGCCCGTCGCCCATGCGCCTGCCATCCTTTCGGCTGCCGAAAACCTGCTCGGCCATCTCGAACGCGGCCAGCGCGTCGACACGCCCATCCTGCGTACTGTCATGGAGGCCGCGTCCGGCTCCTCCGACGCGGCTGGCGTCTGGGATTGGAAGACCGCCTACGAGGCCTGCGAGGTTGCCACCGTCCTGTTCTTGCGCAAATACGGAAAGGCACTGTTCCGTAAATCCGCATCTCCGGCAACACGGCTTTTCACCCTCTCGAAAATCACCGGACTGCTCCCGACCCACACCCGGCGCTCGGAGGAGAGTCAGGCACTCCAGCAGTTCTCAACGCCCGTCCCGCTTGGTCTCGCCGTCGTGACGGCTGCGGCAATCGCGCCGGACGACGTCGTGCTGGAGCCTTCAGCCGGTACCGGCCTGCTCGCCATTCTCGCATCGACGGCCGGCGGTTCGCTGATCCTTAACGAACTGGCCGATCTTCGCGCCGATCTCCTTTCGTCCCTTTTTCCGGCGCTTACCGTCACACGGTTCGACGCCGCGCAGATCGATGATCATCTCGATCGGGCGGCCGTTCCGTCCGTCGTGCTAATGAATCCGCCTTTCTCGGCGATGGCGAGCGTCGCCGGCCGCGTCGCCGACGCCGGCTTTCGCCATATCGCCTCGGCCCTGAACCGGCTCGCTCCCGGTGGCCGGCTCGTGGCGATCACCGGCGCCAATGTCGGGCCGGACTTGCCGGATTGGCGCGATGCCTTTGCGCGCCTGCAGGAGCGCAGTCGCGTCGTCTTCTCCGCTGCGATCGCCGGTTCGGTCTATGCCAAGCACGGGACCACGTTCGCCACCAGGCTGACCGTCATCGACAAGCTGCCGGCCGACGACCCGGCGGCCTTTCCGGCGCCGCCCGGCATGGCGCCCGATATCGCCACGCTGCTCACCTGGATCGGGCGCGACATACCTGCACGCCCGCCCGTCACCTTGCCAGCGATCTCCACGCCCGTTGCGGTCACGCCCCCGAAATCCGTGCGCGGCTATCTCGCTCGTGCGGCGTCCTCGCGGCCGGCTGCACCGATCATCGCTGATCCTGAAGGCATCACACTCGCCTACGAGACCGTGGACTGGTTGCCCGCCGAGGGCGCGCGCCTGACCGAGGCGATCTATGAAGAATACGGATTGCAGTCGATCCGTATCCCCAACTCGCAGGCGCACCCGACCAAGCTCGTTCAGTCCGCCGCCATGGCGAGCATCGCGCCGCCGAAGCCGAGCTATCGGCCGACCCTGCCGGTGAACATCCTTAGTCTGCTGTCCGATGCCCAGCTTGAGACGGTGATCTATGCCGGCGAGGCGCACAGCGACTACCTCGCCGGATCGTGGACGGTCGACGAGACCTTCGATGTCGTGAAAGCCGCACCAGCCGACGCGGCCGATACCGTTCGCTTCCGTCGTGGCTTCATGCTCGGCGACGGCACTGGTGCCGGAAAAGGCCGCCAGTCCGCCGGCATCATTCTCGACAATTGGCTCCAGGGTCGCCGCAAGGCGGTCTGGATCAGCAAATCCGACAAGCTGATCGAGGACGCACAGCGCGATTGGTCCGCGCTCGGCATGGAGCGGCTGCTGGTTACACCGCTGTCGCGGTTCCCACAGGGCAAGGCCATCACGCTGTCGGAGGGTGTCCTATTTGCAACCTATGCCACGCTGCGCTCCGATGACCGTGGCGAGAAGGTTTCGCGCGTCCGGCAGATCGTCGAATGGTTAGGCGCCGATTTCGACGGAGTGATCATTCTCGACGAGAGCCACGCGATGCAGAACGCCGGCGGCGGTAAGGGAGAAAGGGGTGACGTCGCCCCCTCGCAGCAGGGGCGCGCCGGCCTGCGGCTTCAGCACGCCCTCCCGAATGCTCGCGTCGTTTATGTCTCCGCCACCGGCGCAACCACCGTCCACAATCTCGCCTATGCCCAACGGCTCGGCCTGTGGGGCGGCGAGGATTTCCCCTTCGCCACCCGTGCGGAATTCGTTGAGGCGATCGAGGACGGCGGCGTCGCCGCCATGGAGGTACTCGCCCGCGACCTGCGTTCGCTCGGACTCTACACCGCCCGTTCGCTGTCCTACGACGGCGTGGAATACGAACTGGTCGAACACCAGCTTACCGACGAACAGCGTCGCATCTACGACGCCTATGCCGGCGCATTCGCCATCATCCACAATCACCTCGACGCGGCGATGGAGGCCGCCAACATCACCGGCTCGACCGGCACGTTGAACCGGCAGGCGAAAGCCGCTGCGCGCTCTGCATTCGAGTCCGCGAAACAGCGATTCTTCGGGCATCTGCTGACGTCCATGAAGACTCCGACCTTGATCGGTTCGATCGAGCACGATCTGGCGAAGGGCCATGCCTCCGTGGTGCAGATCGTATCGACGGGCGAAGCCTTGATGGAACGGCGCCTGGCCGAGATCCCGACCGAGGAATGGAACGATGTACGCGTCGACATCACGCCGCGTGAATATGTTCTGGACTACCTTGCCCATTCCTTCCCGGTGCAGCTCTACGAGCTCTTCACCGATGGCGAGGGCAATCTGTCGTCGCGTCCGGTCTATCGCGATGGCCAACCCATCGAGAGCCGCGAAGCCGTCGCGCGCCGTGACGAACTGATCGAGCGCCTTGCGTCGCTTCCACCCGTTCCGGGCGCGCTTGACCAGATCGTCCAGCGCTTCGGCACCGACACGGTGGCCGAGGTGACAGGCCGTTCGCGGCGGATCGTCCGCAAGGGCGAGCGTCTGGCCGTGGAGAACCGCGCCCCATCGGCAAACCTTGCCGAGACCGCCGCCTTCATGGATGACCTGAAGCGCGTGCTCGTGTTCAGCGATGCGGGGGGCACCGGCCGCAGCTACCATGCCGAGTTGTCAGCGAAGAACCAGCGGCTGCGCGTACATTACCTGCTCGAACCGGGTTGGAAGGCCGATGCGGCCATCCAGGGACTCGGCCGCACCAACCGGACGAACCAGGCGCAGCCGCCGCTCTTCCGTCCAATCGCGACCGACGTGAAGGCCGAGAAACGCTTCCTCAGCACGATCGCCCGCCGGCTCGATACGCTCGGCGCGATCACGCGCGGGCAGCGCCAGACCGGCGGCCAGGGCCTGTTCCGGCCCGAGGATAATCTGGAATCCTGCTATGCCCGCGACGCGCTGCGCCAGCTCTATCTCCTGATCGTGCGTGGCAAGATCGAGGGCTGCTCGCTCCATCGCTTCGAAACCGCCACCGGCCTCAAGCTGATGGACGACAATGGCATCAAGGACGAGCTGCCGCCGATCACGACGTTTCTCAACCGGCTGCTGGCTCTCACCATCGAGCTGCAGGGCATCCTCTTCACCGCCTTCGAGCAGCTTCTGGATGCGAAGGTGTCGGGCGCGATCGCCAGCGGCGTATACGACGTCGGCCTCGAAACTCTGACGGCGGAAAGCTTCGTCGTTACCGATCGGACGACGATCTACACCCATCCGGCATCGGGTGCGCAGACAAGGCTGCTGACCATCATGCAGCGGGAACGTAACCGTCCGCTGTCGCTCGACGACGCGCTCCGCCTGCTGGGGGATAGTGGTGCGAAGCTGCTGGTGAACGTTCGCTCCGGGCGAGCCGCTGTGCAGGTTCCAGCGCCGTCGCTCATGCTCGACGATGGCGAGATTGAGCGCCGCGTTCGGCTGATCCGCCCGATGGAGCTTCACCACGCTTCGCTGAAGTCGATGGCGGAAAGCCACTGGCAGGAGGCCGACCGCAACACGTTCGCGGCGGCCTGGTCCCGCGAACTTGGCGATGTGTCCGCCTTCAGCGAGAGCACCATCCACATCGTCGCTGGATTGCTTCTGCCGGTGTGGAAGCGGCTACCGAACGAGTCGACCCGCGTCTATCGGCTTCAGACCGACGATGGCGAGCGCATCATCGGCCGCCGCGTTTCTCCGGCCTGGGCCGCGAACGCTGCCTCGACCGGCACGGCCGATCTGACGGCCGACGCCGCCTATGCCGCCCTCATCGACGGGCGGACGATCCTCGACCTCGCGGAAGGGCTTCAGCTTCGCCGCGTGCGTGTCATGGGCGCGAACCGCATCGAGCTTTCCGGCTTCACGGAGGCTATGCGGGATCGCCTTCGCGCCTACGGCCTCTTCACCGAAATCATCTCCTGGTCGCTTCGGTTCTTCGTGCCGGTCGACAGCGCAGGCCCCGTCGTGCTCGGCAAGCTGCTCGACACCTATCCGGTGGCGCGCATCGGCGAGCGGGAGGCAGCGTGATGGCCCGCCGCGACGCTTCCGATCTCGCATCCCGTCTCGGCCAGCGCGCCGAGGCGGTGTGCAAACGCTATCTCGACGCCGGCCGCCGCCAGGGCAACTACTGGCAGGTTGGCGATGTTCGCAACACGCCTGGCCGGTCCATGTTCGTGCGCCTGAAGGACACCGCCAAAGGCCCGGCCGGCAAATGGACCGACGCCGCGACGGGCGAGCATGGCGATCTGCTCGACGTCATCCGTGAATCGCTCGGCCTCATCGACTTCGCCGACGTTGCCGAGGAGGCCCGTCAATTTCTCAGCATGCCTCCCGATCCAGAGCCTGAGCCAAAACCGCAAGCTCGCGCGCCAGCACCATCGGGGTCCGCCGAGGCCGCACGCCGGCTCATCTCCATGTGTCAGACAATCGGCGGCACGCTCGTAGAAGCGTATTTGCGCGGACGCGGCATTACGGCTTTGCACGGATGCGGAAGCCTGCGTTTCCATTCCCGGTGCTACTATCGCCCGGACGAGCACAGCCCGACCGAGACCTGGCCGGCCATGGTCTCCGCCGTCACCGATCTCTCCGACCGTATCACCGGAGCGCATCGAACCTGGCTCGCACCGGACGGCTCCGGCAAGGCGCCGATCGACATCCAGCGCAAGGCGATGGGCGACCTTCTCGGGCACGCGGTCCGCTTCGGGCTCTCCGGCGACGTGCTGGCGGCAGGCGAAGGCACCGAAAGCGTGCTATCGGCCCGTGAGGTCATGCCCGGCATGTCGGCGGCTGCGGCACTTTCCGCGGCGCACCTCGCTGCCATCCAGTTCCACGATGCGCTGCGCCGGCTCTATGTCGTTCGCGACAATGATCGCGCGGGGGACGGTGCGCGAAACACGTTGATCGAACGGGCTAACGCGGTCGGGATCGAGGCGATTGCCCTGTCACCCATGCTCGGAGACTTCAACGAGGATCTCCGCACATACGGCCGTGAGGCGCTGCTGGCGCATATCCGGGTGCAGCTCGCCCCGCAGGACGTTGCCCGCTTCATGCTGCTGGCGGCATAGATCGGGAGCCGAATGGTGACGGCGTGCAGCCGCCGTTCAGCTCGCATGGATGCACAATCCTTTGGAGAGGACCGCGCCTCGGCCTTCGAGAGGGCGGTCGGCCCACATGCGGTTCGGACTGGCAATGCCTGCGGCCGACTATTTTCCGGCGGCGGCAAGGCCGCCTTTCCATCGCGAAGCAAAATAGCCGGCCTCCGGCATCCTCCGCGTTGCTTCGGCCCGGCGCGCGCGCACGGTGCAGGTCCGCTCCGCCCGTGGACTCCGTCGCCATGAAGGCCGCGACGGTCGCGGTCCAGCCAAAGGAGCAAACCATGCGCGATCATGACGACTTTGAACCCTACTACGAATCGTCACCCACCGACCACGTCCTCAACGAATTGCAACTCCACGGCTATCGCCCCTTCGCTGACGAGCCCGACCAGCGCTGCCTGCCAGATGGCAATCAGGTCGCGGGTGCTGTCGCTGACATCTTCGACGCCCTGATCTCGACCTTGGAGGACACCCGCCTCGAACCCGACCTCGACGATCTCCTCTGGTCGACCGTCAACGTCTTCCACCGCGCCACCGAACGGATCGCCCGCGAACTGGACGACAATGAGCAGGCCCAGAAGCGCTCGCAGCGGCAACAGGACGGCAGCGAGGTGAAGTCGGTCGAACTCGAGCGCCAGATTGCCGAGGGCAGGACACTCATCGAACGGCAGAACGCCTTCGAGCTGATGCGCGACCAGGCCGCCGAACACTACGAGCGCCAGATCGGCAAGCCGTGGCTCCCGCGCACCGGCTCAAAGGTCAACCACAGCAACCTGACCTCCGCGATGATCGACAGCCGCGACTTCCTCGCGGCCAGGAAACGAGCCGAGCAGGAGATCCTCCTCCCACCTGGTCCGAAGATCGTCGTCACCGGCGGACTGGACTTCAATGACCACCGACTGATCTGGGCCAAGCTCGATCAGGTCCACGAAAAGCACCCTGACATGGTGCTGATTCACGGCAAATCCCCGAAGGGCGCGGAAAAGATCGCCTCGCTCTGGGCCAACAATCGCAAGGTGCCGCAGATCGGCTTCGCACCCGACTGGACCAAGCACGGCCGCGCCGCGCCCTTCAAGCGCAATGACGAGATGCTCGGCATCGTGCCGAAGGGCGTGATGCACTTCCCCGGCACGGGCATCAACGACAACCTCGCCGACAAGGCCAAGAAGCTCGGCATCCCGGTCTGGAAATTCGGCGGGGCGTGAGCGCCGCCTTCAATTATCCGATGCTCATTTCAAGCGTAGCGCAGCATTCATATTTGCTCTGCGGCACATCCATAGGCACAGGCTAAGCTACCGATAGCTTGGGACCGGGAACGAGAAAGAGCCAGGCGGCCGACCGCGAGATCGACGACTTCATGACCGTCCCACGCTCGCGCCCAGCGTGACGAGAAGTTCGTCCAGTTGCTCAAACGTCTCGCCCATCGCATCCGCCGCCCCGGTGCCGGCAGCGTCGAGAGCTTCCTTCGAGGGATAGAGCTCATGCATTACCAGCAGCGTCTTGCCATCTTTTTCCTCGAAGGTCACCGTGGTGACGGGTCCACCGTCACCGCCTTCGTCATTGGTCCAGACGAGGCGCGAGTGCGGTGTCACTTCGATATACCTACCGACGAACTCGTCAGGGTTTGAGGCGTCGTGGCCGAACACCAAACGATACCTGCCCCCAACACGAACATCCATCTCGCAGGAACGCAGGAACATACCCATCGACTTTGGCGCCCACCACTGCTTGAACAGTTCGGGCTTGGTCCACGCCTCGAACACGATGCGCGCCGGGCCGTTGAAGGTTCGCGTAACAACTAGCTCACGCTCGGCCTTCCGTTCCACCGTCGTGCGGTTCGTCATGGGGATGGGCACACTATCTCTTCTTTCGTCCATCGACTTTCTCCTTCCGTTTCAATTCCTCGACAACCTTGTCCAACTCGTCGAAGCGTGCGTCCCAGAGCTGGCGGTAGCTCTCGATCCATGCCGCCTCTTCCTCGAGCCTACGTAGGCCCAGCTTGCAGGTCCGCACACGCCCGACCTTCTCCGTCGTGACGAACCCCGCATGCTCCAAGACGCCGACGTGCTTCTTCATACCCGTGAGGGTCATGTGGAACTTGTCGGCAAGCTCCGTGATCGAAGCGTCCGCACGTCCGAGCTGCTCGAGAACGCCGCGTCGAGTAGCGTCCGAGAGCGCAGCGAACGAAGCATCGAGGCGTTCTCTCATATACTGAACCATGTGGTTCAGTATATAGCGCACGGATTGACAGCATGCAAGGGGAGGCCGAGCGCGCTGCGTTGCCGACCGCCTTCCGCCAAAACCGACCCCGTCTCGCCGCTGCCTTCATTAACTTTCGGAATCTCAACGCGCCCAGGTCGCGCGGTATGCCGAACGGCAGGCCCCATCCTCCCGCCACGCCTCCAGCGCGTCGTGTCATAGCTCCATCCGCACTTCATGCACGGCGGTTTTCAGCGAGACGCATCACGATCATGGTCGCCCGGCCTTTCGGTCGAAGCTCGCGGCGTTGTGCGTGAACTTGCGCAGACAGTCTTCGAGCATGTCCTTCAGGTCCAAGCGGCCACGCCTCCCGAAGCGATGACGACCACACCCCGTGATCCATTGCGCTGATCCTTGGTCCAGCCGATGGCCTGACGCCATCAACCCGCAAAGGGGTCGGAATACGCAAAGCGTGCCGCCGCGCCGGCTTTGCCGGTGCGGTGATTGCGGCCATCGGCCGAACGCATCGGGCGCCTGTCAGCGGGGGATGGTCCTCCGCCCCAACAGGAGCCGGATCGATGTCCTTCCCCGACGCACATGCCTTCGCCTTCAGCCTCGCCGCCACCCTGATGGTCGCCATCGTTATCTTCCGCGCGGGCGACGGCACGCTCTCGGTGGCCCCCGCCACCGAATACGATGGCGATGACGCCGCCATCGTCGGCGAAATCGACCCCTTCGCCTCATGACGAGGCGAAGATCAGGTCCGCCGGGGCGAAAACCAACACGGTTTTCGCTCCCGCCGGCACTCATCATTTTCTATGCTCGGCGTTGCGCCGCGGTGGTGGAAGGCGCAGCCGCTAGAGCTTTCCTATCGGAGACACCACCATGATCATTCTCGGCATCCTCCTGTGCATTGTCGCAATCGGCTTCCTTTGCCGGTTGCTCTTCACGCTCGCTTGGCCATCAATTCGGGCGCAGGTGGGCTTGGCGCCATTCTCGTCGGCGTGCTGGCCGCGGGATTTACTTTCGGCGCTGGCCAGCTCCTGCTCGGAACCGTTCGCCCGCTCTGGGCGAAGCTCGCGATTGCCCTTGTCTTCGTCGCGCCGGTCGTTGTTGCCGGCCATCATGCCACGCATGGCATCGCGAAACACCTCATGCCTTCCGAGGGGTGGCAAATCGCATTCTCGATTATCGGCGCCGTTGCCGTCTGCATCGCAACCTTCCTGCGGATCGCTGGAATGGCGGGCGACGGCCAATCCGGCCGGGGCCTTGTTCAGGCTCAAGGTCGCGGCGCGACGCAGGCGGACCAGACGAGGTGAACGGCTCCGTCCCGCCTCGGGAAGCATGGGCATAGCCCAAAGATACGCGGCATCGTCGTCATAGCCCGTGATCGCAGCCGCGAGGCGCTTGAAGGCACCGGCATGCCGTCTGAGGCAGCGCGAGCAGATCGGATCGCGATGGGTGTTCTCGGTGGGGCGCGACGGCGGAAGGCGGACACCAGAGCCAGGGAACGCGGATGATGCTCGACGGGAGCAGCGTTCCAGCCGGTTGCAGGCGGGGATGGTCGCCAAAATCTCCGTCTGCCATCCGTTCAGCGAGCGCTCAAACGGCCTCTCCAATGGGCTGATCTGACCGAAGGGCGGCTGACGCCTCGACCGCCTATGCCGCAACAGCGCGTCTCGACTTTCTTCCCCTGCCGGCCAAGGCCGTCATTCCTCGCGAAACAAGAAACTCGATCCTGCACCATCCTCCGCGTTGCTGCGGTCGCAAGCGATGCGTCGTCGGTCGCCTCCGGCCCACCGATCGCCATCGAGGCCGCATGGTGCGGTCTCGGGAACGGAAAACGGAGAAATACCATGGCCACCATCGGCACCTTCAAGAAGACCGGCAACAACGAGTTCACCGGCGAAATCGTCACCCTCAGCGTCCAGGCCAAGAACGTACGCATCGTCCCCGACCAGCGCGCCACCGGCGAAAACGCCCCCAGCCACCGCGTTCTGGTCGGCCGCGCCGAGATCGGTGCCGCCTGGTCCAAGACCTCCAACGAGGGCCGTGGCTATCTGGGCCTCAAGCTCGACGATCCGAGCTTCAACGCCCCGATCTACGCGAACCTCTTCGACGACGAGGAAGGCGAAACCTTCTCCCTCATCTGGTCCCGCCCGAACGGTCGGCGTGGCGACTGAGCACCAACCAAGGCCCCGGCCGGATCGGCCGGGGCCTTTGCCATGCTCGGCTTGGACGCGCCATCGGCGAGAAATCAGGTATCGATGGCAATCGGATGCCGTGATGCTGGCGGCTGACCAGTCTCGAACTTCCTACTATGAGGCGCATCGTCGTGCGGCGGCTGCGCGGGCGCAAGGCGACTCTGACGAGTTCTGGCACTGGACCAAAGTGGCTGCGGAAATCGCGCGCATCAATCCTACGGCAGAGATGAATATGGAGAACCTACGGCGAGTCGTTGATCACGAGCTTGGGAAACGTTGACAGCGCTGTGATCGGCTACGCCCGATTGGGGCGCCGGTTCAGCCGAACACCTGGGCCGCCGCCGTTCTCGGCGATAAACTCGACACCTGCAGCCTCCAATGTTGCCGTCAAGGCATTCAATGTCGACTCTCTTGGAACAGTTTGAGCGCTTTCGATTCTCGCCAGAGTCCGAATCGTTATCCGAGATGCCGCTGACAAATCTTCTCGAGTCCAATCCAGAAGCGCGCGAGCGGCTCGTATCTGTTCGGGCCTAATGTCCTTTTTCATGACATTTCTACTTGATAAAGTCACAAAAGGTGACATATGGTGGCCTGAGTGGAGACTCGGCCGCACAAGGTGCTTGCAACACCTGGCGCGGCCTGACCACACCCAAAGCTGTTCGGAGCTCGGATCATGGCTGATTCCGACAATACCACGACTTTGCCTTTCGTCACCCGTGGACCGGAGCGTAGCGGTTCGCCCGGACTCGGCGATGCACAGGCCTTGGCCGCCCCCGCAACTGACAGTCGGTCAATGACCGATCCCGCGCTCGTCCTGTCCCTTACCTGGATCGAGGCGCATACTACGACATTGGCTTCTTGCGTGCGGCAGCAAGAAGCTGAAGCCGAATTCGTGAAAAATGGCGGTTTCTCATCCATATCGACCGAGGTGCCGCGAAACGGGGAGGGGACAACAGCCGAACTCCGCTACCTTGCCGCCCGCAAGGCGGAGTTGGACAACGCGGTGAAAGCGGAAATCTTGCTGGAGAAAATTGCGACCACATCTGCCATCTCATTGACTGGCGTGGTGGCAAAGCTTGCAGTCGTCGTTCGCGAAGCCGCTGACAACAGCGATCTCGTTGATTTTCCGCTTCCGCATATTCGCTCGGCGTTGGCTGACCTACGACGTCTCACGGACGAAACGATAGGCGACGACGCTGCCGCGTTGCCAGGTTATGACCAGTCGATCGGATCGCTCTTCGAGCAGCCTGCATCTTCCATCGCCGCCTGGCGCGCATTCCGTGCATGGAGCCAGGGCGATGACGAAACCTATCGAACCTGGATGGAGACCTTCAGGACGTTGCAAAGCGCCCGCCAGTAGACGACGTCAACATCGGCCGATCCGCCAAATCCGAGGATCGCCGCTTTCCAACAATCCAGCGTCAATAACGGAATCCAAGGATACCGCACCCGTCCGCGCCGCCCTATCAAACTTTTGAAAGGGAGTGAGCGGATGCGGATGAAACCGGATTCATCGCAGTGGCGTGATCCACATGCATATGCGTTCGTCAAATGCGCCGCCGCCGATGTGATCGCCTGGGAATTCCTGCGCCGGAATCCTGACTACCAGCGTGATTTCTCTGCGTCCCGCACGACCAAGGCCATGCGAGAGATGCGCAAACGTTGGGGTTTGCAGTTTCGCCGCTAGGCCTGACCGTTCCGCAGCCGAACAGCCTGTCTACTGGGCGCCTGAGATCGACCCGGGCGTCATCAATCTCATCGAGCCCCCGACATCCTTGCGGGCAGAGCAGGGCAGGGCGGCGAACATTCCATATCCGCAGGGCGAGCGTGATGAAATCGGCCTTCATATCCGTCCATCGCCCGAAGGTCCGCAACTGGCGTTCCTGAACGGTGCGCAGCCCGACAAACCGTTAGCCGTCGTCATCCCGCTCGACGACTTGGCGCTCGATCGGCTCTCATCGATCGAGCGATTCATCCACTCGATCGGGGGCAAACACCGTCCTGACGCCCGCTTGACTCCACCCCAGCGGCGGCGTCTGAGCCATATGCTGCGATGCATCGACGGCCGGGAACAGCAGGCGTCGCACTTCGAAGTCGCGATGGCCTTGTTCGGTCGGCGACTTGTCAGTCGTGAAGACTGGCATGACTCATCCTTTCGATACCTGACGCATCGCCTCGCGCGCGACGGCGCCAAGATGGTCGAGCGCGGATACCGCCAGTTGCTGCTCTTTAGACGTCGGCATACGTGATCCTGGTTGCTCCGGTGCGAAATAACGTCATGCAATTCCGCACCTGATTATCCTCCTTCTACTCCTCCATCCTGGCCATGGGTCGTCGTTCACCCGCGACGGCAAGAAGGAGACATCCTCATGAACCCCAACACCGCCGCATTGCCGCCGCGCTACCTGCGCACGAAGGAGGCCGCGCACTTTCTCAGCCTTTCCGCCCGCACGCTCGAGAAACACCGCACCTACGGGACCGGCCCTGCGTATCACAAGCTCGGAGGCCGCGTCGTCTATGCCATCGAAGATCTTCAATCTTGGGCCCAGCGCGGGGCCGTGACGTCGACTTCCGATCCGCGCGGATCGGTGCTGCCCGCCAAGCGCCACACCCTCGCGCCGCCGGCACACGCCGGTCGATATGCACGCTGATCGCGCGCGCCAACCCGATGGCGGCGCACACCCGGCAACCTTCGGAGCGCGGAAAGCTCGATCTGTTTCGAGCACTCCCCGGTGACTTCGCAGCCCGAGACGCACAGGATCTCATGGCCTATCCGTTCTTCTCCCTTTCCAAGTCCCACCGCATCGCCCCGATCGACTTCACCGCCGGCGACGTCTCGATCCGTGTTGAAGCCGTGCCCGATCACGGTATGGCAACCATATGGGACGCCGACATTCTCATCTGGGCCGCCAGCCAGATCGTCGAGGCTCGCGACGCCGGCCTCCGCACCTCTCGGCTGATGGCGGCCACGCCATACGAAATCCTCATGTTCGTCGGACGTGGCACCAGCCTGCGCGACTATCAGCGCCTGAAGGCGGCGCTCGATCGTCTGCAATCGACCACGGTCTCCACTTCTATTCGTCAGCCCGCCAAAGGCCGGCGGCATCGCTTCTCCTGGATCAACGAATGGCAGGAGAAGACCGATGGCGACGGCAAGCCGGCCGGGATCGAACTGATCGTGCCGGACTGGTTCTATCGTGCGGTTCTCGACGACGCGCTCGTGCTGACGATCGACCGCGCGTACTTCGATCTCACGGGAGGGCTGGACCGCTGGCTCTATCGGCTGGTTCGCAAGCATGGCGGTCGCCAGCGCGAGGGCTGGCGCTTCGACTTCCGCCATCTCCACCAGAAATCCGGCGCGCTGTCGCCGTTCAAACGCTTCGCGTTCGAGCTTCGTGACACCATCCGACGACAGCCTTTGCCCGGCTACACCCTATTCCTCGAAACGGAGATCGGTGGCCGCGTCCTACTGGCCTTCGAGCCGTCTCCGGCCTGTGGACAGGCTGTGGATCGCCTCGTGCTGTCAGGAACCCGAACTATCGTGCCATCGGGAACCCGTGGCTCGTGCTATCAGGAACCGAAACAGGGTCTAACCTGCGGAAACAAAACCTGGAACCGTGTCCTTAACTTAGAGTCTAACCAACAATCTAACTTTGAAGAGTGCGCGCGCGATGTGCAAAAGCTCATCCGCGACACCGCCCGAGGCCTCGGTACGGCCGCCAAAAAGAGCGCCGGACCTGCTATTTCATCGGCGCCGCGCTCTCCTGAAACCGCGCCCGAACCGCCCCTTCTGCCGCGGTCAGGAGGTGCGCGATGATCATTGCGCTCCTCAATCAAAAGGGCGGTGTCGGCAATACGACGCTGGCGCTGCATATCGCCGGCGAATGGGCTTGCTGCGGTAAGCGCATCACGCTGGTCGACGCCGACCCGCAGGGCCCGGCGCTCGACTGGTCGCAACAGCGCAGCCGCAGTGGCCTTCCGCGCCTGTTCTGCGTCGTCGGCCTGGCGCGTGACACGCTGCATCGCGAGGCGCCGGAACTGGCGCGGGACGTCGATCACGTCGTCATCGACGAACCGCCGCGCGTCACCGGGCTAATGCGCTCCGCGCTGCTCGCCGCTGACCTCGTGCTGATCCCGGTACAACCATCACCGCTCGACGGCTGGGCCTCGGCTGAGATGCTGGCGCTCCTCGCGGAGGCGCGCATCTATCGGCCGGACCTGCGCGCGCGGTTCGTCCTCAATCGCTGCGGTGCGCGCACCGTGATCGCCCGCGAGACCGCCGAGACGCTCGCCGATCACGATCCGCCCGTCCTGCGCAATACGGTCGGCCAGCGCGTCATCTACGCCGACGCTGCGCAGTCCGGCCGGCTTGCCTTCGAACTCGACGACGACGGTCCCGCCGCGCGCGAGATCGTAGCGCTCGTCACCGAGATCGAAAGGATCGCGCCATGAGCGAGCGATCCGAACGGCGCCGCTTAGCATCGCGCCCGACCAATCTCGACGCCTGGATCAAGGCGGCCGAAGCCGAGCCGGCGCGGATCGCTGATGCGACGAGCTTCTCCGCCCGCCTGACCATCGACATCACGCCGGAGCTGCGTGGACGCATCAAGATCATCGCGTTCCAGCGCGGCGTCACCGTCGCTGACATGCTGCGCGAGCTGTTCGCGCGCGAATTCCCCCAAGCCCCAGGAGACACACCATGACCGGCATCGCGGCCTCCCGCATGCGCGGCGGCCCGTCGCCGGCCGCGCTCCTCCACGACGATCTCACCCATGTCGAGCTGACCTGGGTCGATAAGAGGATCGAGAACTGGGTTCGCTTCGGCACGCACGCACACGAACAGATCCTCGATCGGCGACGGCGCGTCCTGTCTTTCCACCCCGGCAGGATCTTCGCGTTCGTTCGCTGGGCTTCGAATGACTTCGGCACGATCATCTCGCGCATCGACATCGTGCGCGCCGTGGCGCGCGGCGAAGCCTACCAGACGCTGCCATTCGTTCGACCCGGCGGCGACATCTTGCTCAAGATCGAGGGTTGGCCGAAGGTCGAGCGCGTACTGCAGGCGATCGACGTCATCGAGCGTCTCGGCATCGACCCGGAAGCGGTCTCACCCGATCACTGGCGACACGTCCATAACCGGCTCACCGCCGGGCATGAGCCGCGCACCTATACGCTCGAACATCATCGTGCGTTCCTCCTGCGCCGGAGGGCCGAGCCGTGACCCGCGCCGGCCTCCTCCTCGCGACGACGCTCGCTGCGCTTGGCGTCGGCTATCCCGGCCTCACGCCAATGCCGATCAAATTGATCTGGAACGCATCGGCCAGTGCGCCGATCGGCTTCTATTCGATCGACTTCGACGGGCCGTTTGGCGTCACCGATCTCGTTGCAGTCGATGCGCCGGAACCACTCGCGACCTTCCTCGCCGAGCGCGGCTATCTGCCCAAGGGCGTGCCGCTGATGAAGCGTATCCTCGCCGTGTCTGGGCAGACCGTTTGCCGCTCCAACCTCACCATCACGGTGGATGGCGTCGAGGTCGGTGCAGCGCTCGAACACGACCGTGCCGGTCGCGGTCTTCCCGTCTGGCAGGGCTGTCGCCGTGTCCAGACCGGCGAAGTCTTCCTCATGAACTGGCAGGTCCGCGACAGTCTCGACGGCCGCTACTTCGGCCTGATCTCGACCGACCAGATCATCGGTCGAGCCGTCCCGCTGTGGACCGACGAAGAGGGCGCCGGCCGCTTCGAATGGCGCGTGCCGACGCGCTGACCGCTTCCCCATCAGCGGGAGCGGTGCCCGCCGATGGCTTCTTCAACCTCACCGCCATGGAGACTGTCATGCCCCAGATTGGCGAATTCACGCGCGACGAAGCCGGTTTTATCGGACACCTCGGAACGCTCCTACTGCATCAGGACATCATCATCGTCGCGGCAGAGCCGTCCGACGCGGAGAACGCGCCAGATTATCGCGTTCACCTCTTCGACGGTATGAGCAACGAAACAGGCCCGGAGATCGGCGCGGCCTGGAAACGCACCGGCGAGAAGGCCGGCGAATACGTCGCGCTGCTGATCGACGATCCGACCTTCGCGCATCCGATCCGCGCAAACCTGTTCCGTGACGACGATGCCGGCAAGGCCTGGTCGCTACACTGGTCGCGTCCGCGCGATCGTGCCGAGAAGGATTGAGCGATGCGTGCTCGCCGCCAATCGACGAGCCGTCCGCGTGCGTCCGGGCTGCACAGCGCCGCCCGGCGCATGGCTCTCCTTCTCCTTTCCGGCCTTACCCTCGCGAGCGCCATGCCGGCGATCACGATGGCTCAGGACTTGGCCGTCGTTCGGGCGTCGCCGCGCGATCCCTACGCCGATCACATAGCTGAGGCATCACGGCGCTTCGGCGTTCCCGAAGCATGGATCAGGGCTGTGATGCGCGCCGAAAGCGCCGGAGAACCGCGTGCGATTTCCTCTGCCGGCGCGATGGGCCTGATGCAGATCATGCCCGCGACATGGGCCGATTTGCGCGCTCGGCACGGCCTCGGCCGCGATCCTTACGATCCGCGCGACAACATACTCGCGGGCACGGCATACCTTCGCGAGCTGCACAATCGCTACGGCTCGCCGGGATTTCTGGCAGCCTACAACGCCGGACCCGGACGCTACGAGGAGTCGCTTGCCGGTCGCCCGCTGCCTGCCGAGACACGCGCCTACGTCGCCTTGCTCGCGCCGATCATCGACGGTTCGGGCGGTACGAATCCGACCGCGATGGCTGCGATCGACCGATCGGCGTGGACACGCGCGCCGTTGTTCATCGCGCAGTCCGATCGCGCCTCAGCTACCGCGTCCGTGTCGGCCGAGCGTCCTGCCGATGACACCGCGGCTGCGACCACGGCACCCGATGTTTCGGCCATCGTGCCGCAGTCGAACGGGCTGTTCGTCGTGCGAACCCCTTCGGAGGAACCGCGATGATGGCAAACGGCGGCAGTCGCAGCATATCGCACTTCAGCGTGTCCAAGAGGACGCGGAGGTGGGAGGCAGGCAACACGACCGGACGATTGCCGTCCGTAATCGGGGCGGGCGCCTGGAGGGGCAGCAAAGCTGTGTGTCAGCTGCGGCACCGCTGGCGGCGGTCGGCAGTTCGGCCGCACATTTTGCGCCTGTCAAACAGTGCAGGAGGCGAGCGATGGAATTCTTTTGTGGACTGGACGTGGCGATGGACGAGACGGCGGTATGCGTCGTCGACGACGAGGGCGCGGTGCATCTGGAGGCGGCGGTGGTGACCGATCCCGAGGCGCTGTTTGCGGTGCTGAAACCGTTTCTGGCGCGCCTGCGCCGCGTCGGCCACGAGGCCGGCTCGTTGTCGCCGTGGCTGCATCCAGAGCTGAAGAAACTCGGCCTGCCGGCGATCTGTCTTGAGACACAACATGTACGCGCCGCGCTGTCGGCGCAGCGCAACAAGACCGACAAGGCCGATGCGCTTGGCATCGCCCACATCATGCGCACCGGCTGGTTCCGCCTGGCCTATATCAAGTCGGAGAGCTGCTACCGGACGCGGCTTCTGCTGACCCACCGGCGCAATCTGAAGGCCAAGTTCCTTGACCTCGAAAACGCCATCCGCCATTCGCTGAAGTCGTTTGGCATCCGCCTGGGCAAGGTCGGTCGCGGAGCGTTCGAGCAGGCGGTGCGGGAGGCTGTGGGGGATGATCCGTTGACGAGCGAGCTGATGGACGCAATGCTGTCGGCGCGCGCGGCACTGTGGAAACAGTATTGCAGGCTGCACGATCTCGTCGTCAAAATGGTGGCGCGCAGCGAACCATGCCGGCGCTTTATGGCCATCCCCGGCGTCGGTCCGGTGACGGCGCTCTCGTTCATGACGGCGATCGACGATCCCACGCGCTTCCGTCGCTCGCGTGACGTCGCGGCCTATTTTGGCCTGACCTCGCGGCGCTGGCAGTCGGGCACCTCGATCGACATCCAGGGCCGCATCTCGAAGGCCGGCGACGCGGATGTGCGGCGCGCGCTCTACGAAGCGGCGTCTGGATTGCTGACGCGCTTCAAGGGCAGGGACAAGGTCAAAAGCTGGGGCAAGGAGATTGCCGAACGCTCCTGCCACCGCAAGGCCTGTGTCGCGGTGGCGCGCAAGCTGGCGGTGATCATGCACGCGATATGGAGCGATGGAACATTCTACGTCGGCGATGCGGCCGCGGGTGAGGGCGCCGCCGCGCAGCGCGCTCATGTCAAGGACCGTAAGCTGCTCGGATCGCATCGATGAGCGGTGCGGCGGCAAATGAAACGCATGGTGGCCGCACGGTGACGGGCGCCATCTGAACCAGGAGATCCGCCTCGGCGGATGAGGACCGATGCAGACCAGGAACGACGGAACGCACGTTATCCTGCCTGCGGCCGCGCCGATCGACAGACGGCCGGACCGCGCTCGATTGCCTGTGACGATGCTCCGTCAGTCCGATGGAAAAGTGCGCCACGACGGTTCGAGCGCTGCATTCGTGCAGCCGAAACACCCCGTCGCAGAGCGCGGAAGATTGCACGGCGCATCGGAACTCGACGCCCAAAAGCGGAATCGTAGCAAAGAGAATAGATTCGTATATTATCGTAGTCGAAAGGAGGAACGACGATGGTTACAAAGTATCGACAAACACAACCGATTAAGATGGCAGGATAAAAGGCCGCGAGGTGCGGCTTCCGTCGGTTGTGTTTTTTCAATAGGTTATGAGGCGATTTCACGAGGTGCGGGATTTTCTCGCACCTCGCAGCCATACCGCTTTTCCAGTGATTTCTTGTGCTTGGTGCGATGTGCGGAGCACCGGCCATGACCGGCGACAGTGATTTCCGCATCCGGCCAGGCCGCATCCGCTCCACGCGCGCCCAGGCGGCACGTCCCTTCATTGCGCAGGCCCTCGCGGCAGCAAAGAAGGCTGGCGCCGGCGTCTCGCGCTCCGGCCGCATCATGCCCGGCAATCGCTCTCGCTTCGGGCGCGGTCAGCGCGCAAGCATCCAGGCGAACCGGCTGCTCACCGCCCACTCGCGGGGCGCCGTCATCAAGGCGCGTGTCGTGCGCCACACCGCGCGCACCGCACCGCTCGCCACCCATCTCAACTACCTGCGCCGTGAGGGCGTGACCCGTGACGGGGAGAAGGCCCATTTGTTCGGACCGGGCGGTGACGACGCCGATCCGAAGGCCTTCGCGGAGCGGTGCCAGGATGATCGCCACCATTTTCGGTTCATCGTCTCGCCCGACGACGCGACCGACATGGCCGACCTTAGATCCTTTGCCCGCGATCTGGTCACGCAGATGGAAAAGGATCTCGACACCCGGCTCGATTGGGTCGCCGTCGATCACTGGAATACCGAGCATCCCCATGTCCACCTGATCGTGCGCGGCGTTCGCAAGGACGGGCAGGATCTCGTCATCTCGCGCGACTACATCAAGGAAGGAATGCGCGATCGCGCGCGTGATCTCATCACGCAGGAATTGGGACCGCGCGCCGATCTCGATATCCGGCGCAGCTTGGAACGCCAGGTCAACGCCGAACGCTTCACGCAGCTCGATCGGCAGCTCGTCCGCGACGGCCATGCCACTGGCGTCATCGACGTGGCGGTCGATTCGAAGAGCCGGCCCGACGAATATCACGCGCTGAAGGTCGGGCGGCTCCGCAAACTGGAAACGCTCGGGCTCGCCGAACAGGTCGGCCCCGGTCAATGGATGATCGATGCGAAGGCCGAGGCGACGCTGCGCGAACTTGGCGAGCGCGGCGACATCATCAAACGGATGCACCGGGCGTTGACCGAACGCGGCATCGAGCGCGGCTCGGCGAGCTACGTGCTCGCCGCCGAGAGCCTCGATACGCCGATCATCGGCAGGCTGGTCGATCGCGGTCTCGATGACGAGCTGAAGGGCACGGCCTACGCCGTGGTCGATTGCGTCGATGGTCGTACCCACCACATCAAGCTGCCCGACCTCGACGCGGCCGGTGACAGCGCGCCGGGCTCAATCGTCGAGCTGCGCAAATTCGACGACGCGCGGGGGCAGCGCCGGGTCGCGATCGCCGTCCGCTCCGATCTCGACATTGATCGGCAGGTCACGGCGACGGGCGCGACCTGGCTCGACCGGCAGAATATCGCTCGCGAACCGGCCGCATTGTCCGAAGGCGGCTTCGGCGCCGCAGTTCGCGAAGCGATGGATCGGCGCGCAGATCATCTGGTCGGACAGGGCTTCGGCGAGCGGCACGGCCAGCGCGTCACCTTCAATCGCGGGCTGATCGACGCCCTGCGCCGTCGTGAACTGGAGGCCGTTGGCGAAAAGTTCGCCGCCGAGACAGGCCAACCGTTCAATCGCGCGGGCAGCGGCGAGTATGTCGCGGGCACCTACCGGCAACGTCTCGCGCTCGCTTCCGGGCGCTTCGCCGTGCTGAACAACGGACTAGGCTTCCAGCTCGTCCCCTGGTCGCCCTCTCTCGAAAGGCAGCTCGGCAAGCACGTCTCCGGCGTCGCCCGCGACGACGGCGGGGTCGACTGGAGTTTCGGCCGCAAGCGGGGGCTCGGCCTCTAACCTCTCTCGGAAAGGACCGCCGTTATGTCGGCAACAAAAATCCTCTGGGGCCAGATCCTCACCGTTTTCATGATCGTCCTCGCCACGACCTGGGGCGCCACCGAATATGTCGCGTGGAAGCTTGGGTTTCAGGCGCAGCTCGGCCCGGCCTGGTTCTCTGTTTTGGGCTGGCCCTTCTACTATCCGTCGGCCTTTTATTGGTGGTGGTACTTCTACGACGCCTATGCACCGTCGATCTTCGTCGAGGGCGCCTTCATCGCCGCATCCGGCGGCTTCATCTCGATCGCCGTCGCCATCGGCATGTCAGTCTGGCGGGCGCGCGAAGCCAAGAAGGTCGAGACCTACGGCTCGGCGCGGTGGGCCGAAGAGAAGGAGGTGGTGGCAGCCGGCCTTCTCGGCCCAGATGGCGTGGTGCTCGGCCGCTATGATCAGGCCTATCTGCGCCACGATGGGCCGGAGCATGTGTTGTGTTTTGCGCCGACCCGCTCCGGCAAGGGCGTCGGCCTCGTCGTTCCCTCGCTGTTGACCTGGCCGGGTTCGGCCATCGTCCACGACATCAAGGGCGAGAACTGGCAGCTCACCGCCGGTTTCCGCGCCAAGCACGGCCGCGTCCTGCTCTTCGACCCGACCAACACGAAATCCGCAGCGTACAACCCGCTGCTCGAGGTACGTCGCGGCGAATGGGAAGTCCGCGACGTACAGAACATCGCCGACATCCTGGTCGATCCCGAAGGAAGCCTCGAAAAGCGCAACCACTGGGAAAAGACCAGCCACGCCTTGCTCGTCGGCGCGATCCTCCACGTCCTCTATGCCGAGGACGACAAGACGCTCGCCGGCGTCGCGGCGTTCCTCTCCGATCCGAAGCGCCCGATCGAGTCGACCTTAGCCGCCATGATGAAAACCGCCCACCTTGGCGAGGCCGGGCCGCATCCTGTCATTGCCAGCGCGGCGCGCGAGCTGCTGAACAAATCCGACAACGAGCGCTCCGGTGTGCTCTCCACCGCCATGTCGTTCCTCGGCCTTTATCGCGATCCCGTTGTCGCCGAAGTGACGCGGCGCTGCGATTGGCGGATTACCGACATCGTGGGTGACAAGCGTCCGACGACGCTCTACCTCGTCGTGCCGCCCTCCGACATCAACCGTACCAAGCCGCTCATCCGTCTGATCCTCAATCAGGTCGGCCGTCGCCTGACCGAGGATCTGCAGGCGAAGGCGGGACGCCATCGCCTTCTGCTCATGCTCGACGAGTTTCCGGCGCTCGGCCGCCTCGACTTCTTCGAGTCGGCGCTGGCGTTCATGGCCGGCTACGGGCTGAAGAGCTTCCTGATCGCGCAGTCGCTCAACCAGATCGAAAAGGCCTACGGCGCGAACAATTCGATCCTCGACAACTGCCATGTGCGCGTCAGCTTCGCCACCAACGACGAGCGCACCGCCAAACGTGTGTCGGATGCGCTCGGCACAGCCACCGAGATGAAGGCCATGAAGAACTATGCCGGCCACAGGCTCTCTCCCTGGCTCGGGCACCTCATGGTCTCCCGGTCGGAAACCGCGCGGCAGCTGCTCACACCCGGCGAAATCATGCAGCTCCCGCCCACGGACGAGATCGTCATGGTCGCGGGCACACCACCAATCCGCGCTAAGAAGGCACGCTACTACGAGGACGCCCGTTTCAAGGAACGCCTCCTGGCTCCTCCGTCGCTTTCCGTGCCCATGCAAAGGCGACCCGACGATTGGACGACGCTGCCGCTTCCTGCGCGCCCCGAGCAGCTCGAATCTGGGTCAGTTTCCGATGCCACCGACGAAGATCCGACTGAGTCGGAGCGCCGGCACCAACCAGAACTCAACCGCGTGCAGCCTGTGGAGAAGAAGCCGCCTGTCGAGAACGAATTTGAGATCGACGTTGAGCGTGACGACGAGGACGATGTTGCTGCGCGCAGCAAGCGCATGACGCGGATGATTCAGGGCGTGGCGCGGCAGGTTTCGCTCGACCCGAACGATGGCATGGAGCTGTGAGGCGCCGATGCCGAAGTCACCCAGAAAGCAACGCCTCTCCGTCTATCTCGATCCGGGCGTGATGAGCCGGCTCGCCGAACATGCCGCTCGCCGCGATCATTCGCGGTCCCTGGTCGCGGAGGCGGCGATCGAATCTTTCCTTTCGCCGGATGCCGCCGAGCGGCAGGAGGCTGCCACCACCAGGCGTCTCGACCAGATCGATCGCCGGATGGCGCGGCTGGAGCGGGATCTCGGCATCGCGGTTGAGACGCTCGCCGTGTTCATCCGCTTCTGGCTCTCAACGACACCCGCATTGCCGGAACCCGCTGCGCAGGCCGCGCGCGCCAAAGCTGGCGAGCGTTACGAAGCCTTCGTCACGGCCCTAGGACGCCGCTTGGCCAAGGGGCCGAAGCTGCGACAGGAGATATCCGAAGATGTTCCGGGTTCGAAGCGCCTCGATCAATAGCGTTCGGCCAGCGACAACTCCTCTTGGCGGTGATGGTGGGTCACGCTTCTTACGTCCTACGTGTCGGAAATGGTGGAAAACGGAATAGCGGGTTTCGGGCGGCTATGCTGCGAAAGCTGTCCTTCACTGGGCCAACGAGTTTCGGCGGCAACGCGCCCAATCTCCGCCATTAAGGTCAGCTTTGCCACCGTCTGAAAACAGTCATTGCTGGCGACAATGCTAGAGGCCACGGTTGCCAAGAGCGGCGTATCCTCAACCGCACAACGGCCTCTAAAATTGCACTAATTTTCGTCACCGCGATTTAAGCACAAAATAGAACCATCCCTGCCGTTAACTGAACGGTCGTTCCAGTCGTGCGATGGAAACTGTCACAGATAATGATGATGGGGGTGGTGGCTAATGATCGACAGAATCCGCACGCTTCTCGCGCAGAATCCGATGATACCAATCGATTTCAGCGCACTATCGGACAACGCCAGTCTCTATGATGCCGGCCTGACCTCCTTTGCCTCCGTCCAGATGATGCTGGCGATCGAGGAGGAGTTCGACATCGAGTTTCCGGAGGAAAAGCTGACACGGCGGACGTTTTCGTCGATCGCCAATATCGCGGCGGCGGTCTCCGAACTCACGGCTGAATCGGTCTGACCCAATGAATGTGATAAGAAAAATCAGCGACCCGCTGGCGTCGTCGCCCGCGGAGAGCGTCGCCGAACGCATGGCGCGCGTTGCGGCGGCCGCCGCCGCCGCCGTCGACGCCATCGATCGGGAAGGGCGGTTTCCACTGGAGACGGCGGAAGCACTCAAGCACGAGCGCCTGCTCGGCGTCGCCATTCCGGCCGAGCTAGGGGGAGAAGGCCTGACTACGGCGGCCGTCGCCGACCTGGTGGTACAGCTTGCCCAGGCCTGCGGGTCGAGTGCGATGATCTATGCCATGCACCAGATCCAGATCGCCAGCCTGGCGACGCATGGCGTGACGAGCGAATGGCACCGCGCCTTCATGCGGCGCGTCGCGGACGAGCAGCTGCTGCTTGCCTCCGCCACATCGGAGGCGGGAATCGGCGGCAATCTGCGCAATTCGATCTGCGCGGTCGAGGTTGCGGACGGGCGGTTCTCGCTCACCAAGGATGCGACCGTGATTTCCTACGGTGCCAACGCCGACGCGATTCTCGCTACGGCGCGCCGCGCGCCCGATGCCGCCCATTCCGACCAGGTCATGGTCGTCATACCGGACGATGGAAACCGCTCGCTGGACCGCAAATCCGTGTGGGACACGCTTGGCATGCGGGGAACCTGTTCGGACGGCTTCCTCCTGACCGCGACTGGCGAAGCGGCGCAGATCTTCCCAAAACCGTTTTCCGAGATCGCGGCCCAGTCCATGCTGGCGAGCTCGCATATCTATTGGGCGGCGACGTGGTTCGGCATCGCCGCCGACGCCTTCGCGCGCGCGCAGGCCTTCGTGAAGGCCGCCGCGCGCAAGCAGCCGAACGTGACGCCGCCCGGCGCGCTGCGCCTGTCGGAGGCCGCCGCCAAGCTGCAGGAGATGAAGGGCCATCTGGTCGCGGCGATCCACCGCTTCGATGCGGCCCAGCAGAGCGACGACGATCTTTCCTCGATCGGATTCGCCGCCGAGATCAATGCGCTGAAGGTCGCAAGCAGCGAGAAGGCGGCGGATGTCGTCCGCATCGCCATGCTGATCACCGGCATTCTCGGCTACAAGAACGGGACGCCGTTCAGCGTCGGCCGCCATCTGCGCGACGTTACCTCGGCGGCCGTGATGATCTCCAACGACCGCATTCTTTCCAATACCTCGACGCTGCTCCTGATGAGCCGCTTCGACACATCTCTGGGAGGGTGAGATGGACGCCAGCACATTCGACGCCAAGACTCTGCTCGACGATCTGTTCGACAACGGCATCCTGTTCGAATCCGGCGTCGACGGCCTTTACGGCCGCTCCGGCACCTTCGAGGAGGTGATCGAGCGCTTCGAGAAGATCGTCCTCAAGGTCGGCGGCCCGGACAAGGCGACCCGCATCCACTTCCCGCCCGGGATGGCGCGGGCGGCGCTGGAAAAGACCGGATACATGAAGAGCTTTCCCCAGCTTGCCGGCTGCGTCCATTCCTTCATGGGCGACGAGCGCGACCATGCCCGCCTGCTCGGCATGATGGGCAGAGGCGAGGACTGGACGGAAATGCAGGAAGCGACCGAAGTCGCGATGACGCCGGCCGCCTGCTATCCGCTCTACCCCACGGTCGCGCGGCAGGGGCCAGTGCCGGCGGAGGGGCTGCTCTATGAGTTGTCCTCCTACTGCTTCCGGCATGAGCCGTCGAAGGATCCGGCGCGCATGCAGCTCTTTCGCCAGCGCGAGTACATCAGGATCGGCGCCGCCGACCAGGTGCAGGCTTTCCAGAAAAGCTGGATGGAGCGCGGCCGGCGGATCATCGAGGAGCTCGACCTGCCCTGTGAGGTCGAGGTCGCCAACGATCCGTTCTTCGGGCGCACCGGCAAGATGATGGCCAACAGCCAGCGCGACCAGACCCTCAAATTCGAGCTTCTCATACCGGTAACGAGCATCGAGAAGCCGACGGCGTGCCTCTCCTTCAACAATCATCAGGACCATTTCGGCCAGAGCTGGGGCATCCGGTTCGCCGATGGTAACCCTTGCCACTCGGGCTGCGTCGGCTTCGGGCTGGAGCGCATTGCGCTGGCGCTTTTCCGTCATCATGGACCCGATGTCGAGGTGTGGCCCGCCAAGGTCCGTCATGCGCTTTGGGGGGCCTGATATGCGCAGGGTCATTCGCGGGCTCGTTCCCGCCAGCTATCGGCCGAGTTTTCTGCACGCCGCCGACCGGCGCTGGCCGGAGACCAATTGCTACGTCGATCTCCTGATCGAGGTTCTCCACGCGGCCGGTTACGACCCGGTCGCGGCGCTCGGCTTCACGATAGCGCAGGATTTCGAGGGCGACCATTTCACATTCTTCAAATTCCCCACTGCCGACCTGCAGCGGCTCTATGGCGTGGACATAGAGGAGCTGGCTGTTTTCGATCGGCTGGATGCCCGCGTCGTGACACAGATCGGCCGCAACCGGCTTCCGATGGTCGAGGTGGATGCCTTCTACCTGCCGGATACGCGCGGTGTGAGTTACCGGATTGCGCATTCCAAATCGTCGATCGGCATCAACGCCCTCGATCCGGCGAAACGGCGAATGGAGTATTTCCACAATGCCGGCTACTTCATGCTGGAGGGCGAGGAATACGACGCGCTTTTTCCGGCGCAGGACGCAGCGAGCGGACTGCCGCTGTTCCCCTATTCGGAGTTCATGAAGTTCGGACGCAGCCCAGCCTCCGACAACCTCGTGGGAGCCTCGCGATGCCTGTTTGCGCACCACTTGGCCCGGCGACCGAAGGAGAACCCGATCGCGGCCTATGCCGAAACCTTCGCGTGGCACGTGGAGGCGCTTGCCGACCGGCGGCCGGAGTATTTCCATACCTACGCCTTCAACACGCTGCGGCAGCTCGGCGCGAATTTCGAGCTGCTCTCAAGCTACATCGAATGGCTCGGAGGCCATGGCCTTCATGGTCTTGAGCGCGCGGCAGAGACGGCCGGCGCGGTATCGGAAGGGGCTAAGACCATGCAGTTCAAGCTGGCCCGCGCCATGGCGCGGCGGCGCTTCGACGGGCTTGCCGAGATGCTGGCTCCCATGGTCGCGGCCTACGACGTGACGATGGATGTCCTCGACGCGAAAATCGCGCCGGAGCTGGCCTACAAGGCCGCCTGAACCTGCCGGATTTAGGGAGCGGGGAGATTCACGTGGGCGAGGCGCTGTCGATCGACGGAACGGTCGAGCCGCTGGAAAGCGGCTGGCGGCTTGCCGTCTCGCCAGCCGGCGCCTGGATGTCGCCAGGGGCGATCGATCCGGCCACCGAATGGCTCGACGCTGAATGCCCGGGCACCGCTGCCGGCGCGCTCGAAGCCCATGGGCGTTGGGATCGTTCCTTGCCCTTGCCACTGCATGACAAGGACATCTGGTACCAGCGCCGGCTCGATGCCGTTGGGGATGTGCGCCTGGATTTCGAAGGCCTGGCGACGATCGCCGAGGCCTATGTCGACGATCGCCTTCTTTTCAGGTCGACCTCGATGTTCGCGCCGCGGAAAACGGCGCTTACACTTCAAGGCGGCGAACTGCTGTCGATCGCCTTCAGGAGCCTCGACCGGCATCTAGATGAGCTGAAGGGCCCCCGCGCGCGCTGGAAGCCGCGCATGATCGACGATCAGCGCCTGCGCCTCGTGCGTACGACGCTGATCGGCCATATGCCCGGCTGGTGCCCCGCGATCGATATTGTCGGCCCCTGGCGTCCGGTCCGGCTCGTCCGCGAGGCGGTTAGGCCGGTTGTCGAAACCGAAATGCGGGCCGATCTCGACGGCAGCACGGGCGTGCTCGATGTCGCGCTGACGCTTACCGAACCGCTTCCGGACGGCGTGGCCGCAACCGTCGCCTGTGCCGGCGCGACAGCCCGGCTCGAACCCTGCGGCACGCAATGGAAGGCGAGGCTCGAGATCGCGGACGTGGCGCCCTGGTGGCCACACAGCCATGGCGTCCCGGCGCTGCACACGGTCACCGCGACGCTGGGCGGGATCAAGATACGACTGGGCCGGGTCGGGTTTCGCCGCATCGCGCTCGATCGCGGCGCCGACGGGCGCAGCTTTCAACTCGTCGTCAACGGCGTGCCGGTCTTCTGCCGCGGCGCGGTCTGGACGCCGAGCGATCCGGTGCGGTTGCCGGCGCGACCGGATGCGCTGGCCGACGATCTGCGCCTGGCGCTGGAGGCCGGCGTCAACATGCTGCGCGTCGCCGGCACCTTCGTCTATGAATCCGATGCGTTTCACAGGCTCTGCGACGAATTCGGCATTCTCGTCTGGCAGGACCTGATGCTGGCCAATGTCCGGCGTCAGCACCAATGAGACAAAATCGGCTTAACTGAGAGGGGAGGATTTCTGGTTCATCGTAGCCATTCAAGGAGCGAAGATGAGACAGAAATCCGGGACAGAGAAGCGCCCTGCAGAAGC